>ERZ772763.199-NODE-199-length-10722-cov-14.8424_pt1 | contig 10722 bp, 10 predicted proteins | sample MGYA00511362_ERZ772763 | MGnify/ENA primary metagenome ERZ772763 (study PRJEB29015, sample SAMEA2738042) | human oral metagenome | biome: human oral; feature: human-associated habitat; material: saliva | place: China | collected 2234 ... | reverse complement strand
AAGTTATGGAAATAAGACTTAGAAGCAAACTTAAGAGTGTGTTGATAGTGCATTATCTTAAAATTTTGTATAATAGGAATTGAAGTTAAATTAGATGCTAAAAATTTGTAATTAAGAAGGAGGGATTCGTCATGTTGGTATTCCAAATGCGTAATGTAGATAAAACATCTACTGTTTTGAAACAGACTAAAAACAGTGATTACGCAGATAAATAAATACGTTAGATTAATTCCTACCAGTGACTAATCTTATGACTTTTTAAACAGATAACTAAAATTACAAACAAATCGTTTAACTTCTGTATTTGTTTATAGATGTAATCACTTCAGGAGAGATTACATGAACAAAAATATAAAATATTCTCAAAACTTTTTAACGAGTGAAAAAGTACTCAACCAAATAATAAAACAATTGAATTTAAAAGAAACCGATACCGTTTACGAAATTGGAACAGGTAAAGGGCATTTAACGACGAAACTGGCTAAAATAAGTAAACAGGTAACGTCTATTGAATTAGACAGTCATCTATTCAACTTATCGTCAGAAAAATTAAAACTGAATACTCGTGTCACTTTAATTCACCAAGATATTCTACAGTTTCAATTCCCTAACAAACAGAGGTATAAAATTGTTGGGAATATTCCTTACCATTTAAGCACACAAATTATTAAAAAAGTGGTTTTTGAAAGCCGTGCGTCTGACATCTATCTGATTGTTGAAGAAGGATTCTACAAGCGTACCTTGGATATTCACCGAACACTAGGGTTGCTCTTGCACACTCAAGTCTCGATTCAGCAATTGCTTAAGCTGCCAGCGGAATGCTTTCATCCTAAACCAAAAGTAAACAGTGTCTTAATAAAACTTACCCGCCATACCACAGATGTTCCAGATAAATATTGGAAGCTATATACGTACTTTGTTTCAAAATGGGTCAATCGAGAATATCGTCAACTGTTTACTAAAAATCAGTTTCATCAAGCAATGAAACACGCCAAAGTAAACAATTTAAGTACCGTTACTTATGAGCAAGTATTGTCTATTTTTAATAGTTATCTATTATTTAACGGGAGGAAATAATTCTATGAGTCGCTTTTGTAAATTTGGAAAGTTACACGTTACTAAAGGGAATGTAGATAAATTATTAGGTATACTACTGACAGCTTCCAAGGAGCTAAAGAGGTCCCTAGCGCCTACGGGGAATTTGTATCGATAAGGAATAGATTTAAAAATTTCGCTGTTATTTTGTACAATAAGGATAAATTTGAATGGTACCATAAACGACCGTTTATGGTACCTTTTCATTTTCCTGCTTTTTCTAAATGTTTTTTAAGTAAATCAAGTACCAAAATCCGTTCCTTTTTCATAGTTCCTATATAGTTATACTTAATGAGTTATGGTACATTTAAATTATAAAATTAAGGAGGTTTTTTTATGATTTTTGGCTATGCTCGAGTGAGTACGGATGATCAAAATCTTAGTTTACAAATTGATGCACTTACTCATTATGGAATTGATAAATTATTTCAAGAAAAAGTAACTGGTGCGAAAAAAGACCGACCGCAATTAGAAGAAATGATCAACCTACTACGTGAAGGAGATTCTGTTGTCATTTACAAGTTAGATCGAATTTCACGATCAACTAAACATTTGATTGAACTTTCTGAATTATTTGAAGAACTTAGTGTCAATTTTATATCTATTCAAGATAACGTAGATACTTCAACGTCTATGGGAAGATTCTTTTTCCGAGTTATGGCTAGTTTAGCAGAACTGGAACGGGATATTATTATTGAACGAACTAACTCTGGTCTTAAGGCAGCCAGAGTCCGAGGAAAAAAAGGGGGCCGTCCAAGTAAAGGTAAGCTATCAATTGATTTAGCTTTAAAAATGTATGACAGCAAAGAGTATTCTATTCGTCAAATTCTTGATGCCTCTAAATTAAGCAAAACAACCTTTTACCGTTACCTCAATAAAAGGAATGCTTAAGATATGGCTATGAAAAGAATTTTAACTACTTCACAGCGTGAACAACTTCTTTCTGTAGACCACTTATCAGAAGAGGATTTTAAAGCGTATTTTAGTTTTTCTGATTATGATCTGGAGGTTATTAATCAACACCGTGGAAAGGTCAATAAACTAGGATTTGCGATACAACTTTGTTTGGCCCGGTATCCTGGGTGTTCTTTAAGTAATTGGCCGATTAAATCAACCAGACTAACTTCTTATGTGAGTCGACAGCTCCATCTTGATGCAATTGATTTAAATTCATATGATCATAGAAATACACGTGCAAATCACTTCAACGAGATCTTAGAAGTATTCAACTATCATCGATTCGGTAGTGCTAATACACAAAAACAGTTAATAGAATATTTAATTGAACTAGCTTTAGAAAATGATGACTCTATCTATCTAATGAAAAAAACAATTGATTTCTTAACTCGAAAAAGAATTATTTTTCCATCTATAGCTACACTTGAAGACATTATAAGCCGCTGTCGAGATAAAGCAGAAAACAACTTATTTTCAATATTACTCTGTTCATTAACAGATATACAAATTGAAAAACTAGAGAGTTTGTTTCAAATTTATGAAGAGACGAAAATAACTAAACTCGCTTGGCTAAAAGACATTCCAGGTAAGGCAAATCCAGAAAGCTTTATGAGTATTTGTAAAAAAGTGGAAGTGATTGCTTCCATGGGACTCGGGACAATTAATGTCTCCCATATTAATCGGAACAGGTTTCTTCAGCTAGCTAGACTAGGGGAAAATTATGATGCATATGACTTCTCCCGTTTTGAGCTTGAAAAAAGATACTCTTTACTTATTGCTTTTTTAGTCAATCATCATCAATATCTGATCGATCAACTGATTGAGATTAATGACCGCATTTTAGCAAGTATTAAACGCAAAGGGACACGTGATTCACAAGAACAGTTAAAAGAAAAAGGAAAATTGGCTACTAAAAAATTGGAACATTATGCTTCTTTAATTGATGCTCTTCACTTTGCAAAAGATAATGATAGTAATCCTTTTGACGAAATTGAACGAATCATGCCTTGGGAAGATTTAGTACAAGATGGAGAAGAAGCTAAAAAAATTACAGGTAATAAAAATCATGGCTATTTAGAAATGGTTCGAAATAAAGCTAATTACCTCCGAAGATACACGCCAATGTTATTGAGGACCCTTTCGTTCAAAGCAACTCCGGCAGCAAATCCAGTCCTCATGGCCCTAACTCAACTAACTGATTTACACAATAGTGGTAAAAGAAAAATACCGGCAGATACTTCTACTGATTTTGTGAGTAAAAAATGGAAAAGCCTTGTTCGGCCAGAAGAGGGGAAAATAGATCGGTCTTACTATGAGTTAGTAGCTTTCACCGAGCTAAAGAACAATATTCGATCAGGAGATATTTCAGTTGAAGGAAGTATGATCCATCGAAATATTGATGATTACTTAGTTGATTTATCTGCTTGTATTGATTCAGAAACTATTCCAGACACGTTTGAGGACTATTTAAAGGATCGGGAAATAATTTTAGATTTACAGCTTCAATTTTATTCGACAGTTGATAAGAGAATTTCAAGAGCAAACCTTAAAAAGTTGGAAAAAGTTACACCTAGCGAAGCAGAAATATATAGAAAAAAACTTTATTCAATAATTCCTAAGATAAGGCTTAGTGATCTTTTAATTGAGGTGGACAGTTGGACCAACTTTTCACAAGAATTTAGTCATGATTCTACAGGGAAACCGCCGAGTGAACAAGAAAGAAAAATTATTTTTGCTGCTTTGCTGGGTTTAGGGATGAATATTGGTCTTGAAAAAATGGCCCAATCAACTCCTGGAATTTCTTATTCTCAGTTAGCCAATGCCAAACAATGGCGCTTTTATAAAGAAGCTCTGACTCGTGCTCAATCTGTTTTGGTTAATTATCAGTTAAAGCTTCCTGTTGCAGACTTTTGGGGTGAAGGAAAAACCACTGCTTCAGACGGAATGCGCGTCCCAGTGGGCGTCTCAGCTCTAAAATCCGATGTTAATCCACATTACAAAAGTATGGAAAAAGGAGCTACAATGATTCGATCAATAAATGATAGGCATACGACTCATCATATCGAGGTTGCTTCAACTAATACAAGGGAAGCTACTCATACCCTTGATGGCCTACTTTATCATGAAACAGATCTAGATATTGAGGAACATTTTACTGATACAAATGGGTATTCTGATCAGGTGTTTGGAATGACCGCATTACTAGGCTTTGATTTTGAACCTCGCATCAGAAATATAAAAAAATCACAATTATTTTCTATCAAATCACCTTCCTACTACCCTAACTTATCAGAAGATATAAGCGGAAAAATCAATGTAAAAATTATTGAAGAAAACTATGATGAAATTAAACGAATCGCCTATTCGATTCAAACAGGAAAAGTATCTAGTTCTTTACTATTAGGAAAGCTAGGCTCATACGCACGTAAGAATAGAGTAGCTCTTGCACTGAGAGAACTAGGTCGCATTGAAAAGAGCATTTTTATGATAGATTATATTACAGATAGTGAGCTACGGCGAAGGATCACTCATGGACTAAATAAGACAGAAGCGATTAATGCTTTAGCTAGAGAACTATTTTTTGGGCGACGCGGAAAATTTATGGAGCGCGATATTCGCCGACAACTTCAAAGTGCTAGTGCGCTTAATGTGTTAATAAATGCAATAAGTATATGGAACGCCGTCTACTTACAAGCAGCTTATAATTATCTCGTCAAAATAGATCCCGAAGTAACTAAGTATATGAAGCATGTATCTCCTATTAATTGGGAGCATATCACTTTTCTTGGAGAGTATAAATTTGACTTGTTATCTATTCCTAAACACTTAAGAGAATTGAATATAAAAAATAAATAGGCCTTGAAACATTGGTTTAGTGGGAATTTGTACCCCTTATCGATACAAATTCCCACTAAGCGCTCGGGACCCCAGGTAAGAAAAATTCATCAACGGAAACATGAAGTAACGATACAAGGTCATAAAGAACTTGTATGCTGGGGTGTTGCCCTTTATTTTCAATATTAGTTAAGTACCGTGGGTCAATTTCAATCAATGCTCCCACTTGTTCACGAGTTAAACCTCGTTTCAATCGAGCTTCTTTAATGGCTAAACCAAAGGCTCTAAAATCATATTTATCTTCTTTTTTACGCATAGTAGACCACCTCTATACATTTTATTGTTCCTACTGAATTAAAAACAGGTATAGAAAAACGTGTTATATGGTTTATAGGTTTATATTTAATAAAAAGCACTACTAAACGCCAATAAAAAAAACCGTTATATGGTAGTGCTATTTACGCTGTTAAAATATTGTATATTACTTCCAAATGGCGGTTTGTTGGAGGTCAACGTCGCCATGAAGTACATCATATACAATAAATTTCCTTACATTGGGTTCTTGTCAAAAAAAGTCGTCTATCTGCAATAGATAAGTACGTCCACCAATGTGGTTTTATAAATCATATAGATAGAATAACAGAAGCATGTAAACAGAGAAATAAATCTGTTTATATGCTTTTTTGGCTATTCAGAACTTTTTTACAAAGTTTATTTATCAGTAATGCAACAAATCCCCCTTTCACATTGGGACTAAGAGTGAAAGGAGATAAACGAGCAAGGCTCACTTCCTTTCCTAGACAGAAAGGGGGTGAGAAACATGAAACCATCTTCTTTTCAGACCACAATAGAAAATCAGTTTGACTATATCTGTAAACGTGCTATGGAAGACGAGCGAAAGAATTATATGCTTTATCTTTCAAGGATTGCAAAGCGTGAGGTGTCCTTTTCGGATGTTGGCGATTATCTTGTTAGCCAGTTTGCGACAACAGATAACTATTCAACTGACTTTCAGATTTTTACACTCAATGGGTTATCAGTAGGCGTTGAAAATGATTTGTTGAGTGAAGCATTACGTGAGTTGCCAGACAAGAAACGTGAAATTCTACTGCTGTTTTACTTTATGGACATGAGCGATTCAGAAATTGCAGACCTGTTGAAATTGAACCGTTCTACTGTCTATCGGCATAGAACCAGTGGACTAGCCTTAATTAAAAAGTTTATGGAGGAATTTGAAGAATGAAAACACAATATCCTATGATTCCCTTTCCTCTCATTGTAAAGGCAACAGATGGCGATACCGAAGCGATTAACCAGATTCTACATCATTACAGAGGGTACATAACGAAGCGTTCCCTACGACTTATGAAAGATGAATATGGCAATCAAAGTATGGTCGTTGATGAAGTCTTACGTGGAAGAATGGAAACCAGACTGATTACAAAGATTTTGTCATTTGAAATTAAGTAATATCCTCTCTCCTTTCGTGGAAGCGTGCTAAACCATTCCACGCTTCCCGAACAGGGAGGTTTGTTATTCCACCAAAGCATATTGAGCTTTCAATGTGTTTTGATAGGCTAACGAGCCATTGTTCTTTGAAAACTGAATAAAAGTAATCGAATACGTTTCGATAAGAAAAGAGCCAACGGAACTAACCGCCATGACCTATCTTATAAAGATAGCGAGCGATTCATGTTAGTGATCCGAGAAGCAATCTTTAGCAGGATTGCCTGCAACGACATTCTTATCGTGATAATGATACTCCCATACAGTCAATAGTCCGAGCGTGATAAAACCGTCGCAGGCAATGAGTATGGCTACATGAGAACCATGCAGGGGTGGAACTCCCGTGAGCTTTGCTAAAGCTGTTCGATTGCTGGTAAAACAACTTTTATGAAATCCAAATAAGTGATTTGGAAAGGAGGATTTTATGAAGCAGACTGACATTCCTATTTGGGAACGTTATACCCTAACCATTGAAGAAGCGTCAAAATATTTTCGTATTGGCGAAAACAAGCTACGACGCTTGGCAGAGGAAAATAAAAATGCAAATTGGCTGATTATGAATGGCAATCGTATTCAGATTAAACGAAAACAATTTGAAAAAATTATAGATACATTGGACGCAATCTAGCGTCGCCAAAGGGTCTTGTATATGATAAAATAGTATTAAGTCGTATCAAGGCTCTTTCCATAAAGGAAAGGAGCAAATGCCATGTCAGAAAAAAGACGTGACAATAAAGGTCGAATCTTAAAGACTGGAGAGAGCCAACGAAAAGACGGAAGATACTTATACAAATATATAGATTCATTTGGAGAACCGCAATTTGTTTACTCGTGGAAACTTGTGGCTACAGACCGAGTACCAGCAGGAAAGCGTGATTGTATCTCACTTAGAGAGAAAATCGCAGAGTTACAGAAAGACATTCATGATGGTATTGATGTTGTAGGAAAGAAAATGACACTCTGCCAGCTTTACGCAAAACAGAACGCTCAAAGACCAAAGGTTAGAAAAAACACTGAAACTGGACGCAAATATCTTATGGATATTTTGAAGAAAGACAAGTTAGGTGTAAGAAGTATTGACAGTATTAAGCCATCAGACGCTAAAGAATGGGCTATTAGAATGAGTGAAAATGGTTATGCTTATCAAACCATCAATAACTACAAACGTTCTTTAAAGGCTTCATTCTATATTGCTATACAAGATGATTGTGTTCGGAAGAATCCATTTGACTTTCAACTGAAAGCAGTTCTTGATGATGATACTGTCCCTAAGACCGTACTAACAGAAGAACAGGAAGAAAAACTGTTAGCCTTTGCAAAAGCTGATAAAACCTACAGCAAAAATTATGATGAAATTCTGATACTCTTAAAAACAGGTCTTCGTATTTCAGAGTTTGGTGGTTTGACACTTCCAGATTTAGATTTTGAGAATCGTCTTGTCAATATAGACCATCAGCTATTGAGAGATACTGAAATTGGGTACTACATTGAAACACCAAAGACCAAAAGTGGCGAACGTCAAGTTCCTATGGTTGAAGAAGCCTATCAAGCATTTAAGCGAGTGTTAGCGAATCGAAAGAATGATAAGCGTGTTGAGATTGATGGATATAGTGATTTCCTCTTTCTTAATAGAAAGAACTATCCAAAAGTGGCAAGTGATTACAACGGCATGATGAAAGGTCTTGTTAAGAAATACAATAAGTATAACGAGGATAAATTGCCACACATCACTCCACATAGTTTGCGACATACATTCTGTACCAACTATGCAAATGCAGGAATGAATCCAAAGGCATTACAGTACATTATGGGACATGCTAATATAGCCATGACGCTGAACTATTACGCACATGCAACATTCGATTCTGCAATGGCAGAAATGAAACGCTTGAATAAAGAGAAGCAACAGGAGCGTCTTGTTGCTTAGTAGTACAAATGAATTTACTACTTATTTACCACTTCTGACAGCTAAGACATGAGGAAATATGCAAAGAAACGTGAAGTATCTTCCTACAGTAAAAATACTCGAAAGCACATAGAATAAGGCTTTACGAGCATTTAAGAAAATATAAAAAGATAATTAGAAATTTATACTTTGTTTATATAAAATATTCAGATAGTTATCCAAATGGTGATGAGGCACAAGTTATTACAATGTTGTATTTAGTTACATCTGAAACTTCGATCTCTACAAATGTTTTTACGAGTGACGAAACTTTAGAATTAGGGTTGTTTGATCACAGGGACATACAAAATATCACAATTGTAAACCAGCAACATCAAGATATGATAAATGATTTTTTTGAAAATAAGTACCCAATAGATAGATAAAATAAGCATTGAATTTCTTTATTTTGTAAATATATTTTATGAAAATGTAAGAAAAATATTGACAAGTATTTTCGGATAGATTATAATTATACAAAAATACGAGAAAAAGGTGTTTATTTATGTATAAGAAATGGTTTTTACTAATTTCGACTTTGATAGCAAGTTTCTTCTTAGTGGCTTGTCAATCTTCTAGTTCCAACTCCCAATCTGCTCTCCAAACTATAAAGCAAAAAGGAAAATTAGTAGTAGCAACTAGCCCTGACTATGCTCCCTTTGAGTTTCAAGCCCTGTTAGATGGAAGAAACCAAGTTGTTGGAGCAGATATTGATATGGCTCAAGCAATTGCGGATGAACTTGGTGTAAAACTAGTAATCTCGACTATGAGTTTTGATAATGTCTTGACCAGTCTTCATACTGGTAAGGCTGATTTGGCTATTGCAGGTATTAGCGCTACCGATGAAAGAAAGGAAGTCTTTGACTTTTCAATTCCTTACTACGAAAATAAGGCAAGTTTTCTTATCAGAAAAGGAGATTTAGATAAATACAAGGATCTGAATTCTTTAGCAAGTGCCAGTATTGCTGCCCAAAAAGGAACTGTTCCTGAATCTATGGTCAAAGAACAACTCCCAGAGGCCAAATTGGTATCTTTAAGTAATATGGGTGAAGCAGTCAACGAACTGCAATCTGGAAAAGTCGATGCAGTTCACATGGATGAACCAGTAGCCCTTAGTTATGCAACAAAAAACTCAGACTTACAAGTAGCAAATGTGTCTTTAACCATGAATGAGGGGGAGGCCAATGCAGTAGCAATAAGGAAAGGGAATGAAGACTTGAAAGCAGTAGTTGATAAGGTCATCCAAAAACTAAAAGATGAGGGAACCTATCAAACTTATCTTGAAAAAGCTGCTAAGTTAACAGAAGTAGAACAATAAAAAGAAAGCAGAATTGGACTTATTCCAATTCTGCTTTTATGTAGCTTAGGACTTTTTCTAAATCCTCTAAGGAAACTTTTACAAACTGATAGGGACATGGACCTAGATAGGCTTCCTCGAAGAAATCCAAATTAAGATGACTGTGCTTTAAACTTGCAATCTTGGGGAATTGACGGAGATCCAAGAGGAGACCATTATGAAGTCGGAAAGCGGGGAGTGGATAGGATGATTTCTTAAGTACGTGATCAATCTGAACTTGATGCCTGTCTTGTATTGCCAGTCTGGCAAGACGGTTCTTTTCAAATAATTGGCTATCGATATATAAGGATAGAGCCTTTTGCATGATAAGATTGCTATCGTAGTCAAGGATATTTTTGTAGGATACAAAGGGTTCTTTAATAGTATTTGGGAGGATAAGAGCGGTAATCCGAAGGGCTGGGAAGAGGCTAGTTGAGAAGGACTTGATGTAAATAACCCGGTCCTCAGTATCCAGATAGTGAAAGGTCTGTCCTTTCTTTGGATCCAAGTCTCCTAGGTAGTCATCTTCAACAATGTAAACACCGTACTTATTTGCAAGAGCAAGGATTTCTAGTTTTTCTTCTTCAGTGTAGGAGTGCCCCAGAGGATAGTGAAAACGAGGAATAGTGTAGAAAAATTTGATAGTACCAGTTTTGAAGTGTCTTTCTAATTCTTCAAGGTTAATCCCGTCAATTCGTCGTTCAATGGTTTGATAGGGAAGGTTTTGAGCTAGCAACAGCTGATTCATTCGATGGTAGGTAGGTTGCTCAATAAGGATTTCCTCCGCCTTATTAGGGAAATCAATCTGAGAAAGGATAAAAAGGGCTTGTTGGGTACCAGATGTCAAAACTAGTTGGTCAGGCTTGCAATAAAGGGCTTGCTCAAAAAGGAGTTTATGAACAGATTTTCTAAGGTCGTCAAGTCCTTCTTGATTGTCATAGTAGTTGAAGAGGTAGTTTTCTCGGCCAATCAAGGTCTCATTGACACAAAGGCGAAAGTCATCATAAGCACTGGCGTGCTCATCTGTAACTTCGATTTCTAGGTCTTG
>ERZ772763.197-NODE-197-length-10773-cov-3.31097_pt1 | contig 10773 bp, 9 predicted proteins | sample MGYA00511362_ERZ772763 | MGnify/ENA primary metagenome ERZ772763 (study PRJEB29015, sample SAMEA2738042) | human oral metagenome | biome: human oral; feature: human-associated habitat; material: saliva | place: China | collected 2234 ... | reverse complement strand
CTTCAAGCGTGCCCGCCGCGCCATTGTGGCGTCCTTCGGCTCGGCTGCTTTTGCGGCCCTGTGCTTCCTGCTGATCGTGCACCTGCCCGCCGCGAGCTTCTACACCGGCCAGGAGGCATTCGCGCAGGTTCTCGGCCCGGTCTGGCAGATTTTTGTGGGCTCCCTGCTCGGTTACCTCTTCGGTCAGACCCTGAACGCATGGGTCATGGTCGCGATGAAGAAGGCAAGCAAGGGCCGTTTCCTGTGGCTGCGCATGATTGTCTCCACCCTGGTCGGTGAGCTGCTCGATACCCTCATCTTCTGCTCCATTGCGGCACCGGTGCTCGGCATCGACACCGTGGAAGCATTCATCAACTACGTACTAATCGGCTATATCTACAAGTGCCTGGTCGAGGTGCTCCTCATGCCGATCAGCTACCCGATTATTGGTTGGTTCAAGCGTCACGAACTCGAGTACGTGGCATAAGCTAACCTCCTGACAGCTGATGTGCAGAGCCGCCCGGCCTAATGCCTGGGCGGCATTGCCATTTCAGCTTTATTCAATACACAGCATGTCTAAGAAAGAGATACGTTATGTCTAAACTGCAGGGGAACACCCCCGAGCAGTCGAAGAACGACTCGTTGAATCGTTCCCTCTCCCACGGCCAGTTGACCATGATTGCGATGGGCTTGGCGCTGGGTACGGGCCTGTTCCTGGGTTCCTCCTCCGCCATTAAAATTGCGGGCCCCGGCGCAATCCTCTCTTACGCTATTGGTTCGATGATTGCGGCAACCATTGCTGCGTGCGCGGGCGAAATGTCCGTGCGTCACCCCGTCCAGGGCGGTTTCGGCACCATTGCGAGCCGATACTTGAACCCCTTTAGCGGTTACCTGACTCGCTGGGCGTATTGGGCGTGCACCGTGCCGCTGGCTGGCGCTGAGCTGGTGGCGGTTGGCCACTACATGGCGTACTGGTTCCCGGACGTTCCCCTGGCTGTGTTCGTCGCTCTCTTCGGCGCGATTATTCTGGTGCTGAACCTGGTGAGCGTGAAGTCCTTCGGCGCCCTGGAGTTCATGCTCTCTTCGATTAAGGTTTCTGCCGTCATCGTGTTCATGGTGATTGGTGTACTGCTGGTGTTCGTGGGTCTGCCCGGCCATGCTGCGGCGGGTACCGCAAACCTCGTGAACGACGGCGGCTTCCTGCCCAACGGCCCGGCATCCATCTGGATTTCGATGGCTGTTGTCATGTTCTCCTTCGGCGGCGTGGAAATGATTTCCCTCTCCGCAGCGGAGGCGAAAGACCCGGCACGCTCGGTGGCAACCAGCGTGAAGGCAATGATCTGGCGCCTGTCCACCTTCTACGTGGTGTCCATGGCAATTATTCTGTGCCTGGTGCCCTGGCAGACCGCCGCGCAGAACTCGGAACTGACCGAGTCGCCGTTCGTGCTCGTCTTCTCTGAACTGGGCATCCCCTTCGCGGCAGACATCATGAATTTCGTGGTGCTCGTTGCTGCGCTCTCTGGCGCTAACGCCTCCCTGTACGCGGCAACCCGCCTGCTGCACGCCCTGGGCTCTGACCGCATGGCTCCCGCAGTGGCTGCCCGCACCTCCTCGCGCGGCGTGCCGGTCGTGGCTCTGCTCATCTCCTTCACCGGCGTTGTCGTGGCGACCGTGATGGCTGTTGCCAAGATTGGCGACATCTTTGCCCTGCTCATGGCGCTGGTGACCCTGTGCATCCTGGTCGTGTGGATCATGATTCTGCTGACCTACCAGGCGTACAAGAAGGACCAGAAGGACGCCTCCTCCTTCACCGTGCTGGGTGGCCGCGTCACCGCAGGCCTGGCCCTGGCGGGTGTTCTGGCGACCCTGGCGGCAATGTTCATGCTGCCCGGCTCGGGTGTGCAGGAATCCATTATGGTCGGCATCGTCTTCTTCGTGCTGATTTCTATTGGCTACGCCATCTCCTCGAAGGTTCAGGGCGGCTATGAGCGCCCCGACCTTGACGCTATGCACGCCGACGAAGACACCAGCACGGCACAGCACTAAATAGCGTGAAAGCCTCGCGAGGCTAAAACATATAGGGCACCGGATGGGGGAGCACCCCCGTTCGGTGCCTTTCGCTTTTGTGCCCTATTCGCCTTAGCGCCCTATTCGCTTTTGTGCCCTAGACGACGCCGTTCTGAGCGATGTGAGTGTGCCCGTAGAATAGTTAACTATTCGTACCCGTCAACGAGGCTAGAAGCCGCAGAAGCCGGGTGCGAGCACACATTGCACATCCACGCCCCTAAGGCGTACTGACGGAAGGCACCTTCGTGTCCCACAACGACGATACCCGCAGCCAGGCTGCAGCGGGGACCGCCGGATCGCGCACCCTGAAGCGTTCTCTGTCCCACGGACAGATGACCATGATCGTGATGGGTTCCGCGCTCGGTACGGGCCTCTTCTTGGGTTCGGGCACCGCCATTGCGATGGCTGGTCCCGCGGTCATTCTCACCTACGCTATTGGTTCTGCGCTCGCTTCGGTGATTGGTGCGGCAACCGGTGAAATGGCGGTTCGCTACCCTGTCCGTGGCGGTTTCGGTACTATTGCTACCCGCTACCTGGGCCCCTTCGCGGGCTTTTTGACTCGCATCGCCTACTGGACGGCGACTGTTCTGATTGCCGGTGTTGAGCTGGTGTCGGTGGCGACCTACCTGAATTATTGGTGGCCGCAGCTGCCCCTGTGGGCTGGTATTGCCGTGTTTGGTGTGGCGCTGATTGTGCTGAACCTGACCAGCGTGAAGTCTTTCGGCATGCTGGAGTTCTTCCTGTCTTCGATTAAGGTCATTTCGATTGTTGCCTTCCTGCTGGTGGGCCTGTGCCTGATTTTCTTCGGTCTGCCCGGTCACGCCGCGGTGGGTACCGCAAACCTCTTCAACGACGGCGGGTTCATGCCCAACGGCCCGCAGTCGGTGTGGCTGTCGCTGGCTGTTGTGATGTTCTCCTTCGGCGGTATTGAGATGATCTCGATCTCTGCCGCGGAGGCGAAGGACCCCTCCCGTTCGGTGCGTTCCTCGGCGAAGGCGATGATGATTCGCCTGGCGACCTTCTACGTGCTGGCCGTTCTGATTGTTGTGGCTGTTATTCCGTGGCGTTCGGCGTCTGGTCTGGGCGATGCGGTGGACGCTTCCCCATTCGTTCTGGTCTTTGAACAGCTGGGTGTGCACGGCGTGGCACACTTCGTGAACTTTGTGGTGCTGATTGCGGCGCTGTCGAGTGCGAACGCGAACCTGTACGCGGGTGCGCGTCTGCTGCACTCCCTGGCGGCTGACGGCATGGCGCCTCGCCAGCTGGCTCAGGTGAACCGCGCTGGCGTTCCGGCTCGTGCGGTATGGCTGTCGACCAGCGGCATGGTGATTGCTATTCTGCTGGCCCTGTACAGCCCGAAGGAAGCGTTCCTCTCCATGATTTTCGTGATTATGGTGTGCGCGTTGACCGTGTGGGTTCTGATTCTGTTCGCCTACATCGTGTACAAGCGTGTTGAGCCGGCAACGGGCGGTTTCCGCCTGTGGGGTGGCCAGTTTACCGCGGCGCTCGGCGTTCTGCTGCTCTTCGCGGTGTGGGTTGCGCTCTTCATGGTGCGCGGTTCCATGGTTCCGGCGATTGTGGGCGTGGGCTACTTTGTGGTGCTGAGCCTGCTGTACTTCGCTCGTATTCGCCACACTCACGTGATTGATGAGCAGACCTTCGTGGAGGCTCAGCAGGCAACTGCCGAGTATGACGCCATGAAGTACGACGCTGATCATGCGCTGGAGACCGCGGCAAAGCTGGGCCGTTAAGGTTCTGTGGCTCCTCGGATTCTGTAGCTCCTCGGAGGGCTATGTTGGGGCCTGCAGAGACTCCAAACTCCAAGAAGGTAATAAACGAAAAATACGGAAAATTTCTGGGATTCCTCGTAATAAAACCGTAAAAATACCGTTGGTCCTCAGGGCGGGTCTATCATAGACAGTGAACCGTATGATCTTGTATGCGTTCAAATGTCTGTGTGTTGGATGAGGCTCGAAAGCATCGTAGCTTTCGAGCCTCATCGCTTTAACTACCAAATATATTTCTAGTACCCGAATCATCATCAGCTGATTCATTTGCGGTACCTTGCGGATTCGTACGAATAGCCCCCTCAAAGCGGCAGGGGAGTAGAGTTAAACCATGCAAAGCCACGAAAAGAACCGCGAAGACACCCCCGAAAAGACCTCTGAAAAGACCTCCGCCTCTGAAGCCGGTACCACCGAACTGCTGATGCACGTACCCGCCCGCTGGGGCGATATGGACGCCTACGGGCACGTCAACAACGTTGCTATCCTCTCGGTCATGGAAGAAGCCCGCGTGGCGCTCTTCGGCCCGCCGCCGTCCTCCGGGCAGAAGCCTACCGTGGCGCCGCAGCCTCCGATTCCGCTTTTTGAGCTGGTCACCGAGGGCGTACAGGCACTCATTGCCGAGCACGGCATCCGCTACCTGGCTCAGCTGCCCTACACCGGTGAGCCCGTGCCGGTGCGCCTGAACGTGGAGAAGGTCAGCGCCGCATCCGTGCGTATTGGCTACTCGATTCTCTCCCCGGTGGACGGCCGTGAATGCGTGCGCGCTTTTACCGTGCTGGCGTTCTGGGACTCCATTGCGGGGCGACTGACTCGACTGACCCCCGAGCAGCGTGAACTATTGAGTCCCTATCTGCCGCAGAAGTAGGGGGCGCTCCGCTGTAATAAAACGGCATTGAAGGGGGTTAAGCGTATGCTTTAAATACCTTCTGCAAAGGGTGCAAAAGGTTCATCTCCAGGAGATAACAATGTCGTTTCACCACGCTCAGGCAGACCCCGTCGGCTGGGGTCGCCGCACGATGCGCGTCACCGGATGCGCCGCCGCCCTGCTCCTCGCCCTGACCGGCTGCTTTGGCGGTTCTCAGAGCGAAAACTCCTCGTCGACCCCCAGCCCCTCCAACACGGCTAACCACTCGCAGTACCCGCTCCCTTCTTCCACGGCGTCCCCGTCGCCGACGAAGAAGACCGAGCCGACCGTCACCGAGACTCGGGTGTCAGCCCCCGCAGAGAGCGCCGAGGCGAAGGCATCCGAATCCTCGGCACCCGCTGAAGCGAAGGAAACCGCGGCGGTCGCAAACCCCACTGCCGCTGCGACACCCCGCGCACCCGAAAAGGTGGAGGCTGAGCGCGCCTCCGCCGGTGAGCGTTGCGGACACATTGGCCGCAAGGGCTACCTGAAGACCGGCGCGGAAATCATGGTGCTGCGCGGTACCGTGGACTGCGCCCATGCCCTGGACGTGCTGACCGAGTACGTCACCACCCCGCGTGCCGACGACAACACGACCCAGCACAAGGTTGCGAAGGTTCAGGACGCCACCTGCTACTGGAACCCGCCGTCCGATATGGCTGAGAACCGTCGCGAGGATCGCGCCGCCCCCGAATGCACCATTGATGAGGACGTCGCCTTTGTGGCTCGCCTGGAAAACCCGGATGCTCCCCCGATTCCCTTCCTCATGGAGCCCTCCTACTACGATTCCGGTGCCGGCTATTACCGTTTCAAGAGCGATGACGAGCGCACCCTCTGCGAGCTGAACCCCGCGGATGGAACCCTGGTGTGCGAGCGCCGCACCGGTGAGCAGACCGGTGACGGTAACGGTGCGGTCGGTCGTACTTTTGCCGGCCCGGTGGAGGTGACTCGCATGAACTTCCTGACCGGCGCTAGCGAGGTGAATACCGCGAATGAGTCCTCGGCTCTGCACGCGGAAACCACCACCGCAAACACGAAGATGATGCACACCTGGGATGTGGTGACTGTGCCCGCAGCTGAGGGTCATCAGCTGACCTGTTTCGGCGAGATTGAGAATAGCTCGATAAGCTGCCATGACGGAAACGGGCACACTATTCTGGTGCGTGGCAGGCACGAAGGCTAAGCGCCCATACCAGAGTCAATGAGTGGTGAATAGCTCAGGAGGGGCTCCCCGCGATGCCGGGGAGCCCCTCCTATTGCATTCTTCCCGATACGCCCCCATCTCGTTATACCCAGAGGGAGGGGCACCTTGCGGGCTCCTCAGATGCCGTATAGCTAGCTCACAGGTAGCGTCTTTAGAATACTGGTTAGGAACCCGAACCGATGACGCAGAAAGGTCACCATGCATCCGGCACAGAAGCACTCTACCCAGACTTCTACCCAGGCTCGTTCTACTCAGACTCGTTCTACTACGCTCGGCACCGCGAAGCGCTACAGCCCTGTAGCATTGGGCGCTACGCTCCTGCTGGTGCTGTCGGCATGCTCCGGAGGCGCTACTACCGCCGCCTCCCCGAGCGCCACCGCAACCCCCAGCCCGAGCGCTACGAGCGCGAAGGCAAGCGCCAGCCCCACCCGCACCGTAACGGTCACTGAAAGCACCCCGACTGCCGGTACTGTTCACACCTCCACCGCGGCTACTACTGTGAGCCCCGGAACCATCACCACCGCAAGCCCCACGGTGACCGTGCAGGCGAGCGCGGCGGCGAGCGCCTCCGCATCGGCTAAGGCGAATACTTCGGCGAGCGCAGCGGCGAAGGCGTCGAGCACTGCGAGCCTGTCCAGCTCGGATGTTCAGTCTGCGGGCGGTAGCTGCGGCAGCATGGACGCTACCGGCTACCTGAAGCACAACGCTACGGTTCAGGTGACCTCCGGCGCGGTGGATTGCCTGTTTGCGCGTGAGCTGATCCGCCAGTTTGTGGTGCAGAACCCTGCCGAGGTGACCGGTAAGGCGAATGGTGAGCGTACCGTCATGTCGGCGCGCTGCTACTGGAAGCCGGGTGACGGCGCGGATCGTGCGACCCCCGAGTGCGTGTCCCTGGATGGTGGCAGCACCGTCATTACCGTGAAGCTGACCAACTAGTTTAGGGGTCATACCCGGCAAGACACGGGTATTAAACACAAGCGCCGCATTGACGAATGATTCGTCAACGCGGCGCTTTCGTGTCTCGAAGCTATCTCAAGCAGCTGGTGCGGCGGGTTTTAGAGCTCTCCGCGGGCGCGGGCGGCGAGCACGTCATCCAGGCGGGCGAAGGTCGAACGCCAGGTGGTGCGCACCTCCTCGTGGACCGAGGCGGGCATGGGGCCAATCTCAATGACGATGCGGGTACCGGCTCCCACGCCGTCGGCGGTAATCACGGTTTCGGGGAAGAAACGGTGACGCTGGTACACCAGCACGCTACCGGGGTTGCCCAGGTGGTCGGGCAGCTGCTCGGCGTATTCGAGCTCTTTGAACGGTTCGATGCTCAAAAAGCGGCTCTGCAGAATGCAGGACACCGAGGGGTCCACCTCGTTGATCATGGACAGACGCTGCAGGCCGCCGACGACGGGCTCCACGACAACGTCGGTGGGGCGCACGTGCCAGCCGGCAGGGCCGTACCAACGGACCAGCAGTTCGGGGTCCAGGTAGGCGCCGAAGACGTCCTCGACCGGGGCTGCGATCTCGTGGTCGAAGACGAGAAGCTCCTCATCGGGAACATGAGTGATGCTCATAGGGTTCTCCTTAAACGGGTTGAAGAGCGGGTTTAGGGCTTCTTGCCGGAGTAGTAGTTGCCGAGGAATTCGTCACGGTACTCGAAGTAGGTGCCGTCCTTGATGGCCTCGCGGGCGTCGTCCACCATGCGCACGATGAAACGCTCATTGTGGATGGAGGCGAGGGTCGCCGCCAGACGCTCGTCCGCCTTGAAGAGGTGGCGCAGGTAGGCGCGGGTGTAGTGGGTGCAGGTGTAGCAGTCGCAGCCCTCGTAGATGGGCGAGAAGTCCGCCTTGAAGCGCGCGTTGGTGATGTTGTAGCGGCCGGTGGGGGAGTAGACGGCGGCGTTGCGTGCCACGCGGGTCGGGGAGACGCAGTCGAAGGTGTCCACACCGTTCTCGATGCCGACGAAGATGTCGTCGGGTTCGGAGATGCCGAGCAGGTGGCGGGGCTTGGATTCGGGCAGCTCTTCGGCGCACCAGCGCACGATGGTGCCGAGGTTTTCCTTCTCTAGCGCGCCACCGATGCCGAAGCCGTCGAAGGGCATGGAGCCGAGGTCCTGGCATGCCTTGCGGCGCAGGTCCTCGTACTGTGCACCCTGAATGACGCCGAACAGCGCCTGGTAGGGCTTGCCCACGCGCTCAGCGGTCAGGCGCTGGTGCTCAGCGATGCAGCGCAGCGCCCACAGGCGGGTGCGTTCGAGCGCCTCCTCCTGGTAGCCGCGGGAGTTGTAGAGGGTGGTCAGCTCGTCGAAGGCGAACATGACGTCGGCACCGATCTGGTGCTGAACCTGCATGGACACCTCGGGGGTGAAGCGGTGGATCGAGCCGTCAATATGCGACTTGAAGTTCACTCCGTCGTCGTCAATGTGGGCGAGGCGTTCCTTGCCCTTTGCCACGTCGTCGTCACCGAGGGGGCGGCCGTCAGCGCCCTTAGCGTCCGCGACGGTACCCATGTCGATTACCTTCTTGAAGCCGGAGCCCAGGCTCATGACCTGGAAGCCGCCGGAGTCGGTGAAGGTCGGGCCGTCCCAGTTCATGAAGGCACCCAGGCCGCCTGCCGCGTCGAGGATTTCGGGGCCGGGCTGCAGGTACAGGTGGTAGGCGTTGGAGAGCAGAGCCTGAGCGCCGAGCTCCTTCATGGATTCGGGCAGGACCGCCTTGACGGTTGCCTTGGTGCCCACGGGGGTGAAGGCGGGGGTCTGGATCTGTCCGTGCGGGGTGGTGATGACACCGGTGCGTCCGCGGAACTGTCCGCCGTTGGCTTCTACACGTTCAGCGCTGGGGGAGGCGGTGTCCGCCAGGCGGCTGGTGATGGTGAAGCCAAAGTCCTCGGTGGGGAAAGAGTTATCTAGAACGCTCATTCTTCTCTCGATTGTTTGCTTTCCGTCTGAATGTCTACACCCTAGCCTACCGGAAAACCCCGCCTCTCTTGCCGGAGGCGGGGTTCACGAGAATTCAGCTGAGGGTAGCTGATCTTAGCCGGCGAAGTCGCCGAGCATATCCACGGTCGGCACGAAGAAGAGGGTGCCGGTCACCGCGGTGCTGAAATCCAGCAGACGGTCGTAGTTAGCGCCATCCACTCCCATGAACATGTTCATGAGCATCTTCCGAACGGTCGAGAAGGTGCTGGCGTAGCAGATGAAGTAGGTGCCCAGCTCGTTGTTACCCACGGTGCCGAAGGGCATGTTGTCGCGAATAACCTTGAAGTCGTCACCGATATTGGCAAGAGCGGAGTGCGAGTTGGCGGGCTTCTCGTCCTCGCTCATCTCGATGTCGTCATGCTTGGATCGGCCAATGACCTTCTCCTGCTCGGAGACGGGCAGGGCGTTCCACGCGGTCATGTCGTGGATGTACTTCTGCACGAACTGGTAGCTGCCGCCCTTGTACATGGGGTCATTGTCACCGATGACGCCGAAGTATTCGCGTGCGGCGGGGGTCTGCGGGTTCTCGGTGCCGTCCACAAAACCGATGATGGAGCGGCCGTCCCAGTAGCGGAAGCCGTGCACCTCATCCAGCACCTCGGCAATATCGCGTAGAGCCGCGGTAATAGCGGACGCCATATCGTAAGCGACCGAAGGCTGGGTTGCGCGGATGTGGAAGTGCAGATCACCGGGAGTGGACACCGCGGTGTGCTTGGGGCCACGAATCTCCTCGAACTCCACAAGCTCCTGCGGCAGCGGCTTGGGCAGATCCAGGGTCAGCCACGCGCTGTGGCTGATACCCAGCACGATGCTGGCGTTCTCGGGCGAGTAGCGGTTCGCGGCGGTGTGGTTGAGGTTAATGACGAGCCCGCAGAGGTTCTGGAACCCCTCAATGAGCGCATCCTGAGAGATGCCGTCCTTGAACTTCCAGACCATGAAAATGGTGTTAGCGTTCGGGCTGGCAGTGACCTGTTGTGATTCTGAAGCAAGCATAAAATCCACCGTACGCCCGTGTGCATGCCCCTGCAATGAATCTAGCCCTAACCTTCTGCACTGGCCCTAACCTTCTGCGCTGAACGGAGAAGATGAGGGCTGGGGCAAAGAACCGTAGGGTTTCAGAGGCCGTGCTTTAGAAACAGTACTCTAGAAACCGTGGGCGGCGAGGTCACGCGCATGCGCCAGGCGCGCCGCCGTCTCGAAAATAGTCCACGCCTGCACCTGAGTGGACAGCTCCACCGGCGCGCCGGGCTTCACAACCTTGCTCATCGGCTCGGTGAACCGCGGGGAGAACTGCACGAGCGCCTTACCGCGAATCTCATTCGGGTCAATGCCGTACTCGTTCATCGGCAGGTTGGGGTCGAACTCGCGGCGGCCCTCCCACAGGGCGCGTGCGGTCGAGTACACCAGGTTCGAGGCGAGCGCTCGCGCCTCATCGCTGAGCAGCGGCGAGGATGCCGCCATGCCCAGGTAGCGCACGAGAATGCCGGTGAACAGGCCGCCGTCGCCGTTGCCGTGCGAGATGAGGATGCGGCGGCGCGCACCGGAGAGGAACTCCACCTCTTCGGTCATGTGCTTGACGATGCCGACGATGAGGCGTTCGGCGCGTTCTGCGGGGTCCACCTCGCAGGGCACACCGGATGCGGCGAGGCTCAGCAGGGCACCCAGGGCGGTTCCCTGGTTGTAGGTAAATTCGCTGCGTTCGTATTCGTACTCGTCGCCGCGCACGTTCACGCCGTCAATATAGAGCGAACGTTCTGCATCCCAGAGGGTTTCGTTCATCCAGTCCATGAGCGCGGCGGCAGTCTTCGGGTCGCCCGCACGCACATACGCCAGAGCGGTCGGTGCGGTCGCCGCAGCATTCACA
>ERZ772763.195-NODE-195-length-10795-cov-2.70885_pt1 | contig 10795 bp, 10 predicted proteins | sample MGYA00511362_ERZ772763 | MGnify/ENA primary metagenome ERZ772763 (study PRJEB29015, sample SAMEA2738042) | human oral metagenome | biome: human oral; feature: human-associated habitat; material: saliva | place: China | collected 2234 ... | reverse complement strand
TTTGAATAAAAAAAGTATCCAAAATACAAAATTTTGGATACTTTTTTTATTATTCATTTTTGTTATTATTTACTGATTGTTGTTCGGTATTTTTAATATTTTTAGTGGTTGTTGTTTTGTAATTTGTAGTAGAATTTTCAGTTTTGTTATTTTTTTCTACTACTTCTGTCTCTTCTGATTCTTCTTTGTTAGATTTTGATGATTTCTCATCTTTTAGTCCCTGACGTGCAAGCAATTGCTTAATACTATCGTTTCTTCTTTTTTCTGATTTTGGCGTTTCTAAATATGCACCATTTATCAGATTTAAAGTTGTATTATTTTTATCTTCAATATATTTTGATATTTCATCATAATAATTTAATTTATCAGAAAAACTTGATCTTAACGCTTTTACTTTTTGACCATCCTTCATATATATAGTGATATTATCACCATCATCATTTATAATTTCTGATATTTGAAGTCTAACTTCTTCTTTTAAATTATTTAAATTCCTATATATCTCATCTAACTTATTACTGTCATCTTTAAAGTTTTCCAGAATTGGCAGATTATAATTATTTCTTATTTTTCCAGAGTATGGCATACCATTCTCCATAATTATCTCTATACTACCATCTTCTTTTTTATTTTGTGCAATAAAATTATATTCCTCAACTTTTACCTTAATGGTAGACGGTAATTTCGACTGCACAGAAACAGACTTAAATATTTCAAATCTCGATTGAATGTTTTTTTGAATTTCTTCATCTTTTATAGACCAAGTTCTTAGATTATTATTTATGTTACCCGCTTCTAGTATCTCTTCTTTAGTAATTTGATTATTACCTTCAACATCTATTGTTTTTAGTTTTAAATAATTACTAAATAATAATGTAAATACTGCTATCACAATTAAAAATAAAGTTACTATGAATATTAATTCTCTTCTTTTTTTTCTTTTAATTTTTTCTAATGAGCTTCGTTTCTTCTCATTATTTATTTTTGTTAGTAACTTTTGATTCTTCTTGTTCATGGTTTTTAATCCTCTTGACTAATCTTCTCAAACGTCACTATAAATTCATCTCCACGATCTTCAAAACATCTATATTGATCCCACGATGCACATGCTGGAGATAGTAAAACTATATCTCCACTTTTTGCAAGTTTATTTGCGAAAACTGTTGCATCATCTACTTTTTTCGCCCTATGACATTCTACTCCATTAGCAGATGCTAGTGCAAATAGTATCTCTTTACTTTCACCTACAACAACCATTGCTTTAATTCTTGGGAAGAATGGAACTAATTCTTTGAAGTCAATTCCTCTATCTTTTCCACCACAAACTAGTATTATATTATTTTCAAATCCAGAAAGTGCAGTAGTAGTAGCTACTGGATTAGTAGCTTTTGAGTCATTATAAAACTTCACTCCATTATGTTCTCCAACAAATTGTAATCTATGTTTTACTCCGCTAAAACTATAAAGTACCTTGCGAATTGTCTCAATCGATGCACTTTTATGTATGATATTAATGCTGCATTTATTGCATTTTCTACATTATGCATACCTGGAAGAGACATTTTTGTTATATCAAATAATTCTATATCTTTATAGACTACAATATTGTTTTTTACAAACACATCTGCTTCTGAATTTTCTTTCGTATCATAAAGAATTACTTGTGAATTTATTTTACTCAATTCATATTTTTCTAATTCTTTAATATTTAAAACTAGAATATCATCTTGGGTTTGATTTTTGTAGATATTTCTCTTAGCATTTCTATAGTTTTCAACGCTACCATGATAATCTAAATGACCAACGCCTAAGTTTGTAATCGCTGCTACCGATGGTTTGAAATACTTAGTTCCTTGTAATTGGAATGATGATACTTCAGTAATAATTAAAGAATTAGGATGATTGTATGCTACTTCAATAGATGGATATCCTATATTTCCTGCTAAATAGACATCTTTATTAGCTGCTTTTAGTATATCAAATGTCATTTGTGTAGTTGTAGTTTTTCCGTTAGTACCCGTAATTGCTACCATATCAATATTAAACAATGTGTTAGCTAATTCTATCTCAGTTATAATATCAATATTTTTTTCTATTGCTCTTTTCAAAAATTCAATTTCATATTTTATTCCTGGATTTTTAACTATTAAGTCTATACTATCTAATAGTTCTAATGGGTGACCACCATCAACTATTTTTACACCTAAGTTTTTTAATTCAATAGCTTTTTCATCAGTACTTAGATCATCAAATGCATTTAGGATTACATCATAGCCTAATTTATTTAAGATTTTTGCAGTTGAGTAACCACTTCTAGCAAAACCTAATACTAATATTCTTTTATCTTCTAAATTTATCATTTTATATTACTCCTACAAAATACCCTATAGCTGAAGATATAACAGCTATAACAACAAAAATGTATACTGTTTTCACTTCACCATAACCTGATAATTCAAAATGGTGATGTAATGGTGACATTTTAAAAATTCTTTTACCAGTTTTCTTAAAGTACGCTACTTGAATAATTACTGATAGTGTTTCTAATATATATACTAAACCAATAAATAAAAATGCTACTTCTTTATGTAAAATCACAGATATTGCAGCTAGAATTCCTCCTAGCGCTAATGATCCAGTATCGCCCATAAATATTTTTGCTGGATTTCTATTAAATAATAAAAATCCTGCAAGTGCCCCTACTATTGTTAAACAAAATACTAATACAGGGAAGTTATTTTCTTTATATGCTAATAAAGCAAATGTACTAGTTGTAATAATTGTTACGCTAGTAGCTAATCCATCTAATCCATCTGTTAAATTTACTGCATTAGAAAAACCAGTTTGCCAAAATACTAAGAAAATTATATAGAAATATGAAATATTTAAATTATAATCAAATACTGGAATATGTATATAATTAACATCTTTGTAAATGAAAGTTACTAATATATAAAATATTACAGAAAATAGTATTTGTAACATTAATTTTTTTCTTGGTGCTAATCCATCATTTTTCTTTTTCACTACGATTAACATATCATCTATATATCCTATTATTGAGAAAGATATTGTAGTATAAATGAACAGTATATAGTATTGTATATTCGGACTATCTAAAAACATAGCAACTATAAGTGAAATAACTATCGCAATTATAAAAGAAATACCTCCCATAGTAGGTGTTCCTTTTTTATGCATATGACTTTGTGGCCCTTCTTCTCTGATTGCTTGGCCAAACTTTAGTACATGTAAATATTTTATTAATCTAGGTAGCATTAGTACTGTCAGAAAGAATGCTACCCCTAATAACGATATAGCCACCGTTATACTTGAATTACTCATTTCGTTCTCCTAACTAAATTTTATTTTTATCTTTTCCCCTTTTTTCACAAATCTTTGTGCTGGAACAGATTGTTGTTTAGCAAATCCATTCCCTTCGGTTTCAATATCTAATCCAGATAATTTAGCGTAGTTAAGTACGTCTACTTTTGACCATCCTGTAAAGTTAGGTGTAATTATATTTTCATCAGAGACTAATAAAAATACTCTCTCTCCTTGTTTTATTATATTCCCTGCTGAAGGATATTGGCCAACTACCTTAGTTCCACTTCCAATTGTTATTATATTTTTAGTTTTTTGTTGTAAATTAACAATTGTAGATTCAACATTTTCCCCTACAAGATTATCCATTTGATAACTTTGAATTGTGTTGTTATCATTTGATTTCTTAACATTTAAATAGTTAAGAGTATTTTCCATTATTGGTTTAAATATTTCAGAGGCAGCATTAGCACTACTTGCTCCTAATTCTTTCGAAGGTAATTTCATACCAACATATAGAATAACTTGTGGATCTTCACTAGGTGCATATCCTATAAATGAGTGCAGTACTTTATATGGACTATTATAGTATGTACCTGTTTTCGGATCTACAACCTGTCCTGTTCCTGTTTTTCCTGACGTACTATAGTTGTCTACAGCATATCTTTTACCACCTTGTGCCCAAGTTCCGTTTACAACTCCATATAATTCTTCTTTCATTATATCTGCCGTATGTTTAGAAATAGGAGTTCCTACTACCGTTCTTTGCCCAATATTGACATCTTTATCAATTGTTTTGTCATGAATTCTTTGTAAAAAGTATGGTGCTAACATCTGTCCATCATTTAAAATTGCTGTTTCTGCTTGAACCATTTGCATCGCAGTTACTGTACTACCTTGACCAAATACTGTTGTTGAAACTGAAACTTTATTATTAAATACTAAATCACCAGTTGCTTCATTACCATATAATGAATTTGTACTTTTTCCAAATCCGAAGTTTTCTAAGCCTGTTTTTAATTTTTCAGTTCCCAATTCATTTAATAATGTTAACATTAAAGTATTTGCAGATTGTTGGAAACCATGACGTTGAGTAATTGTTCCCCAACCAATCTTATTCCAGTCAGAAATTGTAGCGTCTTCCACTCGATATGAACCAGATCTAAAGTAACTATCTGGTTTATATATATTATTTTCTACCATTATTGACATTGTAAATGTTTTTAATGTCGAACCTGGTTCATACGCTGAGTTATAGAAAATATTTGACCATGCACTTGCCAGATTTTCTTGAGTATTCGGATTAAATGCAGGTGTTTGTCCCAATCCTAATATCTCACCAGTTTTAGGACTAACAGCTATTGCAAATGCACTTTCTGGTTCATATTTATCATGAATATCTTTCAGTGTATTATCTATAAAACCTTGAATATTCTTATCAATTGTTAAATATATATCTGCTCCGTCAACAGGTTTAATCTCAACTTTAGGAATATTAGAAACGACTTTCCCCCATGCATCTTTAGCATAAGTAATATGTCCTTCTTTTCCTCTTAGATAATAATCAAAAGTCTTTTCGACACCTAAACGACCAGTAATCAAATCACTATCTGGTGAATTTTGAGCAAAACCTAAAAAGTTTCCAAGCATACTTCCGTTTGGATAATATCTTTTTGTTGTCGCTATAAATTCAATTCCTGGCAATTTCAACTCTTCGATTTTCTTTTTATCTTCTACACTTATATCTTTACCAGCAGTTCCAAATTCTACTTGATATACTCCTTGTTTACTAAGTATATCTTTTATCTTGTTTTTATCTAATTTTATAAATTTAGATAGTTCTTCTGCTGTTTTGTTAATATCTACAACATGTCGTGGATTTGTTTCATCCTCTGTAGCTTTATCTGAAACTACCGCTACTAGCTTGTAAGATTCAATATTGTCAGCTAGTATATTCCCATTTCTATCATAGATTTTACCTCGATTTGGTTGTAAACTACTATCTATCTTATACTTTCTATCTGCTAATTCTGAAAGATTATGTCCCCTTACAGTTCCAATTAGCATCATTTGTCCTATATTTAATATTAATATCCATACAAAGAAAAAAACAAAAATTAGAAAAAATACAATTTTTGTTCTTTCTCGAGAGATATAATCTTTTCTTTCTAAACTTCTTCTATCTTCCAAAAACTTTAAAGTTAATATTTTCTTAAAAAGTTTTATCAATTATCTCACTACCTTTATACTATCTTTTTGAGTTTTCATTCCTACCGTCTCAGCAATTTTTTTAACTCTTTCGTAAGATGATAGATTGTTTATCATAACTTTTTGTTCATTATTATTTTTTTGTTTTTCTGATATTACAATATCATTTTTTTGTTGAGCACTTCGTAGTGAATAAATCTCTCCTTTATAGTTTAACATAACTACGTTAGCAAGTAAAATAACTCCTACAAAAACTCCATATGCAGTTTTTTCTAGTAAATTAAACTTTACTTTCTCTTGTACTTTTCTTACTCCATATTCACGACTATATACCTTTAGTGTAGCCATTTCCTTTCCTCCCCTCTATTTCGTCTGAACTTGTGCAACTCTTAATTTTGCACTTCTAGATCTATTATTTTCTTCTAATTCAATATCACTAGGATATACAGGTTTTCTTGTAATTACTTTTAATTTAGATAAACTTTCTTCTGGCATAATAGGAAGGTTTTTTGGAATATCCTTTGTTTTAGAATAAGTATTAAATATCTGTTTACAAATTCTATCTTCTAGAGAATGGAAGGTAATTACAGATATTCTTCCACCTACACTAACGATGTCTATTGCTTGTTCTAATGAGTCTTCGAATACAGATAATTCATTATTTACAGCAATACGAATTGCTTGGAATACTCTTTTTGCTGGATGTCCACCAGTTCTTCTTTTAGCAGCAGGGATAGATTCTTTTATAATTTCTACTAATTCAAAAGTAGTTTCTATAGGTTTTAGCTCACGTTTTTTCTCAATATTTCTCGCTATTTGTTTAGAAAAATTTTCTTCTCCATAACGATAAAATATTTTTACTAAATCATGATAACTATATTCATTAACGACTTCATATGCACTAATTTTTGCATCAGTATCCATACGCATGTCCAATCTTGTATCATAGTTATAACTAAAACCTCTTTCAGGTGTATCTAATTGTGGTGATGAAACTCCTAAATCATAAAGAACTCCATCCACTTCATGTACACCATGCTCTGCTAATTTTTCTTTTAAATTAACAAAATTAGATTTAATAAAGACAACTTTATCACTGTATTCAGCTAATTTTTCTTTGGCATTTTCTAATGCAACATTATCCTGATCAAATGCATATAGTTTACCATTTTTTAATCTCTTTAAAATTTCTAAACTATGCCCTGCTCCACCAAGAGTACAGTCTACATATATACCATCTTCTTTTATATCTAAGCCTTCTACAGCTTCATTTAATAATACACTATAATGTTTAAACATTTTCATCCATCCTAAAAATCAAAATCTTCTAATTCTTCTGCTATTTCTTCTACGCTGGCTTCGCTTTCAACAAGTAAATCTTCCCAGCGAGTTTTATCCCATATTTCTATCCTATTTGATAAACCATTTACAACACACTCTTTATCTAAAAAAGCGTGTTCTATAAGGGCGTTTGGAATATTAATTCTTCCTTGTTTATCTATTTCAACTTCAGTGGCTCCAGAAAAGAAGAAACGTTGGAAAGTACGAGCATTTTTCTTAGTGATAGGCAGTGACTTGATCTTACTTTCCACCTTTTGCCACTCTTGTAGTGAATAGCCAAATAAACAAGAGTCTAGACCTCTTGTAATAATAAATTTTTCACCTAGTTCATCTCTGAACTTTATTGGAATACTAAGCCTCCCTTTGGCATCCATTTTATTATTGTATTGACCAATAAACACTACTTCTCACCACCTTACCTTTATAATTTACCACATTTCCCCACTTTTTTCCACTAATTTCTAAAAAAAAATGAATTTTTTTGATTTTTTTACCAAAAAAAAAAGAAAAAGCATTTATAAACTAAAATGTTTAAAAATGCTTCCTCTTTTAATTATAATATTCTCTTTCATTCTCACCATCTAAGAAGTGAGAAGCACTTAAAGAATGTATTCTTTCTACTATTCTTAAGGCCTTTGTTTTGTCCACTGTTGTTCTTCCATTAGATAACAATTCCGCTAAATCATCTATACTTAAATTAGATGAGAAAAATGTTGGTAATTTTTCTGCTTCTCTATGATTAATGATTGGCCCAAGCACCTCATCACGAATAAACTCCGTAATATTTTCTGCTCCTATGTCATCAATAATAAGAATTTCTTGATCCCTTATAAGATCAATATATAAATCATAACTGTTATTACTGATCTTTGATTTTATTTTTCTAATAAATTCAGGATAGTATAAAATTGCTGGTTCTTTACCATTCTGTTTAAAATAATTGTAAATACATCCCATCAAGTATGTCTTTCCAGTTCCTGTAGGTCCATACACATATGCACCTCTTGTACTTTGCTTATCAAGTATACTCATACAAGTGTTGATAATTTCTATTGCTAATTTAGCTTTCTTACTATTTTTGGATAAGTTATCAAAAGTATATGTTAGTACTCTCCTTGGAATAAATTCCGTCTTAATTTTATTCGATGTTTTTTGATTTTCAACTTTTTGTTTATATTCATCAGTCTCTTGATAAACTATATTAACCTCTTTATCACTACAAACTAATTTTGGTCTATGCTCAATATTTAATAGTTTATCTTTTGAAATATAATATTGATAAAATTTTTCAAGATTATTTTCAACGTCAATTTTAGAAAAATTATTATCACGAATAAACTTAATTATCTCTACATCACTTAGAACTTTTTCTGTGATAAACCTCTTAAATGAATTTTCTGTATTACTTGATACTATGTTGGATAATTTTTTCATTATACATCCCCTTTATTATCAAATCTTTAAAAGTATCCTCATCTTCTTTTGTAACCACTCTATCTTCTTCCTTCTTCATTTCATTGAAGTTATTTTTCCTATTTTGTAAATATTCAGGAAACGGAGCATAATTTGATTTTCGATTATTTGAATAAGATTTTTGTGGACTCTTATTAGTGCTAAAAGCTTTAGTTTTCAGATTTCTATTAGATCTAACAAAATCTATAGCATCTTTAGCTCCAAATAATTTTTGTGCACTCCACGTACTTGCTATTTTATCTATATAGTTTATATGTGGTATTGAATTAGTACCACTTTGCTTAATTGAATACTCTAATAATATATTTAGTACACCTGTAGGAAAATTATACTTACTTTGTAATTCTTCAATATTTTTGGCATCTACTTTAGAAAGTACTATTCCTACCTGCTTATTTAAATATTCTATAAAATTAGTGTTATCGACCTCTCTAGCGAATTTTTCATCTTCAGTTAACTGCTGTTCTTTTTTACTAACAAGATTTTTGTTTATCATACGATCAAGAGTCGGAACTTCTTGTTTTCTAACGTTAACATTCAGTTGAGCAATATAATCACTAAGAATATTAATATTAATGTCGCTAGCTCCATTAGAAATTTCTACAGATTTTTCGATAGCACTAGACATATCTTCTGGAGACATTTTATAAATATGAGCTAAACCTAAAATTTTGTTTTTCACTTCTGGATTTGATATTACATCTGTTAGGTAACTATTAGCTAAATAGAAATTTAATTTATCAAAATCAAAGAAATATTCATCAAAGTTTGGTCCACTAACACTTTTACTTCCTATGTAATCAAAGCTGAAATCATTTAAGTTTTCTAGACGGAAAACATCAGAAAATTTCGCTGAAATATCTTCAAAACTCTTAAAGCTTACTTTGTCTAAAGAATAATAATTTACCAATTCAGAATAATTATTAGCCCCCAATGTGTTCTCTAATAACTTTGCAAGCACTGGTGTATTAAAAAACTCTTCAAAACTTAATGCTTCTTTTATTTTATATATAAACTGTCCAATACCATTATTATCAAAATACAATGACTGTATCAAACCCAACGCTTCTAATTTTTTTCTTGCAACTAAGAACTTATTATCTGATAAACCAAGATTATCAAGTATATCATAATGTAGATAACTTTTAGATAGATTTTTATCACTTAGCATCTTACTACCAAAAAATGTATATAGACTAATTGCATCATTACCAAGTAATGGTAAATACAAGTTATGTAACTCTTTTATGCGTTTAGATGTATCAAAATCATTATAGACACAATAATAATCCTTAACTGAAAACTTATTATTCATGATTATCATCCATTACTTCTATAATGATTTGAGTATACTCTAATGCATATATAAAATCCTGATTATAGTCGTACTTAATTTTGTCATCATTTCGTAGTGGTGCAAAGAAAGATTTTACTAAAATAGGATAGATATTATCTAATAATAATTTTGCGTTATCATTTTCGTAAAGTGCTCTTAGAAAATTGAATACTTTATATACACAGTCTAGAAATTCTTCTTTATTAGGAGTACTAATATTAGTATGACTGTCGATAATAGTTGAGAAACTAAGAATATTCTTCTTATCATTTTTTGTTACAAAGGTTCTTAAATCATCAATAAGCTTATACATGTAATCAAAGAATATATCATGATTCTCTAAATAGTCATCATTAATAATATTAGATTCATTTTTTAATAATAACTTATTGATATTATAGTCAGTAACAAATAGGTAAATCTTATAAAGATCTGAAAATTCAACATCACTTAATTTTAAGTAATCATGAACAATACTATTCAAGCTCTTACCTTCTTTATAAATATTATAGATAGTATTTAACCAAATAAATTCATCAAGATTTTCTTTTTCAATAAGTGTAATTAAATAATTATTAAAATTATACTGTTGTTCTTCTTCAAAGATTATTGAAATTCTACTTTCAATTCTATTAAGAATTAAGTTAAATTCTTTTTCTAATTCATTATTAAAATTATCATCATCAAAATCTAATTTTAACGATGCTTTTATACGCTTAAACTCGTCATAACTATTATCTGAATTGTCAATTCTTTCTTGATATACCTCATTATATCCAGGCTTTTGTGAATGATAATAGTTTTCTATAGCCTTATTAAATTCTAATACTTTTCCTAAGATTTTAATATATGCAACTTTTATATTCTTATTATTAGATATATTATTAATTAATTTTAACGCACTTAAAATGTCTTTCTTATTTTCACCAGTTAACACTAATGTTTTCTCATCTTCTAAATAAAACATTTCCTAAACCTCCAAAAAAATATTACTACCTTATGATACTCTATTTTGAAAATAAAATCAAAATATATGTAAGAATTATATAAAAAAAGAACCTTCCAAAAGGAAGGCTCTCACTGTTGCCTGGCAACGTTCTAGTCTCACAGGGC
>ERZ772763.194-NODE-194-length-10815-cov-3.79554_pt1 | contig 10815 bp, 6 predicted proteins | sample MGYA00511362_ERZ772763 | MGnify/ENA primary metagenome ERZ772763 (study PRJEB29015, sample SAMEA2738042) | human oral metagenome | biome: human oral; feature: human-associated habitat; material: saliva | place: China | collected 2234 ... | reverse complement strand
GTTGATGCTCATTGCTCACTCCTTCGTGGTCCGGCCTGGCGTCCACATATCGTGTGTTTGATTACCGGCGCATCGATCAGCTGTGTCCGCCGATGCGATGACAATGTGTTTCCTCTCAGTTCCTTCCGCCGGCCTGGCGCGGAGGGAACTGTTTTCATGTGTGCGCGTTCGCTCCGGTTCACCGGCGGTCACGACGCAGCACGGAGCGGATAGGTTTCGTCACCGTCTTCAAAGACAGTCGCCACCTTCATCTCCTCAGTGACAGCGTCGGATCGTGCGATCACCTCCCCACGGAAGAAGGCCGGTGCTCGGACGTACTGCACAAGCATCAGTACCACGCCCAGGAGAATGAGGGCGAGGGTGAGGACGAAGACGAGACCGACGCCGAAGACCTGCGATCCCGACCCATACTCCGGGTCGAGGGAGTCCTTCAGGGTCAGGCCGAGGAGCGAGAAGAGGATGAGACCCCCCAGCCCCGGCGAGACCAGCGTGAAGAAGAAGTTCCTCACTGAGGAGAACCATTTCCCTCGAAAGTACCATACCGCGGCGAAGGCGGTGAGCCCGTAGTAAAAGGCGATCATCGCCCCCAGGGTCTGAACCGTGTCCCACAGGACGGAGGTGGATACGAAGCGCAGCAGCGTGTAAAAGGTCGAAGCGGCGATCGCCGAGACGACTGTTGCGCGACCGGGAGTGAGGAAGCGCGGAGAGATCTCACCGAGCTTCTCCGGCATTGCTCCGTAATACCCCATCGACAGGAGGGTGCGGGCGGGAGAGACGAAGGTGGACTGCAAGGACGCCGCGGACGAGACCAGCACCGCCGTCGACAGGAGGATCGCGAACGGCCCCAGAACCGGTCTGGCCAAGGCGAAGAAGACATTGTCCTGGATCGCAGGATTGCCCAGCCCTATCCCGTCCTTCCCCAGACCGGCGAACATCATGGATCCGATCGTGACGAACATGTACACCGAGACGATGGTCATGACGGTGAGCACGGCGGCGCGCCCCGGGGTGGAGCTGGCGTCGTCGGCCTCCTCATTGACCGTCAGCGACACGTCCCAGCCCCAGTAGATGAACAGGGACAGGGAGACGCCCGCCACAAAGGTCCCCAGCGAGTCGACGGCGAACGGATTGAACCATTCGAGCTTCAAGGGCGTCGGATTGACAGCGGTGCCGGTGAAGTAGCGGTAAATCGCCACCGCGCCGAAGCCGAGGAACACCGTCAGCTGAAACCCCACCAACCAGTACTGGAGCTTCTGGGTGGTCTGCATGTCGCGATACGCGATCCAGGTCGCCAGCGTGATGAAGACCAGGCAGGTGAGGGTGTTGACCCATACGTTGTCGGAGAGATCCGCAATGGCGGGCCTGCGAGTCACCTGTGCGAGCAACAGGTAGAAGAAGTCGACCGCGATGGCCGCGAGGTTCGACAGGACGACGACGGTCGCCACAATCAGCCCCCATCCGTTCATCCACCCGATCCACGGACCGAAGGCGCGGGTCCCCCAGGTGAAGGAGGTGCCCGAGTCGGGCATCGCCGCATTGAGCTCTCGGTACCCGAAGGCGACCAGGAGCATCGGGATGAACCCGACGAGGAAGATCGCCGGCACCTGTTCGCCCACTTCTGAGGCGGTCGGCCCCAGTGCGCCGGTGAGGGTGTACGGAGGCGCGATGCAGGACACGCCGATGATGATGGCGCCGAGCAGGCCGACAGAGCCCTCAGCCAGTCCCTTCTTCGACAGCCCGCCTCCAGAGCTGGTGGTCGCGGCGCTCATGTTCCACCTCCGACGTCGGCCGGATCAGCCGGGACGGCGACGAGCGGCACCGGCAGGACCCGCAGGATCTTGTTGGCGTCCGGCCCCAGGAACAGGCGCCCGCTCTGGGCCAGCCGCGCCGACCCCAGGAAGGCCAGCTCATTCCTGCTCCACTCCATGGCCAGCACGGCGGCGCTCATGGAGTGGGCGTGAACGATCTGGACACGCTGATCATCCAGTCCGGTGAGATCCAGGCGCACCTCGGCGAGCAGGGCCTCGGTCCGCTTCTCGATCTCCGCGGTGTCCTGTGAGTCCCCGGTGGCCACCGTGACGAGACGCAACGGGACACCGGCTCTGTCTGCGAAGGTCCTGGCCTTACTGAGCACTCCCCTCCACCTGCCGGACTCACCCAGCATGACCGTGATGCGTGAGAGCCCGTCGAGAGGGGCGTGCCTCATGCCGCGCGGGGACAGGGCGACCGGAACAGTCGAGGAGTTGAGCAGCGTCTGCCCCACGGAGCCGAGGGACACCCGCCCCAGGACCCCGTGACGGCCTCCGCCGGCTACGAGCAGGTCGGCCTTGAGCTCCTCGGCCGAGGCGATGATGCCCTCGGGGAAGGAGAGGCTGTACCGCAGGTACTTGTTCACCGGCACACGGGGCCGATGCTCCTCCATGATCTCCGACATCCAGTCGTCGACCTGCGTGGCGACGACGTCCTGGAAGGCGTGATCGGTGACGTCAAGGACGTAGCGTCCCCCGCCGCCCTTGACGACGGTGACGAGATCGAGTGGGCACGAGAACGCTTCAGCGAGAGACACCCCTAGGTGGTAGGAGTCTCGACCGCCGAGCGAGTTGGTGAAGGCCGTCAGAATGCGCATGGGGGTGACCTCCTGTTCGCTTCCGGGGCGTCACAGGGCACTCATGACGTGCTTGATACGTGTGTAGTCCTCCACGCCGTAGACGGAGAGGTCCTTGCCGTAGCCGGACCGTTTGAAGCCGCCGTGCGGCATCTCCGCGACGAGGGGGATGTGGCAGTTCACCCAGACGCAGCCGAAGTCCAGGTCCCTGCTGAATCGCAGGACACGCTGGTGGTCGGTCGTCCAGATGGACGAGGACAGGGCGTAGTCCACGCCGTTGGCCATGGCCAGGGCGTCGTCGTCGGAGGAGAACTCCTGAACGGTCAGGACCGGCCCGAAGATCTCCTGCTGCACGAGCGCGTCGTCCTGCTTGAGCCCTGAGATGACGGTGGGCGCGTAGTAGTACCCGCTCTCGCCGACGCGGTGGCCGCCGGTCAGCAGGTGGGAGTGCGCGGGCCGCTCCTCGACGATCTTCTGCACGGAGTCGAAGTGGCGAGCATTGTTCAGGGGTCCGTAGAAAGCCTCCTCCTCGGGGATCGGACCGGTGCGCAGGGACTCGGCGTGACGCACCAGCGCGTCGGTGAACTCCTTGGCCACCGAGGCCTCGACCAGGACGCGGGTGGCGGCGGTGCAGTCCTGCCCGGAGTTGAATATCCCTGCGGCGGCGATGCCCTCGGCGGCAGCCTCGATGTCGGCGTCGGCGAAGACGACGGCGGGGGCCTTGCCTCCCAGCTCGAGGTGGACGCGGGTCACGTTGCCGGCCGCCTGTTCGGCGAGATCCGAGCCTGCGCGCACCGATCCCGTGAGCGCGACCAGCCCGGGCACCGGGTGGGAGCTCATGAGCCGCCCGGTCTCGCCGGTGCCGAGCACCAGGTTGAAGACCCCTGGCGGGAGGATCTCGCTGGCGATCTCAGCGAAGACGATAGCGCTCTCGGGCGTGTTCTCACTCGGCTTGAGCACCACCGTGTTGCCTGCGGCCAGAGCGGGCCCGACCTTCCAGATGAGCATCATGAAGGGGTAGTTCCACGGGACGATCTGCCCGACGACGCCGATGGGCTCGCGGCGAATCTGCGAGTTCAGACCCTCGGCGTACTCCCCCGAGGCGACACCCGACTGGAGACGGGCGGCCCCGGCGAAGAACCGCAGCTGAGAGGCCCCTGTCACGACTTCCTCCGCCCGGATCATCTCGGCGAGCTGACCGGTGTTGCGGCGCTGAGCCTCGACGAGACGGTCGGCGTTGGCCTCCAGGGCGTCGGCGAGCCGGAGCAGGAGCATCTGCCGTTCCGCCGGCGTTGTCAGCCGCCAGCTCTCGAATGCCTTGAGGGCGGCGTCGTAGGCGGCGTCGACATCGGCGGAACCCGAGACCGGGCACTGCGCTACGACCTGTTCCGTTCGAGGATCCACGACGTCGAACGTGGCATCGGTGGCTGCCGGAATAAATTTTCCGTTGATAAAGTTCTGGAGGAGAGGAAGGCTCATGTGAATCACTCTGTTTCTTGGCTTCGGCGGGACGTCGGTGTCGAGGTGAGAAGTTTCGAGAGTCGAAAGAAATGAGACGACTCGGGCCTCTACTGCCCAAGCTCACCCAGGACCGGCGTAGGCCACATCGCCGCCGGCGCCCGATGTGCTACAAGTTCTGCTACGACAACGCGGGCTAAGGTCCTAGGTGACGGCGTAATAGTAAACACACACCACCGAGTATGTCGAACATCACGTTCCACACTTCGAGGAATCGCATCAAAACGCGGAAAAGTCACCCTTGTGCGAGATGACAAACCGTCACTCCGCCCAAAAATGTAACGCAAACCACAAATTCGCCCGCTGCTCGGCATCCTCGATGTCGACGCCGAGTGCCCTCCTCAGGCGCACAAGACGTGCGGGGACGGAGTTTCGATGCACCCCCAGACGCTCGGCGATGCGCTGCACCGCCCCGGCCTCGCTGAGGTAGATCCTCAACAGCTCGAGCAGCTCGGGCTGATCGGCGACGCCCCCAAGGCGAGCGCGGGCGAAGGCTTGGGCCCGCTCCTCGTCCAGGAGGTCAGTGACCGACGGCAGTCCCGAGGTCTCCCAGCGCACCGCCTGTCCGAGCTGCCGAGTTCCGGTGCAGACGGACAGCGCCTGCTGTGCGCCCCGCGGCAGATCAGTGACGCCGACAGGACCGCTGACGCCGATCCGCATCCGCTCCGTCCAGGGCGTGACACTGCCGTCCTCAAGAAGGGAGGGAACGCGCTCGACCTCACCGAGGATCATCAGGCGGGTCCCGCCCCGGTCCGTGCGCCACAGAAGCCGCTCCCCCACCGGAGCCCCCCGACTCTCGACGAGCAGGCGGGCCAGCACTGTGGAGAGCCCGGCAACGTCAGCACTGCCACCCTCGAGGCAGACAACCCGCCACTGATGACCACCACCGGTAGCGGGCACCGATCGCCGCTCCGGAGACGGCAGGCGCGTGAGGACGAGCTCCTGAACCTGGTCCGCCAGCGCCAGCCCCTGCGCGATGTCACCCGCCAGGAGATGCCGGGTGGAGGCCCCCACGAGCTGGAGGAGCCATCCGGTGAAGGCCTTGGAGGACTCGGCGATGAGATTCAGAAACGACCAGGCGAGATCGACCCCCAGGGTCTGAGCGCGCGTGAGCGTCTCGCGCTGAACGGTCGCCAGGTAGCGCTCGGGCTCGCCGGTGATGCCGACCGGGCGGACGACGAGCCGCATGTCGCCGAGGCCGACCGCCCCGGCTCCTCGCATCCCTCCCGGACGGATCCTGTCGATGCACTCGGCGACCTCGTCGTCGATTCCCGTCGCCTCCGGCCCGAAGGGACCGACCACGGTGCGTCCCGTGGCATCCCGCAGGGACACCTCGCCCCGAAGGATCGAGGCCAGAGCGCGCATGATCGCGCTCTGGTTGTCCTTGGCGGCTGCACGCGTCAGCTGTTGCAGGACCAGGGTCTCCTCGTCTCCCGCCCCCTCGGCACCGATCTCAGGCTCGGTGGCCTGAAGCATGGCCCCGACCTCGCGGCTGATGGAGGCGAAGGAGACCTCGAGGGGGACCTCGATGAGATTGAGATGCCCGGCCCTGCAGGCCTCGCGCAGGTCCTCGGGCACGGTGTCGAAGGCGATGCCGGTCCCCAGTCCGAGAGCCGCGACTCCCGCCTCGACCAGTGATGCCACGTACTCCCGCCACGTGGCCGCCTCCGCATCGGCCATGACGAGACCCGTGGTGAGAACGAGCTCGCCGCCCTCGAGGTAGGAGGCCGGTTGGAGGAGCTCGGTCGCGACGACCCAGGTGACCGCGGCGTGCGGTGCGGGCAGAAGCACCGCACGAACCCCCAGGTCCGCTCCATCGATGAGATCCGACACCAACACCATGCCTGGATTCAAACACTGTTCTATGCATCACGCACAGGATTCGCGAGATTTTGTGCATTGGGCTTAGGTGCTCAGACCTAGAGGCGGGCATAACCTGAGACGGAACTCATAGCCGAGCACGTTTCTACGACAACCCGGAGCGCCCTGTTCCGCTGCAGATCTCCGCCCGTCACGACACACTGTGAGGTCCATATGGCAACGCTGCCCCAGACCATTCATCTCGCCACTCCTCTGCCCGGTCCCGAGGCCCGCGCCCTCGACGAACGCGCAGGTACCGCACTCCCACGCGCCCTGACCGCCGCCATGCCGACATTCGCACGGCGTACGGACCGAGGCGTCCTGGAGGACGTGGACGGCAACCGTCTCATCGACTTCGGATCCGGCATCGCGGTGACAACCGTGGGCGGTGCGGCGGCGCCCGTCGTCGCTGCAATCCAGGAGCAGGCCGAGAACCTGACGCACACCTCCTTCGCCGTCACGAGGTACGCCGGATACGTCGAGGTCGCCGAACGCCTGAACGCCCTGACCCCGGGCAGCTTCCCGAAGAAGACCGCGCTGTTCAACTCCGGGGCGGAGGCCGTCGAGAACGCCATCAAGCTCGCACGCAAGCACACCGGCCGCCAGGCAGTCGTCTGCTTCGACCACGCCTTCCACGGACGCACCTCCCTGACCATGGGACTGACGGCCAAGGTCGCCCCCTACAAGGGCGGCTTCGGCCCCTTCTCCCCTGAGCTCTACCGGGTCCCCGGCTCCTACCCGTACCGCGACGGACTGGACGGCGAGGCCGCCGCCGAGCGCACGATCAGTCAGATCGAGAAGCAGGTGGGGGCATCCTCCGTCGCCGCCGTCATCATCGAGCCCATTCAGGGCGAAGGCGGGTTCATCGTGCCGGCGCCCGGCTTCCTCACCGCGCTCCAGCGCTGGTGCCATGACAACGGCGCGGTCTTCATCGCCGATGAGATCCAGTCGGGAATCGCCCGCACCGGGGCGTGGTTCGCCTGCGACCACGAGGGAGTCGTTCCCGACCTGGTGACGACCGCCAAGGGCCTGGCCGGAGGCACCCCCTTGTCGGCGGTCACCGGTTCGGCCGAGATCATGGACTCCGCCGAACCGGGCGCCCTTGGCGGCACCTACTGCGGTAACCCCCTGGCCTGTGCCGCCGCCCTGGCGACCCTGGACATGATCGAGGAGCACGATCTCCTGGGACGGGCCCGCACGATCGGCGAGACCGGCATCCGCCTGATGGAGCAGTGGAAGGCGAAGGACCCCCGCATCGGCGAGGTCCGGGGCAAGGGCGCCATGATGGCTCTCGAGCTCGTCGACCCCGACTCGCAGAAGCCCGATGCCGCACTGACCGCCGCCGTCGCGCAGGCCGCGCGCTCACGCGGTCTGATCCTGCTCACCTGCGGCACCTACGGCAATGTCATCCGCCTCCTGCCACCGGTGACCATGCCGGACGAGCTGTTCGCCGAAGGCATGGAGATCCTCGAGCAGGCGCTCCGAGACCAGCCCTGATCCCCTCTTCCACCCACGTCTTAAGGCCGCACCGGCCCCGGATCACGCTGATCCACCCGACCGACCCAGGAGGTAGCTCCATGCCCTCGACCCCTAACCCCCTCACCGATGCACGGGCGCAGCTCGCCGAGGCGATCCAGTTCCTCGGCTTCGACGACGGAATGCGCCGCATGCTTGAGACCGCCCGTAAAGAGGTGACGGTCGCCATCCCACTGCGACGCGACGACGGCACGATGGAGCTGCATATCGGCCACCGCGTCCAGCACAACATCTCTCGCGGCCCCGCGAAGGGAGGGATCCGTTACTCCCCCAACGTGGACCTCGACGAGGTCCGAGCGCTGGCCATGTGGATGACATGGAAGTGCTCTCTTCTCGATCTGCCCTACGGCGGCGCGAAGGGAGGGGTCCAGGTGGACCCCCGGGCCCACTCGGAACGAGAGCTCGAGCGACTGACCCGCCGCTACACCTCGGAGCTGATCCCCCTGATCGGCCCCGACAAGGACATCCCGGCTCCCGATATGGGGACCGACGAGCAGACCATGGCCTGGATGATGGACACCTACTCGGTGGCCACCGGGCACACGGTTCTGGGAACCGTCACGGGCAAGCCGGTCAACCTCGGCGGGTCACAGGGGCGGGCCGCCGCCACCTCCCGCGGCGTCGTCTACTCCGTCCTCAACGCGATGGAGAGCATCGGAGTGAATCCCTCGCAGGCCACCGCGATCGTTCAGGGCTTCGGCAAAGTCGGTCGCGGCGCTGCCCGCTTCCTCCACGAGGCGGGCGTGAAGGTTCTGGCCGTGGCGGACGTCTACAGCACGATTCGCAACGACAAGGGCATCGACATCCCCGCACTCGAGGCCTTCGTGGATGAGACCGGCACCGTCGACGGGTTCCCCGGCGCGGACCCGATCCCTGCGAGCGAGCTGTTCGCCGTCGCCTGCGACGTCGTTGTTCCTGCAGCGGTCGAAGGGGTCATCACCGAGCAGACCGCGCCATTGATCGACGCCAAGCTGGTCGTTGAGGGCGCCAACGGCCCGACGACACCCACGGCCGACGCGATCCTGGCCGACAAGGGGATCCTGGTCGTACCGGATATCCTCGCCAACGCCGGTGGCGTCATCGTGTCCTACTTCGAGTGGGTACAGGCCAACCAGTCCTACTGGTGGACCGAGAAGGAGGTCAATGAGCGCCTGCGCACCAGGATGGACAAGGCCTGGAACGAGGTCACAGACTTCTCCAGGGAGCACGGACTCTCGCTGCGCACCGCCGCGACGACGATGGCCGTCAAGCGCGTCGCCGAGGCCCACGTCTCCCGCGGTCTCTACCCGTGATGCGTGGCAGGCGACAGTCGATACTCAGGGAGCACAACCATGGCTGACACACGACCCGGCGCGGCAACTGACACAGCGGCGTACACCACCCTCGGAGCCCACCCGGCTCTGGCCGACTACCTGCACAGGATCCGCCCCGAGGAGGGGATGCTCCTGGGCGGGCGGATGACGGCAGCCTCCGACGACGGAACCTTCGACGTCGTCGACCCCGCCAGCAACGCCGTATTCGCACGCTGCACGGATGCGACTCCGGTGGATGCCGCACGCGCCGTCGACGCGGCCTCCGAGGCGCTGCCTGCCTGGAGCACCACCCCGCCCCGGCAGCGCGCAGAGCTGCTGCGGACCCTGTTCGACCTCATGGTGGGACAGACCGAGGAGCTCGCGGTGCTCATCAGCGCCGAGAACGGCAAGTCCCTGGACGACGCCAGGGCGGAGGTCCTCTACGCGGCGGAGTTCTTCCGATGGTTCTCCGAGGAAGCCGTGCGCACCGAGGGCGGTTTCGGCTCCTCCCCGGCAGGCGGGACCCGGACGATCGTCACGCACCGCCCGATCGGGGTGGTCGCCATGATCACCCCCTGGAACTTCCCGGCGGCGATGGGGACCCGCAAGATCGCCCCGGCCCTGGCCGCCGGGTGCACGGTGGTGCTCCGTCCCGCGTCCCTCACGCCCCTGACAGCGGTGGCACTGGGACATCTGATCCAGCAGGCCGGCGTGCCCGCGGGCGTGGTGAACATCGTGCCCTCGAGCCGTTCCGTGGAGGTCTCGACGACGTGGCTCGAGGACTCCCGGGTCCGAGCCGTCTCCTTCACCGGTTCCACCCAGGTCGGTCGTGTGCTCATGAAGCAGGCGGCGGAGAAGGTCCTGGTGTCGTCCATGGAGCTCGGGGGCAACGCACCCTTCGTGGTGGCGGCCGACGCCGATATCGACGCCGCGGTGACGGGTGCCGTTCAGGCCAAGCTCCGAGGCGGGGGCGAGGCCTGCACGGCCGCCAACCGCTTCTACGTCCACCGCGACGTCGCCCAGGAGTTCACCGAGAAGTTCTCCGCCGTCGTCCGCGACCTGAGGGTGGGGCCGGCCCTGGCGGACGAGGCGAACCAGATCGGCCCCCTGGTGACACCGGCTGCCCGCGACAAGATCAACGCCCTGGTGGACGGGGCGGTGGCCGGGGGCGCCGTCGTCCACGCCGAGTCCTCCTGGCCCCAGGAGTCTCCGGGGTCGTTCGTCCCGGTGCGGGTCCTGACGAATGTCGCCCCCGACGCGGAGATCGTGCGCACCGAGATCTTCGGCCCCGTCGCCCCGATCGTCACCTGGGACGACGAGGACGAGCTGCTGACGTGGATCAACGATACGGACTACGGGCTGTCGGGCTACGTCTTCTCCCGCGACCTCGGGTGGGCGCTGCGCCTGGCCGAGCGCATGGAGGTCGGGATGGTCGGTGTCAACCGTGGGCTCGTATCCGATCCCGCCGCCCCCTTCGGGGGTGTCAAGCAGTCCGGTATCGGGCGTGAGGGCGCGCGTGAAGGGATCCGTGAGTTCCAGGAGACTCAGTACTACTCGGTTGCCTGGGGCTGAGGGGCCCGTCCCCGAGCAGTGCGCGACCGCGAGGGTCGATGTCGTCGATATACGTGGTGCCCCGGGCCGAGAGCCCGGGGCACCATCGCGTTGACACTGAGGTCGTCAGTGTTGCAATCAGTGTTTCACGAGGCCTTGGGGTAGGCCTTCTGGACGGCCTCGAGCATCTCGAGGGCCGAGTAGTAGTCCAGCCGGAAGGACGAGGGCGGCATGTACTGCACCTTGCCTCCGGTCACCGGGGCCGCCGAGCTGAAGGTCTCGTTGGTGGTGACGGCGTTCTTCGCGGTCTCGTCGGCGGCAATGACCACCCAGTTCTCACCGGTCAGTCCCGCCTGGACGTTCTCGGGCGAGAGCTTGACGATGTCCTTGCGCTCACCCATGGACTGGTCGCCCTTGACGCTGTCGGGGACGGCGGCAATGGTGAAGCCCAGG
>ERZ772763.193-NODE-193-length-10834-cov-5.24409_pt1 | contig 10834 bp, 9 predicted proteins | sample MGYA00511362_ERZ772763 | MGnify/ENA primary metagenome ERZ772763 (study PRJEB29015, sample SAMEA2738042) | human oral metagenome | biome: human oral; feature: human-associated habitat; material: saliva | place: China | collected 2234 ... | reverse complement strand
AGTGGAAACACTGAAAGTTTTGTCCGTCGCCTCAGTGATTATCTATGGGAGCAGTATCCTGACTTGGTTATTGAAAAAATCCATGTCAAAGACCTGATTAAAGAAGGGAAGCCTTTCTTTGAAGTCGATACACCTTTTATCACCTTTCTACCTACCTATCTTGAAGGAGGAAATGGTGTTGATAATGGGGATGTGGAGATTCTAACGACCGATGTAGCAGACTTTATTGCCTACGGAGACAATGCCACTAAATGCTTGGGAGTTGTAGGATCTGGAAACCGCAACTTCAACAATCAATATTGCCTAACGGCCAAGCAGTACAGTCAACGCTTTGGCTTCCCTATGCTAGCAGACTTTGAGATGCGAGGGATGCTAGGGGATATCAAAAAAGTAGCTGGTATTATCGAAGACTTGTATCACTTTTAAAATTGGAAACCCCAAGCCTAGGCTTGGGGTTTCTTTTTATGGGAGGAGGTTGCATGATTAGCAGAGAAGAGGAGGCGAGATTTATTTTCTCGCCTCCTCTGTTGTTGCTTATTTTAAGTGATCTGTGATTTCTTTCGAAAGTAAGAGGCCGAGGTGATAGTCCTTGTTGATAGCGTGGATGACATCGTTGATGTTTTCCGTCGTTTGGATTTGCTCCTTGATGCCTGCTTTGAAGGTTTCATCTTTTAAGAGTTGCTCTTGTAAAATCTTTTGCAGTTTTTCTCTCTCGTATTTATTGATTAAAAAGAGAATGAGCAGGCTAACTAAAATAAGAATGTAAACAGTTTGGTTCATAGGGTTCTCCAGAAGATAAGATAATAGATAAGGGAAGCGCTAATCTCTAAAAATATAGGTGTATGTAACATGAGAAAAGGAGTGAGATGGAACTAAATAAGGCTTATTTAGCTATTCCTCTCACCCCTAAAAAAGACGGTTTCCTATCAAAAAGTAAGAAAGATATTACATCTTATCAGGCGCATCCACACCCAATAGACGAAGTGCTTCTTTCAAAACAACTGCTGTTGAGTAGCTAAGAGCAAGACGGCTATCACGTTCTGGGCTTTCATCCAAGATACGAGTGTGAGCATAGTACTTGTTGAAGGCTTGAGCCAAGTTGATGGCATATTTAGCAATCAAGGATGGGTCATAGTTTTCAGCAGCACGTTTGACAACACGAGAGAAGTCTTGGAGAAGCTTGATGATTTCCCAGCTTTCAGGATCGCTCAAGCTATAAGTCGCATCTGCAGATGGTGTGAAGTTGGCTTTGCGAAGGATAGATTGGATACGAGCATAAGCGTATTGAACGTATGGTCCAGTTTCTCCTTCGAAGGATACCATGGCTTCAAGGTCAAAGTCATACCCGTTTCGACGGTCTGTCTTCAAATCGTAGAATTTAACCGCACCAACACCGACTGCATGTGCTACTTCTTCCTTGTTTTCTAGTTCAGGATTCTTTTCTTCGATCTGAGCTTTGGCACGAGAGATAGCTTCTTGAAGAGTTGGTTCGAGCAGGATGATATTTCCTTTACGAGTTGACAATTTTTGACGGTTCTTTGTCACCAAACCAAAGTCAACGTGGATCATATCGTCGCTCCATTCAAATCCCATTTTCTTCAAAACAGCTTTCAACTGACGGAAGTGGTTGGATTGTTCTTGACCTACAACATAGATGTTTTTCACAAAGTTGTAAGTCCGTGCACGGTAGATAGCGGTTGCGATATCACGAGTGATATAAAGAGTGGCACCATCTGATTTTTTAATCATAGCTGGTGGTAGGTTGACATCATCCAACTCAACGATGCTAGCCCCCTTAGACTCTTTCAACAAGCCTTTTTCTTCAAGGATTTGGACAGCTTCGTCCATCTTGTCATTGTAGAAGGCTTCTCCGTTTAAGCTGTCAAATTCAACACCGAGGAGTTTGTAGATACGGTTGAATTCTACCAAGCTCTCGTCACGGAACCATTGCCACAATTCAGTTGCTTCTGGATCTCCATCTTCCAATTTCTTGAACCAGAGACGTCCTTCATCGTCCAAAGCAGGATCGTTTTCGATTTCGGCATTGATGCGAACATAAAGTTTCAACAATTCGTCGATTGGATTGGCTTCGACAGCTTCCTTGCTACCCCATTTTTTGTAAGCCACCATCAAGAGACCGAACTGTTTACCCCAGTCTCCCAAGTGGTTGATTTTAATGGTATTGTAGCCCATTTTTTTATAGATGTTTGAAATAGCATCCCCGATAACGGTTGAACGTAAGTGACCAACTGAGAAAGGTTTTGCGATGTTTGGACTAGAAAGGTCGATGGTAACGTTCGCTCCTTGGCCTTCTTCTTGTTGTCCATAGTCAGCACCCGCTTGGATAACAGATTTGATGACTTGGTCAGAGATTTGTGATTTATCTAAGAAGAAGTTTACGTAAGGACCAGTAGCAACGACTTTTTCAAAGTGAGAGGCATCGATTTTTTCCGCAATATCAGCAGCAATCGCTTGAGGAGCTTTGCGTTCGATTTTAGCCAAAGAAAAGGCAGGAAAGGCGATATCTCCGAGGTCTGAAGATTTTGGTTGCTCTAGTAAATTTAAGATAGTTTCTTGGTCTAAGCCTTCAATGACTTTTGCCAATTCACTTGCAATAAGTTCTTTATGATTCATAGTAGCTCCTTTGGTCTTTTGTTACTATTCTATCACAAAATTCGGCCTTTCTTCAAACTTTTTGGTATAATCAAAGTATAATTATTCAAAAGTGGAGCAAAAATGAAAAAAGATGAACGTCAGCTTTTGATTCGAGAAATTATCCAAAATGAGAAGTTATCGACGCAAAAAGAAATTCAAGACCGTTTAGATCAGAGAGGGGCGGGAGTGACCCAGACAACCTTATCCAGAGACCTACGAGAAATTGGTCTGATCAAAGTAAAAGAGAAGGGTGGTCTCTATTATAAACTAGCCGATGAACCTGATCGAACAGATATTTTCAGACTGATTGCTCAATATGCACAAGTGGTCTCGAGAGCAGAGTTCACACTGGTTGTTCGGACGGAGCTTGGAGAGGCGGCGATTTTAGCCAATGCAGTCGATGAAATTTTGGATGATCAAATCCTTGGAACCGTCGCAGGGGCCAATACCCTTTTAATTGTTTGCAAGGACCAAGAAGTCGCACAAACGGTCCAGCAGACCATTCTCCAACATTCTAGTCACTAGTCAAGGGCGAGGGACCAGTCCAGAAAGGGATCGGCCCTCCTTTTATGTCAGATTAGTGTTGGAGTAAGTTCTCAGAATGAATGAAATGATAGAGAAAAGGAGCGATATGGCAGCAGAAAAAATATCACCTGGCATGCAGCAATACCTAGATATCAAAAAAGACTATCCGGATGCTTTTTTGCTCTTTCGGATGGGGGATTTTTACGAGCTCTTTTATGAAGATGCCGTCAATGCCGCACAGATTTTAGAGATTTCCTTGACTTCAAGGAATAAAAATGCAGAAAATCCGATTCCCATGGCTGGAGTACCTTATCATTCAGCCCAGCAGTACATCGATGTTTTGATCGAAAAAGGCTATAAGGTGGCTATTGCAGAGCAGATGGAAGATCCTAAGCAAGCCGTCGGTGTGGTCAAGCGGGAAGTGGTCCAAGTCATTACTCCAGGGACCGTTGTCGATTCGACCAAGCCAGACAGCGCCAACAACTTCTTGGTAGCCTTGTCTCATGATGAGACGGATTATGGCCTTGCCTATATGGACTTGGTGACTGGAGAGTTTCAGGTCACTAGTTTGAATGATTTTGCCATGGTCTGTGGGGAAATACGAAACCTGCGGGCGCGTGAAATTGTCTTGACCTACTCTTTGTCAGAAGGTGAAGAAAGAGTCCTTCTTGGCCAAATGAACCTCTTGCTCTCCCCTATCTCAGAAGTGGCGGAGGATGTCCAACTTCTAGGGGCTGAGTTGACTCATTTGGAGAGAATAGCGGCTGGAGGTCTGCTCCAATACGTACAGGAAACCCAGAAGCGGGAGCTCCACCATATCAAGCCTGCCCATCACTATGAAGTCCGTGATTTCTTGCAGATGGATTATGCGACCAAGGCGAGTTTGGACTTGACAGAGAATGCCCGGACAGGTAAAAAACACGGTAGCCTCTACTGGCTCCTAGATGAAAGCAAGACAGCCATGGGAGGACGTCTCTTGCGAGCTTGGATCCAGAAACCCTTAATGGATCGCCATCGGATCGAAGAGCGCCAAGAGATTATCCAAGTCTTCTTGGACCATTTCTTTGAGCGAAGTGATCTGGCAGATCGTCTCAAAGGTGTGTATGACATCGAGCGTTTGGCCAGTCGGGTCTCCTTTGGTAAGATTACTCCCAAGGACCTCTTGCAATTGGGCGAAACGCTGCGCCACGTCCCCTTGATCAAGTCGCTCTTGGTCGAGATGGGAGAGCCTGTTCTAGATCTCCTCATTGCTCAGTTAGATGAGCTACCAGAGCTTTGCCGTCTCATCGAAGCGGCTATTGATCCGGATGCTCCTATCGTTCTGACAGAAGGCAATATCATCCGTACTGGCTTTGATCCAACTCTGGATCAGTACCGCGTTGTCCTCCGAGAAGGGACCGGTTGGATTGCAGAGATTGAAGCCAAGGAACGCGAAGCCAGTGGTATTACCGGTCTTAAAATTGACTACAACAAAAAAGACGGTTACTATTTCCATGTGACCAACTCCCAATTATCCCGTGTGCCAGCTCATTTCTTCCGCAAGGCGACCTTGAAAAACTCCGAGCGCTTTGGGACAGAAGAATTGGCTCGGATCGAAGGAGAGATGCTAGAAGCTCGGGAACAATCAACCAGTCTGGAGTATGCGATTTTCCTACGAATCAGAGAGGAAGTCGGCAAGTACATTCAGCGCTTGCAGTCACTAGCCCAAGCTCTAGCGACGGTGGACGTTTTGCAGGGGCTGGCCTGTGTGGCTGAAAGGCAACAACTGACCCGTCCAGTCTTCCAAGAGGCGCGTGATATCCGGATTGAAAAGGGCCGTCATCCGGTTGTTGAGAAGGTAATGGGAGCTCAAAGCTACATTCCCAATAGTATCCTCATGGACGAGACCTGTGATATCCAGTTGATTACGGGGCCCAATATGAGCGGGAAGTCCACCTATATGCGTCAATTGGCTATCATTGTCATTATGGCCCAGATTGGTTCCTTTGTACCAGCTCAAGCGGCGACCCTCCCTCTCTTTGATGCCATTTACACTCGGATTGGGGCGGCAGATGACTTGGTGTCCGGCCAGTCGACCTTTATGGTTGAGATGATGGAGGCCAACAATGCCATTCGCCAAGCGACTCCAGCCTCTCTTATCTTATTTGATGAGTTGGGACGGGGAACGGCGACCTATGATGGCATGGCTCTGGCCCAAGCCATTATCGAATACATTCATGACCGGACAGGGGCTAAGACGCTCTTTGCCACCCACTACCATGAGCTAACCGACTTGGAGCAGACCCTATCTCGCTTGCGCAATGTCCACGTCGCTACCTTGGAGAAGGATGGCCAAGTGACCTTCTTGCACCGGATCGAAGAGGGACCTGCTGATAAGTCCTACGGGATCCATGTGGCCAAGATTGCAGGCCTGCCAAGCGATCTCTTGAAGCGGGCAGATGCCATCCTGAGTCAATTAGAAAGCCAAGAAGTGCAGGTAGCGGCTCCAACAAAGCAATCCTCGCAAGAACTTGGCGAACAGTTATCTCTGTTTGCAGCAGATGCTACTCACCCAGTACTAGAAGAATTAAACAATCTCGATATCTACAACATGACCCCGATGGAAGTCATGATGGCAGTTGCTGAGATGAAAAAGAGAATATAAAAAATAGAGCTTGATTCATTTGTCAAGCTCTATTTTTTACAAAACTTGTAGTCGCTTAGAATGCTGTTGTTAAAGGAAAAAATGGATTTACAGAGCTATGAAAAAGCGGTATAATGAAACCATATCGCCGAGACTTTTTGGCGGAAACTGGGAAAATGGAGAAAAAGAAAATGGGTTTTTGTATAAATTGTGGACATGCACTTGCTGAAGGTGCTCGTTTTTGTAGTGGCTGTGGTGTCGCAATAGGAGAAGCGCACACGGAATCGGAACAAAGGAAATCAGTCTATGATGGAGAGCTCCATAAGTGTCCAAATTGTGCTGAGATGTTAAAGTCCTTTATGTCTTCGTGTCCAAGCTGTGGATATGAGCTAAGGGGATCAAAGAGCAAGAGCAGAGTGGATGAATTAGCAAACAAATTAGAGTTGGCTGAAAGTGCGGAGCAAAAAATTAGTATCATTCGAAATTTCTATATTCCGAATACAAAAGAAGACATTTATGAATTTGTCATTTTAGCGGCTTCAAATATGAATTCGTATGATTATGATTATGAAGCTTGGGATATAAAATTGGAGCAGGCCTATCAGAAGGCGATGCTTTCTTTTGGAGGTACACAGGAATTTCAATATATTAACCAATTGTATATCAAAGCTAAAAAACATAAAAAGTTAAAACATTTTATAAAAATTATAATGGGCTCTAGACTACTAAAAAGTTTATTATTGGGAGCTGTCGGTATAATTATGATGATAGTTGGATATGTTTTAGGCGAGCTTTCAGGAGACAAGGACTCTCCCTTTTATATGATTGCTTTGATGGGATACTTTCCAATGATAGGGGCGTTTTTCTACGCAATTGCTGGAGAAAAAGAAAATAAATAACATGGTTAAATATTGAAAAGTTATAGGAGAAGAGTATGAAAGTATTTGGTATGAATAAAACAGGCGGTTTCATGGATGAAATCCGTTGCGATGAACCGTCATATTTGATATGGAAATGGCATCCTAGAGGGGTCTCACAAGGTGCAGGTGATCGAGAAAATGCTATCCGCTGGGGATCTTCGTTACGTGTTAAAGATGGAGAAGTTGCTGTCTTTGTGTATAAGCAAAAAGACGGGACGGTACAAGATTATATTTTAGGTCCTCATGACCAGACCATTAAGACATCGAATTTTCCTGTTTTGGCAAGCATAGTAGGCGCTGCTTATGACGGTGGGACACCCTTCCAAGCAGAAGTTTATTTCATTAACCTTGCGCAACTTATCCAAGTGAAATTTGCAGTGCCATTTTTTGATGTCTATGATCCAAGGTTTTTAGATTTTGGGGTTCCTGTCGCAGTTCGAGGAACAATTAGCTTTAGAATTTCTGATTACAAGGAATTTATCAAACTCCATAGGCTTCAAACTTTTAATCTTGATGATTTTCAAAAGCAAATTAGAGATGCAGTCGCTCGATATACTAAAAATATTGTTGCGAATGCTCCTGCGGAACATAACATTCCTGTCATTAAACTTGAAAACAAAATTTCAATAATTAATGATGCTCTTGAAAATGATGTCATAGAGAGGTTGGAAGCTACATTTGGTGTCATTGTTTCAAATGTTGATATTGCATCAATAGAAGTTGATAAGACAAGTGAAGGCTATCGACAGCTTATTTCAGTTACTAAAGATGTCACAACGGCTAAAATCGAAGCTGAGACAACTGATTATGTTGAGCGAATTCGTATTCAGCGCGAAGAAGGACAATATGCACAACATAAGCAGACACAGTCTTCAAATTTAGGTGCCTTCCAAATTGAGAAACAAACAGAGGTTGGTATTGCTGGCGCTGAAGCATTAGGACAAATGGGCTCTGCTGGTTCAGGTACTGTTTCTTTGGGAGGAGATGCAGGTTTTAATCCTGCTGCAATGATGGCAGGTATGGCGGTTGGTGGCGCTGTAGGCCAGAATATTGCCGGAACGATGAATAATATGATGGCTAATTCGCAACCACAGATGGGAATGACACCACCACCCCTACCTACAACCGCATATCACATAGCTGTTAACGGACAAACATCTGGGCCTTTTGATAGAAATGCTTTGATGCAAATGGCTCTATCAGGGCAATTACTACCTTCAAGTCTAGTTTGGAAACAAGGAATGACAGAATGGATGAAAGCAGATTCCGTAGATGATTTGAAAGATTTATTTATGCCACCAATTCCTCCAGTACAGTAAACACGGGAGAATTTAGATAAATTGTTTTTCGTAAAAAAATAAAGTCATTCTGTAAAGAAAAATGATTTTTAATGATCAGAATCAATTCTGACTATATTAAAACTTTCCGCGGTGAGAAAAGTGCCTGAAACATAGTTGTTTCAGGCACTCGGAATTATTGAGACCTTAGGCTCAATAATTAGTCATGGAACTTCGAAGAAGTTCGCTGACGTCCGTCCTCACCTAAGGAAAGTTTTTCAGAAGATTTTATCTTCAATCTAAACAGTTCATTTTGAACTGTTTTTTATATTCCTCAGGCTTTCCCTTGCAACTGACGGTTGATGTCATCCACTTTCTTTTTATTGAGGTAGTGAGAGACAGCCCAGACAATGAGATAGACGACGCTAAACTCAAGAATGACAGAGAGATAAAAACTGATTTGCATTGGGAACCAGCCTCCCAAGGTTGCTAGTGGTAGGAAACCAAAGAGCATCAAGAGGTAGTGGCTGACGGTTGCGCGCAGTAAACTCCAATCTTTGTTGAAAAGGACATTCCCCAAGCTGAAGAGGAGTCCGATGCTAGCCCAGATAAGGATACAATAGAGCATTACAAGGGATCCATGAACTTCGTGGGCTTGCATCCATTGTCCAACGGCTGAGCTAGGACTGAGAGGCACATAAGTGGAAGGGGAGTTTAAAAAAGAAAAGAGGATAGAGAGGGTGAGACCGATCAAGATCCCTTTTAGAGCATTGGTAAAATGGTTTTTCATCATGAGAGTTTCTCCTTAATAGCTTTTAAATAACGACGAGAGGAGTATGTCATCCTTCCGTTTTTGAGATAGATTTGAACCGATCCGCTACCGGTAAAATGCAGGTGATCGATTTCTTTGGTATTGATAATTTCAGATTGGGAAATTTTTAAAAAGTAGATGGGCAAGTCTTCAGAGAGTTGGTAGAGAGGACCTGTGAGGATGAAGCAATCATCCTTTGTTTCCCCCACCACTTGCCGATTTTCAATATAGAAACGATGAAACAAGTGGGTCTCTACAAGATAGGTTTCCCCATCCTTTTTCACCCGCAAGCGTTCCTTCTGGTCCAATTCCTCTATGAATTGTTGGACTTTCTGGATGCGTTCGCTAGGTTGTGGCGCTGTGATAGCTACGCCTTCTTCTTGAAAATGGGGGTCAATGGTAACTGTTACTTTCATACAAATCCCTTCTAACTGATTGACGTCAGGTAAGCGATCCGCTAGCAGGACCTCTTGCTTACAATTCTATTAAACACTTTTTCAGGCCTCAAGACAAGGTTTTTTGCATATTCGGTCATTTTGTCTGTCTATCTGGTAGAAGGCCAGTATCTTTCGTGGAGCTAGGGTACAAGGTTTTATAAACGGAGGCCTTCCCTGGAGATATGGTATAATAGTTCTACCTATGCGCGTATAAAAGATAAGAGGGGAAGCTATGTCACAGATTATCGAATTACCAGAAATTCTAGCCAATCAGATCGCTGCCGGTGAGGTCATCGAGCGCCCTGCTAGTGTGGTCAAGGAACTGGTTGAAAACTCCATCGATGCAGGAGCCAGTCAGATTGTCGTAGAGATTGAAGAAGCGGGCTTAAAGACCATTCAAATCACAGATAATGGACAGGGGATTGCCCATGAGGAAGTGGAATTAGCCCTTCGTCGCCATGCGACTAGTAAGATTAAGAGTCAAGCCGATCTCTTTCGGATTCGGACCCTAGGCTTCCGTGGCGAGGCCTTGCCCTCCATTGCCTCTGTCAGTGTTATGACCATTCTAACAGCTCAGGAAGGAGCCAGTCATGGAACCAAGCTAGAGGCTAAAGGGGGGGAAATCACTTCTCTTGAGCCGGCGACTAGCCCTGTGGGGACTAAAATTAAGATCGAGGACCTCTTTTTCAATACACCAGCCCGCCTCAAATATATGAAGAGCCAACAGGCAGAGTTGTCCCATATCGTCGACATTCTCAATCGCTTGAGTCTGGCCCATCCAGAGATTGCCTTCACCTTGATCAATGACGGCCATGAAATGACACGGACGGCAGGGACGGGAAATCTCCGCCAAGCCATCGCAGGAGTCTACGGCCTTGCTACCGCCAAGAAAATGGTTGCCATCGAGACAGGTGATTTGGACTTTGAAGTGTCCGGCTTCGTCTCTTTGCCAGAACTGACCCGGGCCAATCGCAACTATATTAGCCTTTTTATCAACGGCCGTTACATCAAGAATTTCTTGCTCAACCGGGCTATCTTGGATGGCTACGGCAGTAAACTCATGGTCGGACGCTTCCCGATAGCGGTCATCAATATCCAGATTGACCCCTATCTAGCTGATGTCAATGTCCACCCGACCAAGCAAGAGGTCCGTATTTCTAAAGAACGAGAACTGATGGACTTGATTTCCCAAGCGATTGTTTCCACTTTGAAAGAGCAAGATCTGATTCCAGATGCTTTGGAAAATCTGGCCAAATCGACACTTCGTCGAACAGAAAAGCCGGTTCAGACCAGTCTCCCCCTAAAAGAAAACAGCCTCTATTACGACCGAGACAAGGGAGATTTCTTTGTCCGTCCAGAGGTTGGGGAATCTCGTCCAAGTGGTGAAATAAGCCCAGAGCAAACGATTCTCTTTGCCCCAGAAGAGGGAAATCAGGAGACTAAGTCACCAGCTATCAAGTTTGCGGAGCGAAAGACGCCTCAGTACGACCAACTAGACCACCCAGAGTTGGATCTGGCTAGTCTAGACAAGGCCTATGACAAGCTGGAGGGAGAGGAAGCATCGTCCTTCCCAGAGTTGGAATATT
>ERZ772763.189-NODE-189-length-11044-cov-3.74211_pt1 | contig 11044 bp, 8 predicted proteins | sample MGYA00511362_ERZ772763 | MGnify/ENA primary metagenome ERZ772763 (study PRJEB29015, sample SAMEA2738042) | human oral metagenome | biome: human oral; feature: human-associated habitat; material: saliva | place: China | collected 2234 ... | reverse complement strand
CCTGGTTGACATGCTGTCCCGGGGCATCACCGGCGTGGTGGACATGAGCTGGTCGGAGGATCCCGATGACTGGCCGCGGCGCCTGCGGGCCATGACGGACCAGGGCGTTCTTCCCCAGGTGCTGCCCCGTATCCGCATCGGGGTCTACCGCGACAAGCTGGAGCGGTGGATCGCCAAGGGCCTGCGCACCGGGACCGCGTTGGCGGGCTCACCCCGCTTGCCCGACGGATCCCCGGTGCTGGTGCAGGGGCCGCTCAAGGTGATCGCAGACGGCTCGATGGGCTCGGGCAGCGCGCACATGTGCCAGCCCTATCCGGCCGAGCTGGGGGTTGACCACCCCCACGGCGTGGTCAACATCGACCGGGCCGAGCTCACCGACCTCATGGCCCACGCCTCCCGGCAGGGTTATGAGATGGCCATCCATGCCATCGGGGACGCGGCGGTCGACGACGTCGCCGCGGCCTTCGCGCACTCGGGTGCCGCCGGGCGCCTGGAGCACGCCCAGCTGCTGCCGGCCGACGCCCTCGACGAGCCTGACGGGGCGCTCAGGCGCCTGGTGGGCTGTGGCATCGAGCTGTCGGTTCAGCCGGCCCACCTCATTGACGACTGGGCGGCCGTGAGCCGAGTGTGGCCGGGGCTGGAGGGGCGCACCTACGCCTTCGCAGACATGGTGGCCGCCGGAGCCCTGCTCCAGCTGGGATCGGATGCGCCGGTGGCGCCCTTGGACCCGTGGCTGGCCATGTCGGCGGCCGTGGGGCGTCGGACGCCGGATGGGTCGGTGTGGTCGCCGGATCAGCGCCTGACGGCCGAGGAGGCGCTGGCGGCCAGTGTCAACGGGGCCGGCTCGGTGGCGGTGGGTTCTCAGGCCGACCTGGTGCTCCTGGCCGAGGACCCCTTGCGCTTGGGGACCGAGGAGCTGGCGGGCGTTCGCCCACTGGCCACCGTGGTGGCCGGAGCCGTGGCCCACCTGCGCGGGTGAACCACCCGGGAGACTGTGTTGTCTCATGACTTCTGAGAGTTTCGGATGTCATGACATCTCAAGACACCGGTGGGGTGCGTCTGCCAGATGGGAGAGATGGGAGAGCTGCTGTTTCGGCCTGTCGGAGGGGCTGCCCCGGTCTCTGTGGTGGTTGCCGGCGTCGTCTGGATGCACTGCACGAGGGTGGGGTGCTACTGGAGGAGGGTTGGGGGCACTTTGGGTAGGTGGGGCCTTCGTGCAGTAGGCACAACCCTTGGCCAGTGGAGCCCGACCCTCGTGGAGCAGGCCTACTCGAGCCAACTCGAGCCAGTTCTGGGCGGGGCCGGAGTCAAACCATGACCACCTGGACCCTGCGCAGATGGCGGGCAGGGGACGGTGGAGGTGGACCTATGACGGAGGCGTCGGGCCGTGCCGTAAGAACCCCTGACTCACTCCTGCGCGGCCCGGTGTCCACAGTGCTGACATTGACGAGCCTGGCGTCGAAGCACCCAGCGGGGATCGTTGGAATACTGCGGTTCTTCTCCTGTGTGCGGCGTCGGTGCGCCTGTGATGTCAGCACCATGGACACCAGGAGCAGCAGCCAGACGGCGCCACACCGGCCGCGACCACACCGCCTCCAAGGGCCCAGTCCTCCCCATCGACCGAGAACGCTGGAGGAGGCTGCGCGTCCTCGACGTCCACCGTGTGCGCCCCGACTCAGGGGCGATTCAGGCCCTGACGGCGTTCCTGCCTCGCTCGCAGTCCCTGCTGGACACCAAGCACGCCGTTGAGCTCGACGTACTCGCCCGTCTCCTGGGTGTATCCGCGCGCGACCGCCCACTCCCAGATGCGGTCCAGCTCGGCGGTACCCTTCGCCTCCAGCGCCTGGGCACTGACTCCGGACCAGGTCAGACCGGCCAGCACGAATGCCTTGCCGGCGGGGTCGATGACGTGCCCCTCGGCGTGACGGATCTGGACCTTGCCGGCGGCGACGCCCAGGGCCGCCGGCGCACCGGGGACCTTGACGAACAGCCCCGTGCGCGACCGCGGCCAGGGAATATCGCGGCCCCTTCCGCCGGCCCCGATGTGGATGCCCGTGGCATCGAACACCGTGCGCACCGACATGAGGAACAGGATACCGAGCAGCAGGAACAACCCGAGGAGCAGCAGGATGACGAAGGCACCGATCGTGCCCTTGTCCCCGAGATGAATGAGGTTCCAGACCGCGCCGGCCAGGCACACCAGCCCAAAGCCGCCGCCCACGAGAAACTGGATACGGCTGGAGGTCGTCGCCGTGGGCTTGAGGACCAGCCTGTCCTGTTCCACGGGGATGGGGCCGAGGCGGGAGGGCTGGTACTCGTACTGCGGGGCCGAGGAGGACTGCTGCGCGCCCGCGACGCCGTAGGAAGCCGCCTGAGGCCCTGCGGGCTGTCCGGCCTGCTGACCGTACTGGGCCTGAGGTCCGGGGTGACCGTACTGCACAGCTCCGACCTGACTCGTCTGGCCGTACTGGGCTTGAGGTCCGGGGACACCGGCTTGACCGTAGGGGTTCTGCTGGGCGGGGGCACCGTACTGGCCGGGCTGTCCGGGCTGACTGTAGGGGCCGTTGGCCGGTGGCTGGCTCATGAGCACTTTCCTCGATGGTTCTTCACATGCGCGGAGTCCTGATCGGACCCGGACAGGATACCGAGACAGTCAGACGGCAGCCTCAGGCAGGACTCCCCATCCCGCCCTCGGAGACGAGGTGGACCGCAGCAATCCTCATCGTCCCCGTGGTCCTTTCTCATTCAGCGCGGAGGCACTCAGGATTCACGTACGTATCGGTCTCCCACGTGTAGCCGCGCGCGACGGCCCAGCTCCAGATCCGATCCAGCTCCGCCGCGCTTCTGCGCTCCATACTGGACCTGGATATTCCCCTGCGCGACATTCCTGCAAGCCAGACAACCTGCCCCTTGGAGTCAAGGACGTGGGTCCGAGCGGCCAGACTCATGCCGGGGAACTCATCCGGGCTCAGGTTCCCATCGCTCAGGAATACCAGAATCACGAGGAAGAGTCCGGCGAAGGTCATGATGAGGAGTCCCAGGACCGGGTTCTTAGCCGGCCGCTGGACGACCAGGCCGCTGCGGGAGCGGGGCCACGGGGCATCGTGCGCGCTCCACAGGCCCCGCACATGGATCCCATCCGCATCGAACTGCGTCCTCCTTGAGGCCGCCACCGCGACAGGGAGGAGGAGCAACAGCCCGAGTATCAGCGCCGTGAAAAAGGCGCCGCCCCATTCCCCTACGAAGAGTCGCGCGATGTTCAGCAGGTACAGCCCTGGGATACCGCAGAAAATGAACACGATCCAACCGGAGCCGGTGAACGCGGTTCTACGCACCACCTTCTCCTTGACCGGCGAGATCGGCGGCACCTGATGACGCCGCCCCGGGTTCCACTGGGCAGGCCAACCATTGGGATCGTTGACCGGCGGCTGACTCATGAATATTTTCCTCAAGGGGTTCTTCGGACTTATGGGGGCTGACGACGTTTTGTCAGCCTATCGCCCTGGCTCTGTGCCGGCTTTTGGTAGAACTCCCCATCGGCCCAGCCTGCGCTTGACGGTTATCTGTCGCCGGTCAGGCGGCGCAGCACGCGTACCCGCGGACTCCAGGACGCGGGCCGGGCCACCGAACCGGTCGCCTCCCGCTCGGCGTTGTCGAGGAGGTCCTCGACGACGGCGTCGTGCAGGGGCGCAACCACGGCCGAGAACATGAGCCGCATGGCGCCGCGGGCACGGCCGATGAGGACGTGGCGGATGCGGGTGCGCTCATCGTCCAGGGTGTCAAGGCTCAGTTCATGGGCGCCGATGATCCCTGTTCGCGGACGGAAGGTGAACCGCACTCGCCGGCCGGGCTCGTACTCGCTGACGTAGTAGCGGATGACGCCATGGCCGCCGTCGGCTCCCACCGCCAGGGGTCGGTCCAGGACCATCGGTGTCCAGGACTGCGAGGGCCAGAGCCGGTCGTCCTTCTGTCCCAGCCCGTCAAGCAGGGCCCCAAGGGACTCGATAGGGGCGTTGATGACGCGTTCGTGAACGTTGCGGATCATGAGTGCTCCTCCACGGTTGTCGCCTGGCTGTCACACAGCCGCCGGTCGTTTGTCCGACAGGATCGCACCCGACCATGAGGTCGCACAGGACTGCGGCGCGCCGCAGCGAACCACACCCGGCCCATCCAGGGCGGTCAGCTCACAGGTGCAGGAGCATGCGGGCGTTGCCCAGGGTGTTGGGCTTGACGCGGGCCAGGTCGAGGAACTCAGCCAGACCGTCGTCGTGGGAGCGCAGCATCTCGGAGAAGACGTCCGCACCCACTGGGGTGCCCTCGATCGGCTCGAAACCGTGGGCGCCGAAGAAGGGCTCCTCGAAGGTCATGCAGAACACCCGCTTGAGCCCCATCTCCCGGGCCTGCGCGATGAGCTCGCGCAGGATGGCTGAACCGAGCCCGGTCCCCACGGCGTCGGGATGAACGGCCAGGGTACGCACCTCGGCGATGTCGTCCCACATGACGTGCAGAGCCCCGCAGCCCACGATCCTGGGCGTGGCCGACGCCTCGCAGCCGTCTGCTCCACCGGGCCCGGCGACGCCGGGGATCTCCTCGGCGACGATGAACTCCTGAATGTCCTCGAAGTAGGAGATGAGGTCCTTGGCGATGAGGACGCGACGCTCAGCGTAGGGCCGCACCAGCTCGGCGATGGCACGCACATCCGCTGGGCGGGCCGGCCGCAGGACGCGTCCGGAGCCGTCGACCCCGTAGACCTCGGCTCGGCGAGATGCCCGGCCGGTGGGCAGGTGTTCATCTGTCCTGACAGCAGTGCTGTTCATCGTCGTCCGCATTCAGTAAGACTCAGTTCTGGTCGTGGGCCCCGCGAGCCGGTGCTCCACCGACGACGTCGGAGCCGTGAGCAGACCGCAGCGCGATCCGGGCCCACATCCTGCCACGTTCGCGACTCATCGAGAACCGCCTCCCTTCTGGCCGCGGGCCTCGGCGAGATCCAGGACGGCGCGGGCGGTGGCGTCGTCGACGACGAGATCCGTGGCGGTCCGAGCGCGCAGCGCGGCCAGCAGGGCACGGGCCTTGCCGGTTCCGGCGGCCACGCACAGGCGGCGCGGAATCCGGGCGATCTGGGCGGGAGTCGGACCGGTGGCTCGGGCGTTGAGGGCGACGTCGCGCCAGGAGCCATCGGCGCGCAGCAGGACGGTGCACACGTCCCCCACCACGTTCTGGCGGCGCAGGACCGCCTGGTCCCGGGCCGTGAGGTGACCGCCCTCGTAGACCTGAGAGGGCAGGGCCCCGTTGAGGGCATCGAGGGCGCCGACGCCGAAGACGGCCAGGCTCGCGCGCCGCACCACAGACAGGACCCGCTTGACCGAGCGCTCCGACCACATGGCCTCGCGCGTGGCCACATGGTCGAAGAAGGCCGGCACCGGGAAGGAGATCGTGCGCGCCCCCAGCGACAAGCGCATCCGGGAGAGCACCTCACCGGCGCTGGGCCCCTCACGCACAGGATCCGAGGCACCGTTGAGCTGGACGACGGTCAGTCCCGGAACGGACCTCAAGGGCAGGGCGGCGCTGACCTCCGACATGGTGGTGCCCCAGGCGACACCGACGACGACGCCTCCCGCGTCAGCGTCCCAACCCGACCCGGCGGGCTCGCCGGCCGCGGCGGGCTTGTCACCCTCGGGACCACCGGACTCAGGCGCACCGACACCTCGGCCCCGGCCCGACTCGGCCAGGGCCTCGATGAGATCGACCATGTGCGCGGCGGCGACGGAGGCGACCTGCTGGAGGCGGTGGATCTCCGTGGTGCCCTCACGCACCGGGACGATATGCGTGCGGACCCCGAAGACCTGCGCCATCCGCCCCTCCAGGGAGCCGGCACCCCCGGGCTGGACGAGGCTGACCCGCACGACACCCTCCTGGCGGGCACGTGCCAGGAGCCGGGAGACGGTCGAGCGCGACACCCCCAGGTGGTGGGCGATCACCTCCATCGTCTCGCCCTGGACGTAGTACATGGAGGCCGCCTCGTAGGCGCGCAGGAGGCCGCCGGGGTCGGCGGCACTGGCCGCGCTCCCGGCCGCGTCAGCAACGGTTCTGCCAGTCACGTCTTCCTCCTTGCTCCACCCGGCTCCGCCCTCCGACGACGGGGCCGTTCCACACGGCTGCTGCGCACCGTGGGAGGGAACGATCCTGCCGCCTGCGACATCGGATGTCCTGTTCAGGAGAGCCGTCCACACAGTTGTGCGGACATTCTTGTGGATACCTCGAAAGTGTCGTGCACATTCGTGCACATCCCTTGCGCATTCTCCCACGCTCGGCGGACAGTGGTGTCCGCCACCACACAAGGGCCGTGCGAGCGCGAGGGAACGCGGCGGGCCCCGGCGCCGGAAGCCGGGACCCGACCTGCCTCCCATCCGGCACCCCGGTCAACGCCGACCGGCCCCGCACAGACCCATCAGTTTCGATCTCACGACACGTAGGAGCCCAGGAGCCATGACCTCCACCCGCAAGCCCTCGTCCAAGAAGACCCCCCGCAGCTCCGGCCCGGCTGGCCCCTCCTACCCCGCACCCATCCAGGACACCGCGCTCAACGCCGCCCAGCGCGAGCGCGCCCTGGAGGAGATGTCGTCCGCCGAGGGCCTGGACGTGCTGGTCGTCGGCGGGGGCGTCACCGGCGCCGGCATCGCCCTGGACGCCGCGGCCCGCGGCCTGCGCACCGGCATCGTGGAGATGGGCGACTGGGCCTCGGGCACCTCCTCGTGGTCCTCCAAGCTCGTCCACGGCGGCCTGCGCTACCTCTACCAGCTCAACTTCGCCCTCGTGCACGAGGCCCTCACCGAGCGCGGCCGCCTGCTGAGCACCACCGCGCCGCACCTGGTCAAGGCCCAGCCCTTCCTGTGGCCGCTCAAGCACCACTACGAGCGCTCCTACTCCGCGGTCGGCGTGGGCATGTATGACGCCCTGGCCCTGGCCGGCTCCCGCGGCCGCAAGACCGTGCCGATCCAGCGCCACCTGGGCCGCAAGGGCACCTCCGCCCTGGCCCCCTCCCTGGACACCAGCGGCCTGGCCGGCGCCATCCGCTTCTTCGACGCCCGGGTCGACGACGCCCGCCTGGTCATCGACCTGGTGCGCACCGCCGTCGGCCTGGGGGCGCTGGCCGCCAACCGCACGAAGGTCACCGGCTTCCTCACCGACGAGCGCGGCCATGTCCACGGCGCCCGCGTCACCGACCTGGCCACCGGCACCGACCACGAGATCCGGGCCAAGCGCACCATTAACGCCGCCGGAGTGTGGACCGAGGACGTCCAGGACCTGGCCACCGACGCCGGCGGCCTGAAGGTCCTGGCCTCCAAGGGCATCCACATCGTGGTCCCCAAGGAGGCCATCGACGCCGAGACCGGGGTCTTCCTGCGCACCGAGAAGTCAGTCCTGTTCATCATCCCCTGGCCCGAGTACTGGGTCATCGGCACCACCGACACCCCCTGGGATCTGGACGTCTCCAAGCCCGTGGCCACCGCCGCCGACGTCGACTACATCCTCGAGCACGCCAACTCCGTGCTGTCGCGGCCCATCACTCGCGCCGACATCATCGGCGTCTACGCGGGCCTGCGTCCCCTGCTCCAGCCCAAGCTCAAGCCGGGTGCCGAGGCCGCCTCCACGAAGGTCTCCCGTGAGCACACGGTCACCCGGATCGCCCCGGGGCTGACCGCCATCGCCGGCGGCAAACTGACCACCTACCGGGTCATGGCCTCCGACGCCGTCGACCACGCCCTGGGCGAGGCCCTGTCCCACGCCCACCCCTGCGCCACGCAGGAGCTGCCCCTGGTGGGTGCGGCCGGCTACCACGCCCTGGCCAAGCGGGCCGGGCGGATCGCCGGTGAGCGCGGCTGGACCCTGGAGCGGGTCACCCACCTGCTGGACCGCTACGGCGACGAGACCCCGGCCCTGCTTCAGGCCATCGACGCCGCCGGCCCCGAGGAGCGCCTGGGCGAGCCGCTGGCCGAGGCCCCCACTTACCTGCGCGCCGAGGTCGCCTGGGCCGTCACCCACGAGGGCGCCGAGAGCCTCGACGACGTCCTGCTGCGCCGGGTGCGCCTGGACCTCTCGCGCCGCGACCGGGGCCTGGCCGCCGCCGACGAGATCCTGGCGATCATGGCGCCGCTGCTGAACTGGTCCGAGAAGGACATCGCCGCCCAGAAGGAGGCCTACGCCCAGCGCGTGGCCCAGATCGCCGCGGCCGAGGCCGAGCTGACTGACGCCGCCGCGGTGGCGCACATCACCGAGCCGATCTAGTCTCCTGCGGGTCGAGCGGACCGCAGCCGGTACCGCTCGGCCGGCGGGATCCCCGCGGTGCCCGCTGATTCCGGCGGAGGTGGGCACCGCGACCACCCACCAACACACCGGACCTCGCAGTCCCGCATGAACCCGCACACCGTCGTGCAGAAAGAGAGCCGCACATGTCTGCGACCCTAACCCAGATCTTCGCCTCGGAGGCTCTGGGGACGTTTCTTCTCATCCTTCTGGGCTGCGGCGTCGTCGCCGGTGTCGTGCTGCCCACCTCCAAGGCCAAGGACAGCGGCTGGATCGTCATCACCATGGCGTGGGGGCTGGCGGTCTTCGTGGGTGTCTACGCCGCCTACAAGACCGGCGCGCACCTCAACCCGGCGGTGACCATCGGCCTGGCAGTCGCCGGACGGCCCCTGGCCGAGGGAATCTCCGCCACACCGGTCAACATCCTCGTCTACTGCGCGGCCCAGATGGTGGGTGCCATGGCGGGCGCCGCCACCGTCTGGCTGTCCTACAAGAAGCAGTTCGACCAGGAGGCCGACGCCGCTTCCAAGCTCGCCGTGTTCGCCACCGGCCCGGCGGTGCGCTCCTACGGCTGGAACGTCGTGACCGAGGCCGTGGGCACCTTCGTCCTGCTGGCCTGGATCATCGCCTCGGGCAAGACCCCCTCGGGGCTGGGCCCGCTGGCCGTGGCCATGGTCATCGTCGTCATCGGCATGAGCCTGGGCGGCCCCACCGGCTACGCCATCAACCCGGCCCGTGACCTGGGCCCGCGCATCACCCACGCCCTCCTGCCGATCCCCGGCAAGGGCGGCTCGGACTGGGCCTACTCCTGGGTCCCGATCGTCGGCCCGCTCATCGGCGCCGTCGCCGCCGGGCTCATCGTCCCCCACTTCGCCGGGCTGTTCTGAGCCCGCACGACCCTCGACCGCAACGACCATTGCTGCCCAGCGCAGCCCTCACCCCCCTCACAACGCAGTGAAAGGACATTCCTTTGAGCCCCAACAGCACTGAGAAGAAGTACGTCCTGGCCATCGACCAGGGTACGACCTCCTCACGCGCCATCCTGTTCAACCACGACGGCGAGATCGTCGCCGTCGACCAGAAGGAGCACGAGCAGATCTTCCCGCGCGCCGGCTGGGTCGAGCACGACGCGAACGAGATCTGGGACAACATCCGCTTCGTCGTCAGCGGGGTGCTGGCCAAGGCACAGATCAACCGCCACGAGATCGCCTCGGTGGGCATCACCAACCAGCGCGAGAGCGCCGTCGTGTGGGACAAGAACACCGGCGAGCCCGTCTACAACGTCATCGTCTGGCAGGACACCCGCACCCAGAAGATCTGCGACCGTCTGGCCGGCGAGGACGGCCCGGACAAGTACAAGGACCGCGTGGGCCTGGGGCTGGCGACCTACTTCGCCGGCCCCAAGGTGGCCTGGATCCTGGAGAACGTCGAGGGCGCCCGCGAGCGCGCCGAGGCCGGCGACCTCCTCATGGGCACCATGGACACCTGGACGCTGTGGAACCTCACCGGCGGGGTCAACGGCGGTGTGCACGCCACCGACGTCACCAACGCCTCGCGCACGATGCTCATGAACATCGACACCCTGGACTGGAACCCGGAGATCTGCGCGGACATGGGCATCCCCGTCTCCATGCTCCCCGAGATCCGCCCCTCCTCGGGCGTTTTCGGCTACGGCCGCAAGAACGGCCTGCTGGTGGACACCCCCATCAGCGGCATCCTGGGCGACCAGCAGGCGGCCACCTTCGGGCAGGCCTGTTTCGAGAAGGGCCAGGCCAAGAACACCTACGGCACCGGCTGCTTCATGCTCATGAACACGGGCACCACCCCGGTGCGCAGTGAGAACGGGCTGCTGACCACCGTGTGCTACCAGATCGGGGACGAGCCGGCCGTCTACGCCCTGGAGGGCTCGATCGCCGTGGCCGGCTCGCTGGTGCAGTGGCTGCGCGACAACCTGGGCATCATCGCCGACTCCAAGGACATCGAGGCCCTGGCCTCCAGCGTCGAGGACAACGGTGGGGCCTACTTCGTGCCGGCCTTCTCCGGGCTGTTCGCCCCGCACTGGCGCCCTGACGCCCGCGGTGCCCTGGTGGGTCTGACCCGCTACGTCAACAAGGCGCACATCGCCCGGGCCGTGGAGGAGTCCACCGCCTACCAGACCCGCGAGGTCCTCGAGGCCATGAACGCCGACTCGGGACAGGCCCTGACCGAGCTCAAGGTCGACGGCGGCATGACCCGCGACGAGCTGCTCATGCAGTTCCAGGCCGACCAGGTGGGCGTGCCCGTGGTGCGCCCGAAGGTCGCCGAGACCACGGCACTGGGTGCCGCCTACGCCTCCGGTATCGCGGTGGGCTTCTGGTCGGGCACCCAGGACGTCATCGACAACTGGGCCGAGGACAAGCGCTGGGAGCCGACCATGGAGGAGGCCGAGCGCGAGCGGCTCTTCCGCAACTGGAACAAGGCCGTGCAGCGCACCCTGGACTGGGTCGACGAGGACGTCGTCGAGTAGGGCCGATGTCCGACAGTACTCAGGCGGCGCTCGCCGGCACCGCCTGAGCGCCCAGTCTCCCGGACGCCGCCGCCGGGCCCACCTCCCCACGGGCCCGGCGGTGGCGTCCTTGCGCGTCACTAGTCCTCTCATACACTGTCGAGGCCCGTGAATGATCGGTAGATTCCTGGGTGGCACTCCCCGGCCCACCCCGGGAAGCCTTTCCCGTACCCCTGCCAGGAGTCCCTGTATGAC
>ERZ772763.187-NODE-187-length-11097-cov-3.31561_pt1 | contig 11097 bp, 4 predicted proteins | sample MGYA00511362_ERZ772763 | MGnify/ENA primary metagenome ERZ772763 (study PRJEB29015, sample SAMEA2738042) | human oral metagenome | biome: human oral; feature: human-associated habitat; material: saliva | place: China | collected 2234 ... | reverse complement strand
GACTGCTCCGACGAATGGTGCTGCGGGTATTATTCCTGCGGTGCTGCATTACGCGATGAATTACACGCAGGGTATCCGCCATTGCGGTCAGGCTGCTCGTGATCAGGCGGTTGTTGATTTCTTCTTGGCGTCTGCTGCTGTGGGTGTGCTGTATAAGAAGCGCGCGTCGATTTCTGGTGCTGAGGTGGGTTGCCAGGGTGAGGTGGGTAGCGCCTCCTCGATGGCTGCTGCTGGTTTGGCGCAGGTCATGGGTGGTACTCCCGAGCAGGTTGAGAATGCAGCTGAGATTGCGATGGAACACAACCTGGGTCTGACGTGTGACCCGGTGGGTGGTTTGGTGCAGATTCCGTGTATTGAGCGTAATGCGATGGCTGCGTCGAATGCTGTGACGGCGGCTCGTATGGCGTTGCGTGGTGATGGTACGCACCGTGTGTCGTTGGATCAGGTGATTGAGACGATGCGTCAGACCGGTTTGGATATGTCTCACCGTTATAAGGAGACGTCCATGGGTGGTTTGGCTGTGAATGTGGTGGAATGCTAGGTGCACGCTGTGGCAGGTTTGCACTCCTGATGAGGGTGTGGTAGACAGAAGGGATTTCTTCCTGTATCGTTAGTATTTACGCTTTCCCTAACCTTTGTGCCTTCATATAGCGGTGGGCACGGGCTGAAGGTGACGTTTTTCCGTCCGACTCTATAGCTTCGAGCACCGTTCTATTCGGGGGCTGAGGTTGTCGTGTCGCCGGTAATGTCGCCGGGAGGCTGATTGCTAACAGACATGTCTGTGGAAGGATCCCCATTTTGGTCGCTTCGAGCACCTCTAACCATGACGCCGCTAACGGCGCAGAGAACGTCTCGCGCCGAATTTCATTCGCGAAGATTAACGAACCGCTGAAGGTTCCCAACCTGCTTGCTATCCAGACCGATAGCTTCGACCGCCTCGTTGGTAACGAGCGCTGGGCGGAGCGTCTGGAGAAGGCGCAGGCTGCTGGTGACACTTCTGTCCCCGCTCAGTCCGGTCTGGCTGAGATTTTTGAAGAAATCTCCCCGATTCGTGACTTCCAGGAGACTATGCAGCTCTCCTTCTCTGAGCCTGAGTTTGCTGACCCCAAGTACTCTGTTGAGGAGTGCAAGGACCGCGACGCAACCTACTCGGCTCCGCTGTACATTAAGGCTGAATTCATGAACCTCGCTACCGGCGAGGTCAAGCAGCAGACCCTGTTCATGGGTGACTTCCCCCTGATGACCGAGGCCGGTACCTTCGTTATTAACGGTACTGAGCGTGTGGTCGTTTCTCAGCTGGTGCGTTCCCCCGGTGCTTACTTCGAGAAGGCTCCGGACCGTACCTCCGATAAGGACATTTACTCTGCCCGCGTGATTCCTTCCCGCGGTGCATGGTTCGAGCTTGAGATTGATAAGCGCGACCAGGTTGGCGTGCGTCTGGACCGCAAGCGTAAGCAGTCCGTGACTGTTCTGCTGAAGGCTCTGGGCTGGACCGAGTCCAAGATTCTGGCTGAGTTCGGTCAGTACGACTCCATCCGCGCAACCCTGGAGAAGGACTCCGTCAAGGACCGCGACGAGGCTCTGCTGGACATCTACCGCAAGCTGCGTCCGGGTGAACCCCCGACGGTTGAAGCTGCCCAGGCTCTGCTGGACAACATGTACTTCACCCCGCGCCGCTACGACCTGGCGAAGGTTGGCCGTTACAAGCTGAACCGTAAGCTCGGCGTGGACGTTCCCATGGATTCCCCCGAGGCTTCCGTTCTGAGCCAGGACGACATCGCTCAGATGATTCGTTACCTCTGCGCTCTGCACGCAGGCGAGACCACCATCCCCGGCGTCCGCGACGGCGAGGAAATCTCCCTCAAGATCGATATCGACGACATCGACCACTTCGGTAACCGTCGTATCCGCACCGTGGGTGAGCTGATTGAGAACCAGATCCGTACCGGTCTGTCCCGTATGGAGCGTGGTTCGCGAGCGCATGACCACCCAGGATGTGGACGCTATCACCCCGCAGTCTCTTGTGAACATCCGCCCCGTCGTGGCAGCTATCAAGGAGTTCTTCGGTACTTCTCAGCTGTCGCAGTTCATGGACCAGAACAACCCGCTGGCGGGTCTGACCCACAAGCGTCGTCTGTCCGCACTGGGCCCGGGCGGTCTGTCCCGTGACCGTGCAGGCATGGAAGTTCGAGACGTCCACCCCTCGCACTACGGTCGTATGTGCCCCATTGAAACCCCTGAAGGCCCGAACATTGGTCTGATCGGTTCGCTGGCAACCTACGGTCGCATCAACTCCTTCGGTTTCATCGAGACCCCCTACCGCGTCGTGACTGACGGCCGCGTGACCGATGAGGTCCGCTACCTGACCGCTGACGATGAGAAGGGTGTCGTCATTGCGCAGGCAAACGCGCCGCTGAACCCTGACCGCACCTTCGCTGAGAACGAGGTTCTCTGCCGTGCGGGTGACGGTTCTGGTGAAGCTGTTATGGTTGCTCCCGGCGCCGTACAGTACATGGACGTTTCCCCGCGCCAGATGGTGTCTGTGGCTACCGCCCTGATTCCTTACCTGGAGCACGACGACGCTAACCGAGCACTGATGGGTGCTAACATGCAGCGTCAGGCTGTGCCCCTGCTGGAGTCTGAGGCTCCCGTGGTTGGTACCGGTATGGAGAAGTACGCAGCACTGGATTCCGGTGACTCCGTGCTCGCGAAGAAGCCCGGTGTGGTTTCCTCCGTGGATGCTAAGACCGTTATCGTCCGTAACGACGACGGCTCTGTCTCCACCTACCCGATCATGAAGTTCTCCCGCTCGAACCCGGGTAACTGCTACAACCAGCGTGTTGTGGTGAAGGAAGGCCAGCGCGTCGAATACCGCGACGTTATTGCTGACGGCCCCTCCACCGACGGCGGCGAGCTGGCACTGGGTAAGAACCTGCTCGTGGCATACATGCCGTGGGAAGGCCTGAACTACGAGGATGCGATTATCCTCTCCCAGCGCATGGTTTCTGAGGACGTGCTGACCTCGATTCACATTGAGGAGCACGAGATTGACGCCCGCGACACCAAGCTGGGCCCCGAGGAGATTACCCGCGATATCCCGAACGTGTCCGAGGATGTTCTCTCGGCTCTGGACGAGCGCGGCATCATCCACATCGGTGCTGAGGTTGAGGCTGGCGACATCCTGGTTGGTAAGGTCACCCCCAAGGGTGAGACCGAGCTGACCCCCGAGGAGCGCCTGCTGCGCGCAATCTTCGGTGAGAAGTCTCGCGAGGTTCGCGACACCTCCCTGAAGGTTCCTCACGGCGAGTCCGGTACCGTTATCGGTATCCGCATCTTCGACCGCGAGAACAACGATGAGGACGATCTGCCCCCGGGCGTGAACCAGCTGGTCCGCGTGTACGTGGCTCAGAAGCGTAAGATTACCGACGGCGACAAGCTTGCAGGCCGCCACGGTAACAAGGGTGTTATTTCCAAGATCCTGCCGATCGAGGATATGCCCTTCCTGGAAGACGGTACCCCCGTGGACGTTATCCTGAACCCGCTGGGCGTGCCCGGTCGTATGAACATTGGTCAGGTTCTGGAAGTCCACACCGGTTGGCTGGCTAAGCAGGGTTGGAAGATTGAGGGCGAGCCCGAGTGGCTCAAGCGCATGCCGAATTTCCCGAAGGAATCCGGCCCGACCCGCCTGGCAACTCCGGTGTTCGACGGTGCCCACGAGGATGAACTGTTCGACCTCCTGGATCACTCGAATCCGAACCGCGATGGTGACCGTCTGATCAACCGTTCCGGTAAGGCACGTCTGATTGACGGCCGTTCCGGTGAGCCGTTCCCGGACCCGATTTCGGTTGGTTACCAGTACATCCTGAAGCTGCACCACCTGGTGGATGACAAGATTCACGCTCGTTCCACCGGTCCGTACTCGATGATTACCCAGCAGCCCCTGGGTGGTAAGGCTCAGTTCGGTGGTCAGCGCTTCGGTGAGATGGAAGTGTGGGCGCTGGAGGCATACGGCGCCGCATACACCCTGCAGGAAATCCTGACCGTCAAGTCTGATGACGTGGCGGGCCGTGTGAAGGTTTACGAGGCTATCGTGAAGGGCGAGAACATCCCTGAGCCGGGTATCCCCGAATCCTTCAAGGTTCTTATCAAGGAAATGCAGTCTCTGTGCCTGAACGTCGAGGTGCTCTCTACCGACGGCAAGATTATTGAGATGAGCGACTCGGAGGAAGAAGGCTTCCGGGCAGCAGAAGATATGGGCGTGAGCCTGACCCACGACGAGCCTAGCTCCGTCGACGAGGCATAAGCACCGCCTCCTTCTAGGGTGGGGAACCCCGCATGCGCTCGCGTGCGTTGTGGGGTTCCCGCCCGCTAACCCAAGTCTTCAGAAACTTACAGAAAGAGATTAGGACCGATATGTCCAACGAATCTTCGCTTGGTTTGATGCGAATTGGCCTCGCCACCGCCGACGACATCCGTCGTTGGTCTTTTGGTGAGGTTAAGAAGCCCGAGACCATCAACTACCGTACCCTGAAGCCCGAGAAGGACGGTCTCTTCGACGAGCGTATCTTCGGCCCCACCAAGGACTGGGAGTGCTACTGCGGTAAGTACAAGCGCGTGCGCTTCAAGGGCATTGTGTGTGAGCGCTGTGGTGTTGAGGTGACTCGCTCTAAGGTACGTCGTGAGCGTATGGGCCACATTGAGCTGGCTGCTCCTGTTACCCACATTTGGTACTTCAAGGGTGTTCCTTCCCGCCTGGGTTACCTGCTGGATCTGGCTCCGAAGGACCTGGAGAAGGTCATTTACTTCGCTGCGTACATGATCACTAAGGTTGACGAGGAGGCTCGTCACGAGGATCTGCCGATGCTGCAGGCTGCTCACGACCGTGAGAAGCAGGAGCTTGAGGCTGCTCTGAACGCTGATGTGAACGCTATCAGCCGTGAGGTTGAGGCTGAGCTGGCTCGTATTGAGGCAGAGGGCGGTAAGGCTGCTGAGAAGCGCAAGCTGCGCGATAACGCTGAGCGTCAGCTCGCGTCGGTGCGTAAGCGTTATGAGCGTGAGGCTGAGCACCTGGATCGCGTGTGGGATCGCTTCAAGAACCTGAAGGTCGCTGACCTTGAGGGTGACGAGGCGCTGTACCGTTCCATGATTGATAAGTACGGCCTGTACTTTGAGGGCGCGATGGGCGCAGAGGCTATTAAGAAGCGTCTGGAGTCCTTCGACCTGGAGGCTGAGGCTGAGGCTCTCAAGGAGATCATTCAGACCGGTAAGGGACAGAAGAAGACCCGCGCTCTGAAGCGTCTGAAGGTTGTTAACGCCTTCCTGACCACTAACAACTCCCCGCTGGGTATGGTCCTGGATGTTGTTCCGGTTATTCCGCCGGAACTGCGCCCGATGGTTCAGCTGGACGGTGGCCGTTTCGCGACCTCCGACCTGAACGACCTGTACCGTCGTGTGATTAACCGTAACAACCGTTTGAAGCGTCTGCTGGAGCTGGGTGCTCCCGAGATTATCGTGAACAACGAGAAGCGTATGCTGCAGGAAGCTGTGGACTCGCTGTTCGATAACGGTCGTCGCGGTCGCCCGGTGACCGGCCCCGGTAACCGCCCCCTGAAGTCTCTGTCTGACATGCTGAAGGGTAAGCAGGGTCGTTTCCGTCAGAACCTGCTTGGTAAGCGTGTTGACTACTCGGGTCGTTCCGTGATTGTGGTTGGTCCTCAGCTGCAGATGCACCAGTGTGGTCTGCCCAAGCAGATGGCGCTGGAGCTGTTCAAGCCCTTCGTTATGAAGCGTCTGGTGGAGCTGAGCCACGCTCAGAACATTAAGAGCGCTAAGCGTATGGTTGAGCGTTTCCGCCCGCAGGTTTGGGACGTTCTGGAAGAGGTTATTGCTGAGCACCCGGTTCTGCTGAACCGTGCACCTACCCTGCACCGCCTCGGTATTCAGGCGTTTGAGCCGAAGCTGGTTGAGGGTAAGGCTATTCAGCTGCACCCGCTGGTTTGCTCCGCGTTCAACGCTGACTTCGATGGTGACCAGATGGCAGTTCACCTGCCGCTGTCTCCTGAGGCTCAGGCTGAGGCTCGTATCCTCATGCTGTCCTCGAACAACATCCTGAAGCCTTCGGATGGCCGCCCTGTGGCTGTCCCCTCGCAGGATATGATCATTGGTCTGTACCACCTGACTACTCCTCGTGATGGTCAGAAGAACGAGGGTCACGCATTCTCCTCGGTGTCTGAGGCTCTGATGGCGATGGATCGTCACGAGATTGAGCTGTACACCAAGGTGAAGATTCGCCTTGATGGTGACCAGTTTGTTGCTCCTGAGGGCTGGGAAGCTCCCGAGGGTTACAAGCCTGGCGACCCCGTTCTGCTGGACTGCACCGTTGGTCAGGTTCTGTTCAACCAGGCTCTGCCGAAGGATTACCCCTGGTTCTCTGGCGTGGCAGATAAGAAGGGCCTGGGTAGCCTGATTAATGATCTGGCTGAGCGTTACCCGATGGATGTTGTGGCTCGTGCTCTGGACAACCTGAAGAACTCCGGTTTCTACTGGGCTTCTCGTTCTGGCGTGACCGTGGCTGTTTCTGATATTGCTACTCCTGCTGAGAAGCCGGCAATTATGGAACGCTACGAGAAGCAGGCTGCTGCAATTCAGGACGACTTCGAGATCGGTACCATCGATGACGAAGAGCGTCGTCAGGAGCTGATTAAGGTTTGGACCGAGGCTACCGACGTGGTCGCAGAGGCTATGCGTGAGAACCTGAGCTCTCACGGTGGTCTGAACACCATTTACCGTATGGTGACCTCCGGTGCACGTGGTAACTGGATGCAGGTCCGTCAGATTGCGGGTATCCGTGGTCTGGTGTCGAACCCGAAGGGTGAGATTATGCCTCGCCCGATTAAGTCCTCGTACCGTGAGGGCCTGTCGGTGCTGGAGTACTTCATCGCAACCCACGGTGCACGTAAGGGTCTGGCTGATACCGCGCTGCGTACCGCTAACTCGGGTTACCTGACCCGTCGTCTGGTGGACGTTTCGCAGGACGTTATCGTTCGTGAGCACGACTGTGGCACTCGCCGTGGTCTGGTTCTGCCTCTGATTGATGAGGACGGCGGCCTGCACCAGGATGTCGAGACCTCGATTCACGGTCGTACCCTTGCGGTTGACGTGAAGGACGAGGCTGGCAACGTTCTGGCTGCTGCTGGCTCGGATGTCTCTGATGAGCTCATTGAGAAGCTCTTCAAGGCAGGCGTGAAGGAAGTTCGCGTCCGTTCGGTTCTGACCTGTGAGTCCGCTATTGGTGTGTGTGCACTGTGCTACGGTCGTTCGATGGCTTCGAACGTTCTGGTGGACATTGGTGAGGCTGTTGGTATTATTGCGGCTCAGTCGATTGGTGAGCCCGGTACCCAGCTGACCATGCGTACCTTCCACACCGGTGGTGTGGCTTCGGCTGACGATATTACTCAGGGTCTGCCCCGTATTCAGGAGCTGTTCGAGGCTCGTACCCCCAAGGGTGTTGCCCCGATTTCTGAGGTGTCCGGTCGCGTGACCATTGAGGATACCGAGAAGTCCTACAAGATTGTGGTGACCCCGGACGATGGTTCTGAGCCCCAGTCCTACACTGTTCTGCGTCGTGCAGCTTCTAAGCTGCAGAACGGCGATCACGTTCAGGTTGGCGATCAGCTGGCTACCGGTTCTGTTGATCCGAAGGAGGTTCTGCGTATTCGTGGTCCTCGTGAGGCTCAGAAGCACCTGGTGAGCGAGGTTCAGGGCGTGTACAAGTCGCAGGGTGTGGAAATCCACGACAAGCACGTTGAGGTTATTGTTCGCCAGATGCTGCGTCGCGTGACCGTGATTGAGTCCGGTGATACCGATCTGCTGCCTGGTGAGCTGGTTGATAACATTGCTTTCCAGTCTGCTAACCGTAAGGCACTGGTTGAGGGTAAGAAGCCCGCAGCTGGCCGTCCGGAAATGATGGGTATTACCAAGGCTTCGCTGGCTACCGAGTCCTGGCTGTCGGCGGCCTCCTTCCAGGAGACCACCCGCGTCCTGACTCAGGCTGCTATGGAGGCAAAGACTGACCCGCTGCTCGGCCTGAAGGAGAACGTGATCATCGGTAAGCTGGTTCCCGCTGGTACCGGTCTGGCACGTTACAACGATATTGAGGTTGAGCCTAGCCCCCAGGCTACCGCTGAGCGTATGCAGGCTCTGGACACTTTCGGTGGTTACCCGAGCGCATTCCAGATGGATAACGAGGTGTACACTTACGGCAACGGCGGCTTTATGGCTGTTTCGCTGGATGAGTACGGTCGTGGTCTGGACTAAGGCTTCTGCCGTGAGGAGCAGGTTGGGGGTTTAGAACCCCGGCCTGGTCCTTGATAAAGAACGCGGATACTCGAGTTGTCTCGGGTATCCGCGTTCTTTATTTAACGAATAGATGGGGGAGGGGAGGCTTTCTTTTAAGCAGTGCTTTAATATTCTTTATCCTTCAGGGGGAGGTTGTATATTTTTTGCCTAGTGGGTGAATTTATTTATAAAAAAATCATTGGAGTGCATTATTTTTCAAATCGGGAAAATTTCTTGACTGGGTAAGAAATTAGGTGGTGATCAAATTTTGTGGAACTCCCTGCAACTCGCCCCAATACAGCCATAAATAGAATATCTGCTCGTTTTTCTTTGAGGTATATACAGAATGAATATTCTTGATTTGAACAATGCTAATCCAACTTGGAAAGCCTTTTGACTAGGTTCTATTCTTGAAGGCATGCATATCACTCCATTTACTTCCGGACGGGTGACTACTCGTGGCACCCGACTGCCTTCCGGAGCATCTCAATCGCAGATGTCTGACCAGAATCCCTCCTTGTCTGCAGGGGAGCAAAAGCGCTCCTCTGTTTTTTCGCGTTTTAAGGCGCCTACCCACTCTCTTGCTCGCATTGGTGCAGCATGCCTTATTGCGGCTTCCGCAATTCTTCCCGCCGGTCAGGTTGCGACCGCGGCCCCTGTTTCTCAGAGTGCTAGCGCTACCCCCTACCTGGTTGGTGCGGGTGCGGCGGATATTACCGGTGAGCCCGGTGAAGTCGGTTTCATGGGCTATGGCGACTCTTCCCAGAAGGGTAGCGGTGTGCATACTCGCCAGTATGCTCGCGCTTTTATTGCGGTGGACCGCGCCTCCGGTAAGCGCAACCTCATTGTTGTCCTGGACTCTCTGACGGGCTGGCAGTCGCTGCGTGATGAACTGGTCAAGCGTATCCGTGCAGAGTTTGGCTCTGCATACGACGAGTCGAACATTATGATTACCGCGACTCACACCCACGCAACTCCGGGTGGTATTACGCATCAGAGCCTGTACAACATTACGACTCTGGGCTTCCATCAGGACACGTTCGATGCTCAGGTGAACGGTTCGCTGAAGGCAATCCGCCAGGCGACCAAGGATCTGGCACCGGGTAACCTGACGATTTCGTCTTCGAAGCTGACCGGTGTTGGTGCTAACCGGTCCCGTGAGGCGTTTAATCTGGATTCTCCTCAGCTGCGTTCTAAGTTGCCCGGCGGTACCGACCCGACCAATATGACTCTGCGTCTGGAGCGTAACGGCAAGACTCGTGCGGTGCTGAACTGGTACGCGATTCACCCGACGTCATTGACTTCGAAGAATACTCTGATTTCGAGCGATAACAAGGGTTATGCGGAGTATCTGCTGGAGACTCAGGATCACGGCGTTGACCGCAATGTTCCCGGCAGTGGTGATGGTTTCGTTGCGGCGTTTGCAAATGCTAATGCTGGCGATGTTTCCCCGAATACTTGGCTGAAGCCTGGTCAGGGCCCGACTAATGATCAGTTCAAGAATGTGAAGATTCAGGGTGAGAAGCAGGCTAATGCTGTGCGTTCTCAGCTTAAGAGCGCGGGTACTCCGGTGGGTAAGGGTCTGGATTCGCGTATTTCGTACTTCAATTTCTCGGGTATGAACGTGGATGCTAAGTACACCGGTAGTGGCTATAATGAGCGCACCTGTCAGGGTTTCTTGGGTACTTCGTTTGGTGCTGGTTCCACTGAGGATGGCGGCGGTGGCTGGGATGCCTATAAGGAAGGCTCTGGTCGCCCCTCTATTTTGGGCACTTTGGTGTTCACTCCGAGTGCGGCGCAGACGCGTTGTCAGCAGCCGAAGGGTATTCTCTTCTCTGCAAAAAATGGAACGATCATTCAGGAAAAGTATCCGGTGCAGATTATGCGCTTCGGCGACTACTACCTGCTGGGTATGCCCGGTGAGTTCACCGGCGCGGTGGGTGTGCAGTACCGCCAGGATGCTGCCAAGCTCTTCGGTGTTCCCGAATCGCACATTATTCTGCAGGGTTACACCAACGCCTACGACCACTACGTGACGACCCCCGAGGAGTATGACTCTCAGCAGTACGAGGGCGGTGCGACCCTCTTCGGTCGTTACACCTCCAGTGCGTTCCGCCAGACCATTAACATTGTCGGAACTTCGCTGAAGAACGGCACTCCGCTGGGCATTGGTGACCGCCCGAATGATCGCCGCCCGGTTGCCAGCCTGCAGGGTAAGGTCGTCTATGATACCCCCATGTTTGGTATGCGTTACGGCCAGGTCACTCAGCAGCCCCAGGATGCTATTGCTGGCCGCGAAGAGGTGACGGCTCGTTTTGCTGGTGCTCACCCGAATAACAACATGCATCACGACGGTAGCTACTTCGTGATTGAGCGTCGCGTGGGTAATACCTGGAAGTACTACACCGCGGATAACAATCCGGATACCTTCTTTGAGTGGAAGCGCATTGGCGTTTCGGCTTCTCAGGTGACGGTTCGCTGGAAGGTGCCGGCTAATACTCCTAAGGGGCAGTACCGCATCCGCTACTACGGCAATGCTAAGAAGAATTCGAAGACTATCACCCCGTTTGAGGGTCAGACTCGAGTCTTCCAGGTGGCCTAGTCTCTTCCAGGTGGTGTAGTCCAGTAGCTGCTATGGCGGACCTATAACTGAATATTCTCTTGCGGGATTGCGGGAGGCGGGTGTAGATATGCGCTCGCCTCCCGTATCTGTTGGGGTCGCCAGGAATCATTGAGAGGTTCTTGGTGGCCTTCTGCTTT
>ERZ772763.181-NODE-181-length-11264-cov-4.96164_pt1 | contig 11264 bp, 6 predicted proteins | sample MGYA00511362_ERZ772763 | MGnify/ENA primary metagenome ERZ772763 (study PRJEB29015, sample SAMEA2738042) | human oral metagenome | biome: human oral; feature: human-associated habitat; material: saliva | place: China | collected 2234 ... | reverse complement strand
CGACCTCGACGGGCAGGGAGGCGGCGACGGGCTCGTGCAGGTCGCGCCGGTAGTCGGGGGCGAGGACCACGCCGTCCGCGCGGCGCACGCGCCCCAGGAGAGCGATGTATCCGCCGACGTCAAAGGTGTCGGGAGCGCCCTTGTGGTCGGCGATCCCACGCGCGGCCAGCACCGCGTTGGACATGTGGAAGCCATCCATGGGCACCAGGCCCGCGACGGGGATGCCGGCCTCGGGCAGGGCGCGAGCCAGCTCGGCGGCGATCGTCGTCTTGCCGGTCCCGGGAGGACCGGTCAGGCCCAGCACGCGCACGGGGTCACCGAGGCGTGCGCGCTCGGCCACGGCCTCGACGATGCGCTCGGTGATCGACGAGGCCTGGGCGCGCTCGGGAGGGGCGGCCGCCTGCCGCCTCGAGCCCGCCCGTAAGGAAGTCACGGCTTGATGACAGGCAGCGTCGACCAGGGGAAGTTGATCCACTTGTCGGTGTACGCCCACACGTAGTCGGGCTCGATGATGGACACGGGCTTCTTGTAGATGACCGCGCTGCGGGCCTCGACGCGCACGGCGGCGGAGCCGTCGAGAGTGAGGCCGTGCTCGTCGATGAGGTCCATGACCATCTTGAGGGTCTTGCCGGAGTCGGCGACGTCGTCGACGACGAGGACGCGCTTGCCGTCCATCGCGGAGACGTCCATGAGCGGGGGAAGCAGCTGGGGCTCGTCGAGGGTTTCGCCGATGCCGGAGTAGAACTCGACGTTCATGGTGCCGATGGCCTTGACGTCCATCGCGTAGGCGATGGCGCCAGCCGGAATGAGGCCGCCGCGCGCGATGGCGACGACCAGGTCCGGGATCCAGCCGGAGTCGACGATCTGCTGGGTGAGCTCACGGGACGCGTCGCCGAAACCCTCCCAGGTGAGGACCTCGCGGTCGGGAGCGGTGGTGGCGTCGGGGCTGGCGGTGGTACCCATGGCTTCCTTCTCTCGGGGGTGTTGGGATCAAGGGTATCGCCGTCGGGTGGGTGTGTGCGCGCCCGTACGGGTAATAAAACTGTGACGTGGGCAGACGCACGCCGCGCGCGCACTCCGTCGGCGTCGGTAACGCTAACGACGGCGGCGGATCGAGGCGAGCTCACGCTCGTAGGCGCGCCCGGGCGAGGCAGCCTTTCCGCGGTGCTCCCACGTGAGGATTAGCGCCGGGTTGAAGGCGCGTGAGCACACCCCGCACGAGGAGACTCGGCGAGGCGCCCGATAGAGCCGGCGGGTAGCCCCGCAGCGCGGGCACGTCCCCACCCAGGGCGCGTCCGGGGAGGGCAGGGACGAGGGCAGCCGCGCGGAATCCGGAGCGCCAAGGGCTCGGGCGGCCCGCCTCCAGGCGGCGTCGTGCCCGTGGGAGGGGCCGACGAGGGCGTGGGCGATCTCGTGCAGGATGACGCCCCGGATCGTCTCCGCGTCGTACAGGTCGGTGAGTGGCCCGGACAGGCTGATCGTGCGCGATGTGTGCGTGCACGCGCCCGCCCGGCGTTTGGCGTGGTCGAAGCGGAAACGCCAGTCGGCCAGCCCAGCCGCGTCCATGAGGGAACGCGCGAGGGATCGAGCCTCTTCCCGCTTCACCGCGCCCCCGCGAGCACGCCGAGCAGGCGCTTCATGGAGACCTTGTTCGGCGTGCCCAGGGTCTGGGCGAACATGGACACGCGCAGCTCCTCGGCCATCCACCGCGCCTGGGTGAGGGCGGCGTCGCGTCGGGCGTCGTAGGGGCGCCGTTCCAGCGCCTCGCGCGTGGCGGCGATCTCGGCCTCGGCCTGGTGGATGCGGTCCATGTCCTCCAGGTCGCGAGCGAGCGCCCCCGGCGAGGAGGCGGCGCGCTCGATGCGCACGGCCCCGGCGCGCAGGTAGCGCCCCAGGTGCGGTAGCGCGGAGGCGGGCGTGGCCGACACGAAGCCCTCGTAGAGCAGGGTCTTCCCGTGCGCCGCGACGTCGCGCGTCGTCTCCTCGAGCGAGGCCTGGGGGTGGGAGCGCACGGCGGCGTCGGCCTCGGCGCTGGCCTCCAGGGCGCGCACGACGTGGGAGAGGATTTGGTAGACGCGGTCCTCGTGGGCGTCGCGCGCGGCCGCCACGAGGGTCTCGAATGCCTCGGGGTCGCGCACGTCGGCGGGGGTGCTCAGCTCGTCCACGAGGGCGAGGGCCGAGGCCAGCTGCGCGTCCGCGACCAGGGCCGCCGTGTCCGCGTAGGGGGAGGCCGCCAGCATGAGGGCCTCGCGGCCCGTCCACCGCGTGGTCACGCGGTTGGTCGCCAGGGCGACGCGGGCGAGCAGCAGGCGGGCGAGGCCGGCGCGATGCTCGCGGTCCGCCTCGGCGGCGCTGGCCATGACGCGCACGCCCGCCGCCGGAGCTGCGGCGCTGCCCTGGGGGACCAGCGCGGGGAAGGCCCGCAGCGTCATCGAGCCCGAGGTCTGCGTGATCGAGCGCGGCAGCGTCGGCATCTGCGTGACGCCGTCCGCGTGGAACGCCGGGTCCGGCGCGGGGGCCGAGGCCTGGGTCTCCTTCGGTGCGCGGGTGCCCCCGGGTGCGGACTGCGCGCCCCCGGAGGCGGAGGCGTGGGTGGAGGAATCCTCCCCACCGCGCGCGGCGGCCTTCTCGAAGGCCCCACGCCCGCGCTTGTTCCTGCGCGCCTGCTTCTCGCCGGCCTCCTCGAGGGCCGCGCGCACGGCCGTGCGCACCGCCTTGTTCGCGTCGCTGGCGAGGGAGCGCTGCAGGTAGGCCAGGTCCTTGCCCGCGCCCAGCTCCTTGCCCGACGCGTCGGTGACGACGAAGGTCATGCGCAGGTGATCGGGCAGGTGGGCGCGCGCGTGCGCCAGGTCCGCCTCGCTCAGGTCCACGCCGCGCAGGACGCGCACCGCGTGGGCGAGGGCCTCCAGGACGGGGCCCTCGGTGAGTGGGCGGGGCTTGGGCGCCTCGGCGGTCGCTTCGGCGCCCTGGGTGGTCGGCGCCTGTTCGGGCGTCTCCTTCTGCGCGGCCTTCTTCGGTGCCTTCGCGGGCGAGTTGCGCGTCGACAGCTTGCCCGAGTTCGCACCCCACGCGGCCAGGCGGCCCATCGCGGCGTCCAGGCTCAGCGGGTCCGGCTCGTCGGGGCCGTCGGCCTTGGCCTTGTCGGCGGACTTGTCCGCCGACGCCGACACCGCCTCGACCGGCTCGTCGCCCGCCTGCTCGATCCAGCGCGCCACCGACGCGGCCACGTCAGGTGCGGGGGCCAGGAGGCGGCGCACGCCCTTGGGCAGCGCGCGGATTGCCTCGGTCAGCAGGTCCTCGCGCATGCCGGGCACCAGCCAGTCCGTGCCCGCATCGCTGACGCGCTCGAGCACCTCGATCGGGATACGCATGGATACGCCGTCGCGCGGGCTGCCCGGCGCGAACTCGTAGCTCAGGGGCAGCGACAGCTCGCCGCACTGCCAACGATCCGGGAAGCCCTCGCCCGAGGTCGCCTCGCGCGGCATCAGCAGGGACGCCGGGTAAATCAGCAGATCGGGGTGCTCTCGGCGCTCGTCCTTCCACCAGCGGTTGAACGCCGCCGCGCTGGTCACGTGCTCGGGGATCAGATCGTCGAAGAAACGGAAGCGCGCCTGCTCGTCCGCGACGAGGCCGTGGGTGCGGCTACGGCGCTCAACCTCGCGAGCCTGCTCCACCAGGGCCTCGTTTCGGCGCTGGAAAGCGTGCCTCTCCCTCCACTGGCCATCCACCAGGGCGTTGCGAATGAACATCTCGCGGGCCAGCTCGCGCGCCGTCGTCCCCTCGCGTGTGGCCGCCAGCTCCTCGAAATGACGCGGCTCAAACGACCCCGACGACAGCGGATCCTTCGACGCCGACACCAACCCGGCCGCCAGCGCCTCCAGCGACCCCGCGCGCGGAGCGTGAGAGCGCGAGGCGGCCACGGCCTCGTCGATGACGAGGTCACCCAGGCGCCCCAGCAGCACCTCGCGGTCCGCCGCCAGCGTCAGCCCGTAGAGGGTCACGCGCTCGCGGACCATCGCCGCGCCCTTCGCGACCGACCAGAACGGCTCCGAATACGAGCGCTTGAGCAGGCCGCGCGCCGCCGGCTCCACCCACTCCGGGCGGATGCGGGCCACCGTGCGCGCAAACAGGCGCGAGGTCTCCACGAGCTCCGCGGTCATCACCCAGGCGGGGTGCCCGCTCACGCCCGAGCCCGGCCAGATCGTGAAGTGCGTGCCGCGCGCGCCCTCGTAGTCGCGCTTCGTCTCGTCCCACGACCCCAGGTAGGACAGCAGGCCGACCAGCAGCGAGCGGTGCACCTGGTCCGCGTCCACGCTCGCCGTGCCATGCCCGTAGGCCAGGACCGCGCGAACGGCCGCGTCCTGTGCGCCGCCGAACTGGGCGGCCTCCACGACGTCGCCCGTCGACGGCTCGCCCACCGGACCCACGCCGATCCCCAGCGCCCGGGCCATCTGGCGCAGCTGGCCGACCACGTCGCGCCACTCGCGCCACCGCAGGTAGTGGAAGAACTCCGCGCGGCACATGCGCCGGAACGCCGAGCCCGACAGGTCGCGGGCCTGCACCGCCAGGTAGCGCCACAGGTTCAGGTAGGTGATGAAGTCCGAATGCGGGTCCGCCAGGCGCGCGTGCGAGGCGTCCGCCGTGCCCTGATGCTCGGCCGGGCGCTCGCGCACGTCCTGGATCGACAGAGCCGCCACGATGACGAGCACCTCCGAGGCGCAGCCCAGGCGCTCGGCCTCCAGCAGCATGCGCCCCAGGCGCGGGTCGATCGGCAGGCGCGCCAGGTCCCGGCCGATGCCGGTGAGCCTGTACTGGGACGAGGCCGGGGCGCCGTCCGCGTTCTCGCGATCCTGCGCGAGCGCGCCGATCTCCACGAGGAGGGCCACACCGTCGCGCACCGCGCGCCGATCCGGGGCGTCCAGGAACGGGAAGTCCTCGACCGCGCCCAGGCCCAGGGACGCCATCTGCAAGATGACGCTGGCCAGCGACGTGCGCAGGATCTCAGGCTCGGTGAAGCGCGGCCGTGAGAGGTAGTCGGCCTGTGAGAACAGGCGGATCGCCACGCCCTCCGCGACTCGGCCGCATCGGCCCGCGCGCTGGTTCGCGCTGGCCTGGCTGACCGGCTCGATCGGCAGGCGCTGCACCTTCGTCTTGTTGGAATAGCGGGAAATACGCGCCAAACCCGGGTCAATGACGTAGCGGATGCCCGGCACCGTCAGCGACGTCTCCGCGACGTTCGTCGCCAGGACCACGCGGCGCAGCCGGTGCGGCTCGAAGACGCGATGCTGCTCGGCCGCCGTCAGCCGCGCGTACAGGGGCAGGATCTCGATGTCTCCCGGGCGTGCGCCCTTGTCGTCTCCCGCGCGCCGGCCTCGTCCCTTCAAGTGATCGAGGAGGGCCGCCTCCGTGTCGCGGATGTCGCGCTCGCCGGGCAGGAAGACCAGGATGTCGCCGTCGCCCTCCGCGCTCAGCTCGTCCACCGCGTGGCAGATCGCCGTCTCCACGTCGATGTCCTCGCCCATGCCGTAGCCCAGCGTCGCCAGCTCATCGTCCGGGTCCTCCAGGACCAGCTGCATCGGGCCGGACTCGGTGACGTCAGTGGTCTCGACGGTCTCGGTGGGATCGTTTGCCTGCTGCGCCGAGGCCTCGGACGTGTACGACGAGGGCGTCGTCGGGCCGAGGGGACGGTAGCGGATCTCCACCGGGTACGTGCGGCCCGACACCTCGATGACCGGCGCTGGCTCGATCAGGCGGCCCGAGCCGGGAGCGCCGTCCCACGTGCCGAAATGGCGCGCGAAACGGTCCGAATCGATCGTCGCCGACGTGATGATGACCTTCAGGTCCGGGCGTGCGGGCAGCAGGCGCGCGACGTAGCCCAGGATGAAGTCGATGTTGAGGCTGCGCTCGTGGGCCTCGTCGATGATGAGCGTGTCGTAGCGGCGCAGCATCGGGTCCGACTGGATCTCCGCCAGCAGGATGCCGTCCGTCATGAGCTTGACGAGGGTCGTGGGGCCCACCTCGTCCGTGAAACGCACCTGGTAGCCGACCACCTGGCCGCGCTCGCGGCCCACGGTCTGGCCGAGCTCGTCGGCGATGCGATCTGCGACCGAGCGCGCCGCGAGCCTGCGTGGCTGGGTGTGCCCGATCATGCCGGCGACGCCGCGGCCCAGCTGCATGCAGATCTTCGGCAGCTGTGTCGTCTTACCCGAGCCGGTCTCGCCCGACACGATGACCACCTGGTGGTCGCGGATAGCGCGCGCGATCTCGTCGCGGCGGGCGCTCACCGGCAGGTCCGGGAAGGAGATGACCGGGATTGCCGCGGCGCGCTCGGCTAGCTGCTCCGGAGTGAAGGGCTTGAAGGGGCGCGCGTGCTCGCGGGGGCGGCGGCCTTCGCGGCCCCTGTTGTCACGGCTTGCCCGGCCTCGGCCCTCTTGCCCTGCCTGGCCTCTGCCCTTGTGGCCTCGGCGGCGTCCGCCGTCGCGCCCGTCGGAGCGGCGACCCGCGTTGTGCGAGCGAGGGCCGCGCTCGTTGGGCTCGGACGAAGGCGTGGGGCGAGAGTCAGGCATGATAGCGCCAGTCTAGTCGCTGGTCAGAGGCGGACGCCGGTCAGGCGGAGGGTGCCTCGCCCTGCAGGTCCTCGTCGAAGCGAGTCACCGGAGGCTCCAAGCGCAGATCCACGAGGTCGCGTGCCAGCTGGTCGATCTCCTCGCCCAGGTGCACGCGCTCCCTCCACGAGGCCGGGATGCCCTCGATCCCGTAGAAAGCGCCGCCCAGCTGCCCGTAGATTGCGGCGTTCGTGTCCGAGTCGCCGCCCATGTTCGAAATCGCCAGGGTCGCATCCTTGAAGGACGGGAAATCCAGGAGGCCGTGCACCGCCAGGCGCAGGCCGTTCACGATGTAGCCGTTGGTCTCTGCCTCCCACGAGGCGCGCACCTGCGGATCCGGGCTGATCACACGCGAGGCCATCTCATCGAACGCCGCACCCGTCGACGCCCACGACACATCCATCAGCTGCTCCGGGGACCACCCGAGCAGGGCACCCACCAGGAGGGCTGCGAAGACCTCGGTGGCGGCCTCGGCCTCGACCGAGAAGTGCGTGTCGCGCGCGCTCAGGCGAGCGGTCGCCACCACCTCGCGCGGGGAACGTGAGCGGAAGCCCGCGATCACCATGGGCGCCAGGCGCATGATCGCGCCGTTGCCTGCGCTGTTCGTCCGCTCGGCGGTCACCGGCACGCGCTGCTCGTGCTCGAAATCGAACAGTGCGGCTCGCACCTGGCCACCGATATCGAAACACCTGTCCGTCGACGAACGGTAGCCCTCCGAAAACCAGCGCTGGTAGCGCTCCATCACGTCAAAAGAGTCGTAGCGGCCCTTTGCCAGCAGGGAATCCGCGATGCACAGGGCCATCGACGTGTCATCCGTCCACTGCCCGGGCTTCAGGAGGAAGGGACCGCCGCCCACCATGTCCGTGATCGGCTCGAAGGTGCCCGCCCACTTGAACTCGTTCGTGGTGCCCACCGCGTCGCCGACAGCCAGGCCCATGAGGGCACCGCGCGCCCGAGAAAGAAAATCCGACATGCCTACAGTCTGGCACAGGCCGCACGCGCCTGGGTCTACTCCTCGTCTCCGACCTTGCAAACGGCACCGATTAACACGGCGGAGGTCGTAGCCCACCCGTAAAATTGTAGATACTCCTATTCCTCCAGAGAAAGAGGTGAACAATGGTGTTCGTGACAAAAGAAGAGATATCCCCCGATGTTCTTCGACAGGTTGCCGATGAACTCGGGCACTATGTCTATGCGCTCGTCGACCCTCGCGACGGAATTCCCTTCTACATCGGGAAAGGAACGGGGGACCGCTTTGCGGCTCACGGCCGAGAAGCCCTGTGGACCGAAGACGGCAGGAATCTTGAGACCGGGGCGGACGAACAGGTCTTTTCAGACAAAGTGCGTAAAATTCGCGAACTTGGCGGTGACATTGACATCTGGATTATTCGTCACGGGCTGAACAAGGCTGAATATACGCAGGTGGAAGCCGCGTGTATCGACCTCCTGATGTCGTTCCCAGTTGTGCGACTAGAAAAGGGGGAGTCGCGTCATCCCGATGGAGCTCGAGAGCAACTGACAAATCGCCGCAAGGAAGCCTCTCGTGGACATGGGATCGTGCGTCTCGAGAGGTTGATCGAGGAGAAGGCTGCTCCTGTGCTCGAATACGATGAGCCGCTGCTCATTATTTCGCTAGGGGACTGGGTGGACGATGAGGAGGCTATTCCAGGAGGAACCCGTCAGGGGTACGGCTACAAACGGGAGTGGCTTGAGTCCTCCGTGCGAAAACAGCACTACCAAGAAATCGGTGAGTCTACTTGCTCGTGGTGGAAATTAAGCGAGGATACGATCCAGCAGAAAGGAATTGAGTACGTCGCCGCCGCCTATCGAGGCGTCACGCGTGCCCTCTTCCGTATCAAGCCGGATACATGGGAAGAATCGTTCTATTCAGATGACGATGGTCGTCGTGTGCGTCGTATCGGATGGCAATTTGACATCGTTGACTCCGGCGACATCTTCGATCAAGTCGTCGGTGGATACGGGCATAGGGTAGAGCCCAGGCCGGCACAAAATCAGCGTTACTGGCCGTGGTGATACGCCCCTTCCGGCGCTCTCGTGCGGCAACCGGTCGTGCTGATGTGACCCGTGACGATATGGGAAAGCTGGTCTGGGCAGCCCCACGCCTCGCCCGAGGCCAAGGGCCGCGTGAGTCAGCCCCGGCCTCGTCCCCAGCGTGGAAAACTCAGGCGATCGACGTCCCGAACAGCCAGCCCAGCAGGTAGGTGACGCCCGCGGCGCCGTAGCCCACGACGAGCTGACGCAGCGCGCGAGGCGCGGGGGACTGGCCGGACAGGATGCCGACCACGCCGCCCGTGAACAGCAGCGCGACGCCGACGATGACGGCCGCGACGACGATCGCGGTCGTGCCCGTCATGCCCAGCAGGTAGGGGATCAGCGGGAAGAACGCGCCCACCGCGAAGAACATGAACGAGGACAGCGCCGCCTTCATGGGCGTGCCCACCTGGTCGCCCGCACCGTCCGACTCGGGGCTGCCACCCAGTGCGGCGCGCACCGCGATCGCGCCGGACTCGCCGGTCGCAGGCTTAGCGAGGCGCGCGAAGACCTGCTTCGCGTGCCGCTCGGCCTCCTCCTCGCTCTCGCCGCGCGCACGGAATACGAGGGCCAGCTCGTTCGCGTCCACATCCAGGTCCGGCACCGCCTGATGCGCGTCCGGGTCGGGGATCGAGGCATCGAGGAGTTCTCGCTGACTGCGCACGCTCACCCACTCGCCCGCCGCCATCGACAGGGCGCCCGCGAGCAAACCCGAAATGCCAGTCAGGAGAACGACGTGGGGCTCCATGCCCGTCGCCGCCACACCCAGCACGAGGGCCAGGTTCGACACGAGGCCATCGTTCGCACCAAAGACCGCCGCGCGGAACGTGCCCGCCAGGGTCTCGCGCGACTTCGCAGCCAGGGAACGGATGACCTCGGCGTGAATGTGCTCGTCCGCCTGCATGTGCGCCGGCACGTCGTCATCGACGTCGCGTGCGGAACGCTGCTCCGCACGCTGGGCCATCGCCAGAATGAAAATCGTGCCGAAAAGGTGTGCGAGGAGCGACGCGGCACGCGTGCGCAGCGGTGGTTTGGGAGCGGGCAAAGCGTGGTCGCCCAGGCGCGCCAGCCAATACTCCTCGTGGCGGCGCTCCGCCTCCTCGAGCTGCAGGAGGACCGCGCGCTCCTCGCCTGTACGGCGTTCCGACAGGTCGCGGTAGGTGCGAGCCTCCATGCGCTCTTCAGCCAGGTGCTTACGCCAGCGCTTAATCTGCGCGCGCGTCGGCTCCTGGGTGTCGAGCTGTGGGTCTGCGCTCACGGCCTCGTACCCTCGCGCGCTCAACGCTGCGTCGCGGAGGAGGTGGCCTGAGCGTCAACCGTCGTCGGCTGGGAGGCGGGGGCGCCGAAAAGGCGTTCCTTCACGGCGTCGGCGACCTTATCGGTCACCTGCTCGCCGCCAGCACGCACGAGGTCAGACATCTTCTGACCTGCAGCATCCAGGGGGCGGGCGACGATCGGGACGCGGCGCAGCTTCGAGGCGTTCGCGCGAATCTGCTCGTAGCGCTCGCGGCCCGCGCGGGTGCCCAGGACGTATCCGACGCCAATTCCGATGAGGATTCCAGCCTTGGTTCCCATGATTGTCCTTCTCTCGCTGCAAGTGGAGGGGCGTCGCCTGGTCGCGTTTGCGAGGCGATCCCCGTGGGCGCGGCTTTCACCGGCGCATACGCTCCTTATCTTAGTGGTGCTGCCCGTCCCACCGCACGATCCTCATCATGAGTGGGGATTATTCACGGATGTTTCTCTTTTCCGGTGTCCTCTTGTCACATTCGTGCACAGTGTGGTCGCCCCTTTTCTGGAGCGGCCCACACGCGCTATGTTTATAGCGTGAGCCAGGTAACGATTGAGACGCCCCGGGGAGTATCCCTCTCCGGTACATTCACGCGTCCCGTGGACTGCCGCGACGCCGCGGTGATCTTTTCTCACACCTTTTTATCGGATCGTCACGCATCGGGCATGTTCGATGCGCTCGGTCGTGCACTGCGCCGTGCCGGGTACGCGACCCTCGCCTTTGACTATTCCGGCCACGGTGCCTCGGGCGACGAAATCCTCACCTTCGACCCCCTCGTCGAAGACTTCCGCTCCGCGTCCGGCTGGCTCGCCGACCAAGGATTCGCGCGCCAAATCTGCGTCGGCCACGAGTTTGGCGCCACCGTCGCGCTGCGCTCCCGCCCACCCGCCGTGCAGACCTACGTGCTGGTCTCCCCGGTCCTCGGACCCCTGTCCTACGACTGGAACCTCGTCTTCTCCGACGTGCAGCTCTCCGACCTCGAGCACCACGGGGCCACGACCGTCCCCGACGACTCCGAGTCCGTACGCCAGCAGTTCACCATCTCCAAGCGCACCCTCGCCGACATGTCGATGGTCTCCGGCGAGGACGCGCTACGCGGCATCAGCGTCCCCGTGCTGGTCACGCACGACTCCTTCGATGAGGAGACGGGCCTGCTCGACCGCACACGCGAGGTCTTCCACCTGCTGCCCGACGGCTCCCTTGTCGAGATGACCGCTGCCCCCGACGGTATCGCTGGCGAGTACACCCCGGTCGACGGCGTGCCCGTCATCGACGAGGTCGTGGATCGCGCGCTCGCCGCCTCCGGTTCGGCGCACCTG
>ERZ772763.177-NODE-177-length-11321-cov-3.59791_pt1 | contig 11321 bp, 11 predicted proteins | sample MGYA00511362_ERZ772763 | MGnify/ENA primary metagenome ERZ772763 (study PRJEB29015, sample SAMEA2738042) | human oral metagenome | biome: human oral; feature: human-associated habitat; material: saliva | place: China | collected 2234 ... | reverse complement strand
GCAGCTGCGCATGGAGACCTCTCCCAAGGCCTACACGCCGCGCGTCATCGACCTTGTCGCCCCCGTCGGCAAGGGTCAGCGTGGCCTCATTGTCTCCCCGCCCAAGGCCGGTAAGACGATGGTCATTCAGCAGATGGCCAAGGCCATCGAGCTGAACAACCCCGAGGTGCACCTCATGGTCGTCCTGGTGGACGAGCGCCCCGAAGAGGTCACCGACATGCGTTCGATCGTTAAGGGTGAGGTCATCGCCTCCACCTTCGACCGTCCCGCGTCGGATCACACGACCGTCGCCGAGCTTGCGATCGAGCGCGCCAAGCGCCTCGTCGAGCTGGGTCAGGATGTCGTCGTCCTCCTCGACTCTCTCACGCGTCTGTCGCGCGCCTACAACCTGGCCGCACCTGCCTCGGGCCGCATCCTCTCCGGTGGTGTGGATGCCTCCGCTCTGTACCCGCCCAAGAAGTTCTTCGGCGCCGCCCGCAACATCTCCGAGGGTGGCTCGCTGACGATCATCGCGTCGGCGCTCGTGGAGACCGGCTCGAAGATGGACGAGGTCATCTTCGAGGAGTTCAAGGGCACCGGCAACATGGAGCTGCGCCTGTCGCGTCAGCTCGCCGAGCGCCGCATCTTCCCCGCGATCGACCTCAACGCGTCGGGCACCCGTCGCGAGGAGCTGCTCTTCAAGCCCGAGGAGCTGCGCATCATGTGGAGGCTGCGCCGCGTCCTGGGCACCCTCGACCAGCAGCAGGGCCTCGAGCTGGTCCTCGACAAGCTCAAGGAAACCCAGTCCAACGCTGAGTTCCTGATGCTCATTCAGAAGACGACGCCCTCCGAGTGATCGGCGGGTGAGCGCGGGGCGAGTGGCGAGAGCCGCTCGCCCCGTTTTCTTGTTCGGTGCGCGCCTTAGTACCGGACAACTGATGAGGAGCTGTGCCAGACTTGGGGCATGGTGAACACGGCGCCGAATACGATCAATGCGCAGGCGACGCGCGAGTCCTCGCGCCGGTCCTGGAGTGCAGTGCGCGGATGTGCGCGCCTCGTCCTTGGTCTTTTTCTCTTGTTGGTGGCTCCCGTTCAGTTGGGAATCGCCGTCTATGATCAGGCCCATCATGGGATGGGGGAGGCTGTGGCGTGGCCGAACTGGACCGGCTGGGTCATGGCGCTGTGCGGAATCGGCGTGCTGTCGCGCGGCGCCGGTCTTCGGCGCTCGGGGCGTCAGAAGATGGCGGAGATCGCCGAGAAGTGGGCGTCCTTGGAGAGGCAGCGCTCAGAGGGCGAGCGCGTGTTTTCCACGCTCATCGGCGCAGGGCACTACGAGGTCGGACTGACGGCGCGCTACGAGCACGCCCGAGCCGAACGCGCCAGGGTTGGAGCTCGGATTGCCGCGCACAGGTCACCGGGCCTCTTCGCGTCGCTCAGCGAGGCCTCGGGAGGAGCGGAGGATGAGATCCTTGCGCAGATGGATCGCCTGGCAGACGCTGATGCCGCGATCATGGCTGCCCGCGACTTTTTCGCCTGTGCGCCCGGCTGGCGCGACGTGTGGAAGAGCGAGATCGGCCCGATCATCGAAGACTTGGACGTCCTTGACGACGTCGCAGACACCCTCGAAAGTGTCAACACGGACCCTGGCACCCTGGCGGAGATTGAGGCATTCAGGGAGCGCGTGGGGGACCACAAAGACACGGTGAACGACCTCGGGAAGCGCCTCGAGGATGGGCAGGTAGGTCCCGCTCAGGCTCTCGAAGAACTCGACCGGATCACGGGCGAGGCTCGAGCGCGCACCGCCGAGCTCATCGAGGCGACTCTTGCAACCGATGCCTCGCCGCGCGGACGACGACGCTACGCGCGGTGGAAGGGGGAGGGCATCAGCCTGAGCGCGGCGAACGCGGAGTATGACGGATGCTACTGGAGCGAGGACGCCGACAATGACATCGAGTACAACCCGGCGGCCACAATCCGACTGACTGCAAACTCCGCAGGCGTTCACTTCGAAGGGCTGCCAGCCCCGGCGACTGGTGTCCTGACGGACGGCCGCTCGCCCGTCTACCTGCTGCCGATGTATCTCGATCGATACCTGAGCGACGACGTGGACGAGGCTGGCGAGGGCTCCTCGGCGACCTGAGACAGAAGATCGTCCCGTCATCCTGTTTCGAAAGCGGTTGAACCGCCGAGCGTGAACCTGACCGTCGTGTCAGAGTGGCAGTATGACTTCTACGACGACCGAATTGGCCAAGGAGGAACGCGGACACATGACGGCACGAGATGCGAAGCGTTCGGCCCTGGGCATGGGACGGATCCTGCTCGGTGTCATCATGGCGATCTGCGTTCCCGTGTGGCTAGTGTTCTCCCTCGTTGATTACACCCGGCCCACGGTGCCGGCGAACGAACTCGTGACCCCGTCCGTCGAGGTGCACGACGAGACGGGGAGCTTCGAGCCGATCGACGGTCGTCCGCTGACAGAGGTCCTCGGCGGCGTCGCGTTCGCGCGTCCCGTCCACCTCGTCATCTTGTCGACCGATGACCTGGTGGATGACAACTTGGACGAGGCCACCCTGAAGTACGCGCGGGCTGGGCATAAGGAGTGGATCTCGCCCAATGGGTACAAGTGGGCTGACGGCTACCTGATCCTGTCGGTGTCGCCCACCCACCGCAAGGTGGGCACGTACTTTGGCGAGGACATTGCCCCGCTGCTGTCCGTTCAAGCGGAGATTCAGGAGGCCGCGAAGGATGACTTCCGCGCGGGCCGCTGGAGCCAAGGAATGGTCGCGGCGGCCACGAAGGCGGCCGCAAACATCCCGAATGAGGCCGGCTACAGCCTCGAGAACCGAGTTGTCTGGCCCCACTGGACGGGATGGCTCATCTCGCTCACGGGCGTCGGCATCCTCCTGCGAGGTCGCAGCCTGCGCCGGACGGTGCGAGAAAGCTCGGAGCGTATCGCCGAGGCGTGGAAGGAGATGGAGGGGCGTCGCGCGGAGGTGGATCGCGCCTTCCACTCGATTGTCGATGCGGGGCAATACAGCAAGGGGCTGACCGCACGCTACGGGTGCGCCAACCAAGAGCGCAAGAAGGTACGTGAGCGCGTTTCCGTTCTGCGATCCCCAGGGTTCTTCGGATCCCTCAGCGCCGGTGCGGCGAGTGAGAGGGAGGATCTCCTCGAAGATATCGAGCTGCTGTCGGCAGCCGATGACGCGATTTTCGCCGCCCGCGACTTTTTCGCGCTGGCACCACGGTGGCGCACTCTGTGGGACAACGAGGTGGGCCCGGTCTTCGAAGACCTGCTGGCGGCGGATTCCATCTCGGTCAAGGTGCGCAACCGCGTCAAGAAGCGTCAAGTGAAGAACGCAGTGGAGGCGTTCAACCGCTGGACGAACGAGCAGCGGGACATCATCGTCGGCCTCGGAGACAGCCTGGAACGCGCGGAGATCACTCCGGTACAGGCTCTCGACGAACTGGATCGAATCGCGAGCGAGTCTCGGGCGCGCCTGACGAAGCTCATCGGACAGGCACTCGTCGCCGATACCTCGTCCTCGGGCCGTCAGCGCTACGAGCACTGGGAAAGCAACAGGGGCGGTACCGTGGCCGCCAGCGAAGTGCTCTACAAGGGCACGTACCTGAGTGGCGGTGACCGCCACGAGTACAACCCCGCCTCGACGATCCGCCTGACCGCGAACTCTGCGGGCGTTCGCCTCACGGGCAAGGCTGCGGAGAAGTCCGGTCGTTTCCAGGCGAACAATGTGTCCGTGTGGGCGTACCCGACGTATCTCGACCGCTACGTGGATTACGACCCATCCAGCTCCTCGACCAGTTCAGCGAACTACGGCTCATCCTCGGGTGGCTTCTCAGGCTCCGGCTCGTCCTCGTCCTTCTGAGTCTCGTCGGGATACCGGGCAACCGATGGCCATCCGTGCCAGAGTGGAGCCATGACATCGCTAGCCGTCGACGCGCTCAATCAAGCCCCCGAACGCCCGAACACATCGTGGCGCAGCCTGCGTGGTGTTCTGCGCATCGCGGCTGGTCTGCTCCTGTTCCTCGTGACTCCTGCGTGGTTTGCCGTGACGTCCGTCGTCGATGTCCCGCAGAGTCTCGTGTGGCCCACCTGGTATGCGTGGGTGGCGACTCTGGTGGGCCTTGGCCTCTGGGTGCGCGGGTGGATGCTGCGCCGCCTCGCTCGCGAGAACATGCGCAAGGCCGACGAGGAATGGGAGGCGCTCGAGAAGCGTCACCTCGAGGTCGAGTGTGCCTTCTGCCCTCTCCTTGGGGTCGGGCGCTACGACCGAGGTCTGACTGCGCGCCTCGAGGCCGCTCGGGCCGAGCGCGACAATCTGCGCGCTCGTATCGCTGCGGAGGCTTCGATTCCGTTCCTCGCTTCGCTGAGCGCTGCGACGGCTCGGGAAACGGAGACGATCGTGGGGGATTTTCACGCGCTGATGGATGCGCATGTCGCGATGATGGCCGCGTGCGATCTGTTCGCGCTCGCTCCTGCCTGGCGCGCGGTGTGGGACAACGAGCTGGGTCCGGTGTACGAAGACCTGACCGTCGTTGAGACCCTCACGGAAACCGTCCAGCGGCGAAGCGCCGAGCCGGCGGTCCTGAGCATGGCGGCGTCCCTCACGGCGTGGCTCAACGAGCAACGCCTGGCCATCAACGACCTGGGGGTGAGTCTTGAGCGCGCGCAGATGGATCCCGCCGAGGCGTTGACGCAGCTCGACCGGATCGCCGACGAGGCCAGGGTGCGCCTGGTGCGCCTCATCGAGGCGGCTCTCGGCGCCGACACATCCATGATTGGGCAGAGGCGTTACAAGCGCTGGAGGAAGGGCGCGGGGGAGAAGCTGCGCGCCAACGAGACCCGCTACCTCGGCGCGTACCGGATCGCCGGCGTGACGTATAGCTACAACCCCGCCCAGGCGATCCGCCTGACGGCGAATAGTGCGGGTATCAACCTCAAGGGGAGCGCGGCCCATTCCACCGCGTTCTTCACGGCGTTCGGCGCGCAGCTCTATGTGCCTCCCGCGTACCTCCACCGCTACCTCGTGTGGGATGGGACCTCGCGCTATGGCTCCTCGCGGGCGAACTACCTGACGTCGGCCGCAAACGTCGGTCCGCGCAGGAGAGGGCGTTAAGCGCAGCGGAGCGAGCCGGCCTGGTGGCCCCGAGGAATGGCGGGCACGAGCGTCGTGCCCGTCCATAGCAGATCTCACGCCCGCGGCGCCCTTCCCTCGTTGAAGGGGGTGTGGGCGTGTGCGATAATGTCGTGTCGGCTTACCGGTTCACCGGCATGCCCCAGGCGCTTGTTGGCGCGCTGGAAGGCGAGTCCCCGCCAGATGCGGGGGACGCTGCATGTCCGGACCCGGGGCACCAAACGATCCAGGAGAAACTCCATGAAGAAGGGTATTCACCCCGAATACGTGGACACCGTCGTGACCTGCACGTGCGGCAACAAGTTCCACACCCGTTCCACCATCACCTCCGGTGAGATGCGCGTGGACGTGTGCTCGGCCTGCCACCCGTTCTACACGGGCAAGCAGAAGATCCTCGACACCGGCGGCCGCGTCGCCAAGTTCGAGGCTCGCTACGGCAAGCGCGTGCGCCCCTCCAAGTGAGGGTGAGCGGCTAGCTCCACGGCGGTGTCGTTGGCCTCACGGCCGACGGCGCCGCCGTTTTGTCAACTGTATGGAACGAAGGAAGTGGTGAATCGTGGCCGCGACTGATGAACTCGGCGCCCTGGGCCCCCTGCTGCGCGAATACGAGCAGGTCGAGGCGCAGATGGCGGATCCCCAGACGCTGGCGGACCCGCAGCTGATGCGCCGAGTCGGTCGACGCTACGCTGAGCTTGGTCGCGTGAAGGCCGCCGCTGATCGGCTCGCCTCCGCCTCGGGAGACCTCGAGGCTGCGCGCGAGCTGGCCGCCGAAGACCGCTCCTTCGCCGACGAGATCCCCGCCCTCGAAGAAGAGGAAGCGGCTGCCCACGAGGCACTCGTCAAGATTCTGGCTCCCCGCGACCCCGAGGATGCGATGGACGTCATCCTTGAGATCAAGGCGGGCGAGGGCGGCGAAGAATCCGCGCTGTTCGCCTCCGATCTGGCACGCATGTATGCCCGCTATGCGGAGGCGCACGGCTGGAGCGTCACCGAGATGAGCGCGACCCACACGGAGCTCGGTGGCTTCAAGGACATCACGCTCGCGATTCGCGCGAAGGGTACTCCCGCACCCGACGAGGGCGTGTGGGCGCACCTGAAGTACGAGGGCGGCGTGCACCGCGTCCAGCGCGTGCCCGTCACCGAGTCGCAGGGCCGTATCCATACGAGCGCCGCAGGCGTCTTCGTCATGCCGGAGATCGAGGACGACGAGGAGATCGTCATCGACCCGAACGATCTGCGTATCGACGTCTACCGCTCCAGTGGCCCCGGTGGCCAGTCGGTCAACACAACCGACTCCGCCGTGCGCATCACGCACATTCCTTCGGGCATCGTGGTGTCGATGCAGAACGAGAAGTCGCAGCTGCAGAACAAAGAGGCCGCGCTGCGCGTGCTGGCCTCGCGCCTGGCCGCCGAAGCGAGGGCGAAGAAGGAAGCCGAGGCCTCGGCTCAGCGTCTGTCCCAGGTGCGCACCGTGGATCGCTCAGAGCGCATCCGCACCTATAACTTCCCGGAGAACCGCATCGCGGATCACCGCACGGGCTTCAAGGCTCACAATCTGGACGCGGTTCTGTCGGGCGCGCTCGACGCAGTCATCGCTTCGCTGCAGGAAGCTGACGAAGCCGAGCGCCTGGCCGCCGCAACGCATTCATGATTGGAGGAGACATGGAAACCTGGTCTGTGACGGAAGCGCGCGCGTGGGCTCGCGAGCGCTTGGCGAACGCTGGCATCGACTCGGTCGATGCGGACGTGCGTGAGCTGCTCGAGTGGGCGTGTGACGCCTCGTCCCAGTGGGATCTTCCGGAGGACTTGAACGAGGAGCAGGCGGAGAAACTGCGCTCGGCGGTGGGGGAGAGAGCACTGCGCATTCCCCTTCAGCACGTCACGAGTCGCATGTTCTTCCGCGGCTTGACCCTGGCCGCCCGCCCCGGCGTGTTCGTCGTGCGCCCGGAGACCGAGGTACTTGCCGGCCTCGCGATTGACGAGGCCATGTCGGTCGTCTCCCGCCGCGGCGAGGCTCGAGTCGTCGATCTGTGCGCCGGCTCCGGTGCGATCGGGCTGGCAGTAGCCGTCGAGACCACCCACACGGAGGTATGGGCTGTCGAGAAGGAAGCCGAGCCCTTCGCCCTGGCATGTCAGAACCGCGACGCCGTGGGTGTTCCCTGCCTTCACTTGGAGCGAGGCGACGCGACGGATCCAGCCACGCTCGCGCACCTGGACGGCATGGTCGACGTCGTCGTCACTAACCCGCCCTACGTTCCCGCCGATGAGATGCCCACGCAGCCCGAGGCCAGCGCCGACCCCCACGTCGCCCTGTACGGGGGAAGCCCTGACGGAACCGAGATCCCCGCGCGCATCGCGCGCCGTGCGCTGACCCTCCTGCGCCCGGGCGGCGTCCTGCTGATGGAACACTCGCCCACGCAGGAAGAAGCCATGGCGGCGATCGCCGCCGAGCTCGGGATGACGGAGATTTCGACGCTGCCCGACCTGGCTGGCAGGCGTCGTTTCCTGCACGCTCGCGCACCCGAATCGACGAAGCCCACGGCATCCGTGACACAATGAACACGATGAGTACCGAGACGATCCTGAGCGCCGTTCCTTCCCTGACCGTGGACGACCTGGCGCGCGCCCAGCGGGAGCTGCGCGACGGCCATCTTCTTGTCGTACCCACGGACACCGTCTACGGCATTGGCGCGGATGCGGCCAACCCCGAGGCCGTCGCAGCGGTCCTGGCTGCCAAGGGACGCGGACGGCAGATGCCTCCGCCCGTGCTCGTCGCGTCCGTCGATGCGATCGACTCGCTGTGCGTCGATGTCCCCGAGGCCGCTCGCGCTCTTGCGCGTGCCTTCTGGCCCGGTGGACTCACCCTCATCCTGCGCGCCCGCCCCGACCTCGGGTGGGACCTGGGTGAAACCGGCGGCACCATCGGCGTGCGTATGCCGAACCAGAGTGCCCTCCTACGCCTCCTGCATGACTTCGGGCCGATGGCCGTCACCTCCGCGAACCTGACCGGCCAGCCCCCGGCTACCTCGGTCGAGCAGGCCGTCGGATACTTCGGAACACGGGTGTCGGCCTACCTCGACGGTGGCCAGACGCAGGGATCTACCGCCTCGTCGATCGTTGACTTCGCCCACGACGCGCCCCGCGCGCTGCGCCTTGGCACCATCTCCCTGGATGACCTCAGCGCCGCCGCCGGCGTGCCCATTGCCCCCGTCGAAGGGGCCGCTTCGTGAAGGTCTACTTGCTGCTGGGTGCCATTGCAATGGCCCTGACGATCCTGCTGACCCCCGCCGTGCGATGGGCGTGCCTGCAGTTCAACATCTTGCCGCCCCTGCGCGGCCGGGACCTGCAAAAGAAGCCCATCCCGCGCCTGGGCGGCGTCGCCATGACGATCGCGCTGATCGTGACGATGCTCCTTGCGTCAAGAATTCCCTACATGGCGCCGCTCTTTACGACCACGGTCCCGTGGGCCGTCATGGCCGGCGCCGGTGCCATGTGCATCCTCGGCATCATCGACGACATCATCGAGCTGGACTGGATGGCCAAGCTCGGCGGGCAGGTCCTCATCGCGGGCGGCATGGCCTTCGGAGGCGTGCAGCTGGCGTCCTTCCCGATTTTCGGCCTCACGCTCGGGTCCTCCCGACTGTGGCTTTTCGTCTCCGTTTTCTTCATCGTCGGCATCATGAATGCCGTCAACTTCATCGACGGGCTCGACGGCCTGGCCTCCGGTATGATCGCGATCGGCGCCGGATCGTTCTTCGTGTACTCCTACATCGTCACCCGTCTGATGGGCGCGGCCTCCTACGCGACGACCGCCAGCCTCATCGTGATTGCGCTGCTCGGGGTGTGCGCAGGCTTCCTCTGGTTCAACTTCCACCCCTCCTCGATCATGATGGGCGGGGGAGCGGAGACCATGGGCCTCGTCCTTGCCGCCGCCGGCATCATCGTCACCGGCAAGATCGATCCGTCGCTGCTCGGTCGCCAGCAGATGATCGTGTCCGCGCTGCCGCTCATCCTCCCGCTGTCGGTGATTTTTATGCCCGTCCTCGACCTGGTCGTCACCTCGATTCGCCGCATGAGCCGAGGTAAGAGCCCCTTCGTTGCCGACCGTTCCCACTTCCACGACCGGCTCCTCGTCGCCGGGCACTCTCACCGTGGGGTCGTCGCGATCCTGTGGATGTGGACCGCCATCGTCTGTGTCCCCGCAGTTGCGCTCCTCGTCTTCGAGTGGTGGAGCGTCGCGCTCGTTGCGATCATCGCCGCAGCCGTTGGTGTCGCCGTGACCACCCGTGAGTTCCCCAAGGAAGAGTCCGCCCACGAGGAGGTTTCCGCATGACCTACGTGCTCGCCCTCGCCATGGTCGTCGTCATCGTTGCGGCGCAGTGGTTCTTCACGTCGCGCGCCTTGCGCTCGCCTTCCTCATTCATCGGGTGGGTGACCGGCGGGTACGCCGTGAAAATCGCTCTGCTTGCCATCGGGCTGTACGTTCCGCGCGCCCTGGGCATGGACGTCCGGGTGGCTGCAATCGCTACGATCGTTGCAATAATCGTGTCCTCGACCGTCGAGATGATCGTCATGATGCGCAAGCGCACGATGAATGTGGACGCGCCGAGCGACACTCAGTAACCCTTGCGCGCGCTAGGTAGCCCCTTCTCTGTGTAGAATGGTCGCGTTGCCCCGGCAGCAGACATAAACCAATGGAGTTGAGATGAAGGAGGCACATTCAGTGTCCGATCACGCGCCTGCTCGCCGCACCGCGTCCAAGCCGCGTTGGTATTGGGTGAGCCTCGCGATCCTTCTCATCGTCATCGCACTCACCGCCTATCCCGCGTTCACCCAGCATCCCCACCAGCCTGCCCTCGAGGACTTTTTCCCGAGCGTCATTTTCGGCGAGGGAACCTTCTTCGAGTTCAACCGACTGACTCTCGCCCGCATCATCATGGGCCTCCTTGTCTCGCTGGTTCTCGTCGCGGTCGCGCGTAAGCCCAAGCTGGTGCCCACCCGAGGCCAGATGGCCGTCGAGGCGATCGCCGGTTACATTCGCGACAACGTGGCCCTCGACATGCTCGGCCCGAAGACCGGCCGCAAGTTCTCCGGCTTCATTGGCTTCCTGTTCTTCGGCGTCCTGTCCATGAACATTGCGGGCATCATCCCCGGCATCAACATCGCGGCCTCGTCAGTCGTCGCAGTCCCGATGGTCTTCGCGCTCATCACGTACGTGACGTTCATCGGTGCGGGCATCGGAAAGCAGGGCGTGGGCGGCTTCTTTGCCTCGCAGCTTTTCCCGCCCGGACTGCCCGCCCCCATGTACCTGCTCATCACGCCCATCGAGTTCCTCTCGAACTTCATCGTTCGCCCCGTCACGCTGACCCTGCGTCTCCTGTGCAACATGATCTCGGGCCACCTCCTGCTGGGCATGACCTACTTCGGTACGGCGATCCTGCTCCACGAACTTTCCGTCCTGTCCGCAGCGTCCGCGCTCACCGGTGCCGCCATGTTCGTCATGACGGGCTTCGAGGTCTTCGTGGCCTTCCTGCAGGCGTACATCTTCACGATCCTGTCGACCGTGTACATCAAGCTTTCCGTCGAACATCACTGACCCCCAACGCCACCCGGCGTTACTAACAGAAGGAAACCACTATGGGAACCGCAGCATTCGCCTACATCGGCTATGGCCTCGCCACCCTGGGCCCCGGCCTCGGCATCGGCCTCATGGTCGGCAAGACCCAGGAAGCGACCGCCCGTCAGCCCGAGGTTGCCGGCCGTCTCTTCACCAACATGATCATCGGCGCCGGCATGGTCGAGGCCCTCGGCCTCATCGGCTTCGTTCTGCCGCTCATCGTTAAGTGATCGCCATGCACCAGATTGTCGCCGCGTCGGACCAGGAGGTCGGCGGCCTCGCCGTCATCCTGCCGCCGCTGTACGAGATTTTCTGGTCGGCTCTCGTTCTGCTTATCGTCCTGCTCCTCGTCGGACGCTACGCGCTGCCTCGCATCTACAAGACGATGGACGAGCGCGCTGCGAAGATCGAGGAGGGCCTCGGCGCCGCCGAGCAAGCGAAGGCCGATCAGGCTGCCGCGGCGCTCAAGCGCGAGGAGATCATTCGCGAGGCTCACGCTGAAGCGCACACCATCCGTGAGCGCGCTAACGACGAAGCGAAGGCCATCGTGGCCGCCGCGCGTCACGAGG
>ERZ772763.171-NODE-171-length-11478-cov-3.98538_pt1 | contig 11478 bp, 9 predicted proteins | sample MGYA00511362_ERZ772763 | MGnify/ENA primary metagenome ERZ772763 (study PRJEB29015, sample SAMEA2738042) | human oral metagenome | biome: human oral; feature: human-associated habitat; material: saliva | place: China | collected 2234 ... | reverse complement strand
TCGGGACACCGTCGTTACGACGCCGCGAGCGTGCGGCGTCTGGTGTTCCTCACCCGGATGCGGACCTCAGGTATGCCGATCCGCGACCTGCGGCGCTACATCGAGCTGGTCGAAGCCGGTCGGGACACGGTGCCCGAGCGCCTGGCTCTGCTCACCGAGCACCGTGACGGGCTGCAAGCCAGGATCGACGAGCTCCGCCTGGCGCTGGCCGCCACCGAGTACAAGATCGCCGCCTACACACGGGAGCTGGAAGGGCAGACCACCCCGGACAACATCAGCACCCCCAACACCAACATTTCCAGCACTGACAAGGAAAATCTCTCATGACCTCTGACACCACTCACCCCCAGCACGACATCACCAGCCCCGAGAATCTGGCGCGGCGCGAGCGCGGCCTGGAGGTCGCCCGCTCGGTCGACGGCGAGGCCGCCCAGGCCGTCATCGACTCGCTGGCGGACATCAGCCCGGCACTTGGCCACCACATCGCGGCCTTCGGCTTCGGGGACGTCTACTCCCGCCCGGGCCTGGACCCGCGCAGCCGTCAGCTCGTCACGATTGGCGTGCTCACGGCCCTGGGCGGCTGCGAGCCGCAGCTGAGGATCCACATCGGAGCCGCCCTCAACGTGGGGCTGACCCGTGAGGAGATCGTCGAGGCGATCCTGCACGCCTCGGTCTACGCCGGTTTCCCGCGAGCGCTCAACGCCACCTTCGTGGCCCGCGAGGTCTTCGCCGGGCGCGACGCGACCGACTGATCGTCCGTACCGCCCCGTCGCGCGGCCTCAGCAGGTCGCCAAAGAGGCGTGCGTGTCCACATCGGAGACAAAGGCGGGCTCCGGGTGTACACCGCCGCAAAGAAACCGCATGATTCCGCGGTTCTATTGACGGTCTCATCGGGCTGCAGGCTTCTTTGTCACCGATGTGGACACCGGGGCTCACTCGGACCGGCTCCGACCACCCAAGAAGCGCTCCTTCGTGCACCGCCGCCCGGATCCGGCGGCCCCGGAGGCACTCCCCCACCCACCGCCGTCAGGTCAACCCTTACAGCGCCACGAGGACCTGAACCATGACGATCTTGACGACGATGGCCAGGGCGAACAGGGTCGCGTACCCGGCCTCGATGCGCTCGTCATCGCGTTTGGACAGGGCGAAGGCGAGGATCGCGGGCTGCCCGACGAGCCCGGCCAGGCCACCGGAGGCGCGCTGCGCGGACACCCCGGCCCACCGCGCCCCGGCCAGCAGGACGATCGCATTGACCACCACAATGAGCGCGGCGAGCACCCCCACCTTGAGTCCCGTCATCGAGAAGGCCGAGGCCGCGAAGTCCGGCCCCGAGGCCAGCCCGATCGCGGCCAGGAAGAACAGCAGCCCCAGCTGGCGGATGGTGGAGTTGGCGGCGTGCGGCAGCCCCCACACGAAGGGTCCGGTGCGCCCCACCCACCCCAGGACCATGCCGACGACGAGCGGCCCGGCCGCCACCCCGAGCCGCAGCGTGATGCCGCCGGGCAGCGGGATCGCCACCAGCCCCAGGAGCACGCCGAGCGCCATGCCTGCCCCGACGGAGAAGGCGTCGATCTGGGCGATGGAGCGCTCGGAGTCGCCGAACCAGTCGGCGGCCTTCTCCAGCTCGTCGCTGGGGACGACCGCCAGCACCCGGTCGCCGAGCTCCAGGACGAGGTCCTCGCGGGCCAGCAGGTCCAGGTCGCCGCGCTTGACGCGGGTGATGACGCCCTGGAAGCGCCCGGGCATGTCTACCTCGGCGATCGTGCGCCCGGCCACCCGTGTTGAGGAGACGGTCAGGCGCCGGAAGTCGACGGCGGTGCGGTCCTTGGCCAGGCAGTTGTGGAGCCCGGTGCCCAGGTCGTGCATGGCGGACTCGACGGCGGCCGGCGCCCCGACGATGACGACCTTGTCCCCGGGCAGCAGCTCCTCACCGGGGGCCACGACCCGGGTCTCGCCGTCGCGCTCCAGGTAGGAGATGCGGATGCGGCCCTCCTTGAAGGCCTTCATCTCGCCCAGGGCCACCCGCTGCAGGAGGTAGACGCTGGTGGCGGTGATGCCGTCGGCGCTGGCGGGCCGCGGGTCGCGCCGCCCGGGCCAGGTGCGCCCCACGACCCCGGCCACGATGAGGATGGCGACGGCGACGCCCACGGGGTAGGCCAGGGCGTAGCCGACGGCGGGCTCCTGGGTGCCGGCCGCCTCGATGGCGGCGTCGAGCACCGGCGAGGTCAGGGCCCCCGCATAGGCGCCAGAGTCCATGGCAGGGCTCACCCCGGTCAGGTGGGAGTAGAGGCCGCCCGCCACGCCGGCGATCACGAGCGCGACGACGCACAGGGCCATGAGCGGCAGCTGCCTGCGCAGGTCGCGGAAGAAGGTGTTGCCGGCAGCCAGGCCCACCGTGTAGCAGAACAGGGCCAGGCCGAGGCTTCGCAGCAGGGCGAGGTCGGCGCCGAGCCGGGGGTCGAGGGCGCCCACCGCAAGCCCCACGAAGAGCGCCCCGGCGGCGCCGAAGCGGATCGGCCCCAGCGGGATCTGCCCGACGGCGGTCCCCAGGCCGATGACGAGGAAGACGGTGAGGATCGGCGCCTGCGCGAGGACGTCGAGAACGGGATGAAGCACGGACACGACGCCAGGTTAGCCGCAGGCCCCGGGCACCCCGAACCCCGCGCACCGGTCTCGGCCCGGGCTCGCCGTCGTCATGCGCGACGTCGGACAGTAGCCACCGGAAGCATTATTCAATAGGTGGGATAAATGGTGCTGATATCGGAGCAGAAAGACGAACGCCCCGCCGCCGGACTCACGATTGCTTCCTTTCCGCCACCAGGAGGAATACCCTGGGAGAGTCACCGCAGACGATGACGTCACACCTTTTCTCGACGACGAGAACGGAATCCCGATGCCCCAGACAGAAGCCTCTCTGCCGACCTACTCACCGGAGGAGGAGAAGCGGATCATCCGCAACGCCGACGGCGTCCCCGTCGGCATACGTCCTGACAATCGATGGACACCCGCTCGGATCGCCACATGGGTGGCCATCACCGCCCTGGGCGTCCTGGGGTGGTGGATGCTGGCGGTCGTGCGCGGCGAGCACGTCAACACCATCTGGTTCGTGGTCACCGCCGTGTGCACCTACGCGATCGGGTACCGCTTCTACGCCCTCTACATCCAGCGGCGCATCATGCGCCCCGACGACACCAACGCCACCCCGGCCGAGCGCATCAACAACGGGCGCGACTTCGACCCCACCCACCGCGTCGTCCTCTACGGCCACCACTTCGCGGCCATCGCCGGCGCCGGCCCGCTGGTCGGCCCGGTCCTGGCCGCCCAGATGGGCTACCTGCCCGGCACCCTGTGGATCATCATCGGCGTGCTCGTGGCCGGCGCCGTCCAGGACATGCTCGTCCTGTTCTTCTCCATGCGCCGCGGCGGCCGCTCCCTGGGCCAGATGGCCACTGACGAGATCGGCCGGATCGGCGGCATCGTGGCGACCATCGTCGTCTTCGTCATGCTCATGATCGTCCTGGCGGTCCTGGCCATGGTCTGCGTCAACGCCCTGGCCGCCTCCCCCTGGGGCGTCTTCTCGGTGGGTATGACGATCCCGATCGCCATCGGGATGGGCCTGTGGCTGCGCTTCGTCCAGCCCGGCAAGATCACCCAGGTCTCCTTCGTCGGCTTCGGCCTGCTCATCGCCGTCATCATCGGCGGGCGCTGGGTGGCCGAGTCACCCCTGGGCCACTACCTGCACCTGTCCCCCAAGACCCTGGTGTGGGCCATGATTGTCTACGGCTTCCTGGCCGCGGTCCTGCCGGTGTGGGTCCTGCTCACCCCGCGCGACTACCTGTCGACCTTCATGAAGGTCGGCACGATCACGATCCTGGCCCTGGGCATCATCATCGTGCGCCCCCTGGTGGAGATGTCCGCCGTCACCGAGTTCGCCTTCAACACCGCGGGCCCGGTCTTCGCCGGCACCCTCTTCCCCTTCCTGTTCATCACCATCGCCTGCGGCGCCCTGTCCGGCATGCACGCCATGGTCTCCTCGGGCACCAGCCCCAAGATGGTGGAGAAGGAGACTCAGGTCCGCATGATCGGCTACGGCGGCATGCTCATGGAGTCCTTCGTGGCGATCATGGCGCTGGCCGCCGCGGTCTCGCTGAGCCCGGGCATCTACTTCTCCATGAACACCTCGACGGCGACCATGAATAAGCTCGCCGGCCCCGAGACGGTGGCCGCGGCCCCCTGCAAGACCACCGACGACCCCGAGCACCACTGCGAGAAGCTCGCCGAGGTCGCCGTCGGCAACCTCGGCGTCACCGATGCCCAGGGCCGCAAGCCCACCCCCGAGTGGGACTCCTGGGACGACAACGGCAACCCCAAGACCTACACGGGTGCCGAGGCCCTGGAGCGCCTGGCCAGCGACGTCGGCGAGCCCAACGTCGTCTCGCGCACCGGCGGCGCCCCCACCCTGTCGGTGGGCATCGCCCACATCCTCCACCAGATCGGCGGAGGCCGGGCCATGATGGGCTTCTGGTACCACTTCGCCATCATGTTCGAGGCCCTGTTCATCCTCTCGGCCGTCGACGCCGTCACCCGCGTGGCCCGCTTCCAGCTCTCCGACGCGCTGGGCAACGCCTTCCCCAAGTTCAAGGACCCGTCCTGGCACGTGGGCGCCTGGGGGACCACGGCGGTCGTCGTCGCCTCCTGGGGGGCGCTGCTCCTCATGGGTGTCACCGACCCGCGCGGCGGCATCCAGACGCTCTACCCGCTGTTCGGTATCGCCAACCAGCTCATCGCGGCCGTGGCGCTTCTGGTGGTCACCGTCATGGTGGTGCGCAAGGGCTACACGAAGTGGGTGTGGATCCCCGCGATCCCGCTGGTCTTCGACACGGCCGTCACCTTCACGGCCTCGTGGCAGAAGATCTTCTCCAGCGACCCGCTCGTGGGCTACTTCCAGCAGCATCAGGAGGCCGTGGCCAAGCTGGGCACGCTCACCGACCCGGCCAAGATCGAGGAGACCCGGGCGATCGTGCGCAACACGATGATTCAGGGGACGCTGTCGATCATCTTCCTGGTCATGGTGGCCTTCGTCATGGTCTGCGCCCTCATCCGTATCGTCCAGACGCTCCGCAACCGGGACACGACGACGTCGGAGGACCCGTACCAGGAGTCCAACTTCTACGCGCCCGAGACGATGATCGCCTCCTCGCTCATGAAGAAGGTCTCCCGGGAGTACGAGCAGGTGGGCGACCCGGCCCTCATCCCGCACAAGGCCCACGCGGAGAAGTCATGACACCTTCTCCTTCGACGCCGCAGCCGGCGGATCGGGCCAGCGCCCGACATCGGGTCCGCCAGGTCCTGACCCGAGCCCGCACCCTGTGGCGGGACATGACCGGGGAGTCCGCCTATGACCGCTACCTGGAGCGCTACGCCCGCGAGCACGCGCAGTGCCCCCACGGCTCGGGGCAGGGTTCTGAGCACGGCTCCGGGCACGGTCCCATGAGTGAGCGCGAGTTCTGGCGCGCCCGGGCCAAGCAGGCCGAGACGGAGATCAACGCCAGCTGCTGCTGAGCCGGGGCCGCTCCCGCACTCCGATGTGCTCTGATCGTTACCGCCCGCCTTCCGGGGTTCCCGGAGGGCGGGCGGTAGCGTCGTGAGCGTGCCCGCCCAGCAGCCCGCGCCCGACGCACTGACGTCCGCCGAGTCCCCTGACACCTCCTGGGGGACATCACCGGCGTCGGCCGCTTCGCCGTCGGCCGGCCGCACCACGGACCTCCAGCCCTCCAAGGCTCATCCCCCGGGCCGGGCCTCCTACGAGCGGATCGCCCGCGTCGCGGCGGTCATCCTCCTGGCCATCGTCTGCGTGGCGGTGGTGTGGCCCTCCGGGCGCGAGGTCGCCGAGCTCAAGGACACCATGGGACCGGGCTTCCTCAGCTCCGAGGGCAAGGACATCGTCCTCAACCTGGTGATGCTGGCGCCGGCCACCTTCTGCGCGGTCGTGGGCTGGCGGGACATCCCCTGGTGGATGTGGGCGCTGGTGGGCTGCGTGGTCGGGCTGAGCGCCGAGGTGCTCCAGAGCCTCCTGCCGATGCTGGAGCGGCGCCCCTCGCTGGCCAATGTCGGCCAGAACGCCGTCGGCGCCTGGGCCGGGGCCCTGGCTGCCTGGTACCTCCTGCGCCGCCTGCACGCGCGGCAGTAGAACCCACCCCCGTGCAGTAGGCCGACCCGCGGCCCGGTGTCCACCAGGCTGACATTGGCGGCCCCGCCGTCGAAGCGTCCAGAGGGAATCCGTGGAATTCCGGGGTTTCTCTGCTCCGTGCGGCACCGGCACAAGGCCAATGTCAGCTCTGTGGACACTGACGCCCCGTCGGACCTCTTCCATCGGGCCACCCGCCGCCTTCTGAGCAACCGGCACGCCCGCCCGGCGCAAAGCGACAAGAGAACGGGATGGCGAAAGGCCCGGACCATGTGGCCCGGGCCTTTCCGTTCTGTGCGCGGGGGGGGACTCGAACCCCCATGATCGTAAGATCACACGGACCTGAACCGTGCGCGTCTACCAATTCCGCCACTCGCGCGAGAAGCGAGCATGAGACTAGCCTGCCATCGCCGCCCGCGTCCAATCCTCACCGCCATATCCGGCCGTGAGACCGCTCACGACACAATTACCTCACACAGAGGGGGCCGTCTTCCCTGCGATGGCTTCGCTACCGTTACGATGGGAACGGTATCGGCCTGCACGCAGGTCCGTGCAGGCCCATAGCGAGGCGGGACAGTCCCGTCTCCCGGCTCCATCCCGGGGGCCGCCACACCATATTTGGGGGAGGTACTGTCCATGGGATTCCTGGACAAGTTCGAGAAGGGCGTCGAGAACGTCACGAACCGCGCCATGTCCCGTTTCTCGGACGACATCGAGCCCATCGAGATCGCCTCGAAGCTCCGCGAGACCATGGACAAGCGCGCCGCGTCCTTCGCCCGCGACCGCTCCGTGGTTCCCAACATCTTCCGCATCCACCTCACCCCGCCGAGCATCGAGCGCATCACCGCCTGGGGTCAGGACGAGATGGTGCGCCAGATGGAGGAGGTCGCCACCTCGCACGCCGCGGACCAGGGCTACTCCTTCGTCGGCCCGGTCGAGGTCTCCTTCCTCGTCAACAACAACCCCAACGCCCCGGCGATCGAGATCGAGTCCTCCACGCGACGCGGCGCCGCCGCCCCGGCCGCCTCCGCCACCGCCACCCCGGCGCACCCGATCGTCGACATCAACGGCCAGCGCTACCTGCTCACCGGACCGGTCACCGTCATCGGGCGCGGCTCGGAGGCGGACATCATCGTCGACGACTCCGGCGTCTCCCGCCGTCACCTGGAGATCCGCCTGACGCACGGCAACGCCATCGCCAGCGACCTGGGCTCCACCAACGGCACCTTCGTCGAGGGTCAGCGGGTCGACGCCGTCACGCTCGTGGACGGCAACACCCTCACCATCGGCCGCACCCAGATCCTGTTCTGGGATGGCACCCAGAACAGCGGAGTCAACGGTTGAGCGCACTCGCCTTCACGATCCTGCGGCTGGGCTACCTGGTCCTGCTCTGGTTCTTCCTGTACCTCATCGTGCGCGTCATGCGCCGCGATATGGCCGACTCCCCCGTCGCCGGCCCGTCACGTCGACGCTCCGCGAGCGGCTCCGAGCAGCCCTCGGGCCCACCCCCCAGGGGCCGACGCCGCAGCGCCACCCGCCTGGTCATCACCGAGGGCCCCCTGGCCGGCTCGACCGTGCCCCTGAGCCCCTCGTCGATCATCATCGGCCGCTCACCCTCCTGCACCCTGGTCCTCGATGACTCCTACGCCTCATCGCGCCACGCCCGCGTCTTCCCCAAGGACGGCGCCTGGTGGCTGGAGGACCTGGGATCCACCAACGGAACCATGATGGACGGCCGCCCCGTGCACGGCGCCGTGGAGCTCCCCATGAACATTCCTGTCCGAATCGGCCAAACGACGCTGGAGCTGCGCTCATGACCATCTCCCTGCGCTTCGCCGCACGCTCCGACGTCGGCCTGGTCCGCCAGTCCAACCAGGACTCGGGCTACGCCGGCCCCCACCTGTGCCTTCTGTGCGACGGGATGGGCGGACCTGCGGGCGGAGACATCGCCTCGGCGGTCGCCGTCGAGCACCTCATGCCCCTGGACGCCGACTCCCACCAGGCCGGCGAGCTGCTGGGCCTCATGCGCGACGCCGTCCAGGCCGCCCACACCGAGCTCGTCACCCTGTCCTCGCAGGACCCCGACCTCGCCGGCCTGGGCACCACCTGCATCGGCGTCATGCGCAGCGGCAACAAGCTCGCCATGGTCCACGTGGGCGACTCGCGCGCCTACATGCTGCGCGACGGCACCCTCACCCAGGTCACCACCGACCACACCTTCGTGGAGTACCTCGTGGAGACCGGGCGCCTCACCCGGGACCAGGCCCGCCAGCACCCGCAGCGCTCGGTCCTCCTGCGCGTCCTGGGGGACACCGAGGGCGAGGTCCAGCTCGACGAGTCGATCCGCGAGGCCGTTCCCGGCGACCGCTGGCTGCTGTGCTCCGACGGCCTGAGCGGCCCGGTGACCGCCGAGACCATCGGTGAGGTCCTGGCCGGCGTCGCCGACCCCGGTCAGGCCGCCGACCAGCTCATCGACCTGGCCCTGCGTGCCGGCGGACCGGACAACGTCACCGCCGTCGTCTTCGACGTCGTCAAGGACGACCCTGAGCCCCAGACCGTCCCGCAGGTGGTGGGCAGCGCCGCCACCGAGCGCCTGGCCCAGGAGCGCGCCGCCGCAGCCCACCGTGCCGGTGAGGAGCAGGCCGAGGCCAAGGACACCGAGGCCGCCAGCCCCGCCGCCAAGGCCGCGGCCCTCATGGCCACCCTGGAGGACAAGCCCGAGGCCGCCTCCGCCAAGGAGTCCTCCGAGGTCGACGAGGCCATCGCCGCCGAGGCCGCCACCCAGGAGAAGGCCCGACGCCGCCACCGCCGTCGGGTCCTCGTGGGCAGCCTCGTCCTGCTGGCCACGCTCGTCGGCGCCAGCGCCCTGTTCTACCGCTGGACCCAGACCCGCTACTACGTCTCCACCTACAAGGGCGAGGTCGCCATCTACCAGGGGATCCCCCAGTCCGTCGGCCCGCTCAAGCTGAGCCACTCGGTCAAGACCTACGCGGACCTGCCCGTGGAGTCCCTCGATCACAACATCCGCGAGCGCCTGGAGGCCACCGTCACCCAGTCGTCAATGAGCGCCGCGGAGACCTACGTGGACAAGACGGTCCGCTCCTACCGCAAGCAGGCCCCCGCCCCGCAGGGCACCGCGAGCCCCACGGCCAAGCCCTCCTCCTCATCCTCCTCCACCCCGTCGCCGGCCTCCGCCGCACCGACCCAGCCCGCCAAGCCCGGGCAGGAGGGGTGAGATGACTGCTGCTCCCGGTCCCCTGGGCGCCCCCGCGGGCGTCGCGACCATCCAGCCCGCCGGCGTCGCCCGATACTCGGGACGCTGGGCGGAGGCGGCGCTGCTCGGCGTCGCCCTGGTCCTGGGGCTGGGCGGCTTCGTGCTCACCGCTCTCAACCGCACGGGTTCCTCCCCGGCGCAGACCGTGGGCGTGGCGATCGCCTTCCTCGTCCTGACCGTCCTCATGCACCTGTGCGTGCGCTACGCCGCCCCGTGGGCCGATCCGGTGCTCCTGCCGACGGCGGTAGCGCTCAACGGGATCGGCCTGGCCATGATCCGGCGCTTGGATCTGGCCTATGAGGCCAACGAGCAGTGGCAGTTCTACGTGGGCTCCAAGCAGCTGGTCTGGACGCTGCTGGGCGTCATCCTCTTCGCCGTCACGCTCCTCCTGCTGCGCGACTACCGGCGCCTGCGGCGCTGGGACCGGTGGGCCATGTGGTCCGGCCTGGTCTTCCTCGTCCTTCCCTTCATCCCGGGGATCGGCCAGAGCATCAACGGCGCCCGCATCTGGATCCGGATCGGCCCGATGAGCTTCCAGCCGGCCGAGCTGTCCAAGGTGCTGCTGGCGGTCTTCTTCGCCTCCTACCTCGTGGCCAACCGGGACAACCTGGCCCTGGCGGGCCGCAAGGTCCTGTGGATGAGCCTGCCGCGCGCCCGGCACCTGGGCCCCCTGTTCATCGTGTGGGGCGTGAGCATCGGCGTCCTGGTCCTCCAGAAGGACCTGGGTTCCTCGGTGCTGCTGTTCGGCCTGTTCGTCGTCGTCCTGTACGTGGCCACTGACCGGCCCTCCTGGCTGCTCATCGGTGCCGCCCTGTTCCTCCCGGCGGCCTGGTTCGCGGCCACGCACCTCAACCACGTCCAGCAGCGCATCAACGGCTGGCTCCACGCCACCGACAATGCCGTGTACAACGCCGCGGGCGGCTCCTGGCAGCTGCTGACGGGCATGTTCGGGATGTCCACCGGCGGGCTCATGGGCGCCGGCTGGGGCAAGGGCTCACCGACCCTGGTCACCTTCGCCAACTCCGACTTCATCTTCGCCTCACTGGGTGAGGAGCTGGGGCTGACCGGCACGCTCGTCCTCCTCATGCTCTACCTCGTCCTCATCCAGCGGGGACTGCGCACCGCCGTACTGCTGCGCGACGGCTTCGGCAAGCTCCTGGCCGTGGGCCTGTCCTTCGCCATCGCCCTGCAGATCTTCGTGGTCATCGGCGGTGTCACCCGGCTCATCCCGCTGACGGGGCTGACCCTGCCCTTCCTGGCCTATGGCGGCTCCTCACTCATCGCCAACTGGATCATTCTGGCTCTCCTGCTGCGCCTGTCCGACGCCGCCCGGCGGCCAGCCACCCACGCACCGCGGATCATCGACACCGCCGAGCTGCCGCTGTCCCTGCGCCGTCGGGTCCAGGACGCCGGGGCCGAGGAGTCGATGGCCCAGGCCGCCGACGACGCACCGGCTGGAGGCGCACCGGCTGACGCCGGGGGCTACGCCTCCCCGTCGGCCGCACCCGGCTTCGGCAGCCTGGAGGATGCCGCCCGGCCCGCCGTCGCCGTCAGTCCGGAGGCGCCGCCTCCGCCGCACACCGCACCGAACGGGGAGACCCTGCGCTCATCGCGGGCCCCGGGCTTCACTGAGGACACTGACAGGAGGCAGCTGCCATGAACCGACAGATCCGTCAGGTCGCCTTCCTGGTGCTGGTCATGTTCGCCACGCTGGCCCTGTCCGTCACGAGCGTCCAGGGCCTGGCCCGTCCGTCCGTGTGGGAGTCGTGGTCGGCCAATGGGGCCCTCAACTCCGATCCGCGCAACCGGCGCACCGTCAGCCGCAACTTCGACACCGAGCGGGGCCCGATCCTCCTGGCCGGCGGCACCACGATCGCCAGCACCCAGAAGTCCGACGACGGCCAGGGCTCTGAGGACTATCAGCGCGTCTACGCCAACGGGCCGCTCTACGCCCCGGTGACCGGGTACTTCTCTCCCGCCTTCGCCTCCATGACCGGCATGGAGAAGGAGGGCAACT
>ERZ772763.170-NODE-170-length-11487-cov-4.08258_pt1 | contig 11487 bp, 8 predicted proteins | sample MGYA00511362_ERZ772763 | MGnify/ENA primary metagenome ERZ772763 (study PRJEB29015, sample SAMEA2738042) | human oral metagenome | biome: human oral; feature: human-associated habitat; material: saliva | place: China | collected 2234 ... | reverse complement strand
CGCCCCGACGTGCGTGTTGTCGTCGTTGACCCGCACAGCCCGTGGGTGGACATCTCGGGCAACGCGTCGGCCGTCGTCGCCGACCTCGAGCCCGCCCGCGAGCCGATCCGCGCCGCTCAGGCCGAGTGGGCCGCTCGCGTGCGCGAGGCTGCTCGCGACGCCGGCGAGCGCATCGAATTCCTGCTCGACTCCGGATCTGGGCGCACGATGCTCGACCTGGCGCGTATCGTCGCCGCCTCCACGAGCGGTCCCCTCGTGCTGGGCGCCTCCAACCCCGTGCGCGCCTTCGACCTTGCCGTCCCCGCGCTCGAGGGGCGCGTCGTCCACTCCAACCGCGGCCAGGCCGGCATCGATGGGACCATCGCGACGGCCGTCGGTATCTGCCTGGGCTCCGGATACGCGGACGAGGCCTCGGCCCCTTCGGACGAGCGCGTCACCGCCGTCATGGGTGACCTGACGGCCTGCCACGACGCCTCGTCCCTGGCGCTGGTGGCGAGCACGGGCGCCCACCTCGATATCGTCGTCGCCGACGACCACGGTGGCGGCATCTTCGCTACCCTCGAGCACGGCCGCGCCGCCAGCCCCGAAGCCTACGACCGGTGGTTTGGCCTCGCTCAGTCGGTGGACTACGAGGCGCTCGCGGCCGCGTACGGCGTGGCCTTCGCGCGAGCCGGCGAACCTCGGGAACTCGAGGATCTCCTCGGCCGGCCCGTTCGTGGGCCGCGGTTGATTCACGCGCCCGTCGAACGCGCCGAGGATCTGTACCGGACCATCCGCGACGTCCTCTCATGAGCGAGAGCGTGTTCGCTGTGAGGTTGAATGGTTTACAGGAAACTTCCAGGACGCTTTCAGTGGCCCTTTGAGGAAACGGCCCATACTGATGGACAGATAACGAACCGACACCAGAGGAGACCATGACTCAGCCTCATATCCCGGCCCCGGGCGCCGAGCCTGGGCGCGACTTCGAGAGGGCCTCGACCCCCAGCTATGCGCAGCGCTCGACGGCCCAGGACCACGCGGCCACCCAGGAGGTTCCGGCCGCGCAGGACGCCACGCGCGAGATGCCCACCGCCACGACGATTCCCGTGCCGCCCGCAGGCGCGGTTCCGCCGACCCCCGCGCCGGCGAACCCCGCACCCTTCGCCCAGCAAGCCCCGGCGCCCGGCGGCGCATACCCCGCTCCCTCCGGCGTGCCCTACGGCGGATACACGGCCCCGGCCTCGCGGGATGCCTTCGCGTCGCCCACCGTCATCGTGACGAAGAAGGGCCCGGGCTGGGTCGCCCTCCTCTGCGCGATGCTCCTGACGATTGGCCTGACCCTCGGCGCCGTGTTCCTCGTGCGCCCGGCGTTGCTGCGCGCCTCCGCCCCCACGAACCTGAACGGGGGAACGGTTGCGACCGTGCCCGCGTCGAACAGCTCGGGTACCGATTGGACGGACGTTGCCGCCGCCGTGTCGCCCGCCGTCGTGACCATCCAGGCGCAGGGCGCATCCTCGGGCGGTACCGGATCCGGTGTCGTCTACGACGCGCAGGGCGACATCGTGACCAACTACCACGTCATCGCGTCTGCGCTTGGCGGCGGCCAGATCCAGGTGACCCTCGCCGATGGGCGCCTCTACAGCGCCGAGGTCGTCGGTCACGACAAGACCACCGACCTGGCCGTTATCCGCCTGGACAACCCGCCCTCGAACCTCACCGTTGCGCGTTTTGCGTCCTCCGCGAACCTCGAGGTCGGTGCCCCCGTTATGGCGATCGGCGCGCCCCTGGGCCTGTCGAACACGGTGACAACAGGCATCGTCTCCGCGATCAACCGCCCCGTCGAGGTCTCCGTGGACGAGGACTCCTCGTCGCAGGACTCGACCCAGGCGTCCTCGGATCTCGTGGTGACGAACGCGATCCAGATCGACGCGTCGATCAACCCCGGTAACTCGGGCGGACCGCTGTTCGACGCGACTGGCGCGGTCATCGGCATTAACTCCTCGATCAAGTCGCTCTCCTCGTCCTCCGACGGGCAGGCGGGCTCGATCGGCCTGGGCTTCGCGATTCCCTCCGACCTGGTCGTGTCCATTGCGGACCAGCTCATCGCCTCCGGCAGCGCCTCGCACGGCATGCTCGGCGTGACCGTCAGGTCCGCGACCACGACCGTCGGTTCCGACACCTACGTGGGCGCCGAGGTTCAGGACGTGTCCGCAGGTTCCGGCGCCTCCGCGGCGGGCATCCGCGCCGGTGACGTCATCGTCAAGGTCGAAGGCCAGGAGGTCTCCAGTGCCAAGCAGCTGATCGGCTACGTGCGCCGCTACAAGGCCGGTGACACCATCTCCATGACGATCGTGCGCAATGGGCAGACGCAGGACGTGTCCGTGCGCATTCAGTGAGCTGAGCGCGTGCGCGCATCCGTTGTGGCGTGATGTGTGCGCCGTGCGCTGACGAGGCCCGCCGCCCCGGTTGAGGGGCGGCGGGCCTTTGCGCGTTGTGGGCTTGCGAGGGTACATATGCACAGTTTTCGACCACTGATGTGCTGCGCGTTGATGGGAAGCCCCCGCATCTGGGCTTGTGTCGAAGGGGATTCAACCTGATCGGGAAGATTCAACCCGTTCTGATCGGGTGGAATGTTCCCGATGGGGTGGAATGTTCCCGATGAGGTGGATTGTTCCCGATGAGGTGGAGCGTTGGCACAATCAAGCTGTTGAGGCGCCCGAAGTAGGTTTCGGTGTGCGTGGGGACGGGCTCTTGAAGCTTGGAACCAAGGCGTGATGCAGGATGTGGATTGATAGCCTTCCTCGTGACCACGCTTTGGCTTGTTACTAAGTGGTGTTACACCATTTAGCTGGGTATTACACCAGCTGGGAGCCGGTGCAATGCTCCCTAAATGGTGTAATGCTCCGTCACGGGTGGGCCTATTAACGGGGGTTGTGGGTCAGCTGCTGAATGGGTGCCGACGTGCCGCGCATTCCGCACGCTTTCAGGCGCGTGCGCGCGAAAAGCTGTCAACCGTGCGCGCTACCGCAGCGCTGCCGGCCCCACGTGATTCAGACCCCGAGGGCGTCCAGGAGCGGGCGCATCTTCGCCTCGGTCTCGGCCAGCTCGGCGTCCGGGTCGGAGTCCGGCATGATGCCGGCCCCGGCGAAAAGGCGCAGGCGCGTGCCCGAGGTGAGCCCGCAGCGCAGCGCGATCGCGAACTCGCCGTCGCCCGCTGTGTCGACCCAGCCGACGGGCCCCGAATAGCGGCCGCGTTCCGTGTCTTCCAGCTCCTCGATGAGGCGCATCGCGGCGTTGCGCGGGGTGCCGCACACGGCTGCCGTCGGATGCAGGGCGGCGACCAGATCAAGCAGATGTGCCGACCCCAGGCGTGCGTGAACGTCCGTCGCCAGATGGACGACGTTGGGCAGCGAGAGGAGGAACGGCCCCTGAGTCGTCACCGAGGTGCACAGCTGCATCAGGATCGAGGACACCGACTCGGAAGCCAGGTCGTGCTCGCGCAGATCCTTCTGGCTCGACGCGAGCATCTCGCCCTCGCCGGGCTTGCACGTGCCCGCCAGGACGCGAGAGCTCGCCGTGCCGCCCGAGGCCGCGATCAGCATCTCCGGGGAGGCACCCACCAGCGAATCCACGCAGAAACGCCACGTCGACGGATACAGGTTGCTCAGGCGCTCAAGCAGGAAACGCTCGTCGAAGCCGTGGGCGCAGCGCACCGTCATATCGCGCGCCATGACGGCCTTGTCGGCGGCGCCATCGCGCAGGCGCTGCGCCATCGCTCGCACCGAGTCTCGCCACTGGCTGCGCGACATCGACCCGTGTCCAAACGTCAAGGATTCCGGCACGCGTGGGGCTGGCTTCGCCTCGGCCATGGCTTCGTCAACAGCCGCCAGCGGATCCGGGGCGTCCCCGATGCCTGCGGTGATCGCCCAGCGGGCTCCGGCCTCGTCGATGAGAGTCAGCGAGGGCGCGAAGGCAACCGAGCGGGCAGGGGAGCGGAACGCGAAGGATGCGAAGAGAACGGGGGCGGGGGCGTCGTCGGCGGACGAGGCCGGGGTGGCCTCCCACCAGCGGCGCACGTCGGCGATCGCACCCGGGGTCGCGGACTCGAGCGTGAGCGCCCGTCCCAGGCCGATCATCTGGCGGCGCTCACCCAGCCAGGCGGCGCCCCCGGAGTCGGGAAGCAGGGAGGTCAGTGAGCAAGTAGACCCCGGGTGCTGCGGGGGTAGGGCCAACGCCCGAAAGACGAGGCGCGAGCATCCGAAGTCGTTGTGCATGGGTTCCATGGTAGGAGCAGGGGCGGCGGCGCGCTGGAAGACGTGCGAGTATTGACGCATGACTGAATCCCCGCGCGCGGACCTGAACAAGGATCCCAAAGAGATCGCCTCGATGTTTGACTCCCTCGCCTCGCGATACGACGTGATGGATGCGCTGATGACGGGCGGTTTGGACAGGGTGTGGATGACCGCCCTGCGTAAGGCTGTCGCCCCGCACCCCGGCGAACGCATCCTCGACCTGGCGGCCGGCACCGGCGCGTCGTCGGCCGCGCTGGCCAAGGGCGGCGCCGAGGTCGTCGCCTGCGACCTGTCCGAAGGCATGATCGAGGTGGGCCGCGAGCGCCACCCCGAGATCGAGTTCGTGCACGGCAACGCCATGGACCTGGACTTCGAGGACGGTTCCTTCGACGCGGTCACCATCTCGTGGGGCCTGCGCAACATCCCGGATCCTCAGCTCGCGCTGCGCGAAATGGCGCGCGTCGTGCGCCCCCGCGGCCGCCTCGTGGTCCTGGAGTTCTCCACGCCGCCCTCGCGCGTCTTCCGCGGCATGTACAACGTCTACCAGTCGACCGTCATGCCGGCGATCGCGCGCCTGGCCTCCACGAACGACGGTGCCTACGACTACCTGGTCGAGTCGATTCGCGCGTGGCCGGCCCAGGAGGAGCTCGGCCGCATGATCGCTGCCAATGGCTGGAGCGAGGTCGAGTACCGCAACCTCACCGGCGGCATCGCCTGCATGCACCGCGCGGTCAAGCCGCTGCCGTAAAGCGTGAACGACGAGGCCGGGGCAACGCCTCACGATTACGCGGCTTCTCGGGCGCCTCGGCTGATTGTGAAGTTGTTGTGCGTGGGCATAGACTAGGTCCGGTAGGTGAATCCTGACCGGCGGTGTAGTTCGGTTGCTGACAGGAGGATGAGTATGAGTGCCGATTATGGCTTCGATAAGGAAAAACACGCTCAGACAAACGGCGATATGGATGAGGGTGGGCACGGCCTCACCCAGTCGAATGATGCTGCCGGTTCGCTGAATCGAGCCCAAATCGCAACCCGTTGGACCGACGAGCAAGGCGCGCAGGATTTTCGTAATAGTGCAGTGCGGTTCTTCGACTCTGTTGACGAGATGCTTGCCGATGAGCGCGCCATCTTCGATACCTTTCAGATGAACCTGACGGACGCTGTTCGTGAAGCTGTCAGCAGCGAGGAATCAAACGCGTCGGTTCTCGAAGCAATCAATCGAGCGCTTCGGTCGGATCCCTCGGTCGCTGCTGCCTCCTCAGCTGCTGGAACGACAAGTGCTCCTTACGCCGCGCCGAGTGCGCAGCCCGATGATGCGCCTTCCGCAGCCGGCGCAATGCCCGAGTTCTGAGCTTCTAAGGACGACACATGGTTTCTTCACCGATGTACGATCGCCTCATGATTTTTGCCGCTCAGGCGGATTTCAATGCGCAATTGCAGTCATGGGATAGCGAACATAAGCGTGTTATTGACGGCTTCGATCAGGCGATCGAGCGCGTGCAGCATTTCCAGCAGCATCAGGGGTTTACAGGAAAGACTGGAGAAGCCCTCAAGGCGTGGGCAGACAATACTGTGGCGCGCCTCAAGGCTAAGCGCTCGTACTACATGGGTGGGATCGCTCGATATGTTGCCGCGCGTCAGGCTATCGCCCAGGCTGCGGCGGACGCGTGGCGTCTTTCGCCGACACTCATCGATTCAAAAACGGCCGCAATGCGCAATGCTGCGAAGGTTGCGCTGCCCTATACACCCGCTATTGGTGTTGTGGCCGGAGTGGTGACCGGAGTGGTTGCAAACACCGTGTTGTCGACTGGCGCGGCGTATGTGGACGGCGTCGAGGCGCAGGCGAACGCCATGCGTGAGGCGGCTGCAACAGAAATCCTTGAGCGCTTGAATGGTGGTTTGAATGAGCTCAGCGCAGGCGTTAATTCGCTGACGCAAACCGGCATTAGTGGCAGCACACGAGGAACTCGAAGGACGATTCCGGTCCTTAGTGACGACACTGCGACGAATTTGGATCGTGGTTATGTCAATGTTTCAACATATGACTCAGGGATATATGGCCGAAGTGCTGACGATGACTATGGTCGTGCTGGTCTGCGCTCCGATACATCTCTCTATCCGGATGGGTATGCCGATCCGGAGACTGATGAGTTTGCTCGCCGCCGCGCATTGGCATCACAGCAAGTCTCCAAGCGGTACCTGCCGCCCGATATGGATGGCTCCTATGATCGTCCCATCACGAACCCGCAGGATTTGATGGGTATGGATCTCATGCACACGAGGGTGGACGCAAATCACCACCGAAACGGAGTTGTGTGGGGCGGTCACGTTCCCGCTAATCCCACCGACATCGATCACCCGCTGTGGCGCATTAATGGGGGACCTGCTGCTGATAACGGTTCTGCCGGACGCCTCGCCGGGCTCGGCGCGCTCGGAGCCGGTGCCCTTGGCATGCGTGGAGCTGCGCGCATGGGAGCGGGATCTTTTGGCGGTTCGGGAGCAGGTTCTGTGACTCCTGGGACGTATAGCGGCAAGGGGTTTGGAACCTATGGTGCCCCCTCGCAGACGGGAGCTGGAAACGCAGCTGGAACCGGCGTAAGTGGAACGACTGGTACTCCTCGGGCGGCAGGATCTTCCGCTGCTCAAGGTGGCGCTTCCGGTGCGAACCGGGGTGCGTTTATGGGCAGTGGCATGGGAGCGGGTGCGGGTGGCTCGAAGGACGACAAGAAAGCAAAGCGCCGCAAGTATCAGGCCTACAGGTACCTAGACGATGATCCCGATGTTCTGCCCGAAGGCTACGTGAATCCCATGTCGCAGACATACGGATCGGACAAGGACCTGGCACCCGCGAAGCGCGAGGACGATGGATGGGACCCCCGTCAATGGTGACTCGTTACCGCTCGACTGTGCGCGCGTCCCTCACTGCGGTCTGCGCGTCGACACTCGCAATCGCCGTGACGGCGCTGCCGGCAGAGTCGGCCAACGCGGCAGATGCCATCACAGCTGCAGACCAGCCCTACTTCGCGTACTACCACCTGGACCAGGCGCGAGCAAAAGGGTACACGGGCGAGGGGGTAACGGTGGCGATGATTGACGGTCCCGTTGACATAGAATCGCCTGAACTGAGCAGTGCGAGGATTACAGATAAGAGTCCCTGCACAGTGAATGCGAGTGCAGAAAGTAAAAGTCACGGTACTGCAGTTGCATCTGTACTAGTTGCAGATGGCTATGGAGTCGCTCCGAAGATTTCACTCCTAACGTATACAAATGTTGATAAGACAAGTGTTCCCGGCAACGACTGTATGACGGCAGGCGGGCTGGACCTTACCTCCAATGCGTCTCTCATTAATCATGCGATCAATGACGGTGCCTCATTGATTGTTAATACAACAGGTTCGTCGGATCATGGCAATGGCCTCAAATGGGCAGTGGCTCGAGCTGTAAGTCAGGGCGTTATCATCACTGATGCCATTGGTAATGAAGCTCGAGATGAAACTAGTACAGGACTCTCTTACTGGTCTGGTGTTGTTGGGGTGTCTGCGGTCGATACAAACGGGGCCCGGACGAGTTATTCCTCGTGGGGGCAAGGCGTGGTAGTCGCTGCAGTCGGAGGACCTGTGACCGTGCGTGAATACCCGGGCAACTCGTTGGTTCAGACTAACGGAACCTCTGTCTCTTCCCCAATCGTCGCCGGCTTCCTCGCGATGGCTCGCCAGAAGTGGCCCGATGCGACGTCGAACCAGCTGCTGCAACTCCTGGTGCACACGACCGTGAACCCGGACGGCGGCTGGAACCAGTACACCGGCTACGGCGTTGCGAGCCCCGCGACGATGATGAAAACCGATCCCAGTCAGTATCCCGACGTCAATCCCCTCGCGGATAAGGGAGGCGGCTCCAGCCCGACCCCCGAGGAGATCGCCCAGTACGTCGACGGGATCGTCCCGCCAGCGGAAATCGTCTTTGACAACTCGTACACCTACCGAGGAGTGGATGAATCCGTCCTCGGTGCGACCACGAACCCGTACCCGACACACCTCGGTACGAGCCCGCGCTACCACGCGAAGTAGACGAACGCTCAACTGAAACAGTGAGAGGCCGGGGCCCCTTGAGTGGGGCCCCGGCCTCGTTGTTAGTCCTTCGGCGCGCGGCCCCGGGCCAGCTTCCCCAGGCCCAGGTAGCCGGGTAGCGGCTTGTCCATGGCCTCGTTCGCGAAGGCGACGGGCGCGCCGGCTGGCAGCGGGTTGACGATGCGGATCGCGGCCGTCAGCTTCTGCGCGGAGTTGCTCGACCGGTACTGCGCGGGCAGTGGCAGTCTCGCGGTCACCCTCCCACTCTGACCCGGGAGGATCGAGGGCAGGGTGGACTCGATGGTCTGGCTGGCCACGATCTCATTGTTCTCATCGACGAGGACGACCTCGAGCGGCCACGTCGCGTAGAACGGGGCGGTGCCGGTGTTCTTGATCTCCACGGCCACGGCTGCCTTAGCGCCGTGGTAGGTCGCCGACGTGCGGGTGGCCTGCAACGTGTAGCCCATGGCGGCGTTTGCTGCCTTGGCGCGCGTCAGCTCAGCGCCGGTGTAGCCAGTCGAGAACGCGTGCTGGTTGATGAGCCACGTCGCGTGAGCCTTCTGGATCGACTCGAGGGCCTTGTAATCGCGCCCCGCCTCCATGCTCGGGCAGCGCAGTGGTTCAGAGAAAGCACATTCCTGGAAGGAAGGGTAGAGCTCTCCGCCGATGGGGGAGTGGTGCCAGGCATCCCCCTCACCCTGGTCCTTGAGTTTGGAGATGAAATGCCACTCGGTGCCCTCCAGGGTCGCGTAGCCGAGGGAGTCATCGAAGTACCCCATGCCGTGAGCCTTCGTGGCGGCCGTCGGATAGCGGTTCTGGACGAAGGTGTCATCGAAGGCCTCGTCCCAGGCCTCGACGAGGCGGGCGCGGAACTCGTCCGACGGCATCCAGTTGATGGCCTTTGGGTTTTGGTCGTTGACGTAGCCGTTGTAGGGGTAGGTGTGCTCCTCGCCCCAGAAGCCGTACAGGCCCGCCGTGATGTAGCCGATGCGCGGGTCGCCGTCGTACTTCTCGCCGAGGGCCGCGACGAAGTGCAGCAGCATCTCCTGGACCTTCGGGTCGTTGTAGTTGGGGGAGAAGGAGATCTTCTTGTTGTCGTAGAAGTCGTACGTGCGGCTCGTGTCCGTGCCTGCGTCGATCAGGTATTGGGGCATGCCGGTCTCTTTCCCGGGGGTATCCAGGGAGAAGCGGATGACGGCCTGGTGTCCGCGCGACGCGATCGCGTCCAAGAGCGCGTCGACCTTCGTGAAGTCGTAGGTGTCGCGTCCGGTGACGACGTCCTTCACGGGGAAGGGCGCCCATTCGAGCGTGTAGGGCAGGGCGTTTGCGACCGTTCCGGGCGTGCTCCCGTCCTCGGGCGCCCACGGCATGAAGCCCTTCATTGGGTTCGAGACCGGGGCGGGTGCGTCTTTCAGGTCGGTCCACTGGGGTGTAGCGGCCGACGAGGCCGTGGCCGGCAGGGTGGCACCCACCAGTCCTGCGGTCGCCGCGAGAGCGATGGTGATGCGAGTAAATGTTCTCATCGCGAGGTCCTTTCAGTCATGAGTACTGCGGCTGGGGACAGGTGCGGCGTGGGCGCGTCGCGTGGAGTCTGCGTGTGCGACGGTGCAGTGACGTGCGAGCTGGGTCTCCACGGCTGTCAAGTAGACCACTTTGCTGTTACTTAGCGCAAGATTGTGAAAAATTGCGTCGGTAAGTGATTGTGTGACAAGTCTGCGTTCAGGTGCGTGTGTGCCTGTGCTCGGCATTCTTGTGGGGTGCACGCTCTCGTGGGGTACTGGTGCGTGTTGGGTGGGTGGTGTGGGGCTCTGTCTCATGCGAATGAGGCCGGGGCCCTGGGTAGGGTCCCGGCCTCGAGTGTCTGGCGCGCTCGTCGCCGCGTGCGTCTAATTAATTCCGTGGCGTTCAACGGCCCACGTGCCATCGTCCTGCAGTCGCAGGAAGACGACCTCGCGCCCCTTCACGGGCTCCAACGAGTCGTCGGAGTAGTTGCGCAAGTAGTAGACGTTTCCGTACCAGCGCGTCGGGTCCGTGTTCGGCTGCTGCCCATGGTTGTTGCTGCCTGTGATGGTGACGGTCGTGTGGGCGCGGTTGGCCAGGAGCGGCAGGAACTCGCCCTGTCCGTGTTCCTCATCCGGTGTCTTCGTGTGGTTGCTTGCCAGTTCTGGCACCTCGTACACGCTCGCCCGGATGTATGCGTAGGCGTTGGTCTTGTCGCGCGAGGCGTCCCAGACGTTGCGTGTGATGACGTAGGCCCTGGCGACGGCCTCGGGATCGGTGCGGTCTACCTCGCGCGGGTCTGGTAGTAGGTCGGGTAGCCATTGGACGGATGCGGGGTACAGGCATGTGCCGAGCGGCGTGGGGGAACCGTCCTCGCACGCAGGCGTGGTCGGTGTTGCTTCGGTCGGTGTCGGGGTGGCTGCGGAGGCTCCAGCTTCTTGGGTTGGGGCCTGGTTCGAGGAGGATTGCGCGGGCGATTGTGCGGACTGTGCCTGGTTATCTGCGTTGGGCTGGCGCGAGCCACAGGCTGTACCCGTGATCGTGAGGGTAAGGACCGCTACTGAAGCGATGCCGATGAGGGTGCGTCGTGGATACCTGCGGGTATGAGTCTGTTCTTCTGAGCCCATGCATGCTCCCCTTCAGTGTGCATGTGTCGAGGTTCGTCGCGCGTGTTCTGTGTTGGATGCGTGAGTATTCTCCACCATTGCTGTTCGCTGCGGCGCTGGTCATCGTATCGGATTGTGTGAGGGTGTCGCGCAGGCTCGTCTCGGTGTGCGTGACGCCCGGTGCGACGAGGCCGGAGCCACTATTTACGACAACGTTCTGTTGCGCAAATGGGTGCGATGGATAAGCCTCGCCCAGGCCTCGTTCGTTGAAACTGCGGGGAAAAGTGCGCTCGGTCGCCGAGGTGAGGGTGACCTAGCTAGGGTTGCTCGCGGAATGAAGTGATGTGCACGCTTCATCCACCTTGCACACTCGCGCGGATGCACCCGCGCACCACATGACGGAGGAATGCCGTGGCATCCACCATGCCTAGCGACATGAGCGCTGACGTTGTCGTCGTCGGCGCAGGCCCGGGCGGGTCCTCCACCGCCTACCACCTGGCCAGAGCAGGCCTCGATGTCATCCTCCTAGAAAAAAGCCCGTTCCCG
>ERZ772763.168-NODE-168-length-11525-cov-4.85118_pt1 | contig 11525 bp, 10 predicted proteins | sample MGYA00511362_ERZ772763 | MGnify/ENA primary metagenome ERZ772763 (study PRJEB29015, sample SAMEA2738042) | human oral metagenome | biome: human oral; feature: human-associated habitat; material: saliva | place: China | collected 2234 ... | reverse complement strand
CCCGCCGCAAACCCCGCGACCCGCGTCGGGTCCACCGAGCCGGCGCACGGACAAGAACAGGTTGATGAGGTGGCCATGGCCAGTCCTTTCAATCGGGAGCGCGCGGATCAATCCGCGAGCAGGTCAAGCAGGTGAGAGACAACCTTTCCGCCCGAATAGGCGGATCCGTCGTGCTGGTACTCATTCGTGATGTAGTGGCGAGCGCCGATCAGCTCACCCGTCTCCACGGACAGCTCGCGCGGCACGAACATGTCGTCGTAGTACACGGCCGCAGCCACCGGCACCGTGTTCTCAGCCAGCACGTCCGGCAGGTACACGGGGGCCGCCTCCGTCGTCGACGCGAGGATCTCCGCGACGCCCTTCAGCGGCGCCAAGCCCGGATCCTCGTCGAACACGCGGCGCATGAAGTGCTCGCCCGTCAGGTAGAACGGCTCGCTCTCATCCAGCGGGTTCGCGTCCTTCGCGAAGCCCGGGATCTCCTCGGCCAGGCGATCCGCCGCCCAGCCCGTCGCCGTGCCCACCAGGTCCGGCGTCGCGCACGCGTAGATGTACTCCTGGAACAGGCCGTAAATCGGCGCAACGTCCACCTGCGAGCCGATCGCCGCCAGGAACTGCGACGAGAGACGGCGCTCGCCTCGAAGCGACGTCCACGGGCCCTCGAGCAGGTAGTGCAGCTGATCCGTGTTGCCCTGGCCGCCCAGCATCATGCCGATCATGCGCAGGCGCGCGGGGGAGAGGCGCTCGCCCGTCGGCAGCGTCTCCTCCGTGTCCGCCAGGTGCGCGCACAGCTCGCGCACCGTGCGCTCGTCGCCCGGGTGGCGCTGGAAGTACGCGCGGTTGCGCGCCGCCGTGCGCTCATACGTCAGGCGGTAGATGTCGTCCACATGGACGAGGCCGGGCAGGCCTCCCGTGATCAGGCTGGCCTTCAATCCCTGGGGAGCCAGCGACAGGTACGAGGTCGTGATGAAACCGCCGAAAGACTGGCCGAGCGTCGTCCACGGGTCATCCCCGCACAGCTCGCGGCGCAGCGCCTCCGCGTCGTACACGATCTGGTCCTGGCGGAAGTGGCGCAGGTACGCGGCCTTCTCCTCGTCCGTGTCCAAGTGGGAGAGCGCCTGGGCGTCCATGCGCGTCGACTGTCCCGTGCCTCGCTGATCGAGGAGCACCACGCGGTAATCCTGCAGGAGACGATTCATCCAACCGCCGGTAAACGTGCCGAAACGCGGGCTCGGGTAGCCAGGGCCGCCCTGCAGGAACACCGCGTAGGGCGCGTCCTCGCGGCCCTTGCGCACGACCTCGCGCGCGAAAACCTGGATCGTCGGATTGTCCTCGCCGGCGGGGCGCAGGTGATCAAGGGGAACGTCCAGGCGGTGCTCGTAAACGGTGTGACCGTGGTGCAGGTACGACTCTGTGTGCATGGACACAATGGTAGCGGTTTTGTGGCGGTGTCGTTGCGGCCGTTTGTTTTTGGGAGGCGTTGGTGGTGCTGTGTGGCCGCAACGGGTGTTGCGGGCACCGCAGCCTGGCCCTGTCGGCCAGGTGGGCCGGCTGTCTGAAACCGTCATCGCCTTTGCTCGCTCGTGCTCGTGTGGGATTGAAACCGCCATCGCCTTTGTGGGCGCCGGCCGAGCCGCAGCTGAAACCGTCGTCGCCTTTGCGGGTGAGAAATGGGCGTTTTTGGTGCAGTTTTCGGGCGCAGAGGTGATGCCGGTTTCAGAGGTCCCTTGTTGGGGGCAAGCAGTGGTGTTGTTGGTTTCAACGTCGCCACGTTGTCGCGCATCTTGCGCGAAAAAGTTCGCCCTGCGGTGCTGTGTCATCGTGAAAGCGCGAAAAAGTTCGCCCAGTGCGCTCAAAACACCCCAAAATTGGTGTTTTCTGGCATGCTGGGCGAACTTTTTCGCGGAAACGCGGCTGGAGGGGCTGTGCTGGGCGAGTTTTTTCGCGGAAACGTGGCTGGAGGGGCTGTGCTGGGCGAGTTTTTTCGCGCCAACCGACCCTGCGCCGGTCTTGGATGCAGCGCCGCGCACTTCAGGCTGGCTGCCGATGGGGGTTTTGCAGCATTAGAAGCTTTGGCTCGGCGTGTCGCCGGCGTGTCGCACCCCTAATGACGCCATTCCCCCCGATAGGTGACGGCGAGACCGTGCTGTTTGATGTGTGCCCAGCAGTTTCGCATGCAATTCCCCTGTGGCTCTTTCAGGATTTGAATTGGCATCGTTGGAATTGCAACGATTCTGGAGGTTGTTGAAAGTTCATGCAATCGAATTGCATGCGAAATTTCTGGTAGGTGTCTGCACCTTCGCTCATGGGCTCCGTAGCCGGGCCCCGCATCTGGAACCCAGCAGCCGGAGATAGTCAGCTGGTGACAGCTATTTCGTCAGAGCCAGTTCAGCAACGCGACGTAGCAGAGCGTTCCGATGCCGACGCTCCACAGGAGCTTGCGGCCGCTCAGCAGGTGCACTGCGACCGTCACGCCCGTCGCCACCAGCGCCGCCCACCAGCGGTCACCCGCCTCCTGCGCGCCCTGCGTGAGCGTCGAGAGCACGAGAATCAGCATGATGCCCGGCGGCATCCACACCGCCATGTCGGAGACGAAACGCGAATCGCGCAGCGGCTCCAGGATCTTGAACGGCAGAGCGCGCAACGTAAAGTCGATGACGAAGGTGAGCGCCAGGAGCGCCAGCAGGTAGCCCAGCGTCGGAGTCACTGCGCACCCCCTTCGGCCAGCTCATCCGCGGAGTGCAGGATGCCTCGGCGATGAAGGACGTGGCGAACCACCAGGCATGCGACGAACAGCAGCAGCGCCACCAGGAGTCGCTGGCCCGGCGCCACCACCATGGCCACCGCGAAGGACACGCCAGCCAGGAGGATCGAGGGCAGCTCGCGCCTCGTGCGCGCCGCGTCCAGGGTCAGCGTGATGAACAGGGCCGTCAGCGCGAAGTCGAGGCCCTCGATCTGCGTGGGAATCAACGAGCCCGCGGACACGCCCACGAGGCTCGAGATCAGCCACGTCAGGTTGAAGAGAGCCTGCATCGCCAACAGTCGAGGCTTCGTCCACCCGTTCGGGCGGGCGGCGGTCAGCGCGTAGGCCTCGTCCACGAGGGCGTACATCGAGAAGAGGCGCGCGAAGCGCCCCTCGATGACGTGCAACGGGAACGAGAACGCGAAAAACAGGAGGCGGAAGTTCACCAGCAGCATCGTCACCGCAATGACGGCCAGCGGCGTATTCTGCGCGGCCAGGGTCACGACGAGCAGCTCGGCCGACCCCGAGTAGGCGGCCAGGGACAGCGCCGGAGCCAACCACCACGGCAAGCCCAGCTGGATGACGAGAACACCGTATGCCAGGCCCAGCGGGATGTACCCCGCGGCCACGGGCGCCGTAATGCGCAGACCCTCGAGGATCTCGCGGCGGGTAGGGCTAGCCGGCACGGGGAGGTTCACGGTGCGCGGTAGCTTGGGCATGGGAGCAATTGTTGCGTGAGACGCCGGGCAAGTGCGCGCTGGCGGGGCCGTGCGTGACGACTTGCACGCTCTCGCGGCGATGGCGTTCCACGAAGTGGAAGGAGCCTCGTCGCGTACCTGTCACATAGTTTCAAAACGGGATATAGCCCTCGCGCAATAGACCGTCCGGTGGAAATATCGTTCTCGTCGCCGAGGAACATCCCCTCGGCGCTTCCATTAAAAACGCAGATCAGGAGCCCTCATGAGCGCCACTCACGCACGCAAGAAGCCATTCCTTCGACTCGCCACGGCCGCCGTCGCCATGGTCGCAGCCCTCGGCATGGCCGCATGCTCCGGTGGCGCGTCCACCTCCTCGTCCTCCTCGGCGAGCGCGCAGGTCGGCGACCGCAGCCCCGAGCAGATCAAGGAAGCCGGCGAGATCGTCATCGGCATCTTCTCCGACAAGGCCCCCTTCGGCTACATCGACGCCGACGGCAAGCCCGCCGGATACGACGTCGTCTACGGCGACCGCATCGCCGCCGACCTGGGCGTCACCGCCAAGTACGTCCCCGTCGACGCCGCGGCCCGCACCGAGGTCCTCGCCTCCAACAAGGTCGACATCACCCTCGCGAACTTCACCGTCACGCCCGAGCGCGCCGAAAAGGTCGACTTCGCGAACCCCTACTTCAAGGTCTCCCTCGGCGTCGTCTCGCCCACCTCGGCTGAAATCACCGACGTGAGCCAGCTGGCCGGCAAGACCCTCATCGTCACCAAGGGCACGACCGCCGAAGCCTACTTCGAGGCCAACCACCCCGAGGTCAAGCTCCTCAAGTTCGACCAGTACTCCGACGCCTACCAGGCCCTCGAGGACGGCCGCGGCGACGCCTTCTCCACCGACAACACCGAGGTCATCGCCTGGGCGATCCAGCACCCCGGCTTCAGCGTCGGCATCAAGAGCCTGGGCGAGACCAGCTACATCGCGGCCGCCGTCAAGAAGGGCAACACCGCCCTCCTCGACTGGCTGAACAACCAGCTCGTTGAGCTCGGCGAGGAAAACTTCTTCCACAAGGACTACGAGCAGACCCTCGCCCCCGTCTACGGTGACGCCGCGAGCCCCGACGACCTGGTCGTCGAAGGCGGCGTGGACACCACCTCCGCCAACTGACGCAGGTACGAGGCCGTGGCAGCCTCTCGGGTCACCCGCCGCGGGTGATCGCGCGGAGGAGGCCACGGCCTCGTCCCAGATTTTTCCTATGAATCTCGACATCCTGGCGCGATACGCGCCCCTGTACGTCGACGCCGTCATCCTCACCTTGAGGATCGCGGCCATCGGCATCGTCGGCTCCCTCGCGGTGGGCTTGCTCGTGGCCGCGATCCGGCAGTACCGGATCCCCGTCGCCACCCAAATCGCCGCCGCCTACGTTGAACTGTCGCGCAACACGCCCCTGCTCGTGCAGCTCTTCTTCATCTACTTCGGCCTGCCGCGCGTGGGCATCAAGTGGAGCGGCGAGACCTGCGCGATCGTCGGCCTCATCTTCCTGGGTGGCGCCTACATGGCCGAGGCCCTGCGCTCCGGCCTCGACTCGATTGCCACCATCCAGTGGGAGTCGGCGTCCGCGCTCGGCCTCACGCGCACCCAGACGCTGCGCCACGTCGCGCTCCCGCAGGCCATCGCGACCTCCGTGCCGCCGCTCGCCGCCAATGTCATCTTCCTCATCAAGGAAACCTCCGTCGTCTCCGTCGTGGCGCTGCCCGACCTCGTGTACGTCGCGAAAGACCTCATCGGCATGTCCTACAACACCTCCGAAGCGCTGGTCCTCCTGGTCATCGCCTACCTGGTGATCCTCCTGCCCGTGTCCATCGCGGCCCGACTTATCGAAAAGAAGGTGCGCCGTGGCGGATTTGGGAATTAACGTCATCTTCGAGGGCCGCAACCTCGTGCGCATCCTCGAGGGCCTGGGCGTCACCGTCGGTATCTCCGCGCTGTCCGTCGTGCTGTCGCTGGTGCTCGGCGTGTTCGTCGGCCTCGGCATGCGCTCGCGCTGGCGAGCCCTGCGCTGGCTCATGCAGATCTACCTCGAGTTCGTGCGCATCATGCCCCAGCTCGTCCTCCTGTTCGTCGCCTACTTCGGGCTCACGCGCGTCGCGGGGATCAACCTGGATGGCATCACCGCGTCCGTCCTCGTCTTCACGCTGTGGGGCGGCGCCGAAATGGGCGACCTCGTGCGAGGCGCGCTCATCGCGATCCCGCGCCACCAGTACGAGTCCGCCTACGCTCTGGGACTCTCCCCGAGGCAGGCCATGCGCCGCGTCATCCTGCCGCAAACCCTGCGCGCTCTCGCGCCCCCGGCCGTCAACCTCATCACCCGCATGGTGAAGACGACCTCCCTCGTCGTCCTCATCGGCGTCGTCGAAGTCCTCAAAGTCGGACAGCAGATCATCGACGCCAACCGCTTCAACTACCCGACCGCCTCGCTGTGGATCTACGGCCTGATCTTTGTGCTGTACTTCCTCATCTGCTGGCCCATCTCGCTCCTCTCACGCCACATGGAGAAAACATGGCAGAACTGACCTCCGACCCGCAGCTGCGCCTTGTCGACCTCGACAAGACCTACCCCGGCGGGCACCACGCCCTGCGCGGCGTCTCCCTCGACGTCGCCGACGGTGAAGTCGTCGTCATCATCGGTCCGTCCGGCTGCGGCAAGTCCACGCTCCTGCGCACGATCAACGGCCTCGAGCCCATCAATTCCGGGCAGATCCTCTTCGACGGCGAGGACCTGGCGGCCCCCGGCGTCTCCTGGCCCGAGGTCCGCCGCCGCATCGGCATGGTCTTCCAGTCCTACGAGCTCTTCCCCCACCTGACCGTCATGGGGAACCTGACGCTCGCCCCCGGCCTCGTCGCGGGAGAATCGCGCGCCGACGCGAGCGCGCGGGCACTGAAACTGCTCGAGCGCGTCGGCCTGGCGGACCGCGCCGACGACTACCCGCGCCAGCTTTCCGGCGGCCAGCGTCAGCGCGTCGCTATTGTGCGCGCCCTCATGATGGATCCCGAGATCCTCCTCCTCGACGAGGTCACCGCCTCCCTTGACCCGGAGATGGTGCGCGAGGTCCTCGACGTCGTTCTCGAGCTGGCTGGCACCGGCATGACCATGCTCATCGTCACGCACGAGATGGGTTTCGCCCGCGCGATCGCGGACCGCATCGTCTTCATGGACGAGGGTCGCATCGTCGAGGTCGACCCGCCGCGCAAGTTCTTCGCGGACCCGTCCTCGGATCGTGCGCGCAAGTTCCTCGACATCTTCAGCTTCGAGGGCGCCAAGCTGTAAGCGTGTCGGGGCTCCTCGCGGAGGGGTCTGAGCGGGGGCGCAGGCCGGGGGCTTGCGCCCCCGTTGTTGTGCTTGTTGCTGTGCGCCCCGGCTGTTTTCCGGGCGCTGGAGGGGGTGTCCTTGCTGGGCCCGGCTGCTTGGTGCACCCGCAGGCGGCGGCCCGCCCGCGAGATCGCCACACGCGAGCCTTCGGCTCGGAGTGATCGATCTCGAAGCCCGGCCAGGCCCTGCCGCCGCCCACGGGCGCCGCAGCCTGAATCAGCAGTGTGTCGGCCTGGCACCTTCCGCGTTCTGGCTTGTTCTTAAGTGGTGTGACACCACTTAGCGGGGTATTACACCACTTCCCAAGGGGTGTAATGCTCCCTAACTGGTGTAATGCTCCCTAAATGGTGCAGTGTCGCGCAGGTGCCGTTGGGGCTCGCTGATAGGAAACGGGTACGTGGATAGGTTACGAGGATGCGGATACCTTAATAACCTATCCGCGTGCGCATAACCTATCCGCGTGTGCGCAACCTATCCGCGTGGGGCGTGCTAGACATGCTGGAGCTCTCTGCGGGGTTGGGGCACATACAGCTGGCTGTCGAGGTGCCTATTCGCGTAGCTGCCCGGTGCCCCGCGTGATGATCCGGTGCATCGAGCGCGCGCGAGAGTTGAGACTGCGCAAGCTGAGTCCACCCGAGACAGAACGCCCCGGCTCAGGAGATCAGCGTCGACTGGTGGTGCACCATGATCAGGCGCGCCTTGCCAGAAGTTGCCGGCGCCCACATGCTGGATTCCAGCGAAGCGCCGCCCTCCCAACGCACCCGGTAGCGGGTCAGGAATGCCCCACCCAGGTCGTGCGCGTCGATGCGGCCGATCGCTGGGGAAGCGGGTGACGGCCCCGCCAGCGTCGTGGTCGCGCCGCCGCCCGGCCAGATGCGCGTCGTGCGCTCGTCGGTCATGGCCGCCAGCGCCTCCTCGTCGCCGCCGGTCCACGCCAGGATGAACTCGCGCTCGCGGGCGATCGCGTCCTCGGTGGTCGGAGCGCTCGCGGACGAGGCCGGGGCCGCCTGTGCGGGTTCGTTCGACTCGGCGGGCGTGGAGAAAACGCTGGGATGAGAACGGAATGTCGAGGCAGTGGCCTCGTCTGCGGCGACGCCGCGTGAAGCGGGAGCGCTCTCCGGTGCATCAGTAGCAGCAGGCACGTTGTGCGGCTCGAGCGACGCAGCCACAGCGGTCGCGCCTTCATCCGGCTGATCCCCGGAGGCCTGATCCGCCGACGCAGTGTCGCGCGACGTGCCGCCTCCAAACCCGGGGCCCGGCTCGGGCGTGCGCCCAGCCTGGTAGGCCTCGGCGCATGCGCGCGCGAGGTCGTCGGCGCGCTCGTTCATGCGGTGCCCGGCGTGGCCCTTGACCCATTCGAAGGTGACGCGGCGCCCTTCCATGGCGCGGTCGATCTCCTGGATGAGCTCCAGGTTTTTGATGGGCTTCTTGTCGGCCTTCGTCCAGCCGCGCTTCTTCCAGCCGAGCCGCCACTTGGATACGACGTTGATCGCGTACTGCGAGTCGGCGAGGATGTGCAGCTCTTCGCCGGTCTCGGCCGTCGCCTCGAGCAGGCGCAGAATAGCGGTCAGCTCGCCCAGGTTGTTGGTGCCCTGCGGCCAGCCGCCCGCGTCCCACGTGTCCTCGTCTACGTACCACGCCCACCCCGCGGGCCCGGGATTGCCGAGGGAAGAACCGTCTGCCGCCGCCGTAATCGTCATGCACTCATCCTATCGGCATCAAGCTTCCCTGATCGGAAGGGGGACGAGGCCGGGGCTGCCCGGGCCTCGTGCCCTAGACTCTGGGGGTGGGCGTGGCCGCGCCCTTCGCCGCACAGACGAGGACGGAGACGACCATGAGTGCACACAACGGTGAGAAGCGCGAGACGGGTGCCGACGAACAAGAGCAAGGCAGCTCGAAGGAACCGATGCGTTCCCGCCGATGGGCTTTCCTGACGCTCGCTCTCCCGATTGCGCTGCTCGCGTGGAGTTGCGTTCCGAAGGCTTCCCTGCCGGTGACGCCGACCAACAAACTGGCCATCGGGGATGCCGTCATTGCTGTGCAGCTGGGTGAAGCACAATCGCAGTCGGGTCTTGAATACCCAATCCAGAACAACTTGGTCGCACTTGTTGACGTGCACGGGGAGCAGGAAATCGTGCGTATTGACAACCAGTCGGAAGCCAAGATCCTGTGGGCTGATCGCGGTATCACCTTCGGTTCCACGAAATGGGAGTATCAGACGACAGAAAACGGAACGAGTAGTCAAGAAATTGAGGACTGGCGGGGCTCGGACGTCAACCGTTATGAGTTGTCGGATGGTCGATTCATCGTGGTTTCGTACGAGATGGACTTGGGTTACCGGGTCGATACGATCGAACTTGATGGAAGCGTGACGAGTGTGTCAACTCCCGGAACGCGCGGGGACATAGGACAGTGCGGGGATCGGATCCTGTCGATCGTTGATACAGAGCAGTTCTCGCGGATGAAGTCCGAGGCTTTTGAGGCCTACGCCGCACAGTCAGCCGGTGATGGCGAGCAACCAGAGGTGCTGTCTGTCGTCATTCAGTTGAATGATCGTGATGGAGATATTCCGCGAATCCTTGGCGTCGCGCCAATGATCGACGGATTGGTGTCGGGGCAGACTCAGTTCGCCTGTGAGGGGGACACGATCACGATACCGAGCGTCCAAACGGGCGACTCTCGAGACGTTCGTGTGAAGGCAGACGGTAGGGAGGAGGGACCGATGGTTCTCGAGCGCTGGGACCTGTCGACAGGGCAGCGCACGATCATTCCCGTGCGTGATGAGCAAGGAAATCCCATTGAATTGAATAGAGACCGCAATATTTTTCGCTACAAGGGAGTCCAGGTGGGTCGCGAATACAGGTTCATCAGCGAGGATGGTCATGCATTTTCGGTTGACTTGGAGAGCGGCCAGGGCCGATACCTGTTTTCTTATTACGGTACGCGCACTAGCGGGCAAATGGTGTACCAGGTGAGTGAGACGGGTGTCTACGCGCTCGAGGGGCGCCGGGAGGATCACAATGTCACCCTCTCTTACCGGTCGTGGGATGGGGGAGCATACCGGGACGTCATCACAATGGACAAGCTGGCAGACTATGTCTGGTTGATAGGCGGTTTCATGTCGTCGGGCCACTGGCGAAGAATTGAGTCCTTCTCCCTGCGGCCCGGCTGGGACGGCGGTGCCCAGTAAGGTTATTCGGTTGTCCTAGCCTCGTGCCCGGTTGGGATAAGGCTTCGGCTGCTACGACGATGGGACGAGGCCGGGGCAGCCTCGGCCTCGTGCCCTAGACTCTGGGGGTGGGCGTGGCCGCGCCCTTCGCCGCACAGACGAGGACGGAGACGACCATGAGTGCACACAACGATGAGCGACGCGAGGCAGGTGCCGACGAACAAGAGCATGGTCGCCCGAAGAAGCCGAGGCGTTCCCGGCGGTGGTTGCTCCTCGTCGTCGTGCTCTCGGTTGCTGCGCTTGCGTGGAGCTGTGTTCCGCAGGGAACCTTCTCGAAAACTCCGGTTAGTAAGCTCGCGATCGGTGATGCTGTCATCGCTGTGCGCCTGAGTGGAGGACAGTCGTGGTCGGGCTTGTCAGCGCCGCTTCATGACAGCTGGATCATGCTTCTTGACGAGCAAGCACGGCAAAAAGCATCTCTCATTGGAGAGAGTAGGGGAGGGGACATTCTGTGGACGAAGAACGGGATTTCCTACGGTGGGCCAGAAGAAAATTTCTTGACGACGGATTCCGGAACGAGCGTCATTAAAAGCAAATCCTGGGGTAGCTACGAGATTCAGCGCTATGGGCTCCCGGACGGACGAACCGTCGTGGTGACTTCCTCAGCGGGGGGAGGCCACCGCCTTGAGAGCATTGAACTCGATGGAAGCGTTGAGTACGCGGAAACGACCAGTACTGAAGGTGATATCGGACTGTGTGGCTCACGCATCCTACTGATCGCCGACACGGAAGAATCTCCGCGCATCAAGTCGGCAGCATTCGCGATGTACGCCGCCCAATCGGGAGGCGACAGCGATCAGCCGGAAGCGCTAGCGGCAGTTGCCCAGTTGGACGAGATTAACGACTATGAGCCTCGGGTTCTTGCAGTGGCGCCGAAGATTGATGGCCTCTATTCGGGGCAGACGATGTTCGCCTGCGACGGAGATGTGATCACGATGCCGACCATTCAGGCGGCCGACCCTGAGTCCGCGAAGAAGACGAATTTGCCTGATCTGAAGGGAACCATGGTTCTCCAGCGGTGGGATCTAGCGACGGGGCAGCGCACTATTATTCCCGTGCGTGATGAGCAAGGAAATCCCATTGAATTGAATAGAGACCTCAACATCTTTCGCTACAAGGGAGTCCAGGTGGGTCGCGAATACAGGTTCATCAGTGAGGAGGGTCATGCATTTTCGGTTGACTTGGACAGTGGCCAGGGCCGTTACCTGTTTAAGTATGCCGGTCCAGGTACCGGCCAACGAACGGTGTACCAGGTGAGCGAGACTGGCGTCTATGCGCTTGAGGATCGCTGGGATGATCACCGTGTCACCCTTGCCTACCGGCCGTGGGATGGGGGAGAGCGCCGGGAGGTCTTCTCGACGGACAAGATGGCGGGCTACATCGCGCCGCGAGGTGGCATTATGTCGGCGGGCTATTTGCGCGAGATTGAGTCCTTTGCGCTGCGCCCCGGCTGGGACGGTGGGGCGCAGTAACGCAGCGCGATAGTGGGG
>ERZ772763.167-NODE-167-length-11573-cov-4.75074_pt1 | contig 11573 bp, 8 predicted proteins | sample MGYA00511362_ERZ772763 | MGnify/ENA primary metagenome ERZ772763 (study PRJEB29015, sample SAMEA2738042) | human oral metagenome | biome: human oral; feature: human-associated habitat; material: saliva | place: China | collected 2234 ... | reverse complement strand
TTCGATGAGGTCGCCCTTCTTCACCTGCGCCGAGGAGGTGATGAGCGCACCCGAGGGTGTCTTCAGGAGCGCGTAGCCGCGATCGAGCGTCGCCTGCGGGGACAGGGCGGTGAGCGTCGCGCGCGAGCGCGTGAGCTGCTGGCGCTCCGAGGCGAGCCGGCGCTCGATCGCCGATCGCATTGCGGTGACCCGTTGTGTCAGGGCCACGCGGTGCCCCTCGACGATGGCCTCCGGGCCCTGGAGCACCGGGCGCGACGCGATCAGCGTCAGGTTCGAACGCTCCGTCGCCAGGCGCGCCCCCAGCGCCCCGCGCATGCGGGTCAGCGCCTGAGAGATGCCGTCGCGCTCGCGGGCGCGGTCCGGCACGATGCGGCGAGCCGCGTCCGTGGGGGTCGAGGCGCGGTAGTCGGCGACCAGGTCCAGCAGGGGAGAGTCGCCCTCGTGGCCGATCGCGGAGACGATGGGCGTGCGGGCGTCCGCGACGGCGCGCACGAGGCGCTCGTCGGAGAAGGGGAGGAGGTCTTCGACCGCGCCGCCGCCGCGTGCGATGACGATGACGTCGACCTCGTCCATGGCGTCCAGCTCGAGGAGAGCGCGGCCCACCTCGGGCACGCAGTGATCGCCCTGCACGGCGACCTCGCGGATCTCAAAACGCGCGCTCGGCCAGCGGTCCGACGCGTTAACGACCACGTCGTCCTTCGCCTTCGCGTTTCGGCCGCAGATCAGGCCGATCGTGCGCGGCAGGAACGGCAGCGGCTTCTTGCGGGCGTCCGCAAACAGGCCCTCTGCGGCCAGGCGGGCGCGCAGCGCCTCAATCTGGGCCAGCAGGTCGCCCACGCCCTGCAGGTGAATCTCTGCGGCCTGCAGGTTGAGTCGGCCCGAGCGCTCCCAAAACACCGGCTTCACGCGCGTGACGACGCGCGCGCCCTCGGTGAGTGGAGTGGAATCCATGACGCCCGCCCACGCGGTCACCGTCATCGACGTGTCCGTCTCAAGGTCGCGCAGCGTCAAAAAGTGCATCTTCGCGCCCGGGCGCACCTTGTACTCGACGACCTGGCCCTCCACCCACAGGGGGCTCATGCGGTCCACGTACACCTTGATGTTCTCCGTCAGCCTGCGCAGCGGCCACGGATTATCTCGCGTCGTATCGGCCGCCTTCGCGGCGGGCGGACGAGGCTGGGGCGAGCCGCCCGGAGGCGGCGCAGCAGGGTGAAGAGGCAATGTCACGCCACTCAGCATGCCACAGGAAAGTCCTCGCCGCGCTGCCGCAGCGTGCGCCTGTGGACAGCCCTGGCCTCGTCGATGAGGAGCGTGTGGGATTGCCACGAGCGCGCGCACGCCCCGGGCCGTGGGCGCTAGGGTGGACGCATGAATGAAAACGTCGACCTGCGAGCCAGCGCCGAGTCCCCCCTGCCCTCCTCCCACGGTGAGGGCAATGGCCGTATCCTCTTGGCCGCTCCCCGCGGATACTGCGCCGGCGTGGACCGCGCCGTCGACGTCGTCGAAAAGGCCCTCGAGCTCTACGGCGCGCCCGTGTACGTGCGCAAGGAGATCGTCCACAACAAGTTCGTCGTCGAGTCGCTGACTAAGCGCGGCGCGATTTTCGTCCAGGAGACCGATGAGGTGCCCGAGGGCGCCCGCGTTGTGTTTTCCGCGCACGGCGTCTCCCCGGCCGTCCACGAGGCCGCCGCCACCCGCCACCTCGCCACGATCGACGCGACCTGCCCGCTCGTGACCAAGGTGCACCGTGAGGCCGTGCGCTTCGCGAAGGAAGACTACGACATCATCCTGGTGGGCCATCAGGGCCACGAGGAGGTCGAGGGCACGTTTGGCGAGGCCCCCGACCACATCCAGGTCGTCGGTACCCCCGACGAGGTCGATAACGTCGTCGTGCGCGACCCCTCGCGCGTCGTGTGGATCTCCCAGACCACGCTCTCCGTCGACGAGACCCGCGAGACCGTGGACCGCCTGCGCCAGCGCTTCCCGCAGCTCATCGACCCGCCGTCGGACGACATCTGCTACGCCACCCAGAACCGCCAGGGCGCCGTCAAGCACATCGCGCCCCAGGTGGACGTCATGGTCGTCGTCGGCTCGGCGAACTCCTCGAACTCCGTGCGCCTCGTCGAGGTCGCGCTCGAGGCCGGGGCGGGCGCCGCCTACCGCGTCGACAAAGCCGACGAGCTCGAGGAATCCTGGTTCGAAGGAGCCCACACCGTGGGCCTCACCTCCGGCGCGTCCGTGCCCGAGATCCTCGTGCGCGAGGTCATCGAATGGCTGCAGGAGCGCGGATTCCCCACCGTCGAGGTGGCCCGCACCGAAACCGAATCGACGACCTTCGCGCTGCCCCGCGACCTGCGCGCCGACCTCAAGAAGGCCGGCATGGCGCCCGCGCGCCCCCACGCTCCCCGCGTCGCCGGGCCAAACCACACAAAGTAGGGCAACACCACCGGGCCTGCTCCGATAGGATGGGGGCGTGTCTCTTACTATCGGTATCGCTGGACTGCCCAACGTCGGCAAGTCCACCCTGTTCAACGCCCTGACCCGCGCGACCGTGCTCGCCGCGAACTACCCCTTCGCGACCATCGAGCCCAACGTCGGCGTCGTCCCCCTGCCCGACCCGCGCCTGAACAAGCTCGCGGAGATCTTCGGCTCCCAGCGCATCCTGCCCGCCACCGTGTCCTTCGTGGACATCGCCGGCATCGTGCGCGGCGCCTCCGAGGGTGAGGGCCTGGGCAACCAGTTCCTCGCCAACATCCGCGAGGCCGACGCGATCTGCCAGGTCACGCGCGCCTTCTCCGACCCCGACGTCGTGCACGTCGACGGCAAGGTGGACCCGGCCTCGGACATCGAGACCATCAAGACCGAGCTGATCCTCGCCGACATGCAGACGATTGAGAAGCAGATCCCGCGCCTTGAGAAGGAGGTGCGCGGCAAGAAGACCGAGCCGATCGTCCTCGAAACCGCCCGCCAGGCGTTGGAGCTGCTGGAACGCGGCGAGCTGCTGTCCGGCCCCGAGGGCGCCAAGCTGGACCAGGACGCGCTGCGCACCTTCCAGCTCATGACCTCCAAACCCTTCATCTTCGTGTTCAACATGGACGCCGCCGAGATGGACAACGAGGAGATGAAGGACGAACTGCGCGCCCTCGTCGCGCCCGCCGAAGCCATCTTCCTGGACGCCCAGTTCGAGGCCGAGCTGGTCGAACTGGACGACGAGGACGCCCGCGAGATGCTCGCCGAATCCGGCCAGGACGAGTCCGGCCTGGACAAGCTGGCCCGCGTCGGCTTCGACACCCTCGGCCTGCAGACCTACCTCACCGCCGGTGAGAAGGAAGCGCGCGCCTGGACCATCCACAAGGGCGACACCGCCCCCAAGGCCGCCGGCGTCATCCACACGGACTTCGAGAAGGGCTTCATCAAGGCCGAGGTCGTCTCCTACGATGACCTGGTCGAGGCCGGCTCCATGGCCGCCGCGAAGGCGGCCGGCAAGGTCCGCATGGAAGGCAAGGACTACGTTATGGAAGACGGAGATGTCGTGGAGTTCCGCTTCAACGTCTGATTTTTCTTCTACGAGGCAGTGGCCGGGTCGCGCGAGGGCGTGGCCCGGCTTTGCTGTTGGTGTCCGTCTGGCAGTGGAAAAGCGAGAACGTAAGAGCAGCGTGACTTAACGGTTTGCGTTAATAACGGGAGTCGATATATTCTTGCCTCATGATCCAGTTATTCGGGGATCGTCAGACTGAGCGCTTGTTTGCGAGGGAGGCTGTCCCTTCCCTTGACTCACGCATTGCGCGCGTCGCGCTGCGTAAGTTGCGGCAGGTTGACGCCGCGTGTCGTTTGGAGGATCTTCGGATTCCTCCGGGCAACCGGCTTGAGCGTCTGCGCGGTAATCGTGCGGGGCAGTACAGTATCCGAATCAATGATCAGTGGCGTATCTGCTTTAGGTGGGGCGACGCTGGTCCAGAAGGGGTTGAGATCGTTGACTACCACTAAAATTGCTCCGATTCACCCGGGCGAAGTCCTCATGGAAGACTTCATCGAGGGCTTCGGCATTACGCAGCACAAGCTCGCCGTCGCTATCGGTGTTCCGCCCCGTCGTATCAATGAAATCGTCCATGGGAAGCGGGGGATCACGGCCGATACTGCCATGCGTCTCTCCCGCTACTTCGGCACCACCCCAGGATTCTGGATGAACCTACAGATGCGTTACGAGCTTGATCGCGCCGAAGATGCGCTGGGCGATACGTTGAGTGGAATCGTTCCCCTTGCGAAGGTGGGGGTTGCCTGAATCAACTCAGTTTGACGAGGCAGTGGCCGGGTCGCGCGAGAGCGTGGCCCGGCTTTGCTGTCGGGTGAGTGCAAGTGCGAATCGTGTCGCCCATCACCTGGGTGGTAGGGTGTGGCCATGACGATGGATAGCCAGTACTCGTGGCTGTGCTTCTCAAGGAGGCAATGATGCAGACGACGGCTCTCGGTGACGATGGTGTGCAGACCGTGCGCTACTGGCTCTATGCGCCCGGTCGGGGAGCCTGCATGTGGGAGGAGTTCTACGAGCGTGGCGTTATGGGGCTGGGGTGGCATCAGCTCGGTGACCTGAGGGGGTACGCCACCAAGGAAGAGATGCGTCAACGCCTGCTCGAAACTCGCGACGATAATACGTCCCAGACGAATTCGGCGCGGGCGGTCTGGCAGTTCGCGAATGAAATGAAGCCTGGCGACGTCATCTTCGTCAAGCGAGGCCTGAAAGAGATCATCGGCCGCGGCGTCGTCACGGGTGACTACGTCTATGACCCGGATGGTGGCGAGTATCCCCACCTACGTGATGTGTCGTGGAATCGTCAGGGAAGCTGGCGAAGTGATCAACAGTTCGCCATGAAGACCCTGACGGAGATCACCGACTACCCCGATCTGCTTGCGCGTATTGAGGCCTATTTTGAGAACGATGAGGACTCACTCGATAGCGAGCAAATACCGGTGCCTTTGACCGAGTATTCCGCCGCCCAGTTTCTCAATGAGGTCTACATGACCAAGGAACGCTACGACGCGATCGTGGGGCTGCTGCGCACGAAGAAGAACATCATCATGCAGGGAGCACCTGGCGTAGGAAAGACCTACGCCGCTAAGCGCCTCGCGTACTCGATGATGGGGGTTAAGGATGCCTCGCGCGTCATGCTGATCCAGTTTCATCAGAGCTACTCCTACGAGGACTTCATCGAGGGATACCGCCCTTCCGGCGAGGGGTTCGAGCTGGTCAAGGGTGCCTTCTACTCCTTCTGTAAGAAGGCCGCCGATGACGAGGAGAACGACTACTTCTTCATCATCGATGAGATCAACCGCGGCAACCTCTCGAAGATCTTCGGTGAGCTGTTCATGCTCATCGAGAGTGATAAACGAGGGGATAAACTCCAGCTCCTCTACTCACGCGAGCTCTTCTACGTGCCTCGCAATGTCCACATTATCGGCATGATGAACACGGCGGACCGTAGCCTTGCCATGCTGGACTACGCGCTGCGCCGCCGCTTCGCCTTCGTGGAACTTCGCCCCGCCTTCGACTCCGATCGCTTCCGCGACTACTGTGCCGGCCTCGATAATCCGAGGTTCGAGGCACTCGTGCGCGAGGTGGAATCCCTCAACCGTGCGATCGCCGATGATGAGTCTCTCGGCGAGGGCTTCTGCATCGGACACAGCTACTTCTGCAACATGGAAGCCGACTCCTGCACCGACGTGGCCCTGGCCTCGATCGTGGACTACGAGCTCATCCCGATGCTCAAGGAATACTGGTTCGACGAGCCCGGTAAGGTCCGCGAGTGGACCGACAGGCTGCGCAGGTCGCTGCGGTGATTCGCGTCCGCAACGTCTTCCACATGCTCGCCTACGCCTTCTCGGCGCTCAGCGAGCAAGGCTACCGCGCCGTGGCCACGGAGGACTTCGACAACGCGGCCGAGCTGTGCGCCGCCATCCTCGAGCGTGGCGTGTCCCTGCAACTCAAACGAGGCCTCGGGCAGGAGTACGTGAGCCGGACCGAAGCCCGCTCCTCCCTGCGCGGCAAAATCGAGGTCACAGAGTCCGTGAAATCGCAGGCGATTCTGCGCCGCCAGCTGGTGTGCTCCTACGACGAGTTCAGCGTCGACACGACGATGAACCGAGTCATTAAGTCGACGGTCGCGCTGCTCGTGCGCTCGGATATCTCGAAGGCACGCAAGAAGAGCCTGAAGAAGCTCATGGTCTTCTTCGCGGACGTGAGCGACATCGACCTGCACACGGTCGACTGGAACATGCGATACGACCGCAACAACCGCACCTACCGCATGCTGATGGCCGTATGCTGGCTCGTCGTCAAAGGGCTGCTTCAAACCCAGAGCGACGGCAGCGTGCGCATGATGGATTTCTTCGATGAGCAGCGCATGAGCCGCCTCTACGAGAAATTCATCCTCGAGTACTACCGCAGGGAACATCCCCGTTTGAACGCCAGTGCATCCTTCATCGACTGGGCGCTCGATGACGGGGCTTCGGACGGCCTACCCGCCATGCGCAGCGACATCACCCTGCGCGCTTGCGGCCGCGTGCTCATCATCGACGCGAAGTACTACGCGTCCACGATGCAGAGCAACTTCGACAAGAGGACCGTGCATTCGGGGAACCTGTACCAGATCTTCGCCTACGTGAAGAACAAACAGATAGCGTTCGAGCGAACGGGGGAGAGCGCCGAGATCTCAGGCATGCTCCTCTACGCCGCCACCGACGAGGACATCCAACCCGACGCCACCTACCGCATGAGCGGCAACCGCATCAGTGCAACGACGCTTGACCTGGACTGTCCCTTCGAGGAGATTCGCGCGCAGCTGGATGGGATCGTCGACACGCTTACTGGTCTGTCAACTCCGGCTTTGTGAAAGCACGAACCTGGGCAGCGTCCGGGTCGATGGGCGTGATCGTCATAGTCTTTTTCGAGGTCTCCTCGAGTGCGCTCACGGACCGTGCGCTGGTCAGGAGGCGGCTTTCCATGGACGATACGGTCTTGTTGTAGAAGTCCACGGTTTTGGCCAGGTGCTTGCCCAGGTTTTCCATGTGACCGGCGACGACGCCGAGGCGCTCGTATAGCTCGCGGCCCAGCGCGATCACCTGGTCCGCCTGTTCGTTAATGGACGTCCGCGCCCACGCGGTGGCGCACGTGCGTGCCACCGCCAGCAGCGTGACGGGGGAGCACAGGGCGACGCCACGTGCCATCGCGTCGTCTAGGAGCAATGCATCAGCGTGCAGTGCCGCCGACAGTGCGGCCTCGGATGGGACAAACAAGATGACCAGCTCGGGTGACGCACCGAGCGAACGAGCGTAGTCGCGCGCAGCCAGCGCGTCGATGTGAGAGCGCAGCGCTTTCGCGTGTGCCGACAGCTCAGCACGGCGTCGAGATTCGGCGTCTTCTCCGCTCTCTTCAATGGCGCACGCCCGCAGGTATGCGTCCATGGGGGCCTTCGCGTCGAGCGCGAGGAACCCCTGCCCGGGCAGGTGAATCGTGACGTCGGGACGGCCGAGGTCGCCCGATGATGTGACCCCGACCCGGCCTCGTCCCTGAGTGAGTGAGCCAATCGAACGCTGTTCCGCGAAGTCCACGTGTGGCAGCATTCCGGAAGCCTCTAGGATGCGGGCGAGCTCGACTTCGCCCCACGTGCCGCGTGCGCTACGCGACCGCAGAGCTCCCTCCAGGGAGGCGGTCGTGCGGGCCAGCTCGGTCTCACGCCTCGCGGATTCGCGCAGTTGCTCGGCAAGAGCGCCGTGCTGACGGGCGCGAATCTGCTCCATTTGATCAACCCGCTGTGTCATCTGCTCCAACTGCGCTCGGACGGGTGCGAGCGCCTGCAGGACGGAAGCGTCGCCCTGTGAGCGGGCCTCGGCGGAATCGATCCGCCGGGACAGCTCCTCCGCGCGCGCCTGCCAGCGGGCGACCTCCGCGCGCAGCATGCCTGCCTCATCAGGCGTCGACGCTCGGCGCGCCACCGCGCCCGCGTACCCGAGGAGCGCGCCAACTACTAGACCGATGAGGAGAAAAACAAGCGATATACCCATGCCAGCACTCTAAAGCGGGCCATGCACATCTGCGTCCGGTCCGGCTCAACGTGGGTGTTCAACAATCTACCGCTGGTCTGATAACTCGCCTATCCTGGGTGTAAAACTCAAGGGAGAGTGGTATGGAGTCCGTCGATCCGCGCACGATGCACGTACTGATTCGCGATAAAGAAACGCTGACCTGGCAGGACGAGACCTGGAAAATTGCGAAGGCTCGCCGCGACGGAAACCGCATCGTCGTCACCTATACCAACGGCAAGGAGTATCCATACGGCGAGGAGAGGGTGCGCCTCTACGACCAGGTTGAGCGTCGAACAGTCGACGCGCTCGATGAGGTTCGGGTCGGCGGCAAGCGCTGGAACAACGTCGAAATTATCTGGACACTCCGCCGCACAGATCGCCCGCGCAATCCCCGCTACACGCTGGCATGCCGCACCTCTGACGGCAAGCTCAAACTGCGCCGCTACGGACACGACGAGGTGAGAGTGACCTATGCGTCCGCACAGGATCGGCAGAACGCCGCTGCCCTCAACTACATCCGCGAAGAAGTGCGCGCGCAGGCTCGACGAGCTGGTGCGGAGCTCGACCTGACAGCCCAATATCCCCGCTGGGTGAGCGGTGAGAAGATGCTGCCCGAGGCGATCCTCGCGAACGTGTGGGAGTGGCTTGCGCAAGCGCCGCGAGGGTCCGCCCTGGAAGCGTTCCTCGCGGGCACGTCCGCCACGAAGACGGGCGCGAGCGATCACCTGATCATGCCCTTCCCCTCCAATATCGATCAGCGCAACGCGATTCGAGCCGCGCTCACACACCAACTGTCCATCATCGACGGGCCTCCCGGCACGGGTAAAACGCAGACGATCCTCAATCTCATCGCCTCCCTGATCGCGCAAGGCAAGACCGTCGGCGTCGTCGCGGGTGCGAACTCTGCGGTCGATAACGTCGTCGACAAGCTGACGGAGGAAGGCTACGGCTTCCTCGTCGCGAACCTCGGGAAAACGAAGCGCGTCAAGGAGTTTCACCAGCGTGAGGGTGTTCTTGAACAGAGGCGCGAAGCGTGGGCTCGCAAGGCGTCCGCTGCGTCGTCGGATGCCCCTACCGGAGCCGACGAGGCTGCGCTGCGGGTCGAAGAGGATCGCCTCGTCACTCTATGGGAGGATGCGCGAGACATTCCGAAGATCCGTGCGCAGCTGACGGCGGCTCAGCGTGAGCGGCGTCTTTTTGAGGAACAGGTACAGGAGAGCCGCCGCCCGATTGCGGACATTTCTCATCTGGCTATCTCGAGGCGCAGCTCTGGGGTCATCGGTGACCTTCTTGCCCTCGCTCGCTGCGCGCCGAGGGTGGGGCGCGGTCCCCGGGGCTTCATCGAGCGGGTGCGTCGCTACTTTGCGTACGGTTCCTTGAAGGGTGTTGACTTGGGAGACCCGCACGTCCAGTCGGCGATCCAGTTCGCCTTTTATCGGGCTCGCGAGCAAGAACTATCCGACCGCATCGAGCAAGCCGAGTCCCGCGCTGCCCGCCACGGCCTCGTCGAAGTGAGTGCGCAGTATCGCCGCCACTCCCGCGAGGTCCTCGATGCCGCCCTGCTCGGCCGATTCGCGCGCAGTCGTCCGAGCCGCCTCAGCCCAACCGAGCGCCTCAAGCGGCAGACGGATATCCTCCTGCGCACCTATCCGGTTGTGGCATCCACGTGCTTTTCGATCCGGAATAACCTGGCCGAGGACGTGCTGCTCGACTGGATTATCATTGACGAATCCTCACAGGTCCTGATTCCGGAGGGCATAGCAGCGCTGAGCAAGGCCCGTAACGCTGTCATCGTTGGGGATGACAAGCAGCTTGGGCCTATCTTCCAGGGGTGGGATGCGAGCAAGCAGGAGCCGCCCGCGCCGTGCTTCGACGTCCGTTCTCTGTCGTTGCTCGACTCCATCAAAATGATGCCAGAGTCGGCACAGGTGCCGAGCACCCTGCTCAAGGAACACTACCGGTGCCACCCCGCGATCATTGAGTTCTGTAACCGCATGTATTACGGCGGCGAGCTCATTCCGATGCGCGCCCCCGACGACGATGCCCCCGATCCGCTCGCGATCGTCTACGCTGCGCCCGGAAACCACGCGCGGCGCCCGTCGCGCGGGAGCGGATTCTTCTCGCAGCGGGAAATCGACATCATCACCGACCTGGAGGACATGCGCAGCATCCGAAACAGCGTTGAGCTCGAAGGGACAGATGACTCGGGCGACTTTGTGTTGGGTGTCGTGACTCCGTTTCGGGCACAGGCCACGAACATGAGCAAGCAGATTCGTAGCGACCTCGGTGAAGGGACTCATCCCCGATGGTTGGCGGAGACCGCGCACAAATTTCAGGGGCGCGGTGCGGGAACGATCATCCTGTCCACAGTCCTCAATGCCAACGACCGGTCGGCTGCGCAAGACTTCTACGACGCGGATGCCCTGACGAATGTGATCGTGTCGCGCGCCAAAGACCGCTTCGTTGTGGTGACCACGCATGGGGGAGTCCGGCTCAGCCGAAACGTGAGAGCCTTGCTCGAGTACATCGAGATGTACGATCCGAGCGCCATCGTCCAGTCGGACATCGTGTCCATTTTCGACGTCCTCTACAACGCCTACAGTGAGTCCCTTGAGCGGTACTCTCGGGTTAAGTGGGCTGATCGTAGGCGTTCTCCCGCTGAGAATGTAGCGGAACAGTGCCTGCGCGACGTACTTGCGGAACCCAGGTATGCGCGCTTTGGCTATCAGACCCAAGTGTTCCTGCGGGATGCGTTGCCCAATACGCGCCGCCTGAGTGAAGAACAGCGATCTTTCGTGTTCAGGGATAGCGCGCTCGACTTCGGGGTGTACTCGCGCGTGACGAAGCGCCTTCTCCTCGCCATCGAGGTGGACGGTTGGAAATTCCATGGCATGAGTCAGAAACAGCAGAAACGTGACAATCTCAAAGATTCGATCATGTCCGCCTACGGAGTTCCTGTCCTGCGTCTGTCCACGATCGGCTCTGGCGAGGAACGGCAGATTCGCGAGGCGTTGGACCGGCTTCTTTAGGTTGGCGTTCGGTGCTGGGTGCTTGTTCCTTGTGGCTTTCGAGGTGGGGGCAATCCTGGTGGTGCAGAAAGATGGACGAGGCCGGGGCCGGGCATGCACATCCGTGCTGTTCTGGGAATGCGGGTGAGAGGATTTGCGTGATGGTTGCGCAGCATTGTTGGTGTTTCGTGTCGGTTCTGCGCGTACCCTGATGGGGAAGGGCGCGCCTCCGATGGTGGGGGAGCGCTGGTAGTTCGTCACCGTGGAAGGCATACGCCATGGAGATCTCACCCCCGTCGGATCGACCCGTCACCGAGGAAGATGAGCAAGACTTCCTCACCCCGACGTCGCGCCGCAAGAAGCGTTCCCTAGCGGCCAGGAGAGCAGCACTACGCCCGTGGGCAATGGGTATCGGGCTCACCGTACTGGTTGCTGTGGCAGCTGTTGGTGCCTACACGCTGGGCGCGAGCATCAGCTCGTGGAACG
>ERZ772763.165-NODE-165-length-11637-cov-2.85581_pt1 | contig 11637 bp, 13 predicted proteins | sample MGYA00511362_ERZ772763 | MGnify/ENA primary metagenome ERZ772763 (study PRJEB29015, sample SAMEA2738042) | human oral metagenome | biome: human oral; feature: human-associated habitat; material: saliva | place: China | collected 2234 ... | reverse complement strand
GGTTCAGCTGGTGCTGCTGGCCCTGCGCGGCGGCGTCATCGACCCCGCCGACGTCCTGGGTCAGGTGTGTGAGGTCATCGATGCTGGCGACGTGTGATGGGATGCGGGTGGCGGGAGGCCGGTCGTGGCAGGCGGTGTGGGGGGATGATGATCGTAGTCATGGGGTGAGCCCAGGTACTCCAAAACCCGGCGCACACAGCCGGAGTCGGATGGGATCTGCACCGCTACAGCCCCGTGAAGCGGCCCTGACCTTGTATAGAGATACGGGTCCGTGGTGTCCTGCCGCCAGGCCTCGATATAGCAAAACCAATGATGACTTTCACCAACCTACCGCAGTACCAGACGGCTTGAATAGAAATCAAGCCGTAACCGCTCGATCTGGTCTAATGATCCACCCTTCCGCTCTACGTCAGCACCTCCACGTAAAACGCTCTAGCGTGCCCGTTGTGACGACAGTCCCGATCCGCCCCAGAGGTCTGCTGCGCATGCCCGCCTTGGTCAAATAACTTCAAGGGCAGTTCTCAGTCAGGGGCGAGCATCCTATGTAGAATCCTTGTAACATCCTATCGAACGATTGATTATCAATGCGCCGATTTTCCTGGAGGTTTGACTATTAATCTAGTGATCTGTAATATATCTGTCGCAGGGCACATCCACGTGTCCGCGATGTCATTGACCGCTCAAGTTAACAAGACGGGAGAATCGCATGACCGAGACCAAGGCCCCACAGGGGTTCAGTATCGTAACCTACGGCGAGGTTGAGAAGTTCTTCGAGCCTACAGCTGCACGTTGTAGTTCTTCGTCGAGCACCTGCTGCGTCGCCTGCTGGAGCTGATGATGACGATCTCGGCAGAGTCGAGGCTAGTTTCGAGAAAAACACCCATTCGTTTCTCTCAACAGATACGACGCCTTCGATTCTGCCGAGACCTCGATTTCTCGGTGAGTAGTTCCCCATGGCAATTAAGTACTACGGAAAGCGGTCGTTACTAGGCAAGGTCTTGGCAGCGACATTACCTAATTTGTCTGCGATCGTAATCGATTTGATTGGTCTGAATCGCGAGGAAGCGATTGAGCTCCCGAAAAACGCGCTTCGAAATTCGGCTGCATTAAAGGCGATTCTTCTTTCAGTCGAAAGTGCTGCGAACAGCAAGAACAGCTTAGTTCGATACTACTCCGAACTTGAAAAAGTGGCCCGAAGAGAGTTTGAGAATAATGGTTTAGAAGTTGTCACTATTCTCGCACCGGCGGTCATGGAAGAATTGGGGCCGTATGTCGCCTCGCAGAGAAAAATATTCGGAAGTTATCCAGAAGCTGCCATGCCGTGGTGTTCCGCAACAGATATCGCTCTTAGAATTGCCGACGAAAATCTCTACGACACTGGCGAGGTAATTCGAATCGGTCATACCGTTACTGCAACTGTGGAACAAGTCCTGCGTCGCATAGAAGGAGATTCAGCCATACGTTACGCCTATCACCATCTTCCTCCGGACATTCTTGCGGACTCATATCGACGTCGAAAAATGGATGAACGCGACTCGCAGATCGCAGACCAACTTCCTTATTATCAATACTATGTGGGCACCATAAGTTCGCGAAAGGAAAAGTAATGAACTCCAGCAACATGCAAGGGATGATAACCGGAGTATCCTGTGCTTTCCTAGGCGCGCTGGGGTACTATCTCATCAATCCAAACCTTGCGAAAAGCATATTCGTGGGCGCTATTGGTTTGACCGTGAGTTTGCTCGTGTATGCCGTTATTAAGTTTTCCGGTAGGCGGGAATCGGATAAAAATTCAACGGAGGGGTGAACGTGAAGAAAGAAATCAAGAAATACCATTGGAATCCACTGCTAGTGCTCGAATCCGAAACGCACCAGTTGAGAATACGCAAGGGCGACTCTGTTACAGTACTAACAGAACCAAGTGACGCAACGGCTCTATCACAGATGCGGGAACTTGGGTGGTTTGAAAGTTCGGAGTTTTCAGTTTCGGATATGACAAGTTTGCCGGAGGAGATAAAATTCATTCTGGCTAAACTAATTGAAGTGTCTGCTCTCCGGGAACTCGGACAGCATGATTCTGTCGCACCTTTAGTTCACGAGATGTGCGCGCGCAGCAACTATCAAGTGAGTGAAAGTGAAGCAACGATGAGGTTGCTGAGTACAAACGTATTTCTGACAGGAGACTCAGACCATCTTTTAACAAGAATATCTGAAGATTTAAAGAATGTTGGCATCGAAGTTAAAAACCTGAAAGTTTCAGCAGATGAGTCGTTAACTCGAGCCACAGATACCAACAGCGAAAATGACGCCGAGAACGTTGTGATCGCCGCATATCGAGACCTATTCTCGAAGAAAGCACTCGAACACAATGAAGCCATAACCAATAGTCTTCTTCCCGGAAGAACACTGTTTCTTGGTGGATTCGATGGCTCCAGGGCGGTTGTGGGTCCATGGGTCGTTCCAGGCAAAAGTGCGTGCTTGAATTGTTGGACCACTCGTCGTCGCGCTAATTTAGTAGATGTGCCATACGCTGTACGCCCCGGAAGCGTGGACGGAATCAAGGTAGCATCTCCGCATTATCAAACGCGTGCGCAACGTCCTAGTGTCGATCAGGTGATCGCAGCTTTCGTTACCGATATGGTCGCAGAGTACATTGTCCTCGGAAAGTATTCCGCGTCGTCACGACCAGGGAGTTATAGAGTGGTGGAATCCTCGAGGAACGGAATTGTCTTTGAAACACACCACATACTACGTTTGCCAAGATGCGAAGTGTGCGGAAAATCGAGATCTACCGGCTACCCTCAGGTATGGCATCATGGCTGACACGCGCAGGGGCTGGACCTCTCTAAAGGTCGCCGATACCGTCTACAGTCGTTTCGTTTCACCGTTAACCGGAATTGTTAATTCAATTTATAATCAGCTGCATGAGACTGATGACATTCCCGGCTATGCGGTAGGCGCACGTGCTTGTGAAGGGACTGATTTAGTAGGTGCGCCGGTCAACAGTTTGAATGGCGGCGGAGCCCTGAGTTATATCGAGGCAAGAGTTGCCGCAATAGGAGAAACAATTGAACGTTACTCTGCGGCATATGTCCCCGACAATCTAATTGTCGGCGATTATGCATCCGACCTAAACGACGATGCCTTTCGGTATGATTGGAACCTGTTTCATCCGAGACAGTACATAGAGGATCAGTTTCCTTTTGTTCCCATTACTCCCGGATTGCAAATGTCGTGGGCTAAAGGTCGAAATCTTGCTACTGGATCTCAGGTCGCTGTTCCTGCAGATCTTGTTTATTTGAGTCCATTGCCCCGACGAAATGCAACAGTCGGCTATTCCACAAGCAATGGTCTTGCTTGTGGTCTGACGGAAACTGAGGCTTTAGTCTCGGCAATATTTGAGGCCTTTGAGCGCCACGCTTTCGTGTTGACTTGGCATGCAAGTTTGACTCCGCCAAGAGTCGATGGAGACAGGCTGCTAGGCGGCACTCAGTTCTGGCAACAACATGTGAAGCCAACAGGGTTAGATGTCAGACTGTTTGCTCTGTCGGAACTTGTCGGCGTCCCTACGGTTCTGGCAGTGGTCCTTAATACGAAAACGGAGTCGGCACCAATTGCGTTTGGCGCAGCGTCGGCTGCATCCATCGCTACTGCTTGCCGTAAGGCAATCGTAGAAGCCTTTCAAACTAGAGTTTGGATTAAAGCCGAGCAGCGTTCGGGTAACACTCTCAGATTTGATGGAAACTGGGCTTCCAACATTAATAGTTTTGATGACCACGTTCGACTGTTTGCAGGACCTGACTCCGAACAACTCTGGGAAGCGATCCATTTCTTGACAGAGGCTGATCGGTTTGAAACCTGCCCTACGAACTTCGACTTCAAACCGAAACTTACTCCTGCGGAGACGCTAGATTCGCTGCTGAAGGTTGCGTGTTCCCGAAACATCGAACTGTTTGCGGTAGACGTTACTTCGCCCGACGTCAAGGAAGAGGGGGTCGTGGTTATGAAGGTGGTTTCACCACAACTTGCGCAACTTGATGCGACGTACTTAGGTCGCTTTCTTGGGAATCCTTCGTTTTATGGCCCACTGCCATGGGGAAACCAGAACAGCCGAGGTTTCGACGACCTTAATCTCGTCCCACATCCATTTCCTTAAGCCCAAGAGAGAGGTTGTCCGATATGGACGGATCGACTATTCATGGAGCGAACTTAACAACGATCGTTTACGGAGCGGATGTTCCGAGTTCACAGGATTGTTCTGAGGTCTGGTTTGAGGCTTCTAAGATCTATAATGAATCAATGGGCTGGGACTGTCCTGGAGTTCAAGCGTTGCAGAGCTCGCCCGAGTTGAGGGTAATTTCCTCACGTGGAGCCAAGAGTTTCGATAATCTTGCTCGAATAGACCTGGGGAGCCCAAGATGCCCAGCTTCATCGCTAGAGTCAGCGTTACTCGGGCGGCGCTCAGCTGACATTTTTACTGGAACGATGACGGAAAGTGAGTTGAGCGGGCTTCTTCGTTACGGTGCAGGTATGACAGACGTCGCTGGACAGCAAAGTCACTTGCGTACCGTACCTTCAGCAGGAGCGCTACATCCACTCGACCTCTTTGTGTATGTCCGAAATGTTAGCGGGGTTGAGGAAGGAGTATATTATTATCTCCCGCAAGAGGATAGAGTTGTTCTAGTAGCCGGGAGTATCGACGAAGCAGTGGCAGATTCCTTTTTTAATGCGACCGGCAGCGCTGAAAGTGCCGTAATCTTTTTCTTGGCTGCTTCATTTTGGCGCTCGAGATTCAAGTACGGTCACCGTGGGATGCGTTTTTGCCTTATGGAGTCCGGTCACCTGGCACAAAATTTATTGTTGTTGGCGTCCGCCTATGACCTACCTGCACGCGCTTTAGGCGGGTTCGTTGATTGTGAGCTCAACGAATTGATTCCGACGCTCAACGGCGTCGATACAGCTTTGCTTTACGCGCTGGCTGTCGGATGATCCGATGGAAGGGACTTTGTAGGTAATGTTGAGTTCTGGGTCTGTTGTCCTATCAGTTCGAGGCGTTTCCAAATGTTTTCGAGACTTTTCGGCAGTTTCCGACGTCAGTTTTGACGTGAATTCCGGCAGTATTGTAGGGGTTCTGGGACGCAATGGCGCAGGTAAGTCTACTCTAGTGTCGATGTTGTCAGGCTTAAGCAAGCCTACTGCAGGCACCGTCCGAGTTTTGGGTGGAGACCCCCAGCAACCGCGAGTTCGACAACATCTCGGGGTTGTTCCTCAGGAGGTTTCTCTGCCAGGTAATCTTACCGGCAATGAGATAGCTGAGTTTGTTTCCGCCCATTATATGAATGAGGATTCTGCAGACGGTTCCGTCAACGTGGATAGGTTTCGTGAGGTGTTCCGAACTTGGAACTTAGAGGAGTTTAGTCATAAGAAGATTAAGCATCTCTCAGGTGGCCAAAAACGCAGAATCGCTGTCGGATTGGCTTTTGTTGGCAATCCCCTGCTCGCTATTCTAGATGAACCGACGACAGGGCTGGATCCGGAAGCTCGACGGACTATGTGGAACCAGATCCAGGCAGCGGCGGGAGAAGGCGTGACTGTGGTGATTACGTCTCATTATCTAGACGAGATCGAATACCTAAGTAGTCGAATTTTACTACTCGACGGCGGCGCTCTGATCGAGGACCGTCCTGCCGAAGATTTTCTGGCAATGCAGAAGAGTGCAACGGTTACTTTCGTTTCTTCAGCATCGACAGTAGAAATTTCGAACCTGGCAGGAGCAACGACGGATATAAGCTCAGCTAACGGTATTTATACTGTTAGAACGGCGGATTCTGACAGGTTTATAAAACGTCTGGTGCAATCAAGTTTGCAGTTTACGGATTTGAGGGTGCGTGGATGGAGTCTAGAGGACGTCTTTCTGGAGAAGTTGGAGAGTTCGCATGGAAACTGAACGAGTACCTGACCGCTCTGCTTCTCAGTTAAAGGTACTGATCGCACATCTGCGACTAGTGCTGATTGATACCTTTCGAGATCCTGCCGCTTTGATAGGAAACATAATTATTCCGACGGTGTGTTTTGTCTTCTTCGTCTTACCTAACCGCGATGTTGTCAATTCTGAAGTTGCGTCCACGGAAGCGGTACTACAGCTGACGAGCATGCTGGGCTTTTCGACCTGCCTGTTTGGATACTCTGCTTCGGTTGCTCAGGATCGAGAAAGTGGTTTTGGAGTTTATCTTCGCACCCTGCCCGTAGGAATTGCTCCGCGGTTTATCGCTATAGCAGTGGGAGCCATTTCTGTTACCATTGTGGGGCTGGTTTTTCTTTGGATCATGGCGCTGTTCTTCACCGCAGCCTCATTGACTGCGAGTCTTTTTGCTGGTTTTCTAGGCCTTGCGGTTACTATGATTACCTGGAGCCTTTTTGGTGCTTCGTTGGGGCAGATATTTAGTGTGAAGACCGTAATCACGGTTGCTCAGCTGCTGTTCCTGGTTCTCGCTTTTGGTGGGGGAATGTTGGTCGATCCCAGGTACATGCCTGATTCCCTTAATGCCATTAGTCGTTATCTTCCTTCTCGCGCTTCCAGGGATATTGTTATTGAGCTGGGTGCTGGCGAGGATCTTCAGGTGTGGACAATAGTTTCGGCCGCATTCTGGCTGCTTTGCTTTGGAATAACGATGTTGTTCACTGTTCGTTTGGCAAAACGCCGGTAGGCTCGCGGGATAACATGATGGCGCAGAATGGTTACGTGATGGGTCATGAAGAGGGTTGTGAGTTAGATGCTGTTTTACAGTACGACTACTTCACGTCCCTACGGTATGCGCATTATGTGCAGAAAAGGTTGAAATTAAATTCGGATGAGCGAAGCCTAAGCCTCCTGGACGCCGGTTGCCAGTTGGCGTCTTTAGGGCGCTTGTTGGAAGGCACAAACTATTTGTATAGTGGATTGGACATAGATGCAGATGTTATCCGTAAAGTTAGAAAAGCGCTGCCGGATGCGGTTTTTTATCTAGGTGATATTGGCGAATCATTTGCCGGTTATACAGGCGCATACGACTTCGTTGTCTGTAGTCTGGTTCTCGGATTATTAAATGAGCCTGAAAGAGCTTGTAGAAATCTTCTTGAGGCGACGAAGGCCGGGGGGGAGTTGCTGATTATCGACATGCTGAATGATTCGCAGCTTAACGATATTCCCCAATACTCCCTGGAGTCTTATGTTGAAGACCAGGTAGACGCGTCTCTGGGGTGGGCTGAGGTAGAGGAGTTAGCGAGAAGGTTTACTGAATGCAGGCGGGATTGCAAAGTGTCGCTCCGCCGCTTGTTCGACGACGGAGTTCGTATTAGCGATGACCGCCAATCGGGAGTGGAAGAATCCTATGGGGTCTGGGTATTCGAGATTCATGTAGTTTAGAGTAATAAATGCGATGCTGTAAAAAGGGGGAGCAGTGCGTAGTTTAGGGATAGTGGCCTCTCGCTTTCCGCTGCGTGGTTCATTAATGCGAGTTATGCGTATAGCCCATGTTTCCTCATCCTTTCTTGTTCCCTTAGTTATGCGGAAAATGGCTGTCAGCAATCGTGCGTGTTATTATGATATTCCGACGGTGACTTTGGGTGCAGTTGCGCTCTCTAGGGTTCACGGACGTGTGGGTATGCGATGGGGGGTTTCTAAGTCGTTGGTTGTTGAGGTGGTTGGAGGACTGTGTGTGGGCTTCGTATACCATACTGCCAGCGTTGTCGTTATTTCGAGGAGACTCCCGCATTATTCTGCACGTTCGTTTGATCGTTGGCTTCTGCCTACTGCCATCTCGGAAGAGATCATCTGGCGGCTGAATAAGGGTGCTTCACAGAAGTCTGTGCACTTATTGGACTCTGTGTTGTTTGGTGTTATTCATTTTTCGGTTGGGGGATGGAAAAGTGTCGCACATATGTCGACATTTGGGCTTATAGCAGACGCCTGTGCGCGGAAAATAGGGTTTGCGTCGGCAATTAGTTTTCATGTCGGATATAATGTAGCTCGCGAATTCGATTCGAGAGCTAGCGGTTCGTGAATGTGGGTAATTTGGCGTTGCGCTTTTTCGGTGTTTTAATTGGGGTGCGTGGTGTTTCTCGGACTGGGGGGGGCGACAGCTCCCGGTAGGGTGTCCGTTGACGGTGACCTTGCCACCGGTGGGCTTGTCCAGGCCCAGGATCGTGCGCATTGTGGTGGGCTTACCGACCCCCTGGCCCCGGGGTGTGCCCGAACCCTATAAATTTTCGTAACACGACCACTTGAAGCGCGCCGCCGGTTCAGCGGGCGACGAGGGCCAGTAGGCTCCACAGGGCGGCGCCCACGCCTGCGACGGCGGCCAGGAGAGGAAGCATGCTCGCTGCGTCCAGCTTTCCTGCCGTCGACATGGCCGACGATCCCAGGGCCAGGGTCTTGCTGAGGATGCCCTGTGGGACGGCGTAGGCCAGGGGCTTCTTACCTGACTCGTGACACCTTAGTGCCCCGAAACGACCACCCCACCCCCAGAATCCCAACGAAAAACCCCACTCTGAAACACAAACCACCCCAACCTGTGTAACTCAGGGGGCGGGCTGGGCGAAGTCGGCACCATGGGGCATGGCGGAAGCGTTGACGGGAGTGCTCACGGGCATCACCTCTCGATCCGGTCGAACCGGCGGGTTGCGACAGTGAGGACGGCAGCGGTCAGGACGAGAAAGCCCGCGATCCAGCCCATGGTGACCTGGACGTACTCGTGGACGCCGTGGCGGTCCACCATGGAGACCTTGGCGGGTGTGATGACGGCGTATTAGCCCCAGGGCAGCAGGCGCGCCAGCGCTGGTGGGGCGAGCATCATGTAGACCCCGACGAAGCCTCCCAGAAGCCCCGCGCTCATGACGACCAGCTGGTTCTCCACCGTGGCCGCGAGCCACAGGTGATAGGCGCACATCGTCGTGTTGACCACGGCGAGCAGAAGCGTGTAGTTGACCCAGGGACCAACGTCGAGCGGGAGGGAGAGTCCCACCGTCCGCGCCACGAAGATGAGGGCGGCACTCTGAACGACGGCCGCGGGAACGATGAGGAGCGTCAGCGCGGCGAGCTTGAGTCGGCACAGGGCACCGGGCGTCAGGCCCGACGTCGCCGCAAGGTTCCACCCGGCCCCGCTGTGCTCGATGTCGGTCTGCCGGCTGGCGAGGACTGCCACGAAGACCGGCTGTGTCAGGGCGTTGAACAGGGCCATGGCCAGCAGGAGGGCCGCCCACGGCTTGGCGGCCGGGTCGTCGAAGGAGTTGATCGTCGACTGGCTGAACAGGTTGATGCTGCTCAGCGCCACCGAGGCGATGACGAGCAGCGCGGTCACCAGCAGCACCCGCAGGCGGCGCATCTTGAGGATCTCGACGCCCACCGACGTGAGGAAACCGGGCGCCGCAGACGTCCGGGTGCTGTGGGAGCCGCGCGCCGACGGAGCAGGTCTCGCCGAGCCGGCGGTCTCGGCCGCGGTGGGGGACTGGGAGGGGGCGGGTACTGACGAGAGCGCGACGCCGGTCATCACAGCACACCTCCCCGGCCGGTGAGGTCCATGAAGACGTCCTCGAGGCTCTGGGCCTCGCGGCGCACCTCGTGCAGCTCGACTCCGGCGGCGGCCAGTCGGCCGATGAGCTCGGCGACCGCTTTCTTCGACATCCCAGGGATGCGCACACCCTGTGCCGTGAGCACCGGGCCGGCGATAGGGACGCTGGCAGCGCCACCGACCGCTCCGGGCGCTCCGGCCGTCGTCGACACCGCCTGGCCGGGAGTCTGCGCCGGCACGAGCCCGGCCAGGATCTGCGGGTCCAGGACGGCCTGCGGTGTCGGGGTGACGATGAGGATGTCCGGCACCGAGTGTTCCATGAGCTCGGAGTGCGTGCCCTGGAAGACGAGGCGGCCGCCCGACAGGATGCCGAGTGTGGAGGCCATGCGGTCGATCTCGTCGAGCAGGTGGCTGGAGACCATGACGGTGATGCCCTCGCCGGCGAGCTCAATCAGCAGGCGGCGCACCTCCTCGATGCCGGCCGGGTCCAGGCCGTTGGTGGGCTCGTCGAGGATGAGCAGCTCGGGTTCGCGGGCCAGCGCCAGGGCGATCCCGAGGCGCTGCTTCATGCCCATGGAGTAGGTGCGCACCAGGCGGTCCTTGTGCTCGGTCAGGCGCACCAGTGCCAGTGCGCGGCTGACCTGCTGGTCGCTCAGGCCCTGCATCTTCGCCGCGATCCGCATGTTCTCGGCCTCCGTGAGATGGCCGTAGCCGGGCGGGTTCTCGATCATGGAGCCGGTGCGCGACATGATCTGTCCGCGCGTGCCCGGGGTGAAGGGCCGCCCGAGCTTGCTGATCTGCCCGCGGGTGGGAGCCAGGAGCCCCAGCAGCATCTTCATAGTGGTCGACTTGCCCGAGCCGTTGGGTCCGAGGAATCCGTAGACGGCCCCGCGCGGCACCACGAGGTTCAGCCCCTCGACGACGGTGCGCTTGCCGAAGGACTTGGTGAGGTCGTGAGTCAGGACGACGGCGTTGTCGACGGCTCCGGCGAGCGCTGTGCCGACCTGCGGGAGGGGAGCCGCCAGGGCGGGCGCTGACGCTGGGGAGACGACGCCGGGCACAGCGCCGGTGGGAAGACGGTTGGGGGGCGGTGCGTCGTCGAGGCTCAGCCGAGGGAAGGGCTGCTGGACGGCCTGAGGCGGGTGAGCCGGCTGAGCGGGAGCGGCCTGGGGCTGAGGGCCGGCCGGCGGCGCCGGTATGCCGGTCGGCGACGGCGCCTGGAGAGGTGTCGATGGAGCCGGTGGAAAGCGGTGTGAAGTCGTCATGGGATCAAGCCTGCTTGCGCCGAGCCGGGCGATCATCAGCCCGTGGTCTGCTTCCGGAGCGGGCCCGCAGGCCCGGCTCATACCCGGGTATGAAATCCCAGCCGCGGCCTCTGGGACGCGCGGCCGCGACGGTACGGTTCAGGCATGACAAAACGGCGAGGCGGCGAGGCTGAGCAGGCGGGAACGGTGGCGATAGCGCCGACGTCGGCCGGGCGCGTGCTGCCGGCGGGCCCGATCCCGGCCGCCTGGCGCGAGCCGCGGTCGGGTCCGTGGACGACGGTGCCCGACGTCGTCATTGCCCTCGCCTTTTTCTTCCTGTCCCTCATCGGTCGGCCGGAGGTGGAGTCCGGGATCACTCAGGGGGGGGCAGCGCCGGCGCTCTACCTCCTCCTGCTGGGAGTCTGCGCCCTGGCCATGGTGGTGAGGCGCCACTCCCCGCTGCTCTTCGTCCTGGTGGCTGGCGTCTGCTTGACCGCCCATCTGGTGCTGTTCACGGAGTTCTCCATCTTCTTCATCCTCACTGGGCTCATCGCGGTGGAGACGACCCAGTCCCGTCTGGAGGCGCCGTGGCGGTGGGTGGGGCTCGTCCTCGAGCTGGTGGGGGCGGCTGTGGCGACGACGCGGGCGCACGGCCTCATCGGTGACCAGGTTCATGCCGGTGCCGGACGGCTGATTCTCCTCACCAATGCCTGGCTGGTGGTGGCGGTGGCCGCATTCGTCGGCGCCGCACGGCGCCGCAGCCGCGACCGCTACAACCAGGCCTTCGAGCGGGCCACGGTGCTTGAGGCGCAGCAGGCCACCGAGCGGCGCCTCGCGGTCATCGA
>ERZ772763.162-NODE-162-length-11688-cov-3.28393_pt1 | contig 11688 bp, 9 predicted proteins | sample MGYA00511362_ERZ772763 | MGnify/ENA primary metagenome ERZ772763 (study PRJEB29015, sample SAMEA2738042) | human oral metagenome | biome: human oral; feature: human-associated habitat; material: saliva | place: China | collected 2234 ... | reverse complement strand
GCCGGTCCAGCTGGTCATCCGCCCCTAGGGGGCGGCGCCGAGGCCCGAGCTGCGCGACTACCGGGGCTACGCCGGGCGGATCGCCTCGGGCACGGTACGCGTCGGCGACCCCGTGGTGGTGCTGCCCTCGGGCAGGCACTCGCGCGTGGCCGGCATCAACCTGGGCGAGCGCAGCCTGGAGGAGGCCGTCGAGGGCCAGTCGGTGACGGTTCGCCTGACCGACGATATCGACGTCGCCCGCGGTGACACTCTGGCCGCGGCGGGGGACGCGCCCCAGGTGCTCACCGAGGTCGACGCCCGCGTGTCCTGGCTGAGCGAGGAGCCCCTGCGCCCCCGGGCGCGAGTGCTGCTCAAGCACGGCGCCCAGACGGTCCAGGCGATCGTACGCGCCATTGAGGGGCGCCTCGACCTCGATGACCTGACCACGGTGCCCACTGACCGCCTGGAGCTCAACGACATCGGCCTGGTTCGGCTGCGTCTGGCCTCGCCGGTGCCCTTGGCCGACTACTCGGTCTCCCGGTCCGACGGCGCCTTCCTCCTCATCGACGCCCACGAGGGCGGCACACTCGGGGCGGGCATGGTGCAGCTGGCAGGCGCAGGGCGCGCAGAACCGGCTGCGGCCGCCGCCTCAGGCAGGGGCTGAGGCATGACCCACGACGTCTCTCCCCATGAACCCGACGGCTCCGCGGGTTCCACGGATGGCTGGGTGGCCCTGGTGGGCGGCGGCCCGGGCAGCAGCGGCCTCATCACCGCCCGTGGCCTGGAGCTGTTGGGCCGGGCGGACGTGGTCGTCGTCGACGCGCTGGCCCCCCGCGACCTCCTGGAGGACCTTGACCCCGGCACGGAGGTCATCGACGCCTCCAAGCGGCGCGGCCGGCACGTCATGAGCCAGGAGGAGATCGACACGCTCCTGGTCGACCTGGCCCGCCACGGAAAGGGGGTGGTCCGTCTCAAGGGCGGCGATCCCTACGTGCTCGGGCGCGGCGGGGAGGAGGCGGCCGCCTGCCGTGCAGCCGACGTGGCCGTCGAGGTCGTCCCGGGGATCACCAGCGCCATCGCCGTGCCCGCGGCGGCGGGGATCCCCGTCACTCACCGGGGACTGTCGCGCGGCTTCTCGGTCATCACGGCTCATGCGGATCTGGGGGTGCTCCCCCAGCGCCGCGACCACACCCTCATCCTGCTCATGGGGGTCTCCCGGCTGCGGGACTCGGTCGCCTCCCTGCTGGAGGCCGGCAGCGATCCGGCCACTCCGGCGGCGATCATCGAGCGCGGCTACCACCCCGACCAGCGTGTGACCATCACCGAGCTGCGATGTCTGGCCGACGTCGCCGCCCGGTACGGCGTGACCGCCCCCGCGGTCATCGTCATCGGCGACGTCGTCACCCTGAGCCCGTACTGGGCTGACCGAGTCGTCGAGGAGGCCCGGCCGGCGAACCCGGCCGCGTGAGTCCTCCTCGGCGCATGCAGACTGAATGTCCCGGAGTCACTGATGCGCAAGCTTGTTCTTCTCGCCCTCGTCGGCCTGGCCGCCCAGCTGGTCGACGGCTCCCTCGGGATGGGGTACGGCATGACCTCCTCCTCCCTGCTGCTTCTGGCCGGGCTGAGCCCGGCACTGGCCTCGGCCTCCGTGCACCTGGCCGAGATCGGCACGACCCTGGCCTCGGGGGCCTCCCACTGGAGGCTGGGCAACACCGATCCTCGCCTGGTGGTCCGGCTGGGGCTGCCCGGCGCGGTGGGGGCCTTCAGCGGTGCCGCGGTTCTGTCTCACCTGTCGACCCGCGCGGCGACCCCGGTGACGGCGAGCCTGCTGATCCTGCTGGGGACCTATGTCCTGGGGCGCTTCGCACTGCGCCCGCCCAGCGGATCCGGTAGCCGGCGCTCGCCGCACGGCAGGCGGCTCCTGGTTCCCCTGGGACTGGTGGGCGGTTTCGTTGACGCCACCGGTGGTGGCGGCTGGGGGCCGGTCGTGACGACGACACTGCTCACGGGTGGTCGCACAGCACCGCGCACCGTGGTCGGCTCGGTGGGGGCCTCGGAGTTCCTGGTGACGGTGGCGGCCTCAGCCGGATTCCTCACCGGACTGGGCACCGCGGGCATCAGCCTCGGGATCGTCCTGACCCTGCTGGCCGGCGGGCTCGTGGCCGCACCGATCTCCGCCTGGCTGGTCTCCCGCCTGCCCGGAGCGGTGCTGGGCACCGCCGTCGGCGGGCTGATCCTGGCCACGAACCTGCGGGTGCTACTGTCCTGGGCCGAGGCCTCGGCTCAAACCGGGGTCGTGTTGTACAGCGCGCTCGGGGTGATCTGGGCGGCCTTCCTGACCCTGGCGGTCCGCAAGGCACGCGCCGCTGCCACAGAGATTCGAGAGGAGACAGAGCAGGTGCTTGAGGAGGTCCACGCTGATCCTCCACGAGGCCACGAGCCTGAGGCTACTGTCCTGGAGGAGGCGATCGCCGCCGGCGGTCCCGTCACCCCGAGGCCGGTCGAGCCGACTCGTCCTCACGCACACGCGGTTCTGGTGGTGGAGCCGGCATGAGCACTCGTCCCCTGGTCCTGCTGGCCCACGGCTCGCGCCGGCCCGGGCCGTCCTCGGTCCTGTCGCGTACCGCTGAGCGCGTCGGCACGATCCTGCCGGGGGTGGAGGTGCGCACCGGCTACGTCGAGCTCCAGTCCCCGGACCCGGCCACGGCCCTGGAGGGGCTGGTGGATCCGGTGGTGCTGCCCTTCTTCCTGGCCCGCGGCTATCACGTCGTCCATGACGTGCCGGCCGCAGTGGAACGACACGGGTCGGGGACGGTCACCGGGCACCTGGGGGTCGAGGAGCACCTGGTGGAGGCCGTCGCGCAGCGGCTCCGGGAGGCATCCGGATCCCTGGGCGGAATCGCGGGGCTCGACCACATCGTCCTGGGCGCGGCCGGGTCGCGTCAGGCGGCGGCGCTGGAGGAGGTTGAGGCCATCACCCACTTGCTCGAGGCACGTCTGGGGCGCAAGGTAACGCCAGCCTACCTCTCGGCTGCACGCCCCAGCGTCCGTGACGCGGTGAGCTCGGCCCGGGCCCAGGGTGCCAGGCGGGTGGGTGTGGCCACCTACCTGCTGGCGGAAGGGCGTTTCCACCGGGCCCTGCACTCCACGGGCGCCGATGTCGTGGCCGCTCCCATCGGCGACCACCCGGCGGTCGCCGAGCTGGTGGCCCTCCGCTACCGGGAGCAGGTCGCCTGACCGCGAGCCCCTTCCTCCATCGAGAAGGACACTGTTCGCGTAAGACAACCGTTGTCCGTGTCTTTACGCGAAACATGCCGCTCTCGGCGGAGAGGCATATCAGTCACGGCCATCCTCAAGGAGCCGCTCGGACAGGCGCTGGATGATGGGTTCGACCTCCTGCGAGGTGGTGGCTGCGGCGCTCACGCGGCCGAAGATGCCCACCGCCAGAAGTCCGAAGGCCGTCTCCTCATCCTGCTGGCTCGGCTCACGGCGTCCATGGGAACGGGCCACCAGGAGGGAGGTCTCTCTCAGCCAGCGGCGCCAGCTGCCGGCCAGCCGGTCCCGGGAGTCCTCATGACGAATCGCGTAGAGCCAGGTCTCCAGGTGCAGGACAACATCCTCCATGGGAAGCTCCTGGAGCTGCTCGCCCCACTGCTCGGGGCTCGCCATCTGGCGAGCGGCCTCTTCCGAGCTCTCCTCACCACAGGTGACGACCTCCAGGAACAGGGCCTCCTTGGAGGGGAAGGAGGAGTAGAAGGCGCCCTTGGTGAATCCGGCCGCCGAGGCGATGTCACTGACCGACGCCCCCTCGTAGCCCTTGGCAGCGAAGACCTCCCTGGCAGCAGCAAGAATCCGCGCCCTGGTCTCCTCGCTCCGACGGCGCCCGCCGCTCCGACTCGGGGCGGCGCCGCTGACTGCAGTGGAGGCGGAGGCCAGCTTCCGGGAGGCGAACTCCAGGGAGGCCGCTACCGCACTCTCACTGCTCCGACGCGCACCCTGACCGGCCGCCCCCACCGCACGGGAGAAGGCGGTGATCGCCTCATTGAGGGCGCGCGTCGCCTCCCTGATGTCATCAGAGGCGGAGGCCCCGGAGTCATCACTGTCACTGTTCGGCCCACGGGCAGAGCTCCTGGCGGTCATGCCCCCACTGTAGAGGAGGCCCCTCAGAAAGGGGTTCACGGCACTTCCCCCTCCACGTTCGTCACTTCCCCCACCGGGCTCCAACCATTCGGGCATCCCGGCCGACTCAGGGCCGCCTTCCCAGGGCCCATGACGCTCCGGCGACGGCCACCAGGCACCATCCGCCCAGGAGGCCCCAGGAACGGGCGGGCATGGCGGCGTCGTGGGAGAACAGTCCCGCACGCACCACCTGAGCCATGGGCTCGAAGGGCAACCAGCGGTGGATCTCCTGGGCCCAGTCGGGGAGCCTGTCGGCGGGGAAGCTGACGGGCGAGAACAACATGATGCTGAAGGCAAGCACCTGGGAGAGGATCTGAGCCAGGGCCGGAGCCAGGAGCGTGGCGATGGCGTATCCGACGCAGGCCGCTGTCAGAGCGACCAGTACGGCGCCGGGCACCAGCCACCACTGCGGGGCGAGGTCGACGTCGAAGCGGACGTTGGCCACGAGGACGCCCACAACCAGGCCGGGCAGTGCGAGAGCGGTCCAGATCGCGAGGTCTGCCAGGAGGAAGGCGACCCTGGGGACGGGCAGGGTGCGCATCCAGTCCAGGCTGCCCTCAGTGCGGGACTGGGAGACCCACTGGGGTGTCATGATGAGTCCCAGCGAGATGAGCGCGATCGCCGGGCCGCCGCCGGCCAGGTAGAGACTCGCCTCGCGGCCTGGGTGGCCCGCAATGAGCCCGTATCCCAGGACCATGGAGACGGACAGCAGCGTCTGGACGATGATGAAGAGAGGAAGCACGGGCAGGCTGCGACGGAACTGCCACTGGATGAGCAGGCCGAGCTGACGCCAGAGCGAAGTCTTCTGGGACGCGACCTCAAGAACAGTCTCACTGGCCGGGGCCGCTTCAGCAGTGGCACTGGATGGAGCAGGCATCGGATTCTCCTTACGTTTCATGTTTCTCTGGGGACTGGAGTCGCACCGCGCCTACGTGGCAGCGCGGGGATGACGCGAATCATCGGGACGGGCCGGGACTCCCACGGATTCACACGGTTCAGGCGGCATGACGGCGCACCTCCTCTCCCGTACTCCCGGTGAGATCGACGTAGACGTCCTCCAGTGAGATCGGTGCCAGCTCGTAGCGCTCGATCACTCCGTCCTTGAGGGCATGAGCGGCCCACTCCACGGCCTGGGTCGCACAGTGAGAGTCCACCGCCACGGATGCTCGCACGGCGTCGTGCTGCGTCAGGCTCATTCCAGCGGGCGGCTCGATCCGCTGCCCGGGGGCCCGGCTGATCTCCAGGACGAAGGAGGATCCGTGGCCGGCCACGAGTGCCGCAGGGGTCCCCTCGGCGATGACGTGGCCGTGGTCCAGAATGGTGAGCCGGTCGACCGCCCGCTCGGCCTCCCGTACGTTGTGGGTCACCAGGAGGACCGCCGCGCCGGCCTCGGCCAGAAGACGGATCTGGTCCCACAGCAGGCGCCGGCGCACCGGGTCGACGTCGTTGGTGGGCTCATCGAGGATGACTAGGCGCCCGGGGACGACGGCGCACATGGCGAAGGCAGTCAGACGGGCAACACCGCCGGAGATCTTCTGAGCGGGAGTCCTCGCCCACTCCCCCAGGTCGAGAGCCTCGATGAGCTGCTCGGCGCGTCTGCGCGTCTGACGCGGGCGCCCTCCTCGCATGCGCCCCACGAGGTTGATTGCCGTCAGGGGCGTCAGTCCCGTGATGGGGACGTTGGCCTGTGCCTGGACGTTGGTGAGGCGGCGGGCGAGAGCGGGGTTGGCGACGGCGTCAACCCCGTCGAGCCTGATGCTCCCGGAGGTCGGGCGCAAGAGCCCCACCACCTGGTTGACCAGCGTGGTCTTGCCCGCACCGTTGTGGCCGAGGAGCCCGACCACCTCGCCAGCACCCACCCGCATAGTGACACCGGCGTTGGCCCTTACCGCGTGAGGCCCGCTTCCGAAGTGCTTGTGAAGGTCCTCAATGGCTAGTACGTCGGCCATGAAGCCCCCTCCTTTCGTTCAACTACCTGGAACCGAGCACCTGATCGACCATCAGACCGATCCGTACCGGTTGGTATCTAACATACCACTCAGTACTACCAGAAGGTTTCACAGGACCCTGAGGGTTCTCATAACAACAGAAACGCTGTCCCATACCAACCGGTACGGGACAGCGTCTGCCCACCCTGTCGTCTAACCTGAAGCGGCCCCGCCTCACCCCTGACGGATGTGCCAGCGCGAGGAGGCCGTGGAGGCCTCGATGAATTCGCGGAAGGGGCCGGGAACGGCCGCCAGCTCCTGGGGCGTACCACGCTGGGCCACGCGGGCGCCGGCCTGAGTCGGCTCGAGGAAGACGACCTCGTCGGCCTGGCGGACGGTGGACAGGCGGTGGGCCACCACGATGACGGTGCGCCCCTCGGAGAGCTCGCGCACCACCTCGGTGATGGCGGACTCGTTCTCCCCGTCCAGGGCCGAGGTGATCTCGTCGAGCAGCAGGATGGGGGCGTCCTTGACGAAGGCCCGGGCAATGGCGACACGCTGACGCTCCCCACCGGACAGGCTCAGCCCGCCGGGACCGACCTGCGTGTCCCACCCGTGCGGCAGCGCCTCGATGACGCGGTCCAGGCGGGCGCGCCGGGCGGCCTCGGCCAGCTCGGCGTCGGTGGCCTCGGGCCGGGCGATGCGCAGGTTCTCCCGGATGGTGGTGTCGAACAGGTAGACGTCCTGGAAGACCATGGAGGTCATGCCCATGATCGTCGAGGCGCGCATGGAGCGAACCGGTGCGCCGCCAATGGTGACGGTCCCGTCGTCGACGTCCCAGAACCGGGCCGCCAGGCGCAGGATCGTGGACTTGCCCGCCCCTGACGGGCCCACCAGGGCGGTCACTCTCCCCTGCGGTGCGCTCAAGGAGACGCCCGCCAGGACGGGGCGGCCTGCGTCGTAGGAGAAGGAGACGTCGTTCAGGGCGATCGTGGTCCCCCGAGGCTCGATCTCCTGACCGGGCTCGGGGTCGGACAGGGGACGCGCGTCGAGAATATCCCCCACGGCCCGCAGGGCGACCTTCGCGTTGTCGGCCTCGGATCCGTACATGGCGGCCTTGGTCAGTGGCAGGAGCGTACGCGCGGTGACGGCCATGATCGCCAGGTATGCGACGACGTCGAGCCGGTGCCCACTGACCCGTGCCAGCCCCATCGCCATGACCAGGGCGAAGGCGATGTTGACGATGAGGTTGAAGTACTGCCCGGGCCTGCCCTTGACCCGTAGGCCGTCCAGGGTGGAGGCGGAGTCGGCCTCCAGGGCGGCTTGCACCGGCGCCCAGCCCGTCTTGGTGGCACCGGTGGCGCGCAGCACGGGCTGGAGTCGGGCGAACTCCACGAGGCGTCCGGCCGCGGCGCTCGAGGTGCGGTCCTCCATCTCGTTGGCGCGAGTGGTCGCGGCGCCCATGAGCCGCCACGTCAGGACCAGCGGGACGATGGCGGCGGCCATGATGAGCGCCAGGGGCCATTCGACGACGGCGGTGGCCCCGAGCATGACCAGCGGGACGATGAAGGCGTTGCACAGGTTGGGGATCACCATGGAGGCCAGGTGGGAGAGGGTGTTGACCTCCTTGGAGGTGGCGTTGACGACGGCGGCCTCCCGCTCGGCACTGAACCAGCCCAAAGGCAGGGTCAGGACGTGATCGGCGACGCGGTCGATCATGGTGTCGCAGACCTCGAAGACACTGACCCGGTAGGAGCGGTGCATGGCGATGGTCTCGACCAGCGCGGCGCTCACCGCCATGACCACGACGGCGATCAGCCAGGCGGTCAGGAACTGCGAGCGGGAGTAGAGGGCGCGCAGGAAGGGGATCATGAGGGCCAGGGTGAGGCCCTGGAGGACGGCGGAGGCTACGAACCAGGCGATGATGGTGCGCATCTCGGCGGCGTTGACGACTCGCGTCAGCAGCTTCCACATGGTTACTTCTCCTCCTGCCCGGCGGATTCGGCTCTCAGCCGGTCGATCTGGGCGGTCAGTGCGGCGGCGTCGGTCTCCTCACTCAGGTCCTGACTGCGCCACATGGCGGCATAGCGTCCGCCGGCGGCCAGCAGCTCCTCGTGCGTGCCGCGCTCGGTGATGCGTCCGGCGTCGACGACGAGGATCTGGTCTGCGTCGCGGATCGTGGACAGGCGGTGGGCGATGATGATGACGGTCCGCCCGGCGGCGAGCCGGGACAGGGCCTGGTGGATGTCGCGCTCGGAGGCCGGGTCGGCCTGGGCGGTGGCCTCGTCCAGGACAAGGATGGGGGCGTCCTGGAGGTAGGCGCGCGCCAGGGTGACGCGCTGGCGCTCCCCTCCGGAGAGGAACCCGCCTTCCTCACCCAGGATCGTGTCGTAGCCATGGGGCAGACGTGCGATGCGCTCGTGGATGCAGGCCGCCCGGGCAGCTGCCTCGACCTGTTCCCGGGTGGCGTCGGGGCGTCCCAGGGCGATGTTGTCGTGGACGGACTCGTGGGCCAGGGCCACGTCCTGCAGCACGACCGCCACGCGCGAGAGCAGCCAGGGGAAAGTCGCCTCGCGCACGTCGACGCCGCTGATGCGCACGGCTCCGTCGTCGACGTCGTAGAAGCGGGCGATGAGGCGGGCCAGGGTCGACTTGCCCCCGCCGGAGGGGCCGACGAGCGCAGTCACGGTTCCGGGCTCGGCGGTGAAGGAGGCGCCGTGCAGGACCGGGGAGCCGGCCTCGTAGGAGAAGGTGACGTCCTCGACGTCGACGCGCCCGGGGGCGGGTCCCTCGCCCTCGTCATGGGTTCCCTCGGGCATCGGCGGCAGGGAGAGCAGGTCCGCGGTGGCCTGGGCGGCCATCCTGGACTCGTACATGTGCTGCATGAGGCCGATGAGGGTCATGAGTCCCTCCGGCAGCCCGAGGGCCACCAGGAAGAACGGCAGGGTGGCCGACAGGGGCGTCCAGCCCTGGGAGGTGAACAGGACGGCCAGGAGCGCGACCGTGGCGAAGACCGTGGAGGGACGCAGGACGGCGGTCATGGCGCTGATGGCCTTCCCGGACCTGCTCACCCACTCGTAGGACAGGCTGGAGAACTCGGTGCGCGCCTGGCTGAAGCGCGTGCGGGAGGCATCGGTGGCCTGGAAGCCCTTGATCTCCTTGATGCCCTCGAGCATCTCGACGGTCGCGGCGGCCAGCGCGGTCTGAGCGACCCCGAAGCGCTCGGTGATGCCCGACAGGCCAGACATAGTCAGGAGCATCGCCCCCAGGGCGAGGACCCACAGCCCCACCAGCGCGCAGGCCAGGCGCCAGTCGGCCCACAGCAGGTAGGCCGTCCCCGCCGCCGCCATGACGACGGCGTTGGTGGCGTCCCCGGGGACGTGGGCGACGAGGGTGTGGATGGAGGTGGTGTCGTCACAGACCATCTTGCGGATGGTGCCGTGCGGGATCTGCGCCACCCGCCCCAGGGGCAGGCCGCTGATGGCCTCGACGACTCGCTCACGCAGGTGGTGGCGCAGCCGGGCCTCGGCCAGGTGCGTGATCCCCAGGCCCGCCAGGTAGAGGGCCTGGGAGGCGAAGAGCGCCCCGACGGCGATGGCCGCCCAGGTCCATGGGCTGCCGCGCCAGCCCTGCGGTGAGGTCTCGCCCAGCCAGATGGCTGCCAGGTTGCGCATGGCCTCGAAGGGGACGATGGACAGCAGCGCTCCGAGGGTGGTCAGCAGCCCGGTCGCGATCATGGCCGGGCGCGCCGGCCGGATGAGCTCGCCGACAGTGACGCCTGCGTCCTCCTGGTGACTCGATTGCTTAGGCATGGTTGTCTCCTCAGCGGAGGGTGTTCCAGATGATGAGGGCCAGCGCCCAGGTGAGAGCGACGACTCCCCAGTCGCGTCCTCTCCAGGGCTCGTCGGTCATCTCGGTGCGCCGTCGGTGGGCGCCGAAGGCGCGTGAGTCCATGGACAGGGCGACGCGCTCGGCGTGCTGGATGGCCAGGATCATCAGCGGCAGGATGGAGCCGATCCAGCGGACCACGGGCGCGAGCATCCCCCAGCGGCCGCCAACCCCGCGCAGCGCCCTGGCGGTGCGCAGGAGGACGAAGTCGCCGTGGAAGCGGGTGATGAAGGCAATGGCCGCGGTCCCCGCCGCCCCGAGGCGGTAGGGCATGTGGAAGGTGGTGGTCAGAGTGCGGATGAGGGCCTCGGGGTCGGTGGAGACGCCCGAGACGAGGACCAGTGCGATGAGCGCGCCGATACCGGTGCCTCCCGTCACCGCGTCACCCAGGTCGTAGAGGCGCGCGGCCGTCTCCTGGTGGTGGACCCCGCTGCTGAAGATCCAGGTCATGAGCGCGGCGACCACCCAGGGGGCGACCACCGAGGCCATGGTGCGTCTCAGGGAGGCGCGCGCGGCGACGATGAGGACCGAGGATGTCAGCAGGATGCCCAGGTTGAGGTGATGGTTGCGCAGGGCGAAGACCATCACCATGACCGGCAGGACCGAGGCGAAGAGGGTGAAGGGGTTGAGCGAGGTGAACAGACCTCGCCGTGGCTGGGGCCGGGGCGGCACCGGGGCGGGCTCGGGCAGACCGGCGCACGAGTCCGCTGCTCCGGTTCCGGCCGCCCCGGGCAGGGCGACGATATGGGTGCAGTGCGCCAGGGCGAGCTCGAGGTCGTGGGTGGCCATGATGACCGTGCGCCCCTGGTGGCGCAGCTGGTCGATGAAGTCCATGAGCTCGCAGGTGTTGTCCCAGTCCTGCCCGTAGGTGGGCTCGTCGAGGACGACGACGTCGCGCTCCTCGCTGACCATGGTGGCCACTGAGAGCCTGCGGGCCTGGCCGCCCGAGAGGGTCAGGGGATGGTGGTTCCGGTGGGCGGTCAGGTGGAACTGCTCGAGGAGCTCATCGACCCGTTCCGGCGAGGTCCCTCCGACGGCGAGCTCTGCCCCGACGGTGGTGGCCACGAACTGGTGCTCAGGATTCTGGAAGACGTATCCAACCAGGTGTCTGCCCTTGCCGACATCCTGGCCACCGACCACCGCCTTGGATGCTGCGGAGCGCACAAGTCCGGCTAGGGCGGACAGGATTGAGGACTTGCCCGCGCCGTTGGGGCCGAGCAGCGCCACGAGCTCGCCGCCACCCAGACGCAGGGACACCCGGGGCGAGCGTCCCGGCACTTCGAGGTCGACCAGCTCGACACTGGTTCTGGGCTCGGGCCGGGGGCGGCCGGCGAGTACCTCGCGGGTGTCGATGACCTCGACCTGTTGCCAGCTCTCAGCGGAGCCGGGCGCCTGTTTCTCCAGGTAGCGCACCTCGCCCTCGGCGCACAGGTCGGCGAGCCGGGGCACCCGGATTCCGGCCTTGGCACAGGTCAGCGCCGCCTCCGAGGCCTGCATCCCCGCGGGGAGGTCGTCGCCGGCCTCACGCAGGGCTCGGGGCATCCACACTCCGGCGTCGGTCAGCTCGCGGCGGTGGCTCATGAAGACCTCACGCGGCGAGCCGACGGCGATGGTCCGCCCGTCGGCGTTGAGGGCGAGGACCTGGTCGACGATGGGCAGTACCGGGTCGAGGTCGTGGTCGATGACGACGACCGCCATCCCGGAGGCGGTCAGG
>ERZ772763.161-NODE-161-length-11706-cov-3.77556_pt1 | contig 11706 bp, 10 predicted proteins | sample MGYA00511362_ERZ772763 | MGnify/ENA primary metagenome ERZ772763 (study PRJEB29015, sample SAMEA2738042) | human oral metagenome | biome: human oral; feature: human-associated habitat; material: saliva | place: China | collected 2234 ... | reverse complement strand
CCGTCCTGGGTGACGCCTTCCCCTACATCGGATCAGTTATCGTCGGCCTCATGAACCTGATCGCAACCATGGCCGCCCTGACCGTCATCGACCGCATCGGGCGCCGCCAGCTCATGATCGTTGGCTCCGTCGGTTACCTGATCTCGCTCGGCTTCCTGGCGGGCATGATGTTCGCATACGAGAACGGCTACTTCGAGGAGGGAAGCGCCGCTCCCGTCTGGCTCATCCTCTTCGGACTGCTCGGCTTTATTGCCTCGCACGCCTTCGGACAGGGTTCCGTCATCTGGGTGTTCATTTCGGAGATTTTCCCCAACCGCGTGCGCGCGCGTGGCCAGTCGCTGGGATCCCTCACGCACTGGGTGTTCGCCTTCATTACCACCTATGCGTTCCCCGTGCTCACCGATAAACTCGGTGGTGGCTACGCTTTTGGAATCTTCTTCCTCGCGATGGTTGGTCAGCTATTCTGGGTGCTGAAGGTCATGCCCGAAACCAAGGGCATTCCGCTCGAAGAAATGGAAGAGAAGCTGGGGTTGACCAATGACTAGGATCGTGAACATCGGGGAAGCTCTCATCGACGAGATCACCCGCCCACACAGTGAACCCGTCGAGGTTGTCGGGGGATCGATGCTCAACGTCGCAGCCGGCCTGACCCGGCTCGGCCACGAATCCGAGCTGGCGACGTGGTTCGCCCGCGACGCTCGCGGCGATAAGGTGCGCGCTCACGCCGAGGCCGCCGGCGTCGCCCTGACGCCCGGCAGCGACGGCGCCGAGTTCACGACGGTGGCTCATGCGACCGTCGACGAGAAGGGGCACGCCACCTACGAGTTCGACCTGTCGTGGGACGTCCCGTCCGTCGAGGATCCGGATACCGTCGGACACGTTCACACCGGCTCCTACGTGGTCGTTGTCGAGCCCGGTGCCGACAAGGTCCTGGCCGCCGTCAAGCGCCAGGCGATCCGCGGAACCGTCTCCTACGACCCGAACATCCGCCCCGCTCTCCTGGGCACGCCCGACGAGGCCCGCCCCCATATCGAGGCGATCGTGGCCCTCGCGGACGTCGTCAAGGCGTCGGACGAGGACCTTGAGTGGCTCTACCCGGGCCGCCCCGTCGAGGACGTTATCCGCGAGTGGTCGCAGTCCGGCCCGTCGCTGATCCTGTGCACGCGCGGCCCCTGGGGCGTCTACATCAAGGTCGCCGCCGAGCGCGACATGCTCGTCGTCGACCCGCTGGACGTTGAGCTGGTGGACACCGTGGGCGCGGGCGACTCGCTCATGGCCGGCCTCATCTCCGGCCTGGTGGACGCAGGCCTCCTGGGCTCCGGCGAAGCGAAGCAGCGCCTGCGCGAGGCGTCGTGGGGCCAGATCCTGCCCGCCATCCACCGCGGTATCATCACCTCCGGCATCACCATCTTGCACCAGGGCGCCTACTCGCCCACGCGCGAGGAGGTTGCCGCCGTGCTGGCCGCCGACCCGACGCTGCGAGGCTGACGGGGGGCGTTCCTCAACTGATGGGTGTGGGCCCGGCCGATTGGCCGGACCCACACCCGTATCTGCTGGTCTGCGGTCACTGTGCGCTGCTCGGACACGCTTGTCAATCTGAACAAGTGGTCATATGCTTGCAGAGGTCTCATAGTGTTCCGCGGAACACGTATCTTTCGGTCTTGGTATTCATGGAGGTGACGCGTGGCTGACGTCGGTTTCGACTCCGATAAGCATGCCCAAACAAGCGGAGATATGGAGAAGGGCGGGCAATCGCTCACTGACTCCTCTCAGGCAATCAGTCGACTGATGGACGCTCAGAAGGCGGAGTATTGGTCTGAAGAGGAGGGCTTCCAGGCGATGCGCCGCTCGCTGATCACATATCTGAGGACCGAGAAAGACGTCGTCTCCAACCAGCAGGTTCGTTTCCAGAAATTTGACGGTGATGTCGATACAGCTGTGAGCGCTTTTGAAGCTGCCGAGCAGGGCAATACCGATGAGCTCGCCCGTATCCTTGCGTCGATGGATCCGCAGCCTGCGGGGGGACCCTCATCCCCTCCGACGCAGGCGCCCTCGCAGATTGCCAGCGGGGGATCAGCGTCGTCTGGAAACGCTAACGGTGCCGCGACCGCGGGTTCAGGTGGCAGCGGCTCCGCTGTCAGCACGAGTCCCACGCAGAGCGCGCCGTCTGAGTTCTGAGAAGGAGAGGAACCACCATGGTTGATAGCCCCATGTACGACCGACTCATGCGCCTGGTCGCCGCGATTGAGAGTGCCTCTGCCCTTGACGCCTCGGACAATGAACACAACACCATCGTGTGCGGCCTGAACGAGGCTAATAACGTCACGCACCATATGCGCTCCTACCAGGGGTTCACGGGTGAGACCGGCGATCAGATTGATGCGTGGACCGATACGACGATGAAGCAGGTCCAGGGAATCAAGGAAAACCACAACACCGCGATGGAGTACTACGTCGAGGCGCGGCGGGCCATGACGCACATTCGTGAGGAGGCGCAGCAGCTGTCGCCCACTCTTATCGACTCCAATCTGCAGAAGCTTGCCGACGCGACGCACGTGGCGGTTCCCGTCACGGAGTATCTCGGGCCGTTCGGAGGACCAATCAACACGCTCGCAGTGTCGGCCGATGCCTACTTCCAGGCGCTTATCGCCCAGGCCAATGCGCAGCGGGAGGTTGCGGCGACAGACATTCTCGAGCGAGCGAATAATACGATGCAAGGTCTGGCTGACGGTTTGAATACCCAGACCACTAATGTTCAGGGATATCTTGATGGTGATGTGGACTTCCGCTCTCCTCAGAATCCTGGCCCTTCGATCTCGACGGTCCGTAAGGACATCGAGAATGGATACCTGAACGTCTCTCCGCACGCTCCGGGTGTGTATCCCGGTGATCGCGATAGGGACTACGGGCGTTCCGACCTGCGCGGCACGGGTTCCGGGCTTTACTCGGATGGCTATGACGAGGGTGGGCCGGTGAGTGGTCGCGTCATGTCGTCACCTCGCATCCCGAATGAGTACATCACCGAGGGAGAAGTTGGCTCGCGGCTCAATCCCATCACCGACCCGCAGGATCTCATGGGAATGGACCTGCTGCACACGCGAGTGAACGGCGATCGGCACGCCAACGGAACGGTGGGAGGATATACGCCCGCGCCACCCGTTGACCGATACCACCCCCTGTGGAACGTGAACGGGGGTCCTGGCAGCGAGTCGGCGCTTGCTGCCCGTATGGGAGGCGCCGGTGTTCTCGGAGCAGGCGCTCTGGGGATGGGTGCTGCCTCGCGCCTCGGGGCTGGTGGACTGAACGCATTGGGCCGCACGGCGGCTTCTGGCGCCTCCAGCAGTGGTCTTGCAGGTGCTGCCTCCCTTCGCGCAGGATCTTACTCAGGCCCGGGATACGGAACGTACAAGGCTCCTGTGGCCGGCGGGGCAGGGGCCGGTGCGAGTGGCACGACCGCGGCTACCGGTAGCTCCGCAGCTAAGGCATCGGCTTCGGGAGGCGCTGGTCAGGGCAGTGCTCGCGGTGCCGGTGGCTTCATGGGAGGAGCAGGTGCGGGCGGAGCTGGCGGTAAGGACGATAAGAAGAAGTCGGCGCGTCGCAAGTACACGCCCTTCCGCTTTGACGATGATGGAGATGAACTGCCCGAGGGCTACGTAAATCCGATGTCCCAGACCTACGGGTCGGATAAGGACTTGAGCCCCGCCCCGCGAAAGGATGATGGATGGGACCCGCGCCAATGGTAAAGCCGAGACGAGCGCCTCGAAAGAGTAGGCGCGCGTGGGGAGCTTCGGCTGCCGCTCTCGTCATCGCCGCTGGTGTCACCACGCTCCCAACCACTCCAGCTCAGGCAGACAATACGATCACCGCGGCAGACCAGCCGTATTTCTCGTACTACCACCTGGATCAGGCGAGGGCGAAGGGGTATACCGGCAAGGGGGTAACCATTGCCATAGTTGATGGGGAGGTAGATGCTACTGCGCCCGAGCTGAGGGATTCGGATATTCATAACAAATCAACGTGTGAAGTTACCTCTTCCGCATCGTCTAAGACCCATGGCACCGCAGTTGCTTCGATCTTGGTGTCATCCGTCTATGGAGTGGCTCCCGAGAGTTCTCTTCTCACCTATCAGATACCCGCCCCTAGCAGGGGAGATTCTGCATCTCCTTCGTGTACTGAAACTCAGAATGGCATATCTAAAGTCAGTGTCCCGTGGCTTCTCAACCAAGCGATGAACGACGGTGCGCAAATCGTGAATTTCTCTGCTTCTAGCTCACTCCAGGGTGACGAACTGAAATGGACTGTCGCGAGGGCGTTGACTAAGGGCGTGATCATCACGGCTGCCGCTGGAAATGAAGCAACGGATGAAAACTCATCGTCGCTGTCCCAGTGGTCCGGAGTTGTTGGTGTTAGTGCGATTGGTGTCGATGGTAACCGTCAGGACTATTCGTCCTGGGGGCAGGGAGTAGCAACGACAGCCGTTGGCGGCCCGGTCAAAACGCATGACTTTGCGACGAATCAGATCGTTGAGGCGTCCGGTACATCATTCTCGTCTCCCATCGTCGCCGGTGTTCTAGCGCTCGCCCGCCAGAAATGGCCGAATGCGACATCCAATCAGCTGCTCCAGCTCCTCGTGAAGACGGGCCTCAACCCAGATCACACCTGGAATCAGTACACCGGCTACGGCGGCATCGATCCGGGGGCAATCCTCAAAACGGATCCCACGACGCTGCCCGACGTTAACCCGCTCGCCGACAAGGGGAATGGATCGAGTCCGACACCCGACGAAGTCCAGCAGTATGCGGACGGGGTCGTCAATCCCCTGCAGATCGTCAACGACAACTCGTATGCCTACAGAGGCCTGGATGAATCCTTGATCGCCGATCCGATGGTCACGGTTCCCACGCACCTGGGAACCAGCCCCCGCTATCACGCGAAATAGGTGCGACACAGAAGTTGACAGAGCGGTGGGGTGGCCGGGAGAAATCCCGGCCACCCCACCGTTATGACGAGGAGGGCGCGTCAGCCGATCGACGCGATCGCGAAGGTGATCGGCACGCCCGAGCCGTCGCGGCGCTCGTCCTCTGCGGGAAGCTCAACGGGCGAACCGTCCGCGGACGCGGCCCGTGCCGGCTTCGTGCCAACCCACGCGATATCGAGTCGATCCTCGCCGCGCAGGAAGCGCTGGCAACGCACGCCCTGACCGCCTCGGCCCTTGGACGGGTAGCACTCGAAAGGCGTCACCTTCACCGTCGTCTGGCCCGTGCCCGGCAGCGCGCCCAGCGCCGCCGCCACCGTCACGACGACCGCATCGATGGGAGCCTCGACCACCCAGAAGCCCAGGGCCTCGGCACCGGGGTTCAGCTTCATGCCAGCCATGCCACCCGCCGTACGACCCTGCGGGCGCACCTTCGAGGCGGGCGTGCGCAGCAGCTGCGCGTCCGACGAAATAAACACCAGGTCCGCCTCGTCCGAGCATCGATCAAAGCCCACCAGGCGGTCGCCATCCTCCAGGGCGATGACCTCCCACTCGTCGCGCTGCAGCACGTCCGGTCGCAGGCGCTTGACCGTGCCGCGAGCCGTGCCCATCGCGACGACGTCCGTGCCCTCGGGATCGAGCAGACCCACGGCGGGAACGTCCGTGTGCAGCAGCAGCGACGACGGCATGGCACCGGCGAGCGACAAGCCCGTCTCAAAGCGGGGGAGCGCCGGCAAGTCCACGACGTCGATACGGTGGGCGACGCCGTCCTCCGTCACCACGGCCACCTGCGATCGTGCCGTCGACGGCAGCTGCACGCGCCAGCCGTCCGACGCCGCGCGCGGACCGGGCTCCAGGGGATCCCCGCCCTCGACGCGCGCGAGAGCGCCCGTGGAGGACAGAACCACGACGCACGGGTCGTCCGGGATCTGCAGGTCCAGGCCCTTACCGGAACGCGACACCGACGGCAGGGCTGCCAGCGCGGCATCGTCGGCGGCCGCCGCGCCCACGGGCGTGCCCGTCGAGGCCAGCAGCAGCGTGCGACGCGGCGTGCCCAGGCGATCCGAGACCTCGCGCAGCTCCTTCTTCACGAGCGCGCGCAGCAGCTCCGGATCCTCCAGGATCTCGCGCAGCGACGCGATCTTCGCCAACAGCTCGTCGCGCTCGGTCTCCAGCTCGATGCGCGAGAACTTCGTGAGGCGGCGCAGGCGCAGCTCGAGGATGTAGTTGGCCTGGGCCTCGGATAGGTCGAACGCCGTCATGAGGCGCTCGCGCGCGATCTCTGCGTCGTCGGAGGAACGAATGATCGCGATGACGTCGTCGATGTCCAGGATCGCGATGAGCAGGCCTTCGACCAAGTGCAGGCGATCCTCGCACTTCTTCAGGCGGAAGCGGCTACGACGCGTCGTGACGTCCAGGCGGTGATCCAGGAAGACCTGCAGCATCTCCTTCAGGCCCAGCGTGCGCGGCTGGCCGCCCACGAGCGCCACGGCGTTGATCGAGAAGGAATCCTCCAGCGGCGTGCGCTGGTAGAGCTGCTGGAGCACGGCCTCGGGGTTGAAACCGTTTTTCACCTCGATGACCAGGCGCAGGCCGTGGATGCGGTCGGTGAGGTTCTGGACCGAGGAAATGCCCTTGAGGCGTCCCGCGTTCGCGTTTTCCTTGATCTTTTCGATGACCTTCTCGGGGCCCACCATGTAGGGCAGCTGCGTGACGATGATGCCCATCTTGCGGGCGGTCACGCGCTCGATCTGGACCTTCGCGCGGGTCTTGAACGCGCCTCGGCCCGTCTCGTAGGCCTCCTTGATGCCCTCGAGCCCCACGATGACGCCACCCTCGGGCAGGTCGGGACCCGGAATGTAACGCATGAGGTCGGCGACGGACGCCGACGGGTTATCCAGCAGGTGGATGGCACCCGCGATCGTCTCCGACAGGTTGTGCGGAGCGATATTCGTCGCCATGCCAACTGCAATGCCCGAGGCGCCGTTGACCAGCAGCTGTGGGAACGCGGCCGGCAGAACATCCGGCTGCATGAACTGATTGTCGTAGTTGGGGACGAAGTCGACCGTGTCCTCGTCCAGGCCCGTCACCAGGTCCAGCGCGGCCGGTGCCATGCGCGCCTCGGTGTAACGCGCGGCGGCCGGGCCATCGTCCAGAGAGCCGAAGTTACCGTGACCATCAACGAGGGGGACGCGCAGGTTGAAGGGCTGCGCGAGGCGCACCAGGGCCTCGTAAATCGCGGAATCGCCGTGCGGGTGGAGCTTACCCATGACCTCGCCGACGACGCGCTGGGACTTCACGTGTCCCTTGTCGGGGCGCAGCCCCATCTGATCCATCTGGAACAGGATGCGGCGCTGCACCGGCTTGAGGCCATCGCGCGCGTCGGGGAGCGCGCGAGCGTAGATCACCGAGACGGCATACTCCAGGAAGGACCCACGCATCTCATCGGACACGTCGATCTCTGTGATGTTCTCGTCCTTCTCAGGGATGTCGACGATCTGGTCCTTCTTAGCCATACGCGCAATTATTGCGCGGCTTGGCGCTCATTTCGACTGGCGCGCCGCTTCGGGGCACAATTGGGGCATGGACACATGGACCCGTATCGAACGTGGGGGCTTCTACCCCAAGGCCGTGCAGCGTGCGCTGCGCCGCGCTCTGGGCGCCGCGGAGCCGATCGCGACGCTGTGCCAGGTGGATACGGGTTTCGACCGCGGATCGGTCTTCCGACACCTGACGGTCGCCTCGCTGACGGACCGCGCTATCGTCCAGCTGCACGTCGATGAGATGGACGGCGGCTCGGCGACGATCGCGACGGCCGTGCACCGCGTCGGCGACATCGCCGGGTACTCCACGATCGAGGTCTACACGGATCCGGAGAACGCGAGCGGCCTGTCCGAAATGACGATCGCGCTGGACCTGAAGGGCGCGCGCCGCCTCGAGCTTGAGCCCGCCCGCTGCGACGACCCGAATTGCATGGCCGATCATGGCCTGGCGGGCACGTCCTTCCCCGACGACATGACCTTCCGTATCTCCGCGGCCGCCGATGGGCAGGACGCCCTCGACGAGGCCATGGTCTTCGTCGATCACCTTGCCGCACTGATGGGGACCCGCAGTGAGTGAGCGCGCTCTCACGCTGGACCTGCCTGGTGCCGACCTGCCTGGAGCGGGGGATCCGGTCATCACGGACGTTATCGCTGGCGCCCTCGCGTCGATCGATTCAGCGCTGCCCGGCGCCTCGGCGCAGGCGGCCGGCGCCCTCGGGATCGAGGCCGGGGCTGAGCAGGTGCTCCTCATCCTTGTGGACGGGCTTGGGTACGAGCTGATCCAGGATCACCTCGGGCACACGCCGACGCTGCGCCGCGTGCGAGACGATATTCGCTCGATTCACACGGTCGTCCCCTCGACGACGGCCGCGGCTATCACGGCTTTCGGAACGGGTGCTTGCCCCGGCTCCACCAACATGGTGGGCTTCTCCGTCGCCTACGGCGGCGGTGTCATGAACCTGCTGGCCATGGAGGGTGGGCCCGCTCCCACCGAGTGGCAGCCTACGCCCACCTACTTCGAGCGCCTGGCCGCAGCGGGCGTGTCCTCGGCCGTCATCTCGCCCGCGCGCTTTGCCGGTTCCGGGCTGACGGGCGCGGCGCTGCGGGGAGCGCGTCACGTGCCCGCAGAGTCGCTCAGCGACCGCGTGAGCGCCGCCCTACGCGAGCTTCGCGCCGGCACACCCGTCGTCTACCTCTACTGGTCCGAGATCGATCACGCCGGCCACAGCTCCGGCGTCGGATCGGACGCGTGGATCGGTTGCCTCGAAGAGTTCGACGCGGGGCTGTCTGCGCTGCTGCGTGGCCTGCCCGCGGGCGTGCGAACCGTCATGACCGCGGACCACGGCATGATTAACGTGGAGCACTCCGCCCTCGTGGACGTTGCCGCGACGCCCGCTCTGCGCGAGGGCGTGCGCATCGTCGCCGGTGAGACGCGAGCCGTGCACGTGCACGCGCAGGAGGGCCACGCTGCCGACGTTGAGGCGCGCTGGCGCGAGGCCCTGGGGGAGAGCGCCTGGATTCTCTCGCACGACCAGATGAGCGCGCTTATCGGCCCCGGAGACGGTGCCTCGATCATCGGTGACCTGCTCGTTCTCGCCCGCGGGAACGGCGGCATCGTGGATTCGCGGACCCAGAGCGCCTCGGCGATCGCGATGCCGGGCGTCCACGGTTCGCTCACCCCGACGGAGATGCGCATCCCCGTCATCGTCCTGTCTTAAGAAGACTTCGGGACATACGCGAAGCGGTCGCTCCTTGACGGGCGGCCGCTCGGCGTTTGCTCGGATTACGACTTCGAGCCGAAGAGAATCTCGTCCCAGCTGGGGACCGACCGACGGGTCTTCTTCGAGGAAGCGCGCGCCATCCTCGAACCCGTCACTCCCTGAGCGGGAACGGACCCGGTCGCGCTCTCCTCGGCCTCGGTGGGGGTGGACTCAACGGAATCGGGCGCCGACACGGCCTTCATCGGGATCGCGGGGGTCGCCTGCTCCTCGGCCTTGTCCTCGTCACCCTTGTCCTCACCGGAGGAAGCGGGGGCGTCGGACAGCCACGGGAGCACGCCCGACGAGGCCGGGGCCTCGGTCTTGGGGGAGCGCGACGCCACCGGGATGGCGCCCGTTAGCGTCGGGCGGGCAGAAGGGATCTGCCCGGTTGCGGGAAACAGCGTGTCCTCGGCGGGCTCGGACGGCGCCTCCGCCTTGGTGCGCGCCGACGCCAGGGAATAGATGCGAGCGGAAATCGGACCCGTCGACGTGTCGGGCTCCGTCGCGGGAGCGTCCTCCTCGCCGGCGATCGCGGCCAGGTACTCGGCCTCCTCGTCGACCTCGTCATCCAGGTCCAGGTCGATCTGCTGGCGCTTACCGCGCACCGCGTTGAGCTGATCGATGATGGCCTCGCGGTTACGCAGGTCCTCAGCGTCGGGGTCAACGACAGGAGCGGGGGCGGTGCGCGGCAGTGGAGTGAAGATGGATGCCGTCGGGGAGGCGGAGACCTGCTCGGTCAGCCACTGAGCCTCCTGGTCGATTGCCTCCAGCGAGCCGGAATTCGACAGGTGCCAGTGGGCAGCGTGCTCGGCCGCACCCTGCACGAAAGTCACGATGATCTGCCAAGGCTCCCCGGCCTCGCGCGTTGCGGTCCACTCCAGAGACGACGGGTCGACGCCACGCGCCGCCAGCCGATCCAGAACGAGGTCACCCATCGTGGGGCCGCCGTCGCCAATACGAACGGCGCGGGCGCGCGTCAGCGCATAATCCTTCTCGGCCTGCACGGGAGCCTCAAAACGCTCGACCGCGCTAACCTCCATGCCATGCTGGGACGCGATCTCTGCCGGGGTCGCGCCAGCGCGCAGGAGAGCCTGAATGTCGCGAGGAGCAAGCGTGGGACGAGCGGGCGCCAGCTCCACTCGCGGACGATCACGGCGCGTCGCGCCGCGGAGCTCATCGGAAATCAACACCGAATAGCGTTCACCCTGGGCATCGGTGAGCACCAGGGACTCGCCATCGGCGCTGGTCCCGAGCAATTCGAGCTCAATCATCACTTCCTCCTCAAACGTCTAGGTCGAATCGTCTCAAATAATGCTCAGAATGTCGCGTAGCTGAGCGCGTGTCACACATACGATGGCGCATTACTCTCACAAGTGTTATCCTCCCTGCGCATAGACCACTCGCGCAAACCGGCTCGAGAGGCGAAAGGGGAGAACCATGGCAACCGATTACGATGCGCCGCGCAAGAACGAAGACGAGGTCGCAGAGGACTCGATCGAGGAGCTGAAGTCCCGTCGCAACGACGCCGGCTCTGCCGAGATCGAAGAAGACGAAAACGAAGCGGCTGAGAATTTCGAGCTTCCCGGCGCGGACCTGTCAAAGGAGGAGCTGACGGTTCACGTCGTTCCCCGCCAGGAAGACGAATTCACCTGCTCGCAGTGCTTCCTCGTGCACCACGCGTCGCAGCTCGACCACGTGGACGCCAACGGCGCCCCCGTGTGCACCGAGTGCGCGATGTGAGGTAGGACGATGTTCGGACGCAAGAAGAAGACGGTCGAAGAAGAGATCGAAGAGGTCGAGGCTCTGCCTCGCCTGAGCGACGAGGACGCTGCAATTTGGAGCGAGCCCGGCCCTCGTAACTACGAGGAGGTCGACACCACCGACGGCTACGTCGACATGGGGTCCATCCTGTTCCCCGCGGTTCAGGGCATGCAGCTGCGCACCCAGGTCGCAGACGACGGCACGACCGTCCTGCAGATCCTCGTCGTGCTCGGTAGCTCGGGCATCCAGATGAGTGTCGCAGCCGCACCCCGCTCCGGTGGTGTGTGGGAGGAGCTGCGCGAAGAAATCCGCAAGGGCTTCGAAGATCAGGGTGCCAAGGTCGCCGACTACCCGACGCGCTACGGCAATGAGCTGCTCGTCGACATGCCGATGCAGATGCCCGACGGGCGCTCCGCGACCTCGCGCATGCGCATCATCGGTCGTGAAGGCGACCGCTGGTTCGCGCGCATCGACATCCTCGGCCCGGCCGCTGCCACCGCGGAAGCCGGCGCCGACATCGAGAAGGTCATCGACCGCATCGTCGTGCGTCGCGACGACCACCCGCGCACGCGCCTGGAACTGTTGCCCGTGCACCTGCCCGCGGGTGCTCAGGAAGCCTGACATGGCCTCGTGGTTCGCTAAGGTCGGCGCCGCGCTCGGCCTCGAC
>ERZ772763.157-NODE-157-length-11926-cov-3.60256_pt1 | contig 11926 bp, 10 predicted proteins | sample MGYA00511362_ERZ772763 | MGnify/ENA primary metagenome ERZ772763 (study PRJEB29015, sample SAMEA2738042) | human oral metagenome | biome: human oral; feature: human-associated habitat; material: saliva | place: China | collected 2234 ... | reverse complement strand
ATGCCGGCGTATTTTCTGAATAGACAAGAGAATAACGTTGCATATCTGGAATCGTCATAGCTCCACCAAAGGCAGCTACATAATTATCGTGCTCTCCAAGGTACTCGTAGTAAGTATTGGTGATATCAAATTCATCCGTTAAGTTTAACTTCCCTTCATCGACTTCATCCACGACTAACATATTTAGGGGCAGTTTATAAGTACTTCCCGCTGTCATCGGCTGCAACTCATTCATCGAAAATTGTTGGCCTGTAGCAGGATTTTTATAGGTAAAGGTGATTTGAGAAGGATCAATTCCATTTTCAGCCATGTAGTCTTGTACAACCTCGACCAAGCCTTTATTGGCATAATCATAGACGAGGCCCAGATACTCCATAGTTTCACGGTCCTGATCGAGGACTGCTTGTTTCTCCTCAGGAGTTTTGACACGAGGAGGTTGGAGGGCTTGCTTCTCTTGCTTGGAGTCCACTGCTTGAGGCGTCGTTCCCTCTTGAGCAAGAGGCGAGGCAGGAGCCTGATAAAGATGGAGGTAAGTTAATGCTCCAACTCCTCCTATACATAATAAAATTCCCAACACAATCATGATCGATCGAACATTAAATATTTTTTTCATATGAAGTTAATTATAAAAGATTCTCTTTAAAATAACAAGGTATTTCTGGATCAGAAAACGATTTCTTCTGGCAGGAACTTTTTTAGCAACTCCAACCTCAATCTTTCCTCATGTTCCTATAAATCCATCCAATTTTTACTGTCTTATTTGCGCTTAAAGGATCCCATAATCAATTTAGCAACTTCGCGTGCAATGGTACGGAACAAGGAACTGATAAAGGAATCCTTGGCCTTTTCTAAACTAGATTTCCGTGGACGGCCTGGACTCCGTTTTTGGCTGGCTCTCTCTTCTGCAACTCTCGTCTTTTCTTCTTCTACCCGTTCCTTTTCATTCTCTTCTCTAGCAGATTTTTCAGTCAATTTTTCATAAGCTGATTCATTGTCTACTCGAACAGCATATTTTTGATGGAAAGGAGAGCTGGTAATCAAGGCCAACTGTTCACTTTCGTTTAACAAATCAAAACTGGATTGTGGAGATAAAATATAAGAACGTTCAACCACACTTGGTTGTCCCTTTTCATTTAGAAAGGAAACTAGAGCTTCCCCTGTTCCCAACTCCGTCAAGACACTCTCCGTATCAAACTCTGGGTTTGGTCGGAAGCTTTGAGCAGCAACTTTGATGGCCTTCATTTCTTTTGGCGTATAGGCACGCAAGGCATGTTGGACTCGGTTACCAAGTTGGGCTAAGACAGATTCAGGGAGATCTTGAGGATTCTGCGTAATAAAGTAAATCCCTACTCCTTTGGATCGGATGAGGCGAACGACTTGCTCTACTTTTTCAAGGAAGAGCTTACTTGCATCATTAAACAAGAGGTGGGCTTCATCAAAGAAAAAGACAAATTTTGGTTTTTCTAGATCTCCAACTTCTGGTAAGGTTTCGAACAGACGAGACAACATCCAGATAAGGAAGGTTGAATAGAGCTTAGGGGAGTTAAAGAGACGAGTTGCTGACAGAATGTTGATGTAGCCTCGTCCACTGCTATCCAATTGCATAAAATCTTGAAGATCCAAAGCTGGCTCTCCGAAGAATTGATCTGCTCCCTCTTGTTCTAGTACCAACAAGCTTCGTTGAATAGCTCCCACTGATTGTTTACTGATATTTCCATACTGAGCAGAATATTCTGAGGCATGGTCATACACTTCCTTCAAAAGGCTCTGTAAATCCTTCAAATCAATCAAAGGCCAATTTTTTTCCTTAGCCAATTTAAAGACGATGGCCAAAATCCCTGTTTGCGTTTCGTTGAGATCCAACAAACGAGCTAGCAAAAGAGACCCCATTCCTTCAATCGTTGCACGGACCGGATGGCCTGCTTGACCGAAGACATCCCATAAGCGAACTGGAAAAGCCTGAGGTTCAAAAGGATCTGTAATACCTAGGAGCTTATAGCGCTCCTCCATCTTTGGCGTCCATTGTCCTGCTTTGGCAAGACCGGAAAGATCACCCTTGATATCTGCTAGAAATACTGGAATCCCTTGCTGACTTAATTTTTCAGTTATCACTTTTAAGGTAACGGTTTTCCCTGTTCCAGTTGCTCCCGCAATCAAACCATGGCGGTTGAGCATTTTTAGATAAAGTGGCGTATCCACTGCTCCTTTTGTAATCGTAATACTTGTCATTTTCATTCTCCCTTTTGTCGAGGCATAGTTTTTTCAGAAAAAGTGGCAGGAGTTTCTTCCTTATGTAGGAAGCTTTTTTCCTCACTTTCACATACTCTTCTAGTGTATCATTTTCAAGTATAAACGCAAGAAATATCCCTTCCAAAAATGGGAGATTCATTGGAATCTAATTCGACCAATTTGAAAAATAAAAAGCCTGAATCGAGAGGCACCATTAAGCTACCTTTTGATTCAAACTTTTTTTATTATGAAAGCTTATTTAGCTGCTGCGTAAAGCTCATCAACTTTGTTCCAGTTAATTACTGAGAAGAAAGCTTTGATGTAATCAGGACGTACATTGCGGTATTTCACGTAGTAGGCATGTTCCCAAACATCCAAGCCCAAGATTGGTTTCTTCCCTTCTGAGATTGGTGTATCTTGGTTTGCTGTTGAAGTCACTTCAAGCTTCCCTTCTTTGTTAACAACCAACCATGCCCATCCAGAACCGAAGCGTGTTGTAGCCGCTGCAGTAAAGGCTGCTTGGAATTCTTCAAATGAACCGAAAGCTGCATCGATTGCTGCTGCAAGTTCTGCTGAAGGAGCTGTTTTTTCAGGAGTCATCAATTCCCAGAAAAGAGCGTGGTTCAAGTGTCCACCACCGTTGTTGATAAGCGCTTGGCGGATATCAGCTGGGATAGATTCTACATCTGCAAGCAAAGCTTCAAGGTCTTCACCGATTTCAGGGTGTTTTTCAAGAGCTGCATTAGCGTTATTTACATATGCTTGGTGGTGTTTGTCATGGTGCAAGTGCATTGTTTCAGCATCAATATATGGTTCTAATGCATCGTATGCGTATGGAAGATCTGGTAAAATAATTGCCATGGAAAATACCTCTTTTTCTTTATGTATATAAAAATGATAACGCAATCATCTAATTTATTCAACTATTCTGCTTACACCGATGGGTTAGCCAGCTTTAGTAAAGCTAAATCAAATAGATAATCTTTCTCATAAGTTCCCGATTTCATTTGAAAATCGGTATCAATCAAAAGACAAATAGCCTGCTCCAAATAAGAAAGAGAAATTCCTCTACTATCCCTTAGGGCAAATTTGACTTGGTAGGGGTTCACTTTTCGGCCGGTCAGCTCTGATAGGTCTGAAACGATTTGGGATTCTGTCCGTCCCTCTTGCTTCAATAGTTTGACCTGTGTGTAGACGCGGAACTGACTCAACAAAATGGCCAAGAGTTTGATTTCATCTTCGCCTTGTAACCGCAGGTCCTTAACCAAACTACGGGCGGGATCAATTTGTTTCTTTAAGATCATCTGGATTAGATCAAACAGATTATCCTGTAGGGTCTTCGGAATAGCCTCTTCAATATCTGAGATGGTAATGCTCGAAGCTCCCTTGTACGTTTTAAGAAACTCCAAGTTTTTCTGAATCTCACTAAAATCAAAGCCAGATTTGATCAAAAGTTGTTCGAATGCTGGTGAATCAATCGCTAGCCCTAGTGACTTAATCTCTTCCGTGAAATGGGCACGCAACTCTTGTTCCTTTAATTCAGTTGCCTCCAGCACCTGGGCATCCCGTTTTAAAAGCTTGACAATCCTTCGTTTGCTATCCAGTTTTCCTTCCGCAAAAACAATTAAGCGAGTCGTTTCTAAAGGCGCCGATAAGTAACCTTCAAAGGACTGCAATTCATCATCCGTCAGGTATCTTTTTTTCGCGGTCGTCACATCGACAAAATGATCCAAAATCACTATTTTTTCATCCGCAAAAAATGGGAGGCTGACCAAGTCAAGCTCAACTTCTGAATAAGCTGTTTCCTTCATGTCAAAATAAGAATAGTTTAAATCAGATGAATCGTAGCCTACTTTCTTTAAAAGTTGCTCTTTCATCCACTCAAACTGACCAATGTCGTCCCCTGAAAGAACCAGGATAGGAGGAAGGTTCTTGGCACTAATTTTTTTAATTGTTTGTAAAGCCTGCATGTTCTGAAGGTACCTCATTCCACTCTCTAAAATGATACTGAGTCTGTTCCGATTCCATTTTCTTTTCTAGTGGCGCTTTCTCTAGTGGAGTTGGTGGAGCCGAAACAATCTGGGGAATAGCTGAAAAACTGTTGGGCTCCATCAAATGGAAAGGAATACTTGGCGAAGAGACCTCGGGACTCGTCGAAGCAAATCCTTGAGAAACAATTTGGTCCGGTTGTGCAAGTCTAGCAGTTGGAAGGATCAAGAGACAAGCCAAGCATAGCAAACCTGCAAGAGATAAGACTAGAAAAATCGAAATAGGAGATAAAAGGTAGATCAAGATAGGACCTAGAAATAGGAAAATCAAAGCCCAATGAAGACCTGCATCTCTTAAGCGCCGAACGACTACTGCTTGTTGAGGAACAAAAATAAGATAGAGATAGAGGAGAAAAAAGATGCTTAACCAATCCGAAACGTCCATCCCAATCAAAGGAATCACCTCTTCCTCTGATTTCGAATTTGAAAAGAACAAGACCAATTGGTAAATCCAAAAAGGACTTGTAAACAATAAATGCCAGACTTGGCTAATCCAAAATTCTTTTCTATCTGATCTTCTAGAAAAATCAGCATATTGCATCCAGAACAACTGTAATGATTTCATACTTGTAACCTCATTTCCTTGACTTTATCATAGCAATTTTCAAGCTAGAAATCAAACAGCTCTTATCGAACGGTTTCAATCTTCCACTGATTCCATCCTCTAAAACGAATCGCTCCTTGCCGATCTGTCCGAAAAACCATCATCTGCAACTCTTTAAATCGCTCCAAGGTTTCCTGATGAGGATGCTGGTAACGATTTTTTTCTCCCGCAGATATCAAGGCAATTTTTGCTTGGATTCGCCTTAAGAAGGCTGGGTGAGAAGAGCCCTTAGAACCATGGTGCCCTGCTTTTAATACATCCACGCGCAGTTGAGGATAGCGGGCTAACAAGGTCTTTTCTCCCTCTTCTTCTAAATCTCCTGTAAAAAGGAAGGTCCAACCATAAAACCGGCCATAGAGAACAAGGGAATCGTTATTACTCCCATCTCCTACTTCTACCGGATAGAGAACTTCTGCACTCCCATCAAAGATTGACAGTTGATCACCAGCCTCCAGCGTCTTTACAGGTAGGTTTAACCGTTTGAGCAAACGGACAAAGGAGTCTTTTTTTAAGCTTCCCTTGGAAATGTTGATTTCCTTAATGCTAACCTTAGCCGCAAGGACTTCCAAATCTCCCATATGATCTGTGTCAGTATGCGTGATAACCATATGGTCAATCTGGTCAATCCCTCTACTCTTGAGATAAGGAAGCAAGGTCCGTTCTGCATTGCTAGTAGACCTCCGATTCCTCCATGCTTCCTTTTGGCCAAAGTCCACTTTTCCACCTGTATCAATTAGGATCGTCTTCCCTCGCCAATCACGTAGCAAAATACTATCACCTTGGCCAATATCAATGATGGTAATCTCATTTTCTAAAGGATGCTTCACAATGGCGAATACGGAGCAGGCTAAGAGTAGAAAAAGATATCTCCACTTCTTAACCTTTCGCATCTCATAGAGGCAAGCCAATAAGAATAACAGCAAGAGGAAGAAAGAAATACTTGGTTGTCCAAAAACCAAAGATTGACTGGTAAATCCCGCTATAGACTCCATACTTTTTTCCATCCAGATGAAGAAGGGATTCCAGAAGGTCAATGGATATAGAAATGAGAGGAGAAAGACGACACTCAGTCCTGGTAACAAAAGGACATCAAATAAGAGAGAAAAAACAAAGGTTAGAGGGAGAGACCAGGGCTGGTATTCTCCAAAGAAAAAAATCAAAAAAGGAAGAACACCTAGTGTTAACACCAGACTCTCCTTGACGACTTTTCGGATTCCTGACTTCTCCTCCTCGGAAGAGGTTAGCGTCAATATAAAAGCGTAGGCACAAGATAAGAGTCCCCCAGCAGTCAATAATGAAGAAGGTAGAAAAAGGAGCAACAAGAGGAGGGTCATCCCCATATTCTCCATTCCTTTGAGACCTTGCTGGGCTAGAAGCTTCTGTATAAGGCTTCGAACGACCGAAACCGAAAAGCCCGTCATCCCAGCATAAAGAAGCGAAAACGGATAGAGGAGGGTTGCAACTTTTTCCTGCTCCAATCCCAAGCGGAGAAAGAATCGTCGAAAAGCATCTAAGAAGAAGGCAACCTGCATGCCCGATAAGGCGAACAGATGGATAATCCCCAAGTTCGAATACAGCTGACTCATTTCTTCGAACTCCACATCTAAAAAACCAAAAAGCAAGCCCGTCATATAGTGACTCATGGGTTGGGGGAAATGCTGGTGAACCCACACAAGAGCCTTCCGCCTCCAACTAGACAGGAGGCCTATTAAATCTCTAGGTTCAGCAGGTCTCTTTTCAAGGATCTGGCTGATTTTCAAAAGATGATAGATCCCTTGTGTTTTCAGATAAGCCTGGTAATCAAAGCCCATGAAATTTCGCTGTTTTGTCGGGGTCTCTAAGTCTCCTTTTATTCTTAATTCTAGCCCATGATCCAAGTGTTTAAAATAGGCTTGTTCTTCCCTTGTCTGAAGCTGATAGAAAACCTGAAAAGTACGACTACCTGACTGAGCACGAAAGGATAAGGCATCTCCATTCACCTTGATGGTATCTGGTAAGAGCTGAATAACCCTTGGAACCTCTTGATCCCGCGCTTCCTGCTTACCATGTTCGATTCGAAAAGCAAAACAAAGTGTAGCAAACAAGAGAAGCCCTACTAGGATTAGAAATTGTTTGCCATTGTAGCGTCTACTAAACAAGATGAAGATGGCCAGAAGGAAGATTGGAGCGAGCAAGTGACCTGTATACATCCAATAATAAAGAGGCAAGACGGGAAGAGTCAGATGAAATGGATGAATATTGATGCTTCTAATCCACTGTAACATGCTCTTTTAACTTTTCTAGTGTCTTTTGGCCAATCCCAGAAACATTTTTCAATTCATCAACAGATTGAAATTTTCCTTTTTCCTCTCGATAAGCAATGATATCCTGAGCTCGTTTTTGACCAATCCCAGAAATAGTCTGTAATTCTACTTCTGTGGCTGTATTGAGATTAACCTTGCCATCCTTTTGCTGGTTTTCACCACCTGTGGTCCCAGCAGAAGCAGACGCTACAGGCGCCACTTCTTCTCCATTCTTAGCAACATAGACAATAGACTCATCCTCTAATTTTTGAGCCAAGTTGACAGATTGGCTATTGGCTTCGTCTGTCATCCCTCCTGCTTTTTGCACTGCATCATAGACCCGACTCCCCACCGGAAGCTCATAGACTCCCGCCTGTCTGACAGCTCCCTTCACATCCACCATGATTTTCTCATGCGAGGAGTCGGTCTTTTCCTCACTTCTCTCCTGAGAGCTCGAAGTAAAGCTTGAATCTCCCTTAGGAGAACTCTCTTGCTCCACCGTTTCTAACTGGGAAATGACTGTTTCTGGCGCTTGTGGGGTTGGCTTAGGCCAAAAAAGGAACACTCCTCCCACCACTAGCCCCACAGCAGCCAAGCCTAAAAACAGTTTATATTCCTTGATTTTCTCAATCCATGTCTCCATAAATACCCCTTTTATTTTTATTATTCGTAAAAAATCAAACAAATAAAAAAAGAATGTCAAAAATCACATGATTTTTGACATTCTTTTTATCTAGAGAGCTGTCTAGTCTTTCCGATGCTTATCTGGATCCCAAACGAAACTTGCGATATAACTAAACAAGAGGGTCAGTAAAGCGACAACCAAGACAAATGGCAACAATAAAAACTTCAAGAAACGGATGAGGATAAAAGGTTTCCGGTCATTGCGGAGTGCCTGAGATTCCGCATCTAAGCGATCAAACTCAGCCTGGATACGTCTTGCAACTTCTTCCACTCCCTCATCATTCATTTTTGCAATATCAGAGATATCAATAGGGTGCCCAAAGTTCATGTCAACCCGTTCACAGCTAGCTAGTCCTTTCAAGGTCATTGGACCAGTATAAGTTACAGGTATAATACGAACCTTGGCCATTTTGGCAATCACGGCAACTCCACCCTTCACATCCTGAGAATGGCGGCTTCCACTTGGAAACATAATCAATGAACGCTTGCTTTTCTTGAGCATATTGACTGGATATTTGATAGCAGCTGCACCTGGATTTTCACGGTCAATTGGGAAGGCTCCACACATGCGAATCCACCAACCAAAAATTCGATTGGCAAAGAGCTCTTTCTTGGCCATAAAGATAAATTGCTTAGGCTTGGTCGCAAAGGCCATATAGACCGGATCCCACCAAGTCCGGTGAGGAGCGACAAGTATATAATTTTCTTCTTGACTTGGGATCAGTTCCTTATGATGATAATGAGCATTTCCATTCAGAACCCATAAAATAAAGGTCACTAACCCACGTAAATAGGTATAAAACATGCTTTCTCCTTTGATAATTCTCTTGTTTAACCATTATACCTTATCCTTTTGTTCCCCGCAAATCTTTTCAAAAACTTGATGACTCAACAAATTGACTACATCTAGTCTTTTTCTTAAAAAAATGATATCATGTTTCTATGGAAATGAATGAATTAAAGGGATTAACCTATGAAGAGGTCCGCAAAAAAATACAGCGTGGCCAAACCAACGAATTTAAAGCGAATACCAGTACCAGTACCTGGCAAATTATCAAGCGTAACGTCTTTACCTTGTTTAATGCTCTGAACTTTGTGATTGCTCTCGCTTTGGTTGCGGTACAAGCCTGGAGTAACCTAGTCTTTTTTGCAGTCATCTGCTTTAATGCCTTATCCGGAATTGCCACAGAGCTCCGCGCTAAACGGATGATTGATAAATTGAATTTGATGAGTAAGGAGCTCGTTACTGTCATCCGATCGGGGGAAGAAGAAAGCATTGATCCAGAGGAAATTGTCCTTGGCGATGTGATTAAGCTTTCGGCAGGTGACCAAATTCCGAGTGATGCCATCGTTCAAATCGGGATTGCAGAAGCCAACGAAGCTATGCTGACAGGAGAAAGTGACTTGGTGCTCAAGGGAGAGGGAGATGAACTTCTATCCGGGAGCTTCTTAGTAAGTGGCCAAGTCTACGCTCGTGTCAATCGTGTGGGGGCCAATAACTATGCTAATAAATTGATGGTCGAGGCAAAAACTCTCAAACCCATCAATTCCCGCATTCTCTATAATCTCGCAAAAATCTCTAGTTTCACTGGTAAGATTATTATCCCATTTGGAATCGCCCTCTTCTGTGAAGCCTTTTTTATCAAGCTGCTTCCAATGAAAGATTCTGTGGTGACTTCTTCTACTGCCCTCCTGGGCATGTTGCCAAAAGGGATTGCCCTTCTGACAGTAACCTCTCTCCTAACAGCCGTGATCAAATTAGGGATGCGCAAGGTCTTGGTTCAGGAGATGTATTCAGTCGAAACACTGGCTCGTGTGGATACTCTTTGTTTGGATAAGACGGGAACCATCACCCAAGGAAAAATGACCGTCAAAGACATTCACTCCCTGTCTGAACACTTTTCTGAAGAAACCATCGAAGTCATTCTCGCTGCATATATGCAAAATTCTGAGGATAACAACCCGACTGCCCAAGCTATCCGTAAGGCATATGGGGAGCTAGAACATGCCTATACAGCAGAATCAATCATTCCATTTTCAAGCGATCGAAAATGGGGAGCTATGACCCTGTCTAACTTGGGAACGATTTATTTGGGTGCCCCAGAGATGCTTCTCAAAGAAAATCCTCCAGCAGTATTGGAAGCCCAATCCCATGGATCACGGGTCTTGATTTTAGCTCGTAGTGTTGAAGTCATTGATATGCATGATTTGACTTTACCAAGTGATGTAGAAGCTATCGCTGTGATTGAAATCTTAGATCCCATCCGTGAAGGGGCTGCTGAAACCTTAGATTATCTTCGCTCACAAGATGTGGATTTAAAAATCATTTCAGGAGATAATCCTGTTACCGTTTCCTATATTGCCAAAGAAGCAGGTTTTGATAGCTACGATAATTATGTGGACTGTTCAAAAATCGATGATGCTGAGCTTGTTGATCTAGCTGAGAATACTGCTATTTTCGGTCGGGTATCTCCTCACCAAAAGAAACTCTTGATTCAAACCCTCAAGGCCGCTGGTCGTACCACTGCTATGACAGGAGATGGGGTCAATGATATTCTAGCCTTACGAGAAGCTGACTGCTCCATCGTGATGGCTGAAGGAGATCCTGCAACACGCCAAATTGCCAATCTGGTCTTGTTAAACTCAGACTTCAATGATGTTCCAGAAATTCTTTTTGAAGGACGTCGGGTCGTCAACAACATTGGACGGATTGCTCCTATCTTCTTTATTAAAACGATCTACTCCTTCATTCTGGCCATTATCTGTATCGCAAGTGCCCTGTTCTTTGATGTGAACTACTTGTTGATTTTCCCATTTATTCCGATTCAGATTACGCTAATCGATCAGTTTGTTGAAGGTTTCCCACCATTTGTCTTGACCTTTGAACGAAACATTAAGCCAGTGGAAAAACACTTCCTCAAACGTTCCTTGCATCTGGCCTTGCCAAATGCCTTGATGGTTGTCTTTAGCGTCCTGTTTGTTCGTTTATGGGGAGCTCATCATGGCTGGTCAAGTCTTGATATGTCTACCCTCTCTTACTACTTATTAGGATCTATTGGTTTCTTGTCCGTTATTCGGGCTTGCCTACCACTCAATATCTGGCGTGGACTCTTAATCATCTTCTCTGTCTGTGGTTTCTACCTTTCTGCCTTTTACTTGAAAGGTCTGATTGAAATCGGAACATTGACAGCTGTGACCTTCCCAGTCTACCTTGCCTTGATGTCCCTCTTTACAGGGATCTTCATCTTGGCGACGATTTATCAAAAATATGAATTTGATTAAAAAAGTTGAGAGTAAGATACTCTCAACTTTTTTATTTTACATCAATAGGAACAATAGCAGGTTTCTCACCAAAAGCAGAGAAAGGTTTTATTTCTAATTCTAAATTCCCTTCACCTTTAACACCAAAATGTACAACAGCTCCTTCCATTGATCTACCAGGTGTAATTGAACCCATGGTATGCTCATTGGCATAACTTTCCATTTTATTTCCACCTACATATAAATTAATATCTATTCCAATAGGCATATCTTTGTCCGAAAGATTTTTAACATTATATGTAACTTTTAAAACTTTATCTGGATTTGAATTATCAAACTCATTTCGTTCATCTGTCCACTCAACATTAGTAATAGTATACTCAGCATACTTATCAAAAGTGATCGTATCACCTATTGAGTAAGTTGATTTGTTTTCTTTTTTAGCTTCACTGCTTGACGATTTCTCGGTTTGAGCTTCTTGTGGTGCTGTATCTGAAGTTTTTTGAGAATTGCCACAAGCAACTAGCAGATTAATTGAGAAAAGACTAAATCCTAAAGCTAACCATTTTTTTGTTTTGTTCATAAACAAAACCTCCTTTATTTTTTATAATGTTATCATATTATTTAAAATAAGGCAAATGATTTTATGCGTAAAAGTAATATCCTTGTTACGGTAATATTTTCATCATTCCTAGCTTTTCCCCATCCTCTTTTCGTGCTATAATAGAGCCATGAACGATATCGAATTAAAAGACGGCGAACGCGTCAACAAACTATTTTCCAGTGATGTGAAAATAATTCAAAACAGAGAAGTTTTT
>ERZ772763.151-NODE-151-length-12139-cov-3.79684_pt1 | contig 12139 bp, 10 predicted proteins | sample MGYA00511362_ERZ772763 | MGnify/ENA primary metagenome ERZ772763 (study PRJEB29015, sample SAMEA2738042) | human oral metagenome | biome: human oral; feature: human-associated habitat; material: saliva | place: China | collected 2234 ... | reverse complement strand
CTCTTGGGTCGCGGCAACACAGGCAATGATTCCAATCAGCGATCCGGCCACATATGATATATCGGCGCCTGAATCCACAAGGAAGTACAGGGACGCAAAAAGTAAGACAGAGCAGAGTAGCCCTGCAACTATGGAGATGATTCCTCTAACACTTTCAAGGCTCAATTCCCTACCGGCTGCCCGGCGTCGCCAGGACGCTACGCGTTGCGAGAAAAATTGGGAGGCTCTCATGAGGTGAAGTTCTTGGGCGCGACTTTGAGCCATCAGATTGTCTAGATAGTAGTTCTCTACCCGATAGTCCTCGTACATTAGGGTGTATATTGCGTAATCACGTTTAGCGAGGATTACCATTGCAATAGATAGAGGTAGTGAACACAGCGCCGCAAAAATTGCTGCCACAATGCTGACGTTCGCAATATTAAAACAGAGGAGAAAAACCATCGCAAAGGAACTCACCAGTGTCATAACTGACATGGTGTGAACCTGCAATTCCTGTTTCGATATTGCCTCTCTAGCAGCACGTATATCTTCCTGTGATTTTGTGCTACCTATATCAGATAACGGAAATGTAGATAACCTGGTATTTAACATGCAGTGAACCCGATAGTTCATCTTTGATTTGAGGATAAGCATGTTACTTCTTACCCAGCGTTGAGCAATGATATTAATTCCGACGACAAGAGCAAGAGCAATAATATAAATCCATGCTGCGCCACCATATGAACCACTCAAGGCTGATACTGTATTACCGATCAGCAGGGACTGGCTCACAGGAATGCAGGCGATGACGGCTAGCGATAGGGCGGTGCTCACCAGGGTCGCGGGACAGGTTTTCCAGGCTAGGCGGAAGGACCAGAGTATAGAGGAAAATAGATTTTTCATTCTCACCACGCTCACAAAGTCGTATTGAACTCATCTTTGAGCCCTGAAACTCCTCGATGAGCGGACATCGAAACACTACCGGTGCCTCATTAGTTATTAGTTACCCTACCTCTCACTGAAAGATAAAACACACATATTCGCGCGTGTCTACGAATATTAAGCAGGTATATCTGCGATAGTGCCGGGCACCCAAGAGCCAGCCGACGCCTCTACCCGCAATACCCCCAGCCCCCTTCGTCATAGTCAGTCATATTAAGTTCATATTTCGCCTCAATGTCATGTCCAGAAATATTAGGACATCAACCGCCGCACATCTTGCACACCCTCGGAGGCGGTGGGTAGAGTGAAGGCGTTATCTATCAAGAGCGACCGAGAGATCTGGCTCGTCGACGTCGCAGCAACCTCGCCAGTATCCCCACCGTCACGGTGCAGGGTACGGACAAGGTGCTCCCGCCAGGACCGATAGAGAAGAATACCCTTCGGCACCCCACGATGAGCCGTACCAGCAAACCGGTACAGCGCATCCCGCAGAAGAATTCACGCACCCCGCCGGTGCGTATCTATCGGGTGAACACGAAGGATGGTTATGACGACAGTTCACCCGGCTCTTTCTTTTGAGCTGTTCCCTCCGCGCTCACACGCGAGCTGCGAGTCGCTACTGCACACCATTGCGGAGCTTGAGGGTACCAACCCCGACTACGTGTCGGTCACCTACGCCGGTGACGCGAAGCGCCGCCAGAAGACCCTGGCGCTGCTCGACCACCTGGTGCATGAAACCTCCCTTACCCCGCTGGCTCACCTGATTTGTGCGGGCCATTCGGTGCACGAGCTGGAGCGTGCGGTCCGCCTGATTCTGGGTCTGGGCGTGCGCGGCTTCCTGGCTCTTCGCGGTGACATTCAGGAGGGTCAGGTTTCTGAGCTTCCTTTCGCCCGCTACCTGGTGGAGCTGATTCGCCGCGTTGAGCGTGAAGATTTTGCTCACCTGGCGGCTGGTAAGGTGTCGATTGGTGTGGCGGCGTACCCGCAGAAGCACCCGGAGTCCGCATCCCTGCTGCAGGACATTGAGATTCTGCTGTCCAAGCAGCGTGCCGGCGCGGATTTCGCGATCACTCAGGTGTTCTTTGAGGACGAGCGCTACAGCACCCTGGTCGACTCAGCACGCCTGGCGGGCGTGGACATTCCGATTATTCCGGGCATCATGCCGGTGACCTCGCTGAAGCGCCTACGGAACCTCTGCCAGATGGCGGGCATGGAGGTCCCGACGGATCTTGCGTACCGCCTTGAGACGGCAACCAGTGACGCTGAGCTACACCGCATCGGTGTTGAGTACGCGTTGAACCAGTGCCGCACCGTGATGGATGCGGGCGCACCGGGTCTGCACTTCTTCACCTTCAACGAGCATGCGGCGGTTCTGGACGTTCTGGATCAGCTGGATTTGCCGCGGTACAGCAACCGTTTCTCTCAGCCGCTGAGCGAACTGGAATACGCCTAAACCCACCCATAACGCTCCTTATCGGATGCGTTTCCACTTTTCTCCCCCCACAAATATTCCGGGAGTTACGACCTCCGTTTCACCGCCCACCGCTGGGTGGTGAAACACCGGAACTGACTCCCACATCTATCCCCAGTAAAGGAAAAAATATTATGTCGAACACCGCATTCCCCGCCGCAACCATTGTTGGTTACCCCCGCGTGGGCCGCTTCCGTGAGCTGAAGAAGGCTCAGGAGGCTTTCTGGAAGGGCAAGGTCACCCTGCAGGAGCTACAGGATACCGCCGCTGACGTGCAGCGCACCTATTTTGAGCGCGTGACCGCCGCGGGCCTGAAGGCTGACGACTACTCGATTCCGGCGACCTTCTCCTACTACGACCAGGTGCTTGATGTTGTTCGCCTGTTCACCCTGGTTCCCGAGCGTCTGGCTGAGGCTAAGGATGCACGCGGCCTGCTGGATCTGCCCGGCTACTTCGCACTGGCGCGCGGTACCGAGACCCTGCCTCCGCTGGAGATGACCAAGTGGTTCGACACCAACTACCACTACCTGGTGCCCGAGATTGGTGCCGGCACCGAGATTAAGCTGAACCTTGAGGCCATTGACGAGCAGCTCGAGGTCGCAAAGCAGGCTGGCGTGAAGGTTCGCCCGCAGATTGTTGGCCCGCTGACCCTGCTGCTGGGCGCTAAGGCTGAGCAGGGTTCCGCTGAGGACTTCTCCCCCGTTGACCGTCTGGATGAGTTCGTTGCCGCGTACGCTCAGGTGCTGGAGCAGCTGGCTGAGCGCGGTGTTGAGTGGGTTCAGCTGGACGAGCCGGGCCTGACCGTGGACCGTGCCGACAACGCGAAGGTTGCCGAGCTGGCCGAGCGCACCTACCGCGCCCTGGCCGCCGCCGAGAAGCGCCCGCAGATTCTGGTGACCAGCCCCTACGGTTCCCTGCGTGAGAACCTGCCGGCACTGCTGGGTACCGGTGTTGAGGCTCTGCACCTTGACCTGGTGCACGGCGTGTACTCGAAGGCTGAGCTGGAGTCTGTTTCTGCCGCTGGCGTGCACCTGGTTGCCGGTGTTGTGAACGGCCGTAACGTGTGGCGTGCCGATGTTCGCGCGGCACTGAAGACTCTGGAGGCGCTGCCCGGCGCATCCGAGGGTGCCGTGTCGGTTTCCTCTTCGACCTCCCTGCAGCACGTGCCGCACGACCTGGAGCTGGAAGACCCCGCCGAGGTTCCCGTGGACGGCCTGGCATTCGCCGACCAGAAGGTCGCTGAGATTGCTCTGCTGGCTCGCGGCCTGGCTGAGGGTGAAGCCGCTGTTGAGCCCGAGCTGAAGGCTGCTGACGAGGCGCTGGCTCGCTTCGCCGCCGACCCGCGCAAGCACAACGATGAGATTCGTGCCCGCGCCGCAGCTGTGGCTCCCGAGGACTTCGACCGCCCGACCATTGACGTTCGCCGCGCGGCTCAGGCTGACCTGAACCTGCCGAAGCTGCCGACCACCACCATTGGTTCCTTCCCGCAGACCGCTGAGATTCGCCGCCACCGTGCGGAGGCTCGTGCGGGCAAGATTTCCGCTGAGGAGCTGAACGGCTTCCTGCGTGACGAGATCGCCTCGGTCATCAAGCTGCAGGAGGAGCTGGGCCTGGACGTGCTGGTTCACGGTGAGGCTGAGCGTAACGACATGGTTCAGTACTTCGCTGAGAACTTCGACGGCTTCGCAACCACCCGCCACGGCTGGGTTCAGTCCTACGGTTCGCGTTGCACCCGCCCCTCGATCCTGTTCGGTGACGTGAAGCGTCACGGTGAGGGTCTGCGCGGTGAGGCGTTCACCGTTCCGTGGAGCTCCCACGCACAGTCGCTGAGCGAGAAGCCGGTCAAGGGCATGCTCACCGGCCCGGTGACGATTCTGGCGTGGTCCTTCGTGCGTGACGACCAGCCGCGCCGCGAGACCGCTAACCAGGTGGCTCTGGCTCTTGCCGACGAGATTGCCGACCTGGAGCAGGCGGGCATCCGCATCATTCAGGTGGACGAGCCGGCTCTGCGTGAGCTGCTGCCCCTGCGCCGCGATGAGCAGCCGCAGTACCTGGACTGGTCGGTGAACTCCTTCCGCCTGGCAACCAGCGGTGTTAAGGATTCCACTCAGATTCACACCCACCTGTGCTACTCGGAGTTCAACGAGATTATCGACTCGATTAACGCTCTGAACGCTGACGTGACCAGCATTGAGGCGGCTCGTTCGCACATGGAGCTGCTGGCTGACATTCCGGAGAGCTTCGTTTCCGGTCTGGGCCCGGGCGTGTGGGACATCCACTCCCCGCGTGTTCCTTCTCAGGAGGAGATTGAGTCCCTGCTGAAGGCTGCGATTGGTTACGGCACCATTGCTGACCTGTGGGTGAACCCGGACTGTGGTCTGAAGACTCGTGATTACGAGGAGACCAAGCAGTCTCTGCGTCACCTGGTGGATGCCACCAAGGCGATCCGCGCGTCCCTCTAGGAGGCGCCTATTGGTTCCGCTGCCTGCTGCGGGTTGACCGGATGATGGTTTGCTCGCGGTAACCTGCGGCAGGTGGCGGTTGTTCGGCTTCGTGCCGGTATGCGTACCGACTGTATGCCGAGCTTTTGGGGATAGATAACGGGCCCGCCCGCACGGATTCTTCTGCACCGTGCGGGCGGGTTTTCTGCATCCTCGGAGGGTGCAGAGGGCGCGTCCTTGAAGGGGCTACCACCTTCTCTGCCACCCGCGTACCCCGCTGAGAAGCACCTGTACCGGTGAGCCACCATCCGGCGCGGTGCCGGGCATCCTGTGGCTTGCGGGCGTAAGAACATAGAATGGAACCATGACTATTAACTCTGGAATCACTAAAGAATGGGTGGATGAAACCGTCAAGCCGGGCGACGATTTCTTCCGCCACGTCAACGGTAAGTGGCTTGCTACCCACGAAATCCCGGCGGACCGCCCCAAGGACGGCGGCCTGTACACCCTCCGCGATAACGCAGAGAAGCACGTGCGTGAGCTGGTGGAGAAGATTGCGAAGGAGCAGCCGGAGTCCCGTATTGGCGCGCTGTACAACTCCTTCATGGATGTTGAGAAGATTGAGGCGGACGGCCTGGAGCCGCTGCTGAAGGAAATCGCCCCGATCCTGAACTCGGCAACCCCCTCCTACCTGGCTGTGACCCTGGCGTTGCTGTCTCGTGCGGGTCTGCCGCAGCTGTTCGCCTGGTACACCAGCAACGACCCGAAGGACCCGAAGAATTACACGTTCTTCCTGTACCAGTCGGGTCTGGGTCTGCCGGATGAGTCCTACTACCGTGAAGAGAAGCACGAGCAGGCGTGCGCGGCGTATGTTGAGCATATTGCCCGCATGTTTGAGTTGACCGGTCTGGCTGAGGGCTTTGGCCTGACCCCGGAGCAGGCGGCTCAGCTGGTGTTCACTCACGAGTCTGAGCTGGCTCGTCTGCACTGGAACGTCGTGGAGAACCGCGACGCTGAGGCGACCTACAACCCGTACCAGGCGACCGAGCTGGACGAGAAGTTCCCCGGCTTCCCGTTCTCCCAGTGGCTGCTGGCTCTCGGCGCTGACCCGGAGACCCTGGGTCAGGTTATTGTGGCTCAGCCGTCCTTCTTTGAGGGTGCGGCTAAGCTGTTCACCTCCATCCCGCTGATGAGCTGGAAGCTGTGGGCTGTGTGGACTGTTCTGCGTTCGCGTGCGCCGTTCATGTACGACGAGCTGGTTCAGGAGAGCTTCAACTTCTACGGCAAGACCCTCTCCGGTACTCAGCAGATTCGTGAGCGCTGGAAGCGCGGCGTGGGCGCTGTTGAGAAGGCTCTGGGTGAGGAGATTGGCCAGGAGTACGTGGCTGTGCACTTCCCGCCCTCGCACAAGGAGAAGATGCTGGTTCTGGTCGGCAACCTCCTGGAGGCGTACCGCGAGTCTATTGAGTCGCTGGACTGGATGACTGAGGCAACCCGCGAGAAGGCGCTGGAGAAGCTGTCGAAGTTCGTCACCAAGATCGGTTACCCCGATAAGTGGCGTGACTTCTCCGCACTGGAGCTGGTGCCCGGTGACCTGTTTGAGAACCTGCGCCGTACCGGTGCGTTTGATGCTGACTGGCTGATTGCCCGTAAGGGTCAGCCGGTGGATAAGTCGGAGTGGCTGATGACTCCGCAGACCGTGAACGCGTACTACATGCCGCCGGCAAACGAGATTGTGTTCCCGGCAGCGATTCTGCAGCCGCCGTACTTCAACCCGGATGCTGACGATGCGGCGAACTACGGCAATATCGGCATGATTATTGGCCACGAGATTGGTCACGGTTTTGACGATCAGGGTTCCCGCTATGACGGCGACGGCAAGCTGGAGAGCTGGTGGACTGAGGAGGATTACGCGAAGTTCAAGGAGCGTACCGCAGCGCTGGTGGAGCAGTACAACGCGTACGTTCCGGCGGGTCTGGATCCGAAGTTCCACGTGAACGGTGAGCTGACTCTGGGTGAGAACATTGGCGACCTGTCCGGCATGTCGATTGCATTGAAGGCGTACCGTCTGGCTTTGAAGAAGCAGGGCATTGAGTCGCTGGATGACGCACCGGTGATTGACGGTATGACCGGTATTCAGCGTTTCTTCTTCTCGAATGCTCGCGGCTGGTGCACGAAGTCCCGCCCGCAGCATGCTGAGGTGATGATTTCGGTGGATCCGCATTCGCCGGATGAGTTCCGTGTGAACGGTGTGGTGCGCAATATTGATGAGTTCTATGAGGCGTTTGGTGTCTCTGAGGGCGATGCACTGTACCTGGCTCCGGAGGAGCGCGTGCGCATCTGGTAGCATCCCGATAAGGGTATATGCTTTATTGCGTATATAAGAAAGGCGCCCGCCTCGTGGGTTTATTCCATGGGGCGGGCGCCTTTTAGTTGTAGAAGCTATACGCTTCTAGACTGAAGCTTTTAGGACGCAGAAGCCGATGCTGAAGCTACTGCAGAAGCCGAGGACGAAGCACGCATACCCGTCAGCTTCCACGCGCCGTTCTCATACACGCCGTGCAGGGTGCGCTCCACCTCGTCCTTACGATCCGATTCAGAGGGAGCTTCCTGCACACGGTCCTTGCTTGCAATGAACTCGCCGGGGTCCATGGTCAGGCGAATATCCCAGTTGTAGGTATCGCCATCACGCTCAGGCTGCGGGGTAAGCATGGTGATGGTGACAGCCGGGTCCTGCATCCAAATCTTGCCCTGCTGCAGACCAGCGCCCAGGGAACGTGCGTCAGGTTCGAGGAAGTTCTTCAGCTCAGAGTTATCGAGTGCACATTCACGCAGCGGCTCGGTCTTGCCGGTGCGCATGTAGTACTCAATGGCTGCACCGAAGAACGCGATGGACTGGTACAGACCCTCGACGCTGTTCTCGTTGGCAACGGCGGGCTTCACGGGCACGGGAGCGTTCTTAGAGGGCTCAGTGCGGGTTCCGGGCTGGTAGTCAGCGGGCTTGGAGGTGTAGCCGTCCAGGACCGCAACGCCGGAGTAGTCGCTACGTACGCTCTTAGATGCCGACGCAGCAGCGGAAGCGCTACCGGATGCGCTTTCGGAAGCAGAGCCACTGGTTGCCTGGGGCTGCGCGCCACATGCTGCGAGGAAGGTTGCGCCACCGGCGGCTACAACCATGCCGAGTGCGGATCGGCGGGTTACGTTCTTCATTGGTTCTCTCTATCTACGGTGGTGGCGCCCGCCTCGTGGGCTTCATGCCACGCGGCGGGCGCCTTTTAGGTGTAGAAGCTATACGCTTCTAGGCTGAAGCTTTTAGGAAGCAGAAGCCGATGCAGAAGCGGAAGCCTCAGAGTCAGACTTCATGCCGGTCAGCTTCCACGCACCGTTCTCGTACACACCGCGCAGGGTACGCTCGTTGACGTTCTCACGACCGCTTTCGGGGACCTCCAGAACCTTATCCTTAGATGCCATGAATTCGCCGCGGGTAAGGGTGAAGCGAGCATTCCAGGTGTATGCCTTACCATCGCGGGTGGGCTGTGCGGAGAGCAGGGTGATGGTGACGGTCGGGTCGTGCATCCAGACTTCGCCCTTGACCAGCTTTTCGCCGAGGGTGCCGTCTTCCGGCTCGAGCATCGACTTGAGTTCGCTCTTGTCCATAGCGCTTTCACGCAGGGGCTCGGTCTTACCGGTACGCATGTAGTATTCCATGGCTGCGCCGAAGAACGCGATGGACTGGTACAGGCCCTCCACGCTGTTCTCGTTGGCGACGGCGGGCTTCACGGGCACGGGCACGTTCTTGGCCGGCTCGGTGCGGGTTGCCAGCTGGTAGTCAGCAGGCTTGGAGGTGTAACCGTCCAGGACAGCAGCACCGGAGTAGTCGGCGCGTGCGTTGTTAACTTCGGCGTCCGAGGTAGAAGCGCTACCGGATGCAGATGCAGAGCCGCTGGATGCCTGGGACTGCGAACCGCATGCAGCCAGGAGGGTTGCGCCACCGGCAGCGACAAACAGGCCGAGGGCGGATCGGCGGGTTACGTTCTTCATTTTTTCTCTCTATCTGTGGTGTGTTTTCCGCACCGTGGTGTGGGTGATGCCTGGGCATCTAACGGGAAGACGGCACTACACGAGTGTAGTGCCGTCTTCCAGTATATGTTTTTTGGCTTGGGATTCTTTAGCCGCCGTAATAGTAGTAGTGGCTGTAGGAGCTGCCGTAGTAGTCGCTGATGACGACGCGGCCGCGGCGGCCGTAACGGTTGGAGTAGTAGCCGTTGTGGGGGGTGCGGCGCACGGTCGGGCGGTAGGTGGTTGCCTGTGCGGGGGTGAGCAGCGCGCCGAGGGCGGTTGCTGCGCCTGCGCCTGCGGCGGCGAGTGCTGCGCGGCGGGTGAGGCGTGCGGGCTTCTTGGTGGCCATGATGTGCCTTTCGGGGTCGGTGTTTCTGTGAAGTGACATGGTGCGTGCACGGTGTGCGGCTGTGCATTGACCATTTCTTATTGTAAGCCTCAACGTTAATGTTTTTACGTGTAGAGTACACCTTCTAGTTGAGGCTTAAACAATGCGGGCTAGTCAACGTTTTTCCGGCAGAAAAAATGCGGAAATATTGCAGAAATATTGGTTGAGAAACACGCCGTGCGCGCGCTAAATACGGGCTGAAAACAGCCTAAATTGCGGGCTACATGTCTACTTCGGCGAGACCACTGATTTTGCCGTAGCTGAAGTACCGGAGGGTAGAACGGCGGTTCGCCCAGGCATTAATCTGGGCGGTGTCCTCGGGGTTGCCAATGTCTGGCCAGCGGTCGTTTTCAATCCTGAATCGGGTCATTGCGAGGAGGGGGTAGCTGCCGAAGACGGGACAGAATTCTGCGACCAGTTTGCCGGATTTTGTGTAGAAGTGGAGGGAGTCTGCGTATTCGCGGTCGGTGTTGTTGTCGTATGAGACCGAGTCAATCGCGTTGAGCGGGAAGAACACCGTATCGTTGCACGGCTCTCCCCTTTCGATTCCTTCGGGCGAGATTTTAGTGTAGGTACCGGCGCCGTTCCAGAAGAAGAACATAAAAAAGCCGGTCATGCCGAGGCCAATAAAGTCGAATGCGAAGTGGAATCCTACGTCTTCCCCTAGGTGAATGATGAAGACTCCTATCGCAAACGAGAGAATTACTAGGGCATAGGTAGCAATTTCGAAGCGGTTTGTTCGGATGACGTATACGGCTTCGGCGCGTAGTTTCTTGTCGCGGCGTCGGTTGAGTTCGTACGTGACGACGGTGCGGAGGACCTTGTAGATCAGTACGGAGTCGAGTGCGCCCCATATGAAAATCATGATGGTGTTGACCATGGTCGCTCACCAGCCTTTCTATCTATCGGTGACCGGCAGCCTCCCGGCAGCAATGCGGAGGGTGCAGGTTCGTTCTCAGAGTAGCCGAGGAAATTGGGTGGTTAGGCACGGATTCGGGCTATCTGCGCAGTGGTTGCCGAGTCTTCACCGGAGCATTGCGTCGAGTTAACCTTCTGGTCAGATACGGTGCGATAGGCTAAGGATGTGCCCGCCACCTCGCCGTAGCGAGCACGATTCACCAACCGCCACCGCACAAGGATGTACACACCATGAGCGCAGCAGAAGACGGAGCCCTCGCAGGACTTATCGTCGCCCTGATACCGGGTATCCGTATTAAGCTCGGCAAACCCACCCTGAATAAGAGACAGAAAAGACCCCTTTTTGGATTTCTCTTCTCTTGGACCGCCACGATCCTTGGGTTCGTCATCTGGCCTATTATTTGGCTGAGCCTGGGATACCCACGTCCTTCCGGCGACCGAGAGATTGTCAATCAATGGGTTCTACTTTTTGTAGGTGTCTTTGGGCTTGGGTTACTGGGCGCTCTCCCACTGAACCACTGCTACGCCTTCTACCTCGAACTACGTGAGGATCACGTGCGGTGGCGTAATTGGCGGTGGAAGGAACGAACCTTCACCTACCCCTCGATTACGTTCGCCCACGTGGAAAACAACGGCAAGAACGGGTTCTTGCGCATTGGCAGCACCGAGATGGGCAAGCGTACTTGCAGCTTCGACCCGTATCAGTTCGATGCGACGATCCTTATGGCGCAGGTGCTGTACCGTGATGATCACGGGCGTTGGGCTGAGGAGGACGGCCTGGACGTGATGAGCGTGGTCGGGATGTATGGTTCTTCGCGCGATATTTATGCCCAGTTTTATGACTTGTGTGAGACGAAGTATGTGGTGGGTGTGACGAAGAGTGAGCGTCAGCGTCGCCGCCGTAGGGCTGCCCGTAATGAGGCGCGTAGGTTGGAACGTCAGCAGGCGCGTGAGGCAAAGAAAGCCTAGAAATCCAGCAAGGAAAGCTAACTATCTAGAAGGGGTAAACCGATGGAAATTAATTACAAACGCCGCCAAAGAGTGGCACTCATTATTTCATTCATAATTCTTTGGTACATGTTCTTCGTTTTCCCTAAATACTCACGTGATGACAGTGACGGAATCACCGCCACCTGCACCGTAACTAAGGCATATACAAAAGAGATTGGCGGAACAGTAAGCGGCATGAATGATACTAGGCCCAAAGGTGTTTTTGAGACAGAAGAATGCGGCACTCTCACGATGATTGTGCCGCCGGAAGGTCGAAAGATTCCCGAGTACGTTGAGACCGTCAAGCCTGGCAAAAAATACCTGTTCCACGTCGCAAACTCATCTCTTAAAAAGGAACGAGATTTTGATACAACCCGCTTTGAAGAGATTAAGGAATAGTAATTCCAAGGGGCGGATTATACATAGATTTATCCAACCCCACAATCTATACCCCGACCCAAATACCTCTAAAGAGAGTTTTCCAATATGTTTATTATAGATTGCATAAAAGATTTCATAAAAGGCTTCTCCGAAGGATTCTTCGGTGAAAGGCGTCCAAGCAATATCATAATAATGACAAGTATCGTAGCAATTCTCATTTATATCCTCGTACGCTTTCCATATGAATTGCGTGACGACAGTGATGGCATCACTGCTACTTGCACCGTAACGAAGGCATACACCAGGCCTCGAGGCGGCACGATAGGCGAGCTGAATGATAATGCCCCGGTGGGCGTCTTCGAAACAGAAGAGTGCGGCACTTTGTCAATGTACGAGGCTCCAGAAGGCTGGAAAATCCCCGCATACGTTAAAACTGCTCAGCCGGGTAAAAAATACCTATTCCACGTATTAAATTCATCCACAAAAAAGGAACGAGATTTTAGTACAACCCGCTTTGAAGAAATCAAAGAATAACCAGCTCATGAGCTAAAAATAAAGCCCTGGGTGGTG
>ERZ772763.137-NODE-137-length-13067-cov-5.2095_pt1 | contig 13067 bp, 9 predicted proteins | sample MGYA00511362_ERZ772763 | MGnify/ENA primary metagenome ERZ772763 (study PRJEB29015, sample SAMEA2738042) | human oral metagenome | biome: human oral; feature: human-associated habitat; material: saliva | place: China | collected 2234 ... | reverse complement strand
AAGAGATTATCGCCTTTATCGGAAATGCAGAAAAGAAAACCAATGTAAAAGTAACCTTTGAAGGGGAACTGGCAGGAGATCTTCCAGCATCCGTTGTAAAATTAGGCAATGTCCTATTTGGAGACTGGAAAGAGATTGAGCCCCTTCTTGCCAACTTAACAGAAAACAAAGACTATATCGTAGAGCAAGATGGTCGCAATTCAGCGGTACCTTTGCTAGACAAGCGTTATTTGAATGCCCGGATTGAACCGGGTGCGATCATTCGAGACCAGGTGACCATTGAAGACAATGCGGTGATCATGATGGGAGCGGTCATCAATATCGGTGCTGAAATCGGTGCGGGGACCATGATCGATATGGGAGCTATTCTTGGTGGCCGTGCAACGGTTGGTAAAAACAGCCACATCGGGGCAGGAGCGGTTCTAGCTGGTGTCATTGAACCAGCCTCTGCAGAACCAGTCCGAATCGGGGATAACGTTTTGGTGGGAGCCAATGCCGTCGTCATCGAAGGGGTTCAAGTTGGTAATGGCTCCGTCGTAGCGGCAGGTGCGATTGTTACCCAGGATGTGCCTGAAAATGTAGTGGTAGCCGGTGTACCTGCGCGCGTGATCAAGACCATTGACGAGCAGACGCAACAAAAAACAGCACTTGAGGATGCTTTGCGTAACCTTTAAGAGTATAGAAGTAGGAAGCTGGGGGATACCTCGGCTTCTTCTCAAAAGAGAAAGACGAATATGACACTTGATTTAGTAAAGATTCGACGAGACCTGCATCAAATCCCAGAAATTGGACTAGAAGAATTTAAAACACAAGCCTATCTCTTGGAGCGCATCGCAGAAATCACCGAGGGGAAAGAGTTCGTCGAGCAGCGGACCTGGCGGACGGGCATCCTGGTTTTTCTGAAGGGTTCCAATCCCGAAAAGACCATTGGCTGGCGGACGGATATCGATGGACTGCCCATTGTTGAGCAGACTGGTCTTGACTTTGCGTCCCGTCACGAAGGTCGGATGCATGCCTGTGGCCATGATGTTCATATGACCCTAGCCTTGGGCTTATTGGAGCAACTGGTCCAAGAACGGCCTAAGAACAACCTCCTGTTCCTCTTTCAACCAGCTGAGGAAAATGAAGCTGGAGGCATGCTCATGTATGAGGATGGGGCCTTTGGAGACTGGTTGCCAGATCAATTCTATGGTCTCCATGTCCGACCAGACTTAAAGGTAGGTGAGATTGCGACCAATCGGGGGACCCTCTTTGCAGGGACCTGTGAAGTGAAGCTGACCTTTAAAGGAAAAGGTGGACACGCCGCTTTTCCGCATGAAGCTAAGGATGCCTTGGTTGCTGCCAGCTATTTTGTCACCCAGGTTCAAACCATTGTCAGCCGTAATGTCGATCCTATCGAGGGAGCAGTTGTGACCTTTGGTTCCATGCATGCGGGGACGACCAATAATGTCATTGCGGAGACGGCCTTTCTGCATGGGACGATTCGGACCCTGACCATGGAAATGAACCTCTTGACCCAGAAGCGACTCGAGACGATTGCGAGAGGGGTTGCAGATGTTTTTGATATGGAGCTAGATCTTGAACTCAAGCAAGGGGGCTATTTGCCGGTGGAAAACAATCCAGACTTGGCAGATGAACTGATGACCTTCTTTGATCAAGCAGAAGATGTCACCTTGATTGATATCCTGCCCGCGATGACCGGAGAGGATTTTGGTTATCTCTTGTCAAAAGTGGATGGGGTCATGTTCTGGTTGGGAGTGGACAGTCCTTATGCCCTTCATCATCCTCAGATGAGTCCCAAGGAAGAGGCCTTGTCCTTCGGTGTAAAGGCCATTAGTCCTTTCTTACAAATGAAAGCTAATCAATAAAGAAAGATGGAAATGAAAGCAAGTATTCGAAAAAGTGTGTTGAAGAAGATGAAAGGTTTGGATCCAGAGACCAAGCGAAGGGCCGATCAAGCCTTGATCCAGCGTTTACGCTCTTTGTCAGCTTACCAAGAAGCAAGTGTTATAGCGTCCTATTTGTCCTTCCCGCATGAGCTGGATACGAGTATTCTGATTGACGCAGCTCAAGCAGATGGCAAGCAGGTCGTCATTCCGAAAACCTATCCAAAAGGACGCATGGAATTTGTGGCCTATGATCCTCAGAAGTTGAAACAAACATCCTTTGGCCTCATGGAACCAGAGGATGGGACTCAAGCAATAGATAAGTCGGAGATTGATCTAATCCATGTTCCCGGAGTAGCCTTTCAAAAGGATGGCTATCGGCTGGGTTATGGAGGAGGCTATTACGATCGCTATTTGGTAGATTTCGACGGAGCGACCGTCAGCACCATCTATGCTTGCCAAGAAGCAGACTTTTCACCTGCTCCCCATGATATCCCTGTTAAGGAGGTTCTAGTGGATGAATCAACTATTTGATAAGAAATACCCAGTGACCAGTAGCTTGCTTCTATTAACAGCTGGCGTTTTTCTATCCATGTTGCTGGTTCGTGGCTTTGACTATGAATCTGTCCAGACTGTTTATGATTTTGGGGGTGTCATAGGAGCTGAAATTCAGGTAGACCCGAGTCAGAGCTGGCGTTTGCTTGCTGCCATGTTTGTTCATATTGGCTTGCAACATTTTGTTTTAAACATGGTTACCCTCTATTTTCTCGGAAGAATCGCAGAGGATTTATTTGGCTCCAAAGCTTTTCTAGCCCTTTACATCTTGTCAGGTTTAATGGGCAATCTTTTTGTGATGATCTTTTCCCCAGAAGTCGTAGCAGCTGGGGCTTCTACCGCCTTGTTCGGCATCTTTGGGGCCATTGCCAGTTTGCGCTTCATTGCTCGGAGTCCCTACATTCAGTATCTGAGCCAAAGTTATACTTCATTGATCCTGGTCAATATCCTCTTTAGCTTTATGCCGGGGATTAGTCTGGCAGGTCACTTAGGAGGCTTGGTAGGAGGAGGGATTCTAGCCTTTGTCTTTCCAGTCTATGGTGAGCGAGATAGCGTGAAAAAAACTTGGCGCTTGGGAGCTCTGCTCCTTTATATAGCTGGGGCCACCCTTCTTTACGCTTGGCCTTTTATATTTTAGCCCTTCAAAGAATTTGTAACGAATTTGTAAATTATCTGAAAACTGAGTGAAGTCTCAGTTTTTTTGTATATAAAAACCAAAAACAAGCAGATACACCCAAAAAGATGCTCTAAAGGTGAATAAAGACAACATAAGAAAGCGCTTGCAAAAAGGGTTAAAAAGGAGTAAACTAGCAATTGTAAATATCTTTCTTATCCATTCATAAAATGGATAAAATATTAAATAAGAGGAGATTTGCAATGAAAAAATGGTTGATTAAGCTCTCGCTAGTAGCGATGGCTATATTGCTCCTTCCGTTTCAAGCTGTTGAGGCTTGCTGTGGATTTATCATTGGACGTCAGTTGACCAAGGATGGGACCACCCTGTTTGGCCGGACTGAGGACTATCCTTATTATCCAAATGGCGGAAAACACAACAAAAACTATGTTGTTGTTGATGCCAAGAATTATAAGGAAGGGGACCAAATTCAGGACGAATCCAATGGTTTCACCTATCCTCATGCTGCCAGTGAAATGAAATACACAGCTACCTATGACTCCGCTCGTGGAGACGGTAGCAACGGTGCTTTCGGAGAACATGGCTTCAACGAAGCGGGTGTTTCAATGACTGCCACTGTTACAGCAATCCCAAATAAAAAAGTATTAGCAAAAGATCCACTAAAAGAAGATGGACTTCCAGAAGCTGCTATGCTCGATGTGATTTTACCTCGTGCAAAAACAGCTCGTGAAGCAATCGAATTACTTGGAAAAGTTATCGAAGAAAAGGGATCAGCCGAAGGAAATACAGTTGTAGTTGCTGACCAAAACGAAACCTGGTATATGGAAATCCTTTCAGGTCACCAATATGTAGCGGTGAAGGTACCAGAAGATAAATATGCAGTCTTTGCAAATACCTACTACCTTGGTCACGTTGATTTGAATGATAAGGAAAATGTTATCGCTTCAAAAGATGTTGAAAAAGTAGCAAAAGAATCAGGAAGTTACAAGACTGATAAAGATGGCAACTTCCATATTGCTAAGTCTTACGGACCTGAAAAATATGCAGAAGGAGACCGTTCTCGGACTTATGCAGGGATTACAGTACTTGATCCAAATTCAAAAGTGACTTACGAGGATGATGAATACGAACTCTTCCGCTCACCAACTGATCCAAATAAGAAATTTACATTAGAAGATGCCTTTGCTCTCCAACGCAACCGTTTTGAACACTTGAATGGTCGCTTTGTACCGGACGATCAAATCGGTGTCAAGAAACAAGGTGACAATGGTGCAAACGACACAGTTCGCAAAGATCAATACAAATATGCACTAGGTAATGAAAATGTTATTGATGCCCATGTCTATCAAATCAATCCAAAACTACCAAAATCATTTGGTGGTACAGTTTGGCTAGGAATGGGACCATCACGGAACACTCCATATGTCCCATTCTATGGAAATGTGAAAGACACTCATGAAGTCTTTAAACCACAAACAGAAACCTATGATCCAAATTCTTGGTATTGGACTGTTTGGCATATTGACAACATGGCAATCAACAATCAAGATATCTTTGGAAAAACCGTCCAAGAACATTGGAAAGCACTAGAAAAAGGATTTATTGCTGATCAAGAGAAGAAAGATATTGAATATTATTCACTAAAAGATCAACCGGAAGCTGCAAAAGCTGCTGAAGATAAAGTAACGAAAGATGCCCTTGACTTGTCTGATCGCCTTTTCCAACACTTCAAAGATTATGAAAGATTAATGGAAAAACAATTAGAGGCAGCTGGACGCAAGTCAGATCCTTATCGTGCTTCTAAACCAGATAATTATAAAGATCCTGAAGAGTCTAAAGATCCTAAAGAGCCTAAGAAACCAGACACACCAACAGTTTCAGAAAAACCACAAGTTGACGGAAATATTACAAAAATTGAAATTCCTGCTTCTTATTATAGGGCTACCCCTTCTAATAAGGATATCCCAGCAAATGCAGAAGGAAATCCAAACAATCGCTTTGGCTATGCTGCTAACAAGGACAAACAACCATCTGCACCTACCCAAGTAGCAACCCCTGCGAAGCCTGAAGAAACTGTTCAAGCTCCAGCTGAAGCTCCTGTAGCAGGAAACAGTGTAAACAACAATAATCGCTTCGGTTCTAATTTCAATCCAGGTGAAATTGAGACTTACCCAAATACAAATTATTCTTACAATGTTCATCCTTAAAAAATAGATAAACAAGAGAATAAATGAAAGAGGAGGCTGGGACAAAAGTCCTAGCCTCTCAATTATGCGGAGGTGGGACGACGAAATCGAATTCTAACGAATGACCGATTTCTGTCCCACTCTCTTCTTTTTTACAAGAAAAAAGAGATTGACCATTTTGTAGAGTGGCGAACCACTTACACCATATGGTCAGTCTCTTTTGCATCCTTCAGATTCGTATATGGTTTAGTCCGAAGTTTGTTCAGATGTTTCTAATTTTTTTCCAAGATCAATGATGTATTGTTTGAGATCATCTTTAACCTGTGGGTGTTGCAAGGCATAATCAATAGATGTTTTCATAAAACCAAACTTATCCCCTACATCGTAGCGTCTGCCCTTAAATTCACGGGCAAATACTCGTTGGGTCTTGTTTAAGGTATCAATGGCATCCGTTAATTGGATTTCATTTCCAGCGCCTGGTTTTTGGTTTTCCAAAATCTGGAAGATTTCTGGAGTCAGTAAGTAACGACCGATAATGGCAAGGTCACTCGGTGCCTCTTCAGGTGCCGGTTTTTCGACAAAGGTTTCAACGCTATAGAGTCCGTTGATGCCTTCCCCTTGAGGAGCAATGACACCGTAGGCAGAAACTTCTTCATGGGGAACTTTCATGACAGCAATGGTTGAAGCATGTGTCTCATCGTAGTCATTCATCAATTGCTTAGTGAGCGTAGTCGCTGTATCATCTGTAATATCCATGAGGTCATCACCCAGCATCACAACGAAAGGCTCATTCCCAACGAAGGCCTTCGCCTGAAGGACAGCATCTCCAAGGCCGTTCGGATGTTTTTGACGAATGAAGTGGAGGCGCATCCCGGTAGTTTCATCGACCAGTTTCAACAGGTCATTTTTCCCTTTTTCCTTGAGGTTGTACTCAAGTTCAAAGTTTGAGTCGAAGTGGTCTTCGATCGAACGTTTTGATTTACCAGTGACAACGAGAATATCCTCGATGCCAGCCTTAAGGGCTTCCTCAACGATGAATTGGATGGTTGGCTTATCCACGATTGGCAGCATTTCTTTGGCCAGGGCTTTAGTAGCAGGTAGGAAACGAGTTCCAAGTCCAGCCGCAGGAATGACTGCTTTTCTAACTTTTGTCATAATAATTCCTTTCTAACTGAAGAATGATTGGTTGTTGATCTGATTGGGAAGGAAGAATTCCTTAGTTCCACTCATTTTCTTCTTTAAATTCGTTGCTCATCATGAAGTTGATGGCTTCACGAATATCTTGCCCTTCATAAATTACTTGGTATATGGCTTGTGTGATTGGCATGTAGACGTCTAGCTCTTGAGCCAGTTCGTAGGCAGCCTTAGTGGTTGAAATCCCTTCGATGATCATGCCCATGTTGGCTTCGATATCTTCCAGTTTTTCACCGCGACCGAGGGCATCCCCAGCTCGCCAGTTCCGAGAGTGGATGGAAGTCCCTGTCACGATCAGGTCCCCAACTCCGGATAGTCCACTATAGGTTAAGGGGCTGGCACCTAGTTTAACACCTAGACGGGTAATTTCAGCTAGTCCACGTGTGATGATGGCAGCCTTGGCATTGTCCCCAAAGCCGAGTCCATGGAGGGCTCCAGCACCAACAGCGATAATATTTTTCAAAGCTCCAGCTGTCTCTACCCCAATCACATCTGTATTGGTATAGAGGCGGAAGTAGTGGTTACTGAAGAGTTCTTGAACATAACGAGCTGTTTCTAAATCTTTAGAAGCCGCTGTGATCAGAGTGATATCGCGAACGATGGTTTCTTCAGCGTGACTTGGCCCAGACACAACCACAATCTCGCTACGTAGAGAAGCAGGGATTTCCTCTTCTAAGATTTGAGAAATCCGTTTGTGACTATTTGGTTCTAGTCCTTTGGACGCGTGCATGACCTTGACAGGATGGTCCAGAGTCTCAGCGACTTGTTTAGCTACCAAGCGGGTTACCTTAGTCGGAACCACAAAGAGGATGGCATCTACACTGTCCAAGGCTGCTTTCAGATCGGTCGTAGCGGTAATCTGATCACTAATAACGATATCTTTAAAATAGCGCTGATTGGTATGATTGGTGTTAATTTCATCGATCTGTTCTTGGATATTTCCCCAGAGACGGACTTCATGGCCGTTATCATTGAGGACTTGTGAAAGGGCTGTTCCCCATGAACCAGGACCCAATACTGCAACGGTTTGTTTTTCCATTGTATCTTCCATTTCTATATCTATTTTCAAGCAAGTCTAGAAATCTAGGACTTGCATCTTCAAAAACGCTCCAAGAGGGCCTTGAAGAATGATCCTATTCTTCTCTCTATTTTAACATAATATAGGCAAAAAAACTTGTATAACTATCAATTGTTTTGTGAAGACAATTCATTTAGGAAGGAAACTAAATAAAAAATGTTACTTTATAGTTGCATTATTACTAGTTTGTGGTATAATAATTTCACTTATTATTATGAATATAAGGGGAGAAAAAATGAAAAAGTTGGCAATATATCTATTGATGACGCTTTCATTGTTGATGGTAAGCTTTACGCTTTTTTCAAAAATTGTAAATGCAGAAACGTCAAAAAAAGTGGATGTCATCACGGATGTAAAGATTCAAAATGATAAAGGTGAAGCTTTGACAGGACCGGTTGGTCGATACGATAGTTTCCGTCTGAATGCAAAGTTTGCTTTGGAGGGAAAAAATGTTACAGCTGGAGATACCACAGAAGTTAGCGTTGCCTCTCCAATAGATATCAAATCTCAAGATTTTGAGATTAATGACTCAATTACTGGTAAATTGATCGCTAATGCAAAGGTTGACGCTGCGACTGGTAAAATTATCTTGACCTTTACAAAATTTGTGGAAGAAAAAAATGATGTTTCAGGTTCATTTTTCTTCTATGCTCAAGTTAATAAAGTAAAATCTCCAAATGATGGAGAGGTTCCAGTTAAGGTTTCTGTAAATGATAAAGTGAAATTCACAGGAAAAGTTACAAGTGGGACAATCGGTGGAGGTAACCGCTACTCTATCATTAAATCGGGTTGGAGCGAAAAAGGAAACAAAGAGCTTGGCTTCCGAATTTCTGTAAACAGAACGAATGAAGTCATTAATGATGCTGTTGTTACAGATACCTTGAAATCACCAGGTATCACCTACAAGCCAGGAAGTTTCAAGATTAAAAAAGGAACTTGGGAATATAACAATGGTAAATGGGAACTCAAAAACGCAAAAGATGTTACCGCTGACTATACAGTGAATATTAATGGAAATTCATTTTCTATTAATCTAGGTAATATTGCTGCTGATGATCAATTTGCTATTGAATATGAGACAGATGTAAACTATGCTGTTGTTGATGGTGAAAAAATTCTTAACCAAGCTACTATCAAGGGAAGCAATAAGGATGAATACTCATCAAATAGTACAGTGAAAATCCAAATTGCTGGTGGTGAAGGTATTGGTTACGAATTTAGTATTAAAGTTACTAAGGTAGACGAACAAAACAGACCTCTTAAAGGAGCAAAATTCCAAGTTGTTCGACAAGCAACTGGTCAAGTGATTGGTGAATTCGAGTCAGATGCGAACGGTGAATTTACTGTCAAGAACATCCTTCGTGACAAATACATCATCAAAGAAATTCAAGCTCCGGAAGGCTATGGGTTGGCAGAAGATACAATTGTTGAAGCTAGTGAATTTACGACACCAACTAAACCTGTTAGCAAAACAATTGTAAACAAGAAAGAGAAGCCAGCCAAAACTCAAGCTACTATCGAGCTGGATAAAAATCTTACAGGTCGTGACTTGGTAGACGGCGAGTTTAGCTTTGAATTGTACGAAGGTGAAAACAAGCTTCAAACAACGACTAACCAAAGTGGGAAAATTACATTCGAACCGATTGAGTTCACAGCAGAAGGTGAACATACATACACTGTAAAAGAAGTCAAAGGTAATGATGCCACTATTACTTACGATGCCTCTGAAAAACAAGTGACTGTTAAAGTCACTCGTGATGGAGATGCCTTGAAGGCAGAAGTCGTCTATCCAGAAAGCAAAACATTTACCAATGCCTTCACACCAAACGCAACAACTGCAACAATTGAGTTGACGAAAGAGTTGACAGGTCGTGACTTGGTAGACGGTGAGTTTAGCTTTGAATTGTACGAAGGTGCAAACAAGCTTCAAACTGTTACCAACAAATCTGGCAAAGTAACCTTTGATGCTATCTCTTACACAGAAGAAGGTGAACACACTTACACTGTGAAGGAAGTCAAGGGGAACGTACCAGGTATCACATACGATACAGCCGAAAAACAAGTAACCGTTCAGGTAACTAAAGATGGAGACAACCTAAAAGCAACAGTTGTCTATCCAGAAAGCAAGGTCTTTGCAAATACTTACTCAGCTCCAAGTCCAGCAAAAGCTCAGATTTCAGCTAGCAAGATTTTAGAAGGTCGTGACCTAAAAGATGGCGAATTCAGTTTTAACTTGTTGGATGAAGCTGGAGAAGTTCTTCAAACAAAACAAAATGCAGCAGATGGTTCTGTAGCATTTGACGAAATTTCTTATTCACAAGAAGATGCAGGAAAAACTTTCCACTACACGATTAAGGAAGTAATCCCTCAATCTCAAGAAAAAGGAATGACCTACGACCAAGCGAGCATCGAAGTGACAGTAACTGTTACGAAAGATGATGCAAGCAATACCATCAAGGCTACAGTGGCGTATGGTGCGAAGACATCCTTCACCAATACCTTTGTCACAAGTGAAATCCCACCAACTCCACCAGTCGTTGAAAAACCAGAAGCTAAGCTTTATACGATTCAGCTTCACAAGGTCAATGGTGAAGGTCGAGCTTTAGCGGGAGCTGTCTTTGGACTTTTTGAAGCGGATGGTAGCACTCCAGTTGCCAACCCATATGGCGAAGGTCAAGCGACAGCGACATCCGATGCTAATGGTCTTGTAAGCTTTGTAGGCTTTGAGGCTAAGGATTATGTAGTGAAAGAATTGACAGCACCAGAAGGTTACCAACTTTCAACAGCTTCAATCGCTGTCTCTGCAACAGAATTGAGCGCTGCGTCAGATTTGGTAGTGGATAAAGGAAATGTGGTGAACCAACCGTTTACTGAAATCCCACCAACTCCGCCAGTTGTTGAGAAACCAGAATTGACTCTCTACAGCATTCAATTGCACAAAGTTAACAATGAAGGCAAAGCCTTGGCAGGAGCAGTCTTTGGACTCTTTGAAGCAGATGGTGTGACACCAGTAGCTAATCCATATGGCGAAGGTCAAGCGACAGCGACATCAGATGCCAATGGTCTCGTTACCTTTACAGGGCTTGAAGCCAAGGATTATGTAGTGAAAGAAATCACTGCTCCAGAAGGATACCAACTTTCTGAAGAAGCGATTACTGTTTCATCTAGTCAATTGATTGCCTCAACCAATCAAGTACTTGATCAAGGTAAAGTTGTCAATAAACCATTCACTGCTATTCCACCAACTCCACCGGTAGTTGAGAAACCAGAATTGAAGCTTTATACCATTCAGCTTCACAAGGTAAATCCATTCTACCAAGATCTAGCAGGAGCAGTCTTCGGACTCTTTGAGGCAGATGGTGTGACACCAGTTGCCAATCCATATGGCGAAGGTCAAGCGACAGCAACATCTGATGCCAAGGGTCTTGTAAGATTTGTAGGCTTTGAGGCTAAGGATTATGTGGTGAAAGAATTGACTGCTCCAGCAGGATACCAACTTTCAACTGATTCAATCACTGTTTCTGCGGCGGAATTAACTGCTGCGACAAATTTGGTAGTAGATAAAGGGAATGTTGTCAATCAACTGACTCCTCCAAAAGGGAAAACCCCGCCACCTTCTACTGACAAACCAAAAGGGAAAACCCCACCACCTTCTACTGAAAAGCCAGAAAAAGAAATTCCATCAAATCCTCCAAAAGAAGATAAAAAAGAAGTTCTTCCTTCTACTGGTCAATCAATGAGTGAAGGACTAGTGGCTACAGGACTCGCATTGGCGGTTGCTGGAAGTGCCTTGATTTACAAAAAACGTGAGAATTAATCTCTAAAACAGGTTTTGTTCTAGCCTTGCTAGACAAGCCTGTTTTTTTGCTTTAGGTGATAAAAAATATCTATCAGGCCCTTAAAAAATACATATTAGACGCTCTAAGAGTGGGATGATAAAATAGGGAATAGAAATATCAAAGGAGGGAAGGCCATGTGTAGAACGATTGTTGGAGTCTCTGCCAATCTATGTGCAGTGGATCCAGATGGAAAAAATATCCATTCGTCTGTATCTTGTAAGTTTGCGGAAACCATTAAGCAAGTAGGTGGCCTTCCTATGGTCATCCCAGTGGGAGCCCCATCTTTTGCCAAAGATTATATCGAAACAGTGGACAAGCTTATCCTCAGTGGGGGGCAAAATGTCCATCCTAGCTTTTATGGAGAAGAGATCACCATCGAGAGTGATGACTACAATCTCGAGCGTGATCAGTTTGAATTGGCCTTGTTAAAAGAAGCAGTCCGTCAAAACAAGCCCGTCCTAGCTATCTGCCGAGGGGTTCAGTTGGTCAATGTTGCCTTCGGTGGGACTCTCCATCAAGAAGTGGAAGGGCACTGGCAGGGCCTCCCTTTTGGCACTTCTCATTCAATTGAGACCAAAAAAGGCAGTGTGGTGGAGCGTCTCTTTGGGCAAGCCAGCCAGATCAATTCTGTTCATCGCCAAAGCATCAAGGATTTGGCGCCTAACTTTCGAGTGACAGCCATTGATCCACGAGATCAGACCATTGAAGCCATCGAAGCAGTGGATGGTCATCGCATCATCGGCTTGCAATGGCATCCAGAGTTCCTGGTCAAAGAAGAAAAAGGCAATCTCGAACTCTTCCGCTATCTTTTACAAGAATTGTAAACTCTTTAGGATTTTTTAAGGAGAAAGAGGTAAACTAGTCTCATCAACAAAGACCTCCTAACTTTGTTTGATACAGTTTACTTTTTTTCATATAATCTCCTGCAAAAGTCTCCTCGTCTGAGGGGGCTTTTGTGTGTTTGTCAGGAAAAATACGAATAGTAGTATAGGGGAGACGCTAGGCCAAAGTGATGGTATAATAGAAGAGATAGAAACTATTTAGAATGAAAGAGGAATTATGATGACAAAAATTCGTGGATTTGAACTTGTATCAACCTATACTAATCAGGATTTGCTTCCAAAACGGGAGACAGCCCATGCGGCTGGCTACGATTTAAAGGTAGCAGAGCGCACGGTGATTGCACCAGGAGAGATCGTCCTCGTGCCAACTGGGGTCAAGGCCTATATGCAACCGACAGAGGTTCTCTACCTCTATGACCGTTCCTCTAATCCTCGCAAAAAAGGGATGGTCTTGATTAACTCTGTTGGTGTCATTGATGGTGATTACTATGGAAACCCTGGAAATGAAGGCCATATCTTTGCTCAGATGAAAAACATTACCGACCAGGAAGTGGTTCTTGAAGTCGGCGAACGTGTGGTTCAGGCTGTCTTTGCACCATTTTTAATCGCAGATGGAGATGAGGCAGACGGTGTGCGGACTGGTGGATTTGGATCGACAGGGCACTAAGATGAAGATTATCTTTGTGCGTCACGGGGAGCCAGATTATCGCGAGTTAGAGGAACGTTTCTATACTGGATTCGGAATGGATTTGGCACCCTTATCTGAGAAAGGAAGACAACAAGCTCAGGAACTTTGTCAAAATCCTTTGTTTGGCTCAGCTGATATACTGGTGTCTTCTGCAGTGACGCGAGC
>ERZ772763.135-NODE-135-length-13167-cov-2.61242_pt1 | contig 13167 bp, 15 predicted proteins | sample MGYA00511362_ERZ772763 | MGnify/ENA primary metagenome ERZ772763 (study PRJEB29015, sample SAMEA2738042) | human oral metagenome | biome: human oral; feature: human-associated habitat; material: saliva | place: China | collected 2234 ... | reverse complement strand
GTAAAGGTGCTAAATCTTCGATTGAATCAACTTTAGCTAATTCTTCATCTGTTACTAAAACTGAAGAATCATAGAATTCTCCACCATGAACAACACGGTGACCAACTCCTTCAATTTCTTTAACATCTTGTACAATACCTAATTTTGTTAATTTTTCAAGTAGCATTTCAATAGCCACGTCATGGTTAGGAATATCTAATGTTTCTTTATTTTTTTCACCGTTGAATTCGATTGTGAATACACTATTTTCAATTCCGATTCTTTCAACTAGTCCTTTTGTAATAACTTTTTCTTCAGGCATTTCAAATAATTGAAATTTTAAAGATGAACTTCCTGAGTTAATAGCTAAAATCTTTGTCATAAGTATAAATCTCCTCTTAATCTATTTGCATTATATATACTATTATCTCATTAAATATAATTAATTACAAGAGGTATTTAAAATTTTTTATAAATAAATTTACAAAAAAACTAATAACTAGAATACGTTATCTATATTTTAGTTATCAGTTTTGTATGTTTAAATTATTTTTCAGCTAATATAAAAATATTTCAGTTAAATAATTTTACTTACTCTATATTCATAGATATAATATAATGTAAAATACAACATAACACTATAAATAATCTAGAAGCTCACAAGGTTTCTATAATATTATCTTGCAATTAAATAAAGAATCTCTGTACATCTTCGATAAATTTCAGTATCTTCTAAACCTGCTTCCTTAGCCTGTAAACAGCGGATTTGTAGCCTATCTATTAAGTTCACTTTTTCTTCAGAAATATCTATTCCAATTAAACTCAAAACAGCTATTCTCTCCAATAAGGCTTCTAATATGTCGACTAATAATTTCTCATTCATTTCATCGCTCAAGCTACCTTTTCTTATTCTGTAAACATAAAAATCTTTATGAATATAAGTTGAGTTACAAGATTCTAGATATAATTTATAATCAGTTCGAGTATCTTCTACATTTTTACCAACAGGAAACATTACATTTTCAAATAACCTTCTATGGAATAAACTTCCCAAGTTGGCTGAAATTCCAAACCTTTTCTCTCTAATAAAGATATTTTTTCAATTAATTCTTTATTTATATAATTTTCTTCTCTATAATCAAATATATGAATATAATATTTAGTATCTTCTTCATTAAATTGTTTATAACTTCCTATAACAACTTCAGAATTATTTTTTAATGAAACGTGATATAATTCTTCCAAATAATTAGGTTTAATAAAATCATCTCCATCTATGAAAATAATAAACTCTCCCTTTGCACGTATTTCTAGCTGCTCAAAGTCCTCCATTCTCTTGCTTAATATACTTAAACCTAGTATCCCTTTCAGCAAACTCTAGACATATATCTTTCGAATTATCCCTAGAACCTTTATTCATACCAAAAAGCCCTCAAAATCAATATTAGAACTTTGAGGGCAGAATATATGGCCTATTAAATTATCCTATTGATCCTTCCATTTCAAATGAAATTAATCTGTTTAATTCAACAGCGTATTCCATTGGAAGTTCTTTTGTAAATGGTTCGATGAATCCCATAACTATCATTTCAGTAGCTTGTCCTTCATCAAGACCTCTACTCATTAAGTAGAATAGTTGCTCTTCTGATACTTTAGATACTTTTGCTTCGTGCTCTAATGATACGTTAGAATTTTTAACGATATTATAAGGAATAGTATCTGAAGTTGAGTATTCATCTAAGATTAATGTATCACATTCAATATTCGAACGAGAACCTTCAGAGTTTTTACCAAAGTGAATCCATCCACGGTAATTAACTTTACCACCACGACGAGACATTGATTTAGAAACAACAGTAGACGATGTTCTAGGTGCTAAGTGAATCATCTTAGAACCTGCATCAAGCACTTGTCCTTCACTAGCCATAGCGATAGATAATGTACTTCCACTTGCTCCTTCACCAACTAAAATACATGCTGGGTATTTCATAGTTAATTTTGAACCTAAGTTTCCATCTACCCATTCCATAGTACCGTTTTTCTCTACAATCGCACGTTTTGTAACTAGGTTATAAACGTTTGTTGACCAGTTTTGAATAGTCGTATATCTGAAACGAGCATTTTCTTTGATAAATATTTCTACAACAGCAGCGTGTAATGAACTTGCTGAATAAGTCGGAGCTGTACATCCTTCTACGTAGTGTAGAGAAGAGTTTTTCTCAATAATAATTAATGTACGCTCAAACTGCCCCATTTTTTCACTGTTAATTCTGAAATATGCTTGAAGCGGTGCTTCTACTGATACATTCTCTGGACAGTAGATAAAAGATCCACCTGACCATACTGCAGAGTTTAAGGCTGCAAATTTATTGTCGTTAAAATCAACAGCTTTTGAAAAATATTCTTTGAAGATTTCTTCATGATTTTTTAATGCTGTATCAGTGTCTTCGAAGATAATTCCTTTTTCTTCAAATTGTTTATGCATATTGTGATAAACTACTTCTGATTCATATTGTGCAGATACACCTGCAAGGTATTTTTGTTCAGCTTCTGGAATACCAAGTTTTTCAAAAGTATTTTTAATTTCTTGTGGTACTTCGTCCCATGAACGTTCTGTTTTTTCTGATGGTTTTACATAGTATGTTAAGTCCTCAAAATCTATTTCAGATAAGTCTCCACCCCATGTAGGCATTGGCATTCTGTAGAACTCTTTTAATGCATTTAGACGGTATTCTAACATCCATTTTGGTTCTTCTTTTCTTTCAGAAATTGTTTTAACGATTTCTTTTGTTAATCCTTTATCAGTCTTGAATATAGATACATCTTTATCTGAAAATCCATACTGATAATCGGTAAACATTTCTTCATTTTTATTCAATGCAATCACTCCTTCTTCTATTTATTTTCTTCTAAAATTTTTTCTGTAATTTTCCATGCTAACGTAGCGCATTTAACCCTAGCTGGAAGTTGAGAAATATTTTGTAATGAAATACTATCTTCTAAGTTTTCTTCATTAAATTCATTTCCCATAATCATATTTAAAAAGTCTTTAATCTTGGCATTAGCTTTTTCTACTGATAAACCTTTTAATTCCTCAGTTAACATAGAAGCTGAAGCTAGTGAAATTGAACAACCTGTTCCTACGAATTTTATATCTTCGATAATATCATCTACTAATTTCATACTAACAGTTATTTTATCACCACAAGACGGATTCAACATCTCCAACTTATAGCTACTCTCTATTTCCCCATTATTTCTAGGATGCTTACTATGATCTAAGATTACTTGTTTATATAAACTTTTTAAATCACTAAAACTCATTTTCAAAAAACTCCTTCGTTTCTTTTAAAGTTTGAATAAAGAAATCTATCTCTTCTTTCGTATTATATAAATATAGACTCGCTCTAGCTACTGAGTATGTATCTAGCTTTCCTAATAATAATTGAGTACACTGATGCCCTGCTCTTATGCAAATCCCTTTTTCATCTAAGAAACTCGTTAAATCATGAGGGTGAACGCCTACCAAGTTAAAAGTTATTAGTGAAACTCTCTCTTCTATATTCTTCGTTCCATAAATTTCTATATTATCTATTTTAGAAAGTTCAGAATACATATATTCAGTAAGTTCTTTAGTGTACTTTTCAATACTTTCTAATCCGATACTGTTTAAATACTTAATAGTTGCTCCTAATCCTGCAGCTTGCGCAAGCAGTGGTGTTCCCGCTTCAAATTTATCAGGAAGAATTGCCCATGTTGCTGAATTATCTTCAACAATACCGATCATTCCGCCACCGAATTCAACTGGATCAAATTTTTCTAATAGGTTTTTTTTACCATATAGTACTCCAATACCAGTAGGTCCACACATTTTATGCGCACTAAAAGCTAAAAAGTCACAGTTCATTTTTTGAACATCAATCTTTAAATGAGGAACGGATTGCGCTGCATCTACTACAAAATAAATATCCTTATCTTTTAATAATTCCCCAATTTCATAAACAGGGTTTATATTACCTAGTACATTAGAAGCATGACACATTGATACAATTTTAGTTTTATCTGTAATAAATTCTTTTAATTGTTCAATACTAATTCTTCCTTCTTCATCTAATTCTAAATATTTAAGAACAAGATTTTTTCGTTTAGCCAGTTGCTGCCAAGGAATAATATTAGCATGATGTTCCATGTAGGTAAGGATAATTTCATCACCTTCAGTTACATCTTGTTCTAAAATTCTTGCTGCGAAATTTAAACTTTCCGTAGTTCCACTAGTATAGATAACTTCTTCGTAACTACTTGCATTTATAAATTCTCTAACTAACTCTTTAGATGCTTCGTATATTTTCTCTGATTCATTACCTAAGGTATAAACAGATCTATGAATATTTGAATTATAATTTTTATAGTAATCTGTAATTGCATCGATCACTTGATTAGGTTTTTGAGTAGTAGCTCCATTATCAAAAAATATCAAATCATTTCCTGATATTTTTCTTTTTAATATAGGAAAGTCTTCTCTATATTTACTAAAATCTATCATTGTTACTCACTCTCATTATTGTTAATTTTTTCATCAATAAGCACTGTTACAAGTTCTTTAATTTTATCTACTGTTAACTCTGAGATTACTGGAGATAGGAATCCATGAACTAATAATCTACTAGATTCTTTTCTAGTTAATCCTCTACTTTGTAAGTAGTATAGTTGCTCTTCATCAATACGCCCTAGCGATGCTCCGTGACCAGCCATAACATCATTTTCATCGATTAATAGCATTGGGTTTGCATCTGCTTTTGCTTCTGAAGAAAGTGTCAACATTCTTGAACTTTGGTAAGCGTTAGAACCTGTCGCACCTTTTACGATAAATCCTACACCGTTAAATACGATATGTGATCTATCTAATAGTACACCGTGTTGTAAAATATCACCTTTACTACTTAAGCCTTGGTTAACTACTTCACTATTGAAGTAAGTTTTTTGTTCTTTAACCCCTAAAGTAACAATCTTAAGATTTGCTTCAGAACCATCTCCTAGAATGTTCGTTGTATTATCGTGATATACGTCTGCCTCATCCATTGCAGCAACATTCCAGTTAATTAATGAATCTCTATAAGTTAAACCACGACGTAAAATAGTTCCACGTTTTTCACCTGGTTGGTTCGTAATTGAACTATAGTTAATTTGAGCTCCTTCATGTGCAACTACTTCAGAAACTAAACTAAATGGAGCCTCATCCTCTTTTTGATTATTTACGTAGTTTTCAATAAAGTTAAACTTAGCGTTATTTCCAACCTGAATAGTTACATGGTTGAATAAACTTTGTTCTTTATCAGAAATTACGATATATTGAAGCGGTTCTTCAATTACAGCATTATCTTTAACATCGATAAATAATCCAGCATTTAATAGTGTATAGTGAACAGCTGTTACTTTGCTTTCTGCATAGTCAACTACACTCATAAAACTATCTTTAACATGATCATCATTCATTGCAGTGAAAATATCTTTAATGACAACTTTATCAGCATATTTTTCTGGAATATTAACATGTACAATAGTATTGTTCTTTTGAACTACAGCAAAATCATCGCTATTAATACCATATTCAGCTATATCTACATTTCCTTCATTTTCTAATCTTAGAGTTGAAAAATCAACATTAAATAAGTTCCATCTTTCTAACTCCATAGACTCCAATTTTGGAAAAGGTAATGTATAACTCTTATATAAAGCTAATTTTCTAGTATTTAAAAACCAAGTAGGCTCATTAGTATTAGAAAATATGCTTTGTAAAGTTTTAATACTTAGTTTTAATTTATTATTCTCCATATTAAACCTCTTCTTTTAACCAGTCATAACCTTCTTTTTCTAAACGAAGTGCTAGTTCAGGTCCACCTGATTTTACGATTTTCCCGTCCATAAGTACGTGTACAAAATCTGGCTCAATATAATCTAATAATCTTTGGTAGTGAGTGATGATTAAGCAACCGAAGTTTTCTCCACGCATTTTATTAACACCTTTTGATACAATTTTTAGTGCATCAATATCTAATCCAGAGTCGATTTCATCTAGAATAGCAAATTTTGGTTCTAACATCATCATTTGTAATATTTCATTACGTTTTTTTTCTCCTCCAGAGAAACCATCATTTACATAACGTTGAGACATTTTTAGATCCATTTCTAAAAATTCCATAGTCTTATCTAATTTTTTAATGTATTGCATTAAAGGAATATTCTCTTCACGTTGTGCATTAATTGCAGATTTAATAAATTCTGAAGTTGGTACTCCTGGTACTTCAGATGGATATTGCATTGCTAGGAATAGACCAGCGCGAGCTCTTTCATCAACTTCCATTTCTAGTACTTCTTCACCATCTAATAAAATACTTCCACCATCTACTTCATATTTTGGATGACCCATAATTGCTGATGCTAAAGTAGATTTACCTGCACCATTTGGTCCCATTACGGCATGTATCTCACCAGATTTAATTTCTAAATTTAGTCCTTTTAATATTTGTTTTTCATTAATTGATACTTCTAAATTTTTTATATCAAGAACTGACATTTTATTTCCTCCATCTTTTATATTTATTGCGATTAAATCATATAAAACATTAATTATCGCAAATTACATAAGTATTATTATAAAGGTTTTCACATGTTTTATCAAATTATTGGTTCGAACATCTCTAGATAAACACTTCTATTTATAAAAAAATAAATCCTCAAATTTCATTTGAAATTCGAGGATTTATCTATATAATTTATTTTGAAAATTCCCACATAGCTACTATTTCAGTTTTTAATTCATCATAAGACCATTTTTTTAACGTTCTTGTGTAACTATTTGGATCATTAATTATAAATTTCCCTTCGTTATCCACTCCTGTTATCAAAATAATATGACCTACAGTTGTAAATTTACCTGGATGCACAGAAGCGATAATAGGATTTCCTTTACTTAAAACAGATTTCATTGATTCTTTATTAAGTGGTACTCCAGTTGATTTAACTCCATATTCTTTAGCAATATAATCGAAGAAACTCCATTTTGTACCTGCATCTGTAAAGTATCCACTAGTATCTTCTTTTTCAGCAATATTTTTTGGCGTAATTGATTTATCATCTAATATCCCACTTAGCGCCATAGCTACACAAGTTGGCCCACAACCACCTATAGCGACGTTTGTGCCACCTAATTTATCATAAGCCCAACGTTTATCCCATTGGATATAGTAAGGAAACTTCCTATTAATTTCAACTGTTTCTCCTTGTTCAAACGGCGTTGCTTCTTGACCGGCAAGATAACCAAGTACATATTGTGTAGCATCTTTGTTATTAACTAGTAATTTTTGTTCTGCTTCTGGAAGATTCTCTCTTTGTAAGTAAATTAATTGCCCTATAAGACTACCATTAGCATTTTGAAGTAAATTATTTTCTACTCCATTTGGATTGGTAATAAACGGGTAAGGTTGCGTTACCCCTTTTATACCATCTCTTGCATTAGCCACATTTTCTGTTTTTAACACATTTGTACTCTTATTTTCATCTTTTGAATTTTTATTAAAAAAAGAAAACTTATTATTCTGAATAACGTATAACACAACTGAACATACAATAATAAATATTATTGTCACTATTTCAATTTTCTTTTTTTTCATAATTACACCTCTCTATTTACTTTTTATCACTAAAATTATTCCTACAGAGATAACTATAATATATCCGATTAAACTTTGCAAGTCAGGTAACTCGTTAAAAAATATAAACCCTAAGATTCCCGAAAATAATACTTGAGAATAGTCGAAAACAGAAATATTCTTAGCCGCTGCATATTTATATGCAAAGGTTACACCATACTGACCTATTGTTGCAGAAGCTCCTGCTAATATTAACATAAATAATTGATACATCGTCATCGGTCTATAATCAAAAATTAAGTATGGTAATAATAGTATCGTAGATAATGATGAGAAAAAGAATATAATAAACTCTCCAGAAACATTATGAGTTCCAAGATATCTTACACACGTATACGCAATTCCTGAGCAAAATGCTCCTAAAAGTGCTGCTAGAGCTCCCATACTTATTAAACCCGCTCCAGTTGGCTTAACAATAAATCCTACACCAATAAATGCAATTACTATGGCAACAAACTGAAATCTTGTCATACGCTCTTTAAAAAAGAAATAAGACAGTATTATTATCACAAAAGGCGAAAGTTTTTGTATGATTGTTGAGTCCGCAAGAGTAATATGTGAAATTGCATAAAAGTTAAATACTAATCCTATTGTACCAAAAATAGTTCTAGAAAATAGTACTGTCCAAGACACCTTATTTGCAGGAAAATTAATATTTTTCCAATGTTTAATTAACGGTATTGACGATATTGCAACAGCTATAATATTTCTAAAAAATCCTTTTTGCATTGAGGGAAGATCACCAGAAAGTTTAATAAATAAAGCCATTAACGAAAATCCTATCCCTGACATTATTATACAAAATATTCCCATTAATATATTATTCTTACTATTCATTATAAAACTCCAATAAATTAAATATCTGTATAATCGTATTTTCAATATTTGCTTTTGAAACTTTTTTGTTCATCGCTGTATTCAAAGGAGTGAATTGCCTTTGAATTGAAAATGAAGCGTCAATTAAGTTTTCATCCTCCGGAGATAAATCTTTCAATTCATCATCTAAAATACTACCCGCTAGAAAGATTACTTTCTTATTAAATTTTTTTGCGATTTTTGCAATCTCAATTGGTGCCTTTCCCATATAACTTTGTCTATCTAATTTTCCCTCACCAGTAACAATGATATCCATTTTTTGTATAATTTCCTCTAATCCTAAATAGTTAATCATAAATTGTGAACCAGATTGAATAGTAGCATTACAAAATGTCATAAATGCAAAACCTAATCCACCAGCAGCACCACTACCTTCTTTTAAAGCATTATTCAAGTTTGTTTTTATATTAACTAAATTGGCAAATCTTTCTATGTACGAATCAACTTTTTGAAATTCTATTTCTTTTAATCCTTTTTGTTTTGAAAATACATATGTTGAACCATTTGGTCCTATAAGTGGATTATTCACATCGCTAATTATAGTAAATCTAGAATTTTTTAATTTATCATTAACGAGTTCAGTATTAATATTTGAAATCTTCTTCAACTCATTTATACCATGTTTGCAAGTAGCGCCATATTCATCACTAAATTTAATACCTAACTCATTTAACATCCCAATTCCACAATCATTAGTTGCACTGCCACCAAGACCAATAATAAAATGTTCAATTCCCTTATCTAATAAAAAAGAAATCAACTTTCCTAATCCAACAGTTGTCGTAATATGCGGATTTTTTTGCTCTTCAGTTAAATATTTAATGCCAATTACCTCTGCAACTTCAATTACAGCCTCTTTTTTCTCTAAATTAATTAAATAATTGACATCACATTCTTCATGGGCTGCATTAATTGTTGTAAACTTTTCTTTATTAAACCCTTGAAAAATTGATAAAAATCCATCACCACCGTCCGCAATTGGTTGAACAATTGAAGAGATATAATCATAATTACTTGTTAATTTATCAGAAATAATTTCTCCAATCTCCAATGATGTTAACGATCCTTTAAATTCATTTACTGCTATTAATACTTTCATAAACTTACAACTCCACTTACAAAATTCTTATAATCATTTAGTTAATTTTATCATTAAAAGCATATTAATTAAAGTTTTTAACTTGAAAAATAATATAAAAACATTTTCATTGATAAAATTTACACAAATACTTTAAATTTATTATTTTTTTTAGTATAATAATTATGTAAAGTATTTTTACTTTATGTTTAGGGTTTAAATTAGGACTCAATTTTTGATTATATCAAAAAATACAGTATTAATTTGTCAACTGTAGAAGCAAACTACTTTTAGTTTTACAATTAATAAGTAATCCTCATGTTTGTGCCAGTAATCTACAGCCAACATTTTAAATATATTAGTTTACGAGTATCCTAAACCCTAATGTTAAACTAATATTACTACTGTAAAAAACCACGAAGTTTACCCCTAAACTTTCGTGGTTTTTAGTTAATATCAAAAAAATAGAGATATCCTAGAAAACGTGTTTGTTTCTAAGATATCTTTTATTATCTATTTTATTTATCTCGTTTTAATAAATAATTAGCGAAATCTTCCAGCAAATTATTATTTAGATGTTTTGCTACAGTTATAGCATTAAAAGTATGTTGTTTTAATAATTCTTCACACTCTTCAATTCCATAGAAACTAAGGTATGTAATCATATCTTCATCACTAGGTAATTTTCCAATTTTTTCAAAATCACCATAATAATCTAGAATATCATCTTTTATCTGATAAGCAATACCTAATTGTTGACCAAATTCCTTAACATCATCATAATCTTCTAGTTTATTAGCTACTAAACATGCAAAATCTAATGGCAACTCTATTAAACGCCCTGTTTTTAAACTATGCATTTTTCTCAAATAGTCTGCATCAACGTCATAGTTCTTTTGTTTAACATCATAAATCTGCCCTGCAATCATTCCCATTGCACCAGAATAATTGGCAAATTGCTTAATTAATCTTACCTTCAATTCTGGAGTCACATCTGCATCACTAAGAACTTCAAATGCTAATGTTAACATTGCGTCTCCTGTAAGTACCGCAACATCTTGTCCAAAAACTTTATGATTAGTATGTTTACCCCAACGATAATCATCATTATCCATCTCTGGTAAATCATCGTGAACTAACGAATATGTATGAACTAATTCAATAGCTAATGCTATATCAAAATATTTACTATAATCTATTTCATAATACTTTAGTAAATATAGAAAAGATAATGGCCTAATTTTCTTTCCATCGTTAACCAAAGAATAGGTTATTGATTCTTTTAAAATATCTGGCATTTCTAGCTTTTCTACATAATCTTTTGCAAAAGCATTTAATTTATCTTTATTAGTTTCTATGAAAAGTTTAAAATTATTCATTGTCTTTAAAATCCTTAGTTAATTTCGCTACTTCTTTTTCAGCATTCTCAATTAATGCATTACAGTTTTTTATTAAATCTATTCCTTGTTTATATCTTTCCAGTGAATCTTCTAATGATAACTTTCCAGATTCTAATTCAGCAACAATTTTTTCCAAATTCATTAAACTTGTTTCAAAATTTTCTTTACTCATTACTTAACTCCTTTATCGGATATATTATTTACTTTACATGCAAGACTACCATCTACAAGTTGTACTAATATCTCATCGCCAGTATTAATTTCTTTTACTGTCGTAATTTTTTTATCACCCAAGAAAGCCACAGAATATCCTTTTTTCATTATATTCAACGGTGAATTAGCCTCTAATTTATTTATTTCATTTGTAAAGTTTTCCTTAAATTTTCCTAACAGATCAATATTTAAAAATTTTTCAGTTGATACTTTCAATTCATGCTGTTTATCTTTAACAAATATTTGTAAAGATTTATTTAACTCTTTTTCTAATAATTCAACTCTATTATTATAGTCAATGAAAACTTTTGAATAATTTTTATAATATGGATTATTCTCACTGTTAAGAACTCTAGTTTTATATGTTTGTATAATGTAATTAATAGTATTTGTTAGTTTATCATAATTAAACGATATTCTATTTTTTATATCCTCAATATTCGGTGTTACTAATTCTGCAGCCGCAGTCGGCGTTGATGCTCTTCTGTCTGAAACAAAATCAGCAAGTGTAGTATCTGTTTCATGTCCAATCCCAGTGACAATTGGTGTTGTACAGTTAAAAATTGCTCGAATTACTTCTTCAGTATTAAAACTCCAAAGATCTTCTATTGATCCTCCACCACGCCCCAAAATGATAACATCGTTAGTACCATCATCAGCTAGTTTAATATTTTTAACTATATCTTGTACTGAATTCTCGCCCTGTACTAGAGTCGAATAAATATTAATTTTAGCAATAGGAAATCGTCTTTGAATGGTTCTTGTAATATCTTGTACTGCAGCTCCTGTTTTCGCAGTAACTACCGCTATATTTTGACTGAAGCTTGGGATTCTTTTTTTATATTGAGGTAAGAACAAGCCTTCTTTCTCAAGTTTTTCTTTTAACTCTAAAAACTTCTGATACAGCTCACCTATTCTATCTTTTTTCATATCTAGAACAACTAGATTTACTTCTCCACGCTTCAGGTAAAAATCAACCTTAGTTTTTATTAGTACTGTATCACCATCTTTAAAGTCTTTTGATCTAGCTCCAAACCAGTTTGCTCGAATTACTGAATTTTCATCTTTTATTGAAAAATAAATATTATTCCCATGAGGCTTAAAATTTGATATTTCACCTTTAATATATACCTCACATAAATATGGATCTAATTTAAACTTACGTTCAATATATTTATTTAATGCTGTAACGGTTAGATACATCTTTTCTTCCATCTAACTTTACCTCTTATTTTGTTGAGTTTTCTACAATACCTTTTAATACTCCATTGATAAACTTATAACTTTCATCTTTTTCACTATATTTTTTTGAAAGTTCAACAGCTTCATTAATTGAAACTTTATAAGGAATATCACTATATAGTATTTCATATGCAGAAATACGTAAAATCTGTCTATCCATTTTTGAAAGACGTTCTAATTTCCAATCTTTTAAATTATTAGAAATAATTTCATCAATTTCATCTTTTTTTTCTAGTATTTCTGTTAACGTTCTATTAACATAAATACTAGTTGAGATTTCTTCTTGTTCTAAATCTAAAAGTTCTATAAAATCTAATTCCGTATTTTCTACTTGGAATAAAATTTTAAAAACTGCTTCTCTAAGTTCGTGTCTACTCTTCATTTATATCTCCTAAATTAAAAATCAATTCCTATAATATTAACATTTACAGTTTTAGTGCTAATTTCTGTCATATTAAAAATAGAATTTCTAACATTCTCTTGAATTTTTCTAGCTGTTTTAGTTACTGAATATCCAGCTTTTAAGTTACAATACACATCAATAATTAACTCTGTACCTACAAATTCTAATTCAACTCCACGTGAGTATACTTTTTTTCCTAATAATTTAGAAACCCCCTCTACCTCAGTCGTTGCAATATTAGCGATAACTTCTAAAGCACTTGGGTTA
>ERZ772763.133-NODE-133-length-13470-cov-3.94849_pt1 | contig 13470 bp, 10 predicted proteins | sample MGYA00511362_ERZ772763 | MGnify/ENA primary metagenome ERZ772763 (study PRJEB29015, sample SAMEA2738042) | human oral metagenome | biome: human oral; feature: human-associated habitat; material: saliva | place: China | collected 2234 ... | reverse complement strand
CAATCTGGATGTGGATATTGTTGCCCAAGCTAAGACCTATGAAGAAAATGGGGCTGCCATGATCTCGGTATTGACGGACCAAGTCTTCTTTAAGGGGGATCTAGACTACCTTCGTGAGATTTCTTCCCAGGTGACGATTCCAACTTTGGCCAAAGATTTTATCATTGATGAGAAACAAATTGTCCGCTCTCGCAATGCGGGAGCTACAGTCATTCTCTTGATAGTCGCAGCCCTACCAGAAGCCCGGCTCAAAGAACTCTATGACTTTGCGACGGGGCTTGGTTTGGAGGTTCTTGTAGAAACCCATAACTTACCTGAGCTCGAAATAGCCCATCGGATCGGGGCTGACATCATCGGGGTCAACAACCGGAACCTCGTCACCTTTGAAACGGATCTGAATACCAGTCTTGAATTGTCTACGCATTTCAAAGACCGGCCCGTTTATATATCTGAGTCCGCTATTTTTAATGGAGCAGATGCAAGCCTTGTTGCTCCCTACTTTAATGGGATTTTAGTAGGGACTGCTCTCATGACAGCAGGGGATGTAGCAGAAAAGGTCAAGGAGTTACAAATTGACAAAGGTTAAAATATGTGGCCTGTCTACAGTGGAAGCAGTGGAGACAGCTGTCCTAGCAGACGCAGACTATATCGGTTTTGTGTTCGCTGCGAGCAAACGACAAGTCAGTCTAGAGCAAGCCCAGGAATTGGCAAAACGGGTGACTGGCAAGACCAAAATTGTCGGAGTCTTTGTCTCACCGAGTCTAGAGGACTTAGAGTTAGCGATTAGTCGGGTTCCCTTAGACATGGTTCAGATTCATGGGGCTTTTGATGAAGCGCTGATGCCAATGATTTCAGTTCCCGTCATTCGAGCGATCCAGCTCAGTGATCAGGAAGCCCAAGTAAGCAGCCAGGCAGATTATCTGCTCTTTGATGCACCAGTAGCTGGGAGTGGTCAAACCTTTGATTGGGGCTTGCTGAAAGATCAGAAGATCCAGCAGGACTTCTTTATAGCAGGGGGCTTGACAGAGGACAATGTCCGCCAAGCTAGAGAGACCTTTCAGCCATATGCAGTAGATGTATCCTCGGGGGTCGAAACGGACGGTCGCAAAGATATAGAAAAGATAAAAGCATTTATAGAAGGAGCGAAAGCATGAACTATCAACTACCGGATGAAAAAGGATTTTATGGAAAATTTGGAGGACAGTTTGTTCCAGAAACCCTGATGACAGCCGTGATTGAACTCGATAAGGCTTATAGAGAAGCCAAAGCAGATCCAAGCTTTCAAGCAGAATTGGATGACTTGCTCAAGAATTATGTGGGACGGGAGACTCCACTTTACCATGCCAAAAGTCTTTCCAAGCATCGGTGGAGCTCAAATCTACCTGAAACGGGAAGACCTCAACCACACAGGGGCTCACAAGATTAACAATGCCCTTGGTCAGGTCTTGCTGGCTAAACGGATGGGCAAGAAGAAAATCATCGCAGAGACAGGGGCTGGTCAACACGGGGTAGCGACTGCGACGGCTGCGGCTCTCTTCGAGATGGAGTGTACCATCTACATGGGGGAGGAAGATGTCAAACGCCAAGCCCTCAATGTCTTTCGGATGGAGCTCTTGGGAGCAAAAGTTCATAGTGTAACAGACGGATCGCGCGTGCTGAAAGATGCGGTCAATGCGGCCCTTCGTGCATGGGTAGCTGGGATTGATGATACCCATTACATCATGGGATCTGCCCTCGGACCAGCTCCCTTCCCAGAGATTGTTCGAGATTTTCAATCTGTTATTGGTAAGGAAGCGAAACGTCAGTTTGCAGAGGTCTCAGGTGGAAAGCTTCCTGACGCGGTCCTAGCTTGTATCGGTGGAGGTTCCAATGCCATTGGCATGTTCTATCCCTTCGTAGAAGATGAATCTGTAGCGATGTACGGAGCAGAAGCATCCGGTCTTGGTTTAGATACGGACAAACACGCAGCTACCTTTGCCAAAGGTCGTCCAGGAATCCTTCATGGAGCCTTGATGGAAGTGCTCCAGGATGCCCATGGACAGATCATGGAAGCTTTCTCCATCTCTGCTGGTTTGGATTATCCTGGTGTGGGTCCAGAGCATTGCTATTTCAATGAAATTGGCCGGGCAACCTATGATGCGATCACGGATGAGGAAGCCCTAGAAGGATTTCAGTTGCTTTCTCGTTTGGAAGGGATTATCCCAGCCTTGGAGTCCAGTCATGCTATCGCTCTAGCGCAAAAAGTCGCAGCGGAAATGAGTCCGGACCAAACGCTCATCGTCTGTCTATCTGGTCGTGGAGACAAGGATGTCATGCAGGTCAAAGAACGGTTTGAAGCAGAAGGGAAGTAGAAATGACGAAAACACTAACAGAGTATTTACAAGCCATCAAAGACAGTAAGCATGGGATCTTCGTGCCTTACATTATGGCGGGGGATCACGAGCAGGGACTGGATGGCCTATTTGATACCATCCAGCTCTTGGAAGAGAGTGGAGCATCAGCTATTGAAGTTGGGATTCCTTGGTCGGATCCTGTAGCGGATGGGCCAGTCATCGAAATGGCTGGGCAACGCAGTTTAGCCAAGGGCGTGACTTTAACAGCTATTGTAAAAAAACTCCAAGAACAAGAGACCAAGATTCCCCTAGTCATCATGACCTATATCAATCCGGTTTACCAATATGGGATAGAAGCCTTTATAAACGAATTAGCTTCTACTTCAGTCAAAGGTTTGATCATTCCGGATCTGCCAAATGAACATGCGGATATGATAGCCCCTTACTTAAAAGAGAGTGATATTGCCCTCGTTCCCTTGGTCAGCTTGACCACAGGTATCAAACGCCAGAAGACTTTGATCCAAGAAGCAGAAGGCTTTATCTATGCGGTAGCCATTAATGGGGTGACTGGAAAAATGGGGAACTACCGGGATGACTTGGATCAGCACTTGGCGACCTTGAGAGACTTGGCCACTATTCCAGTACTGACAGGTTTTGGAGTCTCCACTAAAGAAGATATCCACCGCTTTAATCAGGTATCAGATGGAGTCATCGTCGGATCGAAAATTGTTCGGGACCTTCATGAGGGCAAAACCAGCCAAGTCAAGGACTTAGTTGACTATGGCTCCCACTTTAATAAATGCTAAGGTTAAGAAAAATTACAAAATTTAATAAATTTTCAGAAAATTACTTCTCTTCTGAAAATCTTTGTGGTATAATCTTAGGACAACCTTAAAAATATATTAGGAGAAAACAATGAAAAAAAGAAATGTCATTGCTCTTGCAGGAGTAGCTCTTCTTTCAGCAGGTATTCTTGCAGCATGTTCTGGTGGTTCTAAATCATCTAGCTCTAGCTCAAAATCAAGTGAAGCAGGTCAAAAATTCTCATACGTCTATGAGACAGAACCTGAAAACTTGAACTACATCACATCTGGTAAAGCTGCAACCCACGAAATCACAGGAAACTTGATTGATGGATTGTTTGAAAACGACAAGTATGGGAATTTGATTCCTTCACTTGCTAAAGATTGGACAGTTTCAGAAGATGGCTTGACTTATACTTACAAACTTCGTGATGATGCTAAATGGTATGATTCAGAAGGGGAAGAGTATGCGGACGTGACAGCTGATGACTTCGTTGCAGGTATCAAATATGCCGCTGACCACAAGTCTGAAATGCTCTACATCATTCAAAACTCCATCAAGGGCTTGAATGATTATGTTGAAGGAAAGACCTCTGATTTCTCAAATGTTGGCATTAAAGCAGTCGATGATCATACCCTTCAAATCACTTTGAACCAGGCAGAGCCTTTCTGGAATTCTAAGTTGACTCTTGGAATTACGTTCCCTATCAACGAGAAATTCGTAGAATCTAAAGGGGATAAATTTGCCCAAGCAAGTGATACTAGCTCTCTTCTTTACAATGGTCCTTACATCTTGAAGAGCTTCACTTCTAAATCATCTATCGAGATGAGCAAGAATGAAAACTACTGGGATAAAGACAATGTTCACATCACAGATGTTAAGCTAGAGTATTATGATGGTCAAGACCAAAGTAAATTGGCTAACTCATTTGAGGACAACGCTCTCAGCCTTGCTAAATTGTTCCCAACTGGACCTGGATTTACTGACCAAGCTAAGAAGTTTAAAGATGAAATCATCTACACCCCTCAAGATGCCAGCACCTTCGTTATCGGTGTCAACATCGATCGTCAGTCATACAAGTACACATCAAAAACAACTGATGAAGAAAAATCATCTACTAAGAAAGCTCTCTTGAACAAGGACTTCCGTCAAGCGATCAGCTTTGCCTTTGACCGTGAAGCCTATGCTGCCCAAGCAAATGGTAAAGATGGAGCAAGCAAACTGATCCGTAACTTGTACATCCCACCTACATTCGTTCAAGCAGATGGTAAGAGCTTCGGTGAGATGGTTAAATCTGAGTTGGTGACTTATGGAGACGAGTGGAAAGATGCAAATCTTGACGATGGTCAAAATGGTCTTTACAACGCAAAACAAGCCAAAGAAGAGTTTGCGAAAGCTAAATCTGCACTTGAAGCAGATGGTGTGAAATTCCCAATCCACTTGGATATGCCAGTAGACCAAACGACTCAATCTAAGGTTCAACGTGCTCAATCCTTCAAACAATCGGTTGAAAGTACGCTTGGAAAAGAAAACGTCGTTGTCGACATCCATATGGTATCCAAAGAAGACCTCTTGAACGTAACCCTCTTTGCTGCAAAAGCAGAAGACGAAGACTGGGATATCTCAGATAACGTTGGATGGAGCCCTGACTATCAAGACCCATCAACTTACCTTGATATCTTGAAAGCATCTTCTGGTGAAAACACTCGTACCTTCCTTGGATTTGACCCAAGCGAAAACAATGAGGCAGCTAAGAAAGTTGGTTTGTACGACTTTGAGAAGATGGTAACAGAAGCAGGAGCTGAAACACAAGACCTTAACAAACGTTATGAGAAATATGCTGCAGCTCAAGCTTGGTTGACAGATAGTGCTTTGGTCATCCCAACAACATCTAAGACTGGTCGTCCATTCTTGACTCGTGTTGTACCATTCTCAGCACCATTTGGCTGGACCGGTGGTAAAGGAAAAGACAACGTTGTCTATAAAGGTATGGAACTTCAAGACAAGGCTGTAACAACCGAAGACTACAACAAAGCTCTCGAAAAATGGAAGAAAGAGCAAGCAGAGTCTAACCAAAAAGCTCAAGAAGAATTAAAAGATCATGTGAAATAAACATCTTTTGATCGAGGCAAATTTGCCTCGATTTTTTTGTTGAAAAGAATTTGATATAAAAACGCTTACATAGTATAATAGCTATATTGATTACAAAATAGCGAGGTCTCTTTTATGAAAAAGAAAACAATGGTGTCGATGGTGGCTTCTAGCCTCCTGCTAGCTCCCTTTATCTTAAATCAAGTGGTGGCAGCAGATGAGAATCTACCAGAGCTTTCTCCAACGAAAGAAGTCGTGACTCAGGTGGCTCCTGAGCCTGTAACTTCTGAAGGAGCAGCTTCCCAATCTCAAGCGGATCAGACTGCATCAGTCCCAAGTGTGGATCAAAAAAATGAAGTTGCGACTTCTGAACCAGTGATAGGGAATCCAAAGGATCCGGCAGAGACAGAGAGGGTCGACAAGCAAGTTGGTCAAGACAAGGCTCTTACGATTGTTGAAAAAACAAACATCCCACAGGCGCCTCAGGGAACAGGTGACCAAGCTAGCCCTGCAGCTTCGCCAGGAGCAGCTTCTCCAGCAACAGGACAAGCCTTAACTTCTTATACAGGCAGCTTGGTAAATAGTGACCTTAAGGACAAGGAATTAACCGTTCAAAATGCTGTTGATGAATTGCTTCAGTGGGCTGCGAAGGATCCCAAACAGGCTGGTCAATCGACCGCAGATCGGGAACGATTTGCTAAAAGTCTGGGAATGATTAGTAGCCAGGAGGACTTGAATCGTAAGGTCAGTCAGGAAGAGCTGACTAATATGTACAGCATTGCCAAGAAGCTCTATGATGCCTATCGCTCTGAAAAGAAAGCTCCTCTCTTTTTAAACGGGCGAGCTCAGCCGATCTTCCCTTATACTACAGGGGAAAAAGCAGATGAAGACTATCACTATGAGGATAGCGAAATTGTTCGCTTCCCAGTCTATGTAGAGACCGATTACGATACAGATGGGGATGGCAAGCCAGACTTAGTCAAGGCGATTGTCCAGTTGCCTAAGGCGGTGGCCAGGGGAGACTTTAAGGCGGCGACCATTCTCGAAGCGCGTCCATATGTAGCAGGAACCTTGGATGAGAACAATGTGACCCTTGAAAGCTTGGGCTTGCCGACAGATGGCTCTTACGATATGAAGAAATTGCGGGAGCAACCAGCTAAACGCCAGGCAGTCGGAAGCTCTTCGACAGTCGAAGCAGCCAAGAAAGCCAAGGCTTCGGATTGGTATTACTATAGTCCCTACGAGTATATCTATGACTACGAAAACTTAAACTGGTATGACTATTTCTTGGTCAGAGGTTATGCCTTTATCTCCAGTGCTGGTCTAGGAACCAAGGGATCAGAAGGGTTCAATACGACAGGGTCTGATCTGGAAATCAATGCCTTCAAGAATATTATCGAGTGGGTCAATGGCAAGCGAAAAGCCTACACAGATAAGACTAGCAATGTCGAAATCAAGGCAGATTGGGCTACAGGAAATGTCGCCATGACTGGTCTATCCTGGGCTGGAACTACGACCTTTGGTGTCGCAGCGACAGGAGTCGAAGGTTTGAAGACCATCGTACCAGCTGCTGGGATTGCTTCTTGGTATGACTATTTTAACAGTCAAGGAACAGCCTATGGGAACCCACCATACAGTGACCTTTCTTGGTTGTCCCTCTACGTAGGGACTCGGATCTTGGATGAAGCTGACTGGGCTGGTATTTGGCAAAATTATGCCAACTACATCAACCAGCTCAATAAGGATCAAAATGCACATGAACGCAATTACAGCGATGTCTGGAAGGAACGGGATTATACCCTCAATCCTGAAAAATTAAAGACCAGTGCCCTTCTGGTTCATGGCTTGAATGATGACAATGTTAAGACCAAACACTTTGAGCTCATGTACGATGCCCTTAAGAAGGCAGGGCAAAATGTCAAACTCTATCTCCACCAAGGAGACCACGTCTATCCAGCGGCTATGTCCCGTGGTTATGGTATTCAGGCTAATGGCCAAGATTTCTATGACCTGCTCAATACCTGGTTGACCCATTACCTATATGGAGTGGACAATCACGTCGGAAATTTACCAGCTGTCTTGGCGCAAAACAACTATGATCCAAGCAAGTGGACCACTTATGATAATTGGAAGACCACGCAGCGCCTCTTCCTCAATGCGCAGTCGAAACGCTTGGAAGAAACCATTTCGAGCGATTATGCTGGAGCTGGTGTCGAAGTTGCCAAGCGTGATGAAACCGTGAGCCAAGGTTCTTCAAAAGCCAACATGACCTTCGTATCGGAAGTGACAGAAGACACCACTATCAAAGGACATATCCCTGTACACTTCAAGGCAGCCCTTGCTAAGGGGAAAGGAAAGAACTTCCAAATCAATGCTCTTTTAGTCGACGTATCGGATGAAGAATTTGATGTGGTCGGCAACGGTGGGGTTAAGGCGGATAAAAAAGCAGATGGCTTCTGGATGGGTAGCAATTTAAGCAACCTTTCTGTGGCTGAATTCGAAACCATCAAGACCAAGTATAAGGTCATCGCAAAAGGTTGGATCAACCTGGCCAACCCTGAGTCTGGCTATGATTCAGCGAGCTCAAGAAATAGCATCGAGCCAAAAATTGGAGAATTCCACGACTATACGGTCCATCTCCAACCAAACCTTTATACGGTTAAAAAAGGACACAAGCTAGCCCTAGTCTTCAATACTTATGATCCATCAGACTTAACCGTTGAGAATCCTTATGAAGTGACATTCAAGACAGATTCGATCCGTGCGACTATTCCGATCGTAGAAGGGACTCGTTCCCAGGTAGCCTCTTATCTTCCGAACGCGGCTGATACAGCATATGCTGCCCTTCCTGAGATTCAAGGAGCAAAATTAGTAGAACCAGCCATTCATTCTATCGAAGAATACCATCTGCCAGTCCTTCCAGAGCCTGAAAAATATGGAAAACCAGAAATTCCTGCTAGTCCAGGTCTACTTCCTCTCGTCAAAACAGCTGAGAAAGAAACGGCAAAACCAGAGGCTCTATCTGTTGCTTATGGACAAAGATTTGTCTCTGAGACGGTTAAAGAAGCAACTCCAGCACAAGAAAAAGCAGGTCAGCTTCCTCAAACAGGTAGCGCAGAGGAATGGATGGGATTCTATGGTTTAGGTACCCTCTTCTTGTCTAGCCTTCTTTTCTGGAAGAAAAAGAAAGAGGAGTCCCAAGGCTGAGGAACGTAGCAAATATTTCTAAAAACTTGAATTTTGGTGTAGAATAGAATTATCAATGAGAGATTAGTGAGAATCACTGATCAAAGGAGGAACTATGGTACACGTACTAACAGATGCAACATTTGAACAAGAAACTAGCCAAGGTTTGGTCTTGGTCGACTTCTGGGCAACTTGGTGTGGTCCTTGCCGGATGCAGGCACCAATCTTAGAACAGCTGGCAGAAGAAATCCATGAAGATGACTTGAAAATCTTTAAGATGGATGTGGATGAAAATCCAAACACTGCTCGCAACTTCGGCATCATGTCCATCCCGACTCTCTTATTCAAGAAAGATGGTCAAGTGGTGAAACAAGTTGCTGGTGTTCATACCAAAGAACAACTCAAAGCGATTGTTGCAGAATTAAGCTAACAAAAAAGAAGCCCTTGCTTCTTAGATGATTAAACTCGTTCATTTCCAACTGAGGAAGTGAGCGAGTTTTTTCTTTCATGAAGTTGTTAACAGAATCAGATAAAGAATTGACAGCGCTTTCCTAAGGTGTTAGAATGAACCTGTAGTTTGCTATAAAATATAAGAAAGAGAGTGGGACAGAAATCGGTCATTCGTTAGAATTCGATTTCGTCGTCCCACTCAACCACTGCGTCTTGCTCGACAATCCAAAGACAATTGAGAGGCTAGAACTTTTGTCCCAGCCTCTTCAGTCAATCTTATTTTCTAGTTAGTCTGCTAAAACCCATACGCTGACGGAGCGGTCTGAGACTGGGAAATCAGCCCAACCGTCTTCTTCAATTTGGATGGTATCTTGGTAATTTCCTAAAGCGTCGTAGTAAGTCCGTCCTACATAGACTTGGCCGATTTCCATCCGTTTTGCGGATGAAGCAGCATTTGAAATAACGCAGGCGATAGGAGCAGTCTCTTCAGTTCCAGACCGCGTCCAACCAATACAGTTAGGATCGTCAAAGTAGTCTCTTTGTTCACCGTAGGCTAAGTCTTTGCGGATACGAAGGAGTTGATCAAGCTCCGCTTGGAAATCTTGCTGGGCAAACTCACCTGAAATCCCGTAGTAGTCTCCATAAAAGACACATGGAAGTCCGGCCTCGCGGAGGAGAATGAGGGCGTAAGCAGCAGGCTTGAACCATTCACCAACTGTGGACTCAAGGGCTTGTCCTCTTTGGGTATCGTGATTATCGACAAAGGTTACCGCACTTTCTGGATGATTACTTGCAAGTGTACCATTGAAAATAGTCGTTAAATCAAAGTTTTCCACTTCTTGGCTAGCTCTAAAGAGATTTTGGTGGAGGGCAACGTCCACTAAGTCAAACTTGTAGTCAATGCTGGCTAGGTAGTCATTGTTGCTTTGTTCATCCCCATTCCAAAACTCACCAAATACATAGAAATCTTCTCCATATTTGTCCGTAATTTGTTGGATGAAGTTCTTCATGAAGAAGGAGTCGATGTGTTTAACAGCGTCTAGACGAAAGCCTTGAACCCCAGTTGTTTCAATAAACCATTCTGCCCATTGATTGAGGTTTTCGATCACTTCGGGGTGTTTAAAGTCGATATCGGCGTACATGAGGTAATCGTAGTTTCCGTTCTCACTATCAACGAGGTAGTCTTGTGCCCAACCTTTGTTTTCCCCTTGAATCTGGTAAATTCCACTCTTATTGCGGGAAGCATCGTAATCGGTACCAGTAAAGTGGTACCAATGCCAGTGGAAGTCATTGTAGGCCCCATTTCGACCATCAAAGGTAAATTTTGTCCAACCTTTGATCGTAAAAGGCTCTGTCAAGACGATGGTCCGATCGTTAGGGTCCACTTCGACCACTTCAAATGTTTCTAAACCGTCGGCAGCTGCTTTATGGTTGAGAACGACATCGGCCATGGGTTGGATTCCAGCTTCTTTTAAGGCTTGGATGGCTTGCAAGTAGTCCTCTTTGAAACCATATTTGGTCCGAACAGTCCCTTTTTGGTCGAATTCTCCAAGGTCAAAGAGGTCATAGACGCCGTAGCCGACATCATTGGCAGAAGTGGCTTTAAAAGCAGGAGGCATCCAAATTTTACGAATACCCAAGTCTGCTAGGTGAGGAGCATCTGCAGCTAAGCGGGACCAGTGTTGACTATCCGAAGGTAAGTACCATTCAAAATATTGCATTAAGGTTTGATTTTCCATTTGTTTCTCATCTTTCGTGAATTAATGCCTTATTTTACCAAAAATGAAAGGATAGGGCAAAGGTTTATGCTCTCGAAAGCGCTGTCTTTATTTCATAGTGTATAAATGGGTAAAAAGATAGGTCTTGTATGGATCAGAGAGAGGGATTTGGCCCCATGAATAGGAACTATTTTTTTATTTTTATTCAAGTTCGCTCAATCTGTCTTAGAAGACCCTGCAGGTTGAAGAAGTGTCTCTATCAATTGATTTACAGGAAGGAAAGTCCAGATAGCTTTCCCTGCTGTAAGTTTAGTTGTGATCCTGTTTGAAAGCAGGTTGAAGGTCCTAGAATAGGGGTAATATAGACTCTTTCTAGGAGAGATAGCTATTATCATTAAAAGGAGGCCTCCATTGAAATCCATAGAAGATTTCCAAGAACAAATTGCCACATTTTTTCAAGAGGCAATGTCCATACCTAGCTTTACCAATACCGAAAGTGAACGCGTCATTGAGGATTATTTAGACCAACGAATTGGGGCTATTCCATATTTCCAGACTCACCCCCATCACTTTGGTCGCTACCCTCTTTCCAATGACCATCTCCATCGGAGTGTCAACTGGGCTTTAGTTGATAAGGGAAAGAAAAAGACAGTGATTCTTTTTCACCACCACGATACGGTAGATCTAGAAGATTACGGTCCCCTCGCACCTATAGCTTTGGATTCGGAGGCACTGGTTCAAGCCTTAAAGGACCTCGATTTTCGATCAGAAATGCAGGAGGATCTAAATTCTCGCCAATGGCAATTCGGACGAGGTTCTTGTGACATGAAGGCGGCCTTAGCGCTCCAGCTAGGAGTCCTAGAAGCCTATGCCTCAGATCCAGCTGGAGGTCAGGTTAATTTGCTTTATCTATCTGTGGGAGATGAGGAGTCTTATTCACGTGGGATGAGAGGAGCCTTGAATCTACTCTGTCAGTTAAAAGATGAGTTTGACTTGGACTATGTGTTAGCAGTGGATTCAGAGCCCTTTGAAGCAGGGAGTGACAAGGAGAAGGTCCTGCATATCGGAACGGTTGGCAAGCTGATGCCAGTCGTTGTTGCCCAAGGAGTTTTGTCTCATATGAAAGAGCCTCTAAAGGGAATCAATGCCCTCTCTCTCCTAATAGCAGTTGCATCAAAATTGGACCTTCACCCAGACTTATCTGATCATGCTCTGGGTGAGCGGTCTCCCCTTCCTTCTTGGTCTTATCTGAGGGATTTAAAGGATCAATATGATGTGTCGACTGTCCTCCATGCTGCCGGCTATTTCAGCGTTCTGCATCTGAAAAAGACCCCTCAAGAATTGTTGCAACGCATCAAAGAGTTGAGCCAGGAAGCGGTTGATCAATTTTATGTCAAATACCTGTCCCTTCAGGACCAAGCAGGGCAAGAACATCTGATCTCTCAGCCAAGAGTCATCAGCTATCAAGAATTGCTGGATCGTTGCCAAAAGAAGGAAGGATTTTTAAGCTTTCAAGAGCAGTGTGAGCAAAGAGCCTATCAAGATTTCTTATCAGGAGTCAGCTATCAGACCATTGCCATCCAGCAGATTCAAAGTTTCTTAGAGTTTTTGAGTGAGAAAAATCCTCTGGTGGTTATTGGCTTTGCTCCACCTTATTACCCTTCTATGAATTGTCGGTCTTTACCGAATACCAGTCTAAAAATTGATAACCTAATAGATGATTATCGCTACTATTTAGCAAGCAGGGGCTTGTCACTGAAGGTGGAAGAGTACTTCATGGGCATTTGCGACACCAGTTATTGTGCCTTGGAGAGAGAGCTAGAAAGCTATCAAGTCGTATTGGATAGTTTAGCTATCCCCTCTCAAGTTTACGAGTTGGATCTTGCAAACATTGCACAGTTTCAAGTGCCTGCGGTCAATTTAGGGCCTTGGGGCAAGGAACTCCACCAAAGAGGGGAGCGGGTCTTTACGGAGGACCTCCTAGATATCATTCCTAGTTATCTATTTGGCCTTCTCTACCGCTTTGATGAATTACTTTAATACTTGAGTTTTCCATTGACAAAAGAGGAAAAATGGAATAAAATATTGGCAAAACAAGTAAACCGTTTTCCTTCATCAGGGAAGTGGGATAGAAGAGGGAGAATCTATGATTGAATTTCAAGGAGTCACAAAAGATTACGATGGGCATCTGGCTTTGAACCACTTGAATTTGACCATTGAAGATGGGCAAATTGTCGGCTTGATTGGCCATAATGGTGCCGGAAAATCAACGACCATTAAGAGCTTGGTCAGTGTCATCACACCGACGACAGGCAGCATTCTAGTCGATGGGAAGGATCTCTACAGCAATCGATTAGAAATCAAAAAGAAAATTGGTTACGTAGCCGATTCGCCAGATCTCTTTCTACGTTTGACAGCCAATGAATTTTGGGAGTTGGTTGCCACTTCCTATGATATGAGCCAGCAGGAATGTGATGAGCGTTTGGAACATTTGCTCAACCTTTTTGACTTTACAAGTCATCGATATGAGGTCATTGAGTCTTTCTCTCATGGGATGCGCCAGAAGGTCTTTGTTATCGGAGCTCTCCTATCTGATCCAGACATCTGGGTTCTAGATGAGCCGATGACTGGTTTGGATCCACAAGCCTCTTACGACTTGAAGCAGATGATGCGGGAGCATGCGGATAAGGGAAATACCGTCATCTTCTCCACCCATGTCCTCGAAGTGGCAGAGCAACTCTGTGATAAGATTGCCATCCTGAAGAAGGGGAACCTCATCTTTTATGGAACTATCGAGGAGCTGAAGGGGCAACACCCAGAACAAAGCCTAGAGTCCATTTATCTTGGACTGGCCGGTCGAAGAGAAGAGGTGAGTCCAGATGCGTCTT
>ERZ772763.131-NODE-131-length-13639-cov-3.74367_pt1 | contig 13639 bp, 14 predicted proteins | sample MGYA00511362_ERZ772763 | MGnify/ENA primary metagenome ERZ772763 (study PRJEB29015, sample SAMEA2738042) | human oral metagenome | biome: human oral; feature: human-associated habitat; material: saliva | place: China | collected 2234 ... | reverse complement strand
ACAACCTCCTCCGAGAAACCAAGGCCACTTGGGCTTTTTCTCAGGTGTAAGCGTCGAGGGGTAAGGTCCAGGGGTCTGGGACATTATAGTGTCTCCTTGCAAGTGATTGTGTGGTGGTGACACCGACTTTGGCGTCACAATAATATAGTTCTCTGCGTGGTGAATATGTTGAGCTGGTTAGAACGTAGAGCAAAAAGCGTGACCGTACTTACCAGTGGCGCTTTTCTCTGATTTAACCTTTTTAACTTTGCCGTCAATGAGTAATTTACATGAGACAACTTGTGAATCATCAGAGCTAAAAATATCTCCACTGACAGAAACAGTGTAGTAGTCGCTCTTGCCGATTTCTTCGGTGTGTGACCAAGAATCTTCAAACTTAGCAGTGTTATGAGAGCCTGAACCCCCATAAGATACCTGTCCTGATCCTGAGGCAGTCACCTCAATGGTCACACTGCGTGTCTTTTTGTTGTTTGAGCTATGGGTTGCTTTCGGAGATTCTTCTTTTTTCTCTTCAGTTGAAGGTTGCGCGGTAGGGGCGCTTGAAGATGATGCTCCTTCAGGTTCGGAAGAAGCAACACTAGCCTATCTATACTTGAGGTATAAAAGTCGGTTCCCAAAAAGGAAGATTTTTTGGGAACCGACTTTGCAATCTAGTTACTCTATAGGGTGCAACTTGCTAGAAAGCGTATCATTTGTGCGTGATATATATCATCAAAGTATTATGGTGCTGCAAAGATTGCTAAGCTCCGAGGCTATTGCTGTTTGGGTACGTAGCTGTAAGGGATGTGACACGAAACCGTGGAGTAGGTACCGCTGGCTTGGTTCTCTGAGACGGTTTCCCCGTTAACAGTGATTTTGCAGCTAACCTTAGTGGCCCCACCATCACCGTACGAGCCGGAAGCATTAAGGGTATAACTGTCCTTGAGAGTAGTCTCAATGCCTTCCTTACGCCAGTCGCTCGAAATGTTCTCGGTGCTGGTGGAACTGTACGGGCCGTAAGAGACACGGGCTTTACCGTTAGCCTTGACCTCAACATCAACCTTCACCTTTGTTGTGGCCCGGTCAATAGAAGGCGTAGCAGAAGCAGAACGTGATGCGGATGTAGAGGCGTAAGAATGCGGTGAAGACGATGACGTCGACGGCGAGGGAGAACTTGAAGAAGGTGACGCTGAGGACGACGACGGCGAGGCGGAGGAAGAAGTCGCTCCACCAGCAATATTATTCGGTTCATTATTACGTGTTGTGATAGTCACTACGAGTACCACTACGAGGGCGATTACGCCAGCACCGCACAAGAACCCCACCATCCACGGCCACACGGGACGGGGGCGATCTTCCTCCTCATAGAGGTCACCGTAATTCCTGCCGTATGGGCCGCCAGGTACAGCACCGTTATAGGGCGGAATAGGGCCGCTTGGGTACCCCTGTTGATAGGGGCCTTGGCCGTAGCCAAGGTTCCCAGTGTTATACCCTTGGCCATTCAAATTGCCGGTGTTATATCCCTGCCCGTTCAGGTTCCCGGAGTTGTAGCCGTTATACTGGGCTGCCTGCCGCACGGCTGAAGGATCCATAGGGAGCGTTTCGTCCCCATACTGTTGGTTACCATCCGGTCCGTTCAGGGGAGCCGACTGGGGCCCGTGATTGGTAGCCCCTGACGTATCCGGGTACCCCTGTGCTCCGGCCTGATCTGCGCCACTATTATTGTTCGCTCCATCAGGGCCTTCTGTAGGTGGGAACTGAGACATTGATTCTCCTCATAGGATGGTGGTTCACGCGAGGAACACTGACCTTCCCATGCTACCGCGAATCTTTGAATAAATGCTGTATGCGGTGCCCCAGACTCTCCGGAATTATGGATCTTCTACGTTTAACTCCGGCTGGTAGATGGCGGTGAACAGACGACGGTCAGTGCGCCTAGGAATTACTGCTATCCGGTTTTAAAACGAGGCGGCAGTATTTTCAATGCACTGTGTAGCTGGTGAAGGAAACAGATACTGCTAGATCCACATGGCCGGGTCTATATACTCCACAGCATCCACCAGCGGTTTCTTCTTCTCTGGGGTGCGCGGGCGCGATTTTGCCGGGATACCTGTAATAATCGAATCGTGCGGGTGATCGTTTACCACCACCGCATTCGCGCCAATAGCGCTGTCAGCACCGATCTGTACCGGACCGAGTACTTTAGCACCCGCCCCAATCGTCACGCGGTCACCGATCGTAGGGTGGCGTTTCACTTTCTCTAAGGAACGGCCGCCTAAGGTCACCCCGTGATAGAGCATCACGTCGTCACCTATTTCGGTGGTTTCACCAATCACAATGCCCATGCCATGGTCAATAAAAAACCGGCGCCCGATTGTAGCTCCGGGGTGAATTTCAACGCCCGTCAGAAAACGGGTGAACTGTGATATTGAACGCGCCAGGGCCTTCGTTGTATCCCGCTGCCACAGTCTGTGGCTCAGTCGGTGCGACCAGATGGCGTGCATCCCCGAATAGTTGAGTATAATTTCGACCGTGCCGCGCGCGGCCGGGTCGTGTTGGCGAACGTTTGCAATGTCTTCACGCAAACGGGCGATGAATCCCATGGTCATCCTTCTTTTACTGTGCGTTCATCCAAAGGTACCAACATCAGGGACTGTTTTCACGCTAGGGAAACCTGAGCGGGAGAGAACAGCAAACACTTATGTGGGAACCACAGTGATAAAACATCGTGAGCTGCCCGGAAATTCCCGTGCACCTTAACACGCAAGAACGCCCCACCGCACCCCGCGCACCGGGGTAGTGGGGCGTTTGCAGTGGACGTTTAGCCGCGAATATCCTCGTACAGGACGGTGGAAATGTAACGCTCACCGAAATCGGGGACAACAGCGACAATCAGCTTGTCTTTATTCTCAGACTTCTTGGCTTCCTCAACAGCCGCATACACCGCTGCACCCGAGGAGATACCGCCCAGGATACCTTCCTCGGTAGCCAACGCGCGAGAGGTGCGGATGGCCTCTTCGCCGCTAACAGCGATAACTGCATCATAAATATCACGGTTGAGAGTATCAGGCACGAAATTCGCACCCAGCCCCTGAATCTTGTGCGGGCCAACGCGACCCTCGGAAAGCAGCGGAGAATCCTGAGGCTCAACGGCCACGATCTTCAGGTTCGGGTTTTTCTCCTTCAGATACTTACCCGCACCGGAGATGGTGCCGCCGGTACCAATACCAGAGACAAAAATATCAATCTTACCGTCGGTAGCGTCCCAAATTTCGGGGCCGGTGGTCTTGTAATGAATTGCGGGGTTAGCCTCGTTTGAGAACTGGGACGCGAGAACCGCGTTATCGGTGCTCTCAACAATCTCTTTAGCCTTCTCCACGGCACCCTTCATACCATCAGTACCGGGGGTGAGCACAATTTTCGCACCGTACGCACGCAGTAGGACACGACGTTCGGCTGACATGGTCTCGGGCATGGTCAGAATAACGTTGTAGCCGCGTGCTGCCCCCACCATCGCTAGGGCAATGCCAGTGTTACCGGAGGTGCCCTCAACAATGGTGCCGCCGGGCTTCAGCGCACCAGCTTCCTCAGCAGCGTCAATAATGGCGCGGCCAATGCGATCCTTCACAGAACCAGCGGGGTTATAGAATTCAAGCTTGACCGCAATATTGCCGGGCAGACCCTCGGAGAGTCGGTTCAAACGGACAAGTGGAGTCTGGCCGATAGCATCAACAATGCTGTTAACGATTTGCGCCATGAATCTAATTCCTTTGTTTGATTTTATTTCTTCGTCAGTAACTCTACCCCCATAAGGTGCCGGTGTAACGCTGGCTGTCACAGTTCGTAACAGAGGCACAGAGGTACAGATAAAGTGGGTCTAAAGGTGCGTGGATTAGAAAGAAGCTGTTTTCCCGGGAGACCAGCTGGATGGCAGGGAGCTGCTGCTAAGTATCTTCCACTTGCCGTTGGCGTATTCAAAATACCCTTTATTTTCTGTGTCGGTACCGTTGAGACTGTTAAGGTTTACGGATCGGCGGTTTGCTTTGTCGTACAGGCGGGCGGCAGAGTCCGTTTCAAGCTTCATAGTCCACACATAGGTATTGTCTTTGGGCCCTTCAAACGGCATGTCGTCCATGATGGATACTGTCAGCGGAGCGTAAGTATCGCTAATGAGCCACCTATCATTACTATCACGATACGTACTGTTGCTGGGGGAGGAGGAATCCGTATACCCTGCCTCAGTCCACGGAGACGTATCGCCGGTAAACAAGAGGTAGTTATAGTAGGCTATGAAAAAGCCGATAAATTTGTACAACCCTTCGGCTGTACGTTCGTGAATCCCGGCGGGGGCCACCGGCACCGGAATATTAGCGGGAGGATCCTGCTCTGTACCGGGTTTGTACAGGGCGGCTATGCCCTTGTAGGAGTTAAAGTTAATTTTCCCTTTATAGGAGCTTTGAGCGGAACACGCGCTCAGTAAACTAATGCCAGCTATACCAAATACACCGAAGGCAGTGCGGCGAGTCACGGAAGAAGGCATGAGGGAACCTCTCTACTTAACGACACTGATGATATAACTATAACCCGCAGCTTCCTGCACAAACGTGTGACACGTACTGAAAAATACGATAACTTACACACCTGAAGACGTGTTGGTGTTGGCGGTAAACTCCGAAAAATCAATCACCCATTTATGATCCTCATACCGCGCTTTTAACGGGCCTGACCTGGTAACACTATTAGTAGCGCTGGCTGGGGTCTCGCGTACTTTCCCGGAGATAACCTCAAAATCACCGAATTTAATGAAATACTCCATTGGCCACTCATACACATCCTCTTCCTTCTTTTGGGGGTGCGGGGCGTGTATGGTGCAGTGGTACCGAACCTTTGAAAACCAGCTATTGCCGCTGCCGATCATCCGATCCAGTTCCCCTTGGGTAAGACCCTGGTACCGTTCCATATAGGGTTGCGCTTCGCCTGTGTTTCTGCTTTCAATAATGTACTCTGTGAAAGCAAAAATATAGCCAATAGTGCTGTACAACCCAGCCACTGAGCGTTCATCCGCATGGGCAGGAAGCACCGGAACCGGCACGTTCTGGGCGGGTTCAGAGCGAGTCGCTTCCCGGTAATCACCATTCTGACGGTAGCTGTCAAACTTCAGCTCTCCGCTGTAATCATATTGCCGATCAAGCCACATATTGCTGGTGCTGCACCCCGCAAGGAGCAGAGCGCCGCCGCAACCGGCTAGAGCAAACAAAGACCGTCGATTCATGGAAGTAGGCACGGTGATCAGGAATCCTTTGAACACACGAAGTTGAGATATCTCAAACATTATAAGAGGCTGCACCAAAACCCCAAAAGACGGGGGCTAGGCCCCAATAACCAACCCTGCAGCACCGTAGACCTTAGATAGTTTTCGACCCGCCCGAAGACTTGCTGTTTGTATTGTCGCTGAGTAACTCCTCGAGATTGAGACGCCACACGCCATCACTGTATCTCGCTTTCATGGTGCCTTCGTATTTTTGTTCCCGCCTTTCAGCTGGTATCTCCCGTGCACGCCCGGCAGATACCAGGAAACTCCCTAGGTTCGCCGTCATCATGGCTGGCCACGAGTACGTATCGCCCTCACGTGTTGGCATAGGATCCTTCAATGTAAACCTAACATCGGGAGCCTCAGACCATATCTTGTAATCACTAGAAGGCTGTGAGTCAGTATCAAGGCGTTTATAGTACTCGCCATCAAGCAGATCCCGGCCCGTATCACCGGTTTGGTAGGCATATGTAACACTCGCAGCTATAAAACCAATGGTGGAATATAGGCCCGCCACTGTGTGCTCATCAACGTTGTGTGGAAGCGTTGGTACGGGAGCATTCTTCGCGGGCTCAGTGCGGGTAGGTGCCGTATATTCACCTTCGCGGCGGAAACTGCCGAATGTTACCTCACCGCTGTAATCTGTGCGCTCTGCGGCCACCACAGACGCCCCGGAGCTGCACGCGCTTAAAAACAGGATGGAGGCACCTCCAACTGCGCCAGTAAATAAAAAACGACGAGACACGGAAGCAGACATCGGGACGCCTTTCAGTTGAAGTAGCTAGCATGATTATAGCTTTTACCCACTCAAAAGGTGGGGATATGCAAGCCACTTTCATCTACTAAAGCATCAGTATCCCAGCGGATTAGGCAGACCCTTCCCGGCGGGGTATGCGCATCAGGGCACCCTGCCGGGAAGAGGTTGAACGAACCTAGTTAATATCCATATTCAGATCCCAAATACCGTTCATATAGGTGCCTACAGCCTCACCAGACATGTAGATATGGCGTTTATCGGCGGGGGTATCCTGCAGCGTACCCTTACGGTAAATCTTCTCGCCCACGTCAATGTTCAGCTTCACCTGCCAGTTCCACGAACCGCCAGCATACACCGGCTGCGGGGCGGTAATAATTAACGAGGCGGACGGCTTCGCATACCAGATCTTATCGGCCTCGCTTTTCTTCGTACTCTCCGCGTAGCCTTGCAGTACGTTCTTTGCCTCAGCATTGAGGGTTACCGTATTAACGTACTGCATATCGCCGGTTTGCAGCAGATAATCCACCGCTGCCCCAAACCAGGCCAATGCGCCCGCGAACCCGGCTGCATTATCTTTTTTCATGGACTCAGGCTGAACTGGGATCGGGACATTCTGTGCCGGGTGTTCCTCGGTGGCAGCCATATATTCGCCGGGCTTGTCGTATTTATCAATCTTCGCTTCACCACTAAAGTCCTTTTTCTCCTCAACAGTGGGAGAAGCTGAGGGGGTGGCGGTGGCAGACTCGGAGGGAGACGCTGAAGGCGTCGCAGAGGCACTGGCAGTTGCGGTACGGGATGCGCGGGGAGATGCGCTCTGAACCTCAAATGTACTTGAGGAAGGCTCAGAAGGAGACGGTGCAGAGGCGGTGGTAGTGGTCTGCTGCGACTCAGAACTGCACGCAGCCAAAAAAGCTGCGCTGCTGAGACCAATGACACTAAGTGCAGTGCGCCGGGTCAAGGGGGATGACATGAGAGCTATACCTTTCAAAATTTTGGTTTGCGAGTGAATATTTCGGTGATTGCTATCGTGTCGTGATAGAGAATAGCATACTCTGAAGCATGATTGACGCAGGGCGCCACGCTCGGGCTGAACTCCGATCCTAGCGTTTCTTTGGTGTGCTCAGATTCCAGGACCCCTCAACATAGCGGCCCGTAATATCACCCTCGGATTGCACCAGTTTACGGTTCTGCGGAACCTGCGAGACTTTGCCGCGGATCAGCGCAAAATCACCCTGTCTCATGGTGAGCTTGGCGGGCCACTGGTAGCCATCAGTGTTCCTGATTGGGGCAGAAGTGGTGAGTTCAATAGTTACCGTGACCTCACTCAACCAGGTTTTATCGTCAAAAAGCTCCGCGACATCGGTGTAGCTTTTCAGATCTTCCCGGTCAAACCTGATGTCTTTCAGATGCTGGGAATCACCCGTGTTCATCATGTACTGCAAAGAAGCCGCGAAGTAACAGATTGTTGCATGAAGCCCTGCCACGGAATTCTCACCCATATTATCGGGCTTGATAGGAACCGGCACGTTCTTCGAGGGATGCTCCTGAGTTGCTGGCTCATAGGGGCCAGCGGAGGTGTCGTATCTATCAAGTTTCGCTTCGCCTTTGTAATCTGCCCCCGCGCCGCACGAGGTGAGCGCAGCAGCCACGCCGCCTACGCCAGCTAATCCCACCGCAAAGCGGCGCGTCACGGCAGGAAACATCGTTGTCCTTTCACAGATTTATAGAACCCTAAAACAAATGCAATGATAGTTTACGCACAAAATATGAGGGCGACAAAGCCCACCGTAACGGTTATGTATTATTGGGACGCGCGAGGGCTTGCCGACGGTGAAGGGTCGTCATCTTCATCGCCTTCCCACCGGAATTCCCAGCGCCCCTGCTGGTAATTGACAAGGCCAACAACCTCTTTATCGTAATGCTGGTCTTGAGGCGAAAGCTCCGTATATTTTCCGTCTTTTACCGCGAAAGAGCCCAGATCGTTAACGATGCGCAACGGCCAGCGGTACTGTGAGCCTTCCCGAGTGGGCTGCGGGGTAATGAGCACAATCTTGAAACTTGGGTTTGCGTACCAGAGCGTACCGTTTTTAGTTTCTGCCCCCATTTTCTCGAAACTTTTATAGCTCTCATTCGGCCATTTGAGGGCGCGTATGGGTGAGGGGTCTCCGGTGATATTGAGGTAGGTTAGGCACGCGGCGTAGTAGGCAATCGTGGCGTGCATCCCCGCCACCGAATCTTCATACATGTGCTCCGGAACCACCGGCTTTGGTACGTTCTTGGCGGGATGCTCTTTAGTTGCTGGCTCGTAGGGGCCCGCCGACGTGTCATATTTTTCAAGTTTTGCCTCCCCGCTGTAGTCCTTAGCAGCAGACGTAGGGGAGGTGCTTGGCGGCGCCGTCTCATCACTCTCAGGCGTGGTGCTCTCGGCCGCCGAGGGGTTCTCCGCTAGGGCTGGCTTTGCGGGCGCCGACACTATAGCGCCGGAGCACCCGCTGGTAAAAAGCACACTAGCGACCGAAAACACGCCCAAAACCGTGCGGCGAGTAATGGAAGAGGCCAACGCAGCCATCCTTTCCGGCCTGAACCGACCGTGAGGGGCGGAAGGTGTGTGGACACCTAAAAACAATTAGATGAAGTTGCCGCCACCTGATGACGATGAGGAGGAAGAACTTTCGGATGGTGATGGGCTGCCAGAGGAAGACGAGGAGCTGCTGCTCGACGACGGGCTGCGGGTTGGCGAAGAGCTGCTGGAACTACGCGAATGCCAGATGATCGTCCAGTGCCCACCCTCGTATGTGCACACAGCCATTTGGCGTGATTCACCATACCGGCTGTATGAAGATAGTGACCTGTACTCACCATCTTTCACAATGAAAGGCCCCTGATCCGTCTTAGCGGTAAACGGCCACATATACTTATCGCCGCTCTTGGTCGGCTCGGGGCTATTGAGGTAAATCTTCACATCGGGAGAACCGTACCAGCTTCGTTTCTCCCGGATGGGCGCACCTTTGCTTTCATACTCCGGCAATGTGTCTTCCGACAGACGTACCTCACGCAAAAACTCGGTTTCCCCGGTCAAATAGTAGTATTTCAAAGCCGCCGAAAGGTACCCTAACGCCGCTTTCAGACCCTCGGTTGAGTCCTCGCCTATCTTCTCAGGCTTAACCGGTTTAGGCACGTTTCTTGCCGGGTGTTCCTTCGTGGCTGCTTCAAAGTTGCCCGCTGATGTGTCATATTTATCAATCTTGGCTTCGGAAGAATAGTTAGAACTACTCGACGAAGATGAAGATGATGGTGAGGGAGAAGCCGAAGTAGACGAAGCCGAAGAGGAGCTGGGGGAGGCCTCGGAACTTGTTGTCGCAGGCTCGGAAGAATCACTCGAGGAAGGGGTGTGCGTCTTAACGGAAGTAGAAGAAAAAATAGAATTGGAACACCCTGAGACAGCAGCTATACCGGCTACGGTAAAAAAACCTAAAGCTGTGCGGCGCGTCAAGTCGGAAGTCATATACCCAATCTTTCACTCGGCGAGGTTGAGATACATCAACTATACCGCCCGCACATCTGCCTGTGGGGGTGCGCCACCTTATAGCTTACGGCGAAAATCCTGGGAACCAATATCAGGAGGCTCGTGTGAAGGTTATGCCGGGGCAGTGGCGCCAGCGGCAGCCTCTGGAACCTTACCGCGTGTCTCGGGCAGCAAGTCGTACGTCATGCGCCACGAACCTTGGTCATACACCACGAATAGCGGGTCGGTATCGACCGCGAAATTAGATTTAAAATCTTCGTAAATAGTGTTTGCGGCCCCCACCATCCGGGCCTGCGGGTCAAACCCCGGTGTGCACTTCCAGATGTAGGTGTTCTCGCTCTCGCCTTTTGTCGGTTGCTCAGTATCCAACGACAGGGTAAACGGGTGTGCCGTGGAGCTACGCAGCCATGCACCCTTCGCGTACAGTTCCCCCAGCTCCTTCGCATCCTCCTGCGACTGGGCGTCAGTGACCTTATTGAGCGCTGAAGCATCACCGGTTAATAGCAGGTAATTATGCGCGGCAACCCAGAACCCAATGAAGTTATACAGCCCCTCAACATTTGGTTCGGTCATGCCGTGAGGCTCCTGCGGTGCGGGCACATTCTTGGCTTTCGCATTGTCATTCCCAAGAACCACAGCCTCCACATCCCCAGAGTATGAGGTGAATTTCACGTCTCCCCGGTACCCCGGCGACTTTGTGGGCGCGGGGGTGAGAGACTGCGAGCCTGCCTGCGGCCGCTGCTCGTTAGCTGAGGTGGAGTTAATCGTATCCAGCAGGAAAGCGCCCCCCACTCCCACCGACGTCAGCCCCGCAGCAGCTATTGCAGTTCTACGGGTGAGTGCAGCGCGGGACATAGCGACGGCTCCTTTCAACGGGAATAATCCTCATTATTCTATACCTACTCTAGCGTGCCCACCCCTGTCATCTTGAGGCCACAAACCGGTGACTACGCAGACGCTTGTCTTACGCTGTTTTACCCCAACCTGCGCTGATGCACACAAGGTGTTCCCGGGATTGTAAAACCCAGGGGATACGTTTAAAAAATATATCTGGAACATCACATAGGTTATATCCAACTGTACCTGAGGCACATTATGGGTCATACGCTACCGGCCCTAGAGCAGACGCACACTATTGTGGGTCTAGTGAGAAGCAGGAACGGTCACAACTTTCGCAGGAACCGTGGGAGTCACCTGGGGCAGGGCTGTGCGTCGGGGACTGGCTGACGGGTCGTACTGCTCAGCTGAAATAATCCACCACTGTTCACCCTCCCACATGCCGTACAGTTTACGCATTGCGCGGGCTTCCTCCGTGGGCAGGGCAGTATTCGTGTTAGCGGCAGCATTAACCAGCACACCGCTCTCTTGCTTCACTGAGCAGGCCCAAGCGTACTTATAGCCCTTCTCATCCGGTTGTTTCTCGGTGAGGGAGACTGTCCACGAACCACCCACAATCCACTGCGTTGCACTCATGTACAACTGCTCATACCCCTGCAACTGTGCAATAGCGGGCTGGTTCTGCGGATGCACCACCTTCAATGCTGGTTTCATATCGCCTGTAGCTCGCGCATAATTGAGTGCCGCAATATAGTAAGCGAACGTGAATCTTAGTCCCGAGGTGTCCTCATCACGCATATAGTCGTACTCGGTGGGTACGGGAACATCTGTGGCTTTCGACTGCAGCGATGCAGGGTTGCCGGTAGGTGCCGCCGTTGATCCGGCTGAAGGCTGAGGGCCAGCGGATCTGTAATGCTGCCACAGCAGCTCCCCGGAGAGGTTCTCCCGGGTATCCGCGGTGGTGGCTTGAACACTGGAACCGCCTGCCGGTACACCTGCATTGCCTGCGGCGCGGGAAGAAGAACTAGAGCCGCAGGCGGAGAGCGCCGCAGCACCCAGCGAAGAGGCTGCTCCAACCAAAAAAATACGGCGTGAGGCAACAGCAGATCGAATCATGGTGGACTATCCCTTCTAAGAACACCGCAACTTGTATACAAAGCCTATGCGGTGCAGGGTAAAACCACAAACGAATACGTCGCCAGTTCTAGAGCTGTTACTCACATCCAGCTGCCCCGGGAAGGGGCGGTGTCAGCGGCGGTGCTCATTATACGGCTGCTACCGGGAAGACGGGGACGCAGCGGATGCTGAGGGGGCCAGCGACTCCTTCGCCGCCGAAACCTCCGCATCATCCATCATCTGCCAACCGTTGTCGCCGTATTTGACGAATACATCCGCCCGGCGGGTTGTACCGTACATGTCGGTAAAAGACACGTTACGTTGTGCCTTAAGCAGGTACAGGTGAGCTTTGCTGTCGACCGTGTACATGGACTCCCAGCGGAATACTTCTGAAGAGCCGATCCGTACGGGCCTGTCAGTATTGAGAGTAATACCGGTGGGGCGTTCAGTATCACACACAACCCACCCCTCATCACGAGAGTAAAGCTTCGAATAAATACCGATATTTGTGCTGTACTTATCGTTGCCTGGCAGAGCCTCAAAGAGAGAAATATCACCGGTAAGGTACATGTAGTTCTGTGCCGCGCACCAGTACTGCAGGAAGCTTAGAATGCCCTGTTCAGAAAGCTCACGCATATTTTCAGGTTCTTTAGGCTTAGCCACATTCCGGGGGCCGTGCTCCAATGTGCCAGCTTCAAACGGCCCATTTGCTGTCTCATAGTACTGGGCTGGCAGAATCACCGGACCGCGCACCTGCGAACCTGAGGCAGAGTCCACCTGGGGAGAAGCTGCAACTGGTGAAGGCGCCGCCGAAGAAGCGGCAGCAGGACGTTTATTCGCGGTAGAAATAGAAGAACCCGCGCACGCACTCAAAAGGGAGCCAGCTCCTACGATGGCAGTCTGCGTCAGGAGCGCGCGACGAGCAAAACTATGGTGCATTTATGGGGTCCCATCCTTATCGGTGATGCGGCCAGCTAATCGGGCCATAAACACTCGCGGCTAGCACTTACTACCGTAGCAGAAGGCACCCCGCACACGCATATTGGGAAGGTGCCTGAACCAGTCGGAGTATCATTGCACACACAAATCAGGATAAACTGTTTGCGTGCAACACACCGATTATACGCACCTTATGCGTGTGCGCGAACTACTCGCCCACTGTGATGTTCCCCTAGAAACTCTCAACGCGGACTTAGCCCGTGAACGTATTCGTGCGGCCAATAAACAACTTGATGACTATATTCTGCCGCGTGCTGGCAGCCTGGATGCTCCACTCACCGTGGTTGTGGGCGGCTCCACTGGTGCCGGTAAATCCACGCTGGTGAATTCGCTCCTCGGCGAGCCCCTCACCCGTGCCGGGGCCATCCGCCCCACTACTCGCCAGCCCGTTCTGCTGCACCGCGCCGAAGATGCACCCTACCTGGGATCCGAGCACTACCTGCCGAGCATGAGGCGTCATAGCGTTGCCGCGGGAGAAACAGTGCCGGGAGCCGATGCACACACTGAAGCCGATGTGCTGGTGACGCTACAGACCCAGACGGTACCGCCCGGCATCGCTCTTATTGATGCCCCAGATATTGACTCTGTCTCTGAACAGAACCGGCGGTTAGCTAAAGATTTGCTCTCTGCCGCCGACCTGTGGCTTTTTGTGACCACCGCCAACCGGTATGCGGACGCCGTGCCGTGGGAATTACTGCACCGGGCGGCCACACGCAATATTACGGTGGCGGTGGTGCTCAACCGAGTACCAGAAGGCGCCGAACACGAAATAGAAGAAGACCTGCAACATATGCTCAGCGAAGCTGGGATCACCCCGGCACTGCTGGTGTGTATCCCCGAGCAGAAACGCGATAACCGCGGCCTGCTGCCGCCTGCTGCTATAGGCCAAGTGCGGAACTGGCTAGAGCAGCTGGGGGCAGACGCACCGGCACGCGCGGCAATCGCCCGCCGCACCCTCAGCGGCGCTATTAACGGGCTGAGCGAAGACCTGCAGGTTATTGCCGCAGAACAAAAATCCCAGCACGAGACGCTCACCCGGCTCAGCGCCGCAGTTGATGATGCCTACGACACCGCATTGGAGAACATCCGTGAGGCAGCCTCCGACGGTACGCTA
>ERZ772763.129-NODE-129-length-13809-cov-3.02007_pt1 | contig 13809 bp, 10 predicted proteins | sample MGYA00511362_ERZ772763 | MGnify/ENA primary metagenome ERZ772763 (study PRJEB29015, sample SAMEA2738042) | human oral metagenome | biome: human oral; feature: human-associated habitat; material: saliva | place: China | collected 2234 ... | reverse complement strand
CTTCGTGGCGAACTTGCAAGAAACGGATATCTTTGTCTTCAGCCAAAGCATCCATGAGTGAGCTGAGTGTTCCTGATGGGATACCGTAGATGGTATCTACGCCCCATGTTTTCAATACGTTGAGCATTGCTGCTGATGCAGTAATTTTTCCTTGAGTCATAATAATAACTCCCCTTCAATAAAATAAATTTTCAGTTATTGAAAACATTTCCACTTGTGAATGAAAACGCTTCAAGCAACTTTACTCTATCAATTTATCATGTTTTTTCGCTCTTGTATAAGAATATGCTCATAGATGAGATAGAACTATTACATAACACAAAGCCCTAAATTTTTTCACAAAGTCCAATGTGTTTTATAATAATTTTCATAATCCCTTTGAAATCAAGCATCATTCACAGAAAAACTTTGTAAGTTAAGGAAAATAAAAAAGCTCTGTTCTGGAAAAACAGAGCTGCATTCTTACGAAGAAACTACAAATATTTCTGCAAAACCTTGGACAGGGCTGCATAGCCAGCAATGGTCAGATGGAGGCCGTCCCTTGTGTAGTCTGGGCGCAGCTGGCCTCCCTCGTCCAGAAAAGCATCGTAGAGATCAATAAACTGGACATTCATGTAGGCGCTAGCCAGCTGGCGATAGGCTTGATTGAGGGCCTGAATCTTTTCATTGCTGCGGACATAGACCGTGCTCTTGTAGGCCGGAGCTTCATTGACGGGAAGGACAGACAGCAACTGGATCTGAGCCAGAGGATAATCACGAGAAATCTCCTGAATAATGGCTTCTAAATTGGCCAGCGTTTCTGTCTGAGGCATCTCCTTGCCAATATCGTTGGTACCTATAAAGACCTTATCCAAAGCCTGACCAAAGAGATGGGCATCTAGGTTTTCTAAAAGCAAATCAGTCTTATAGCCCCGAATGCCCCGGTTGACCAGTCTTTTATCCGTCTGCAAGAGCTCATAGAGAGGATAGTATTCTACAATGGAATCTCCGATAAAGATGATGTCTGGCTCCTTGACGGAGACTTGATTGAGTTCTCTGTAGTTTTGCTGCAATTTTGCCTGCTCCTTGAGAAGCCATTCTTCTAATAATTGTACTGCCATTATCCCTTTTCCTCTTCTAAGTATTGCTCAATCACCTGTAGAACACCGGCTTCTGTATTGGCTGGCGCTAGGTAATCTGCTACCTTTTTGACCCGCTCATCGCCATTCTCCATAGCGTAAGAAATACCAGCTAATTCAAGCATTTCTATGTCATTTTCACTATCGCCAAAAGCTATGATTTCTGAGCTTTGAATCTGCCACTTAGCCATCAGTTGCTGCAAGCCCCAAGCCTTGTGCATCCCATCTTGGAGAATGTCAATGGCTCCATAACCACTAGCAACCGCGCTCAATCGGCCTGCAAAATGCTGATTAATCAGACGAGCATGCTCTGCTGCTGCCGCCTCTTCTACCATCATACTCATTTTCAAGACCTTGTCAAAGGGATAATCCTGAAGACTAGGAACAAAATTCATACGCTTATAGAAAAGCCGGGCCATTTCCTTAGTCATGACTTTTTCAATCAAGGGAAACTCTGTCCCCTCCTGGACAAATCCGCCTCTTTCAGAGGTCACAACCAGCTGAAGCTCCCTTTCATGACCGGAAAAATAAGCTAGCGCATCCCTAATCAATCCAGGTTCCCAGAAACTGCTCATGCTTAGCTGGTTCTTTTCAAAAATCCGCGCTCCGTTTGCGACTACCAAGGTCATTCGTTCTACCAAATCTCCCAATAGCAGACGCATCCGTGGAATTTCATTTCCGGTAGCAACCACAAAGCGAATGTCTCTCTTCTCCAGCTCATCTAGAATAGTGGTCAGACGTGGCAAATCCAGCTGGCCCTGTCCGTCCAGCAAGGTTCCATCCATGTCTGTCGCTATCATCTTTACAGTCATCTTTTTATCCATTTCTATCTTTATCATCCAATTTTGATTATCCCTTTCCTAGCAAGTTCCAGTTGCCGCTGGCTTCGTAGGCTGTGATTATCTCCCTAGCTGTATCCGTAATCTCTTCTGGATAGTTCAGGCTCTCTAGTGTATTAACCGCATTCTTGGTCAAAGCGCTGCCTTGCTTAATCTTATAGTCAAAGACAATCTCTCCTGCTATATATTGACTGTCAAAGTGATATTGAGCATTGAGCTGACCAGAGGCTGCTACCAACTCCACATCATGGCTCGAAATCATGTAAAGACAGGGCTTCTGGGCTAGCCAATCAATGATTGCCAGCCCTGCACCAATCCGCTCAACAGTATTGGTTCCCTTAAAAAGCTCATCGATGAAAAAGTAGTGCAAGCCCTCTTCTTTCAAGGAATCTATCATGCGCTCAATAGCCCTTCGGCGATAAAGTAACTATCCCCAGAGCCGATGTCGTCGGTCACATCCATTGAGCTCAAGACATGACCATGCTGCAAGGTCAAACTCTCGGCGCAAGCAAAGCCTAACCCCTGAGCCAAGATAGTATTGATAGCTGCTATTCTCAGGTAAGTCGATTTTCCAGAAGCATTATCGCCACTAATCATCATATTCTTAGAAAAGTCCAAATCATTGCTGACAGGTCGCTCTAAGAGTGGGTGATAGAGACCCTTGCCCTTCATCCCAGCTGAGCTTGTAAAGCTAGGTTTCGCATAAATTGGCAGGCTTTCCTTGTAGTTAAGTACAGCAATCGCTGCCTCTAAGCGACCTAGAATCTCCAGCACTTGCCTAGCCTGTTGATTGGCCTTGACCAGGCGATTGGAGATATAGGCCTGAGCTAACTGAGGTATCAGCAAGACGGAGTTGATATAGAGATAGAAAATCTCCAGCTCAGAGGCACCCGACTGGGGCCGAAAGACTTCTCCAAAAAGCCGTGTTCGGCTAAAAGAAGCCACCGCTTCTTTCAGAGCAGCTTGCTGGGGCAAGGGCAGGCGGGCGATCTTTTCACCAATATAGAAGATCCGTACCAGATAGCCCATGCTATCCAATTTCATCTCAAGAGACCAGCGCGTGGCCATGGAGTAAACGATATTAAAGGCCATGCTGATGATGGGAACTATATATCCCAGACTAGGATTGATAAAATAGAGTAAAGGGGAAACTAGCGGAATCGCAGCCAAGAACAGGTAGAAACTTCCCTTGTGATTCGCCTGAGCTGGTTTATAGATCAGTTTCTTAGCTTGATTGTGATTTTTCTTGCTAAGCTCAGAAAAAAGCAGCTGCAGCTGAATGCGCACCTCTGGATGTTGGGCTAAATATGCCTGCAAATCATCAAATTCCTGATCTGCCTCGAAATGCAACAGGCGGAGTTTGCTGTAAAGGTACTCTGAACCTAGACTGGATTGGGATGCTGTATCAATATCCTGAAAAACATCAAAAAAGTCCAAATCTCCCCAAGTCTGGTCGTCCACCAGACTATCATAGGTTCCAGCTTCTTCGTCTAACAAAAAGGACTCATATAGACTGGACTCACTGTCTGGCCGGCAATCAACCCGCTCACGACTTCCCCAAGCAGCAGCTAAACGCTTCTTAAAGCGAATCTTTCTCCGAATAGCAGAGGCTGTGACAAGTACTAGCACCGCCAAAAAGCCCAGTAATACCAAGATAAATTGTGACATAAATATCCTCACCCCTTCCAGAAAACCTCTGACTTTTAGACATATTATACTACTTAAAAAAGTAAAAATAAAGGCAAGAAGAGGCGGTTAAGACGGTCGATTTTACAAAGGACACTTTTCAATCTTCCAGTTTTATATTATAATCATAGCTATATTCCTGTCGTAAAATTGGAGGTCCTCATGAGCAAAAAAGAAGTCGCATTCCCACGCTACCAGCAGATTGCCGTTGCCATTGCCGAGCGAATCGTTGACGGCAAATATCCTATCGGCAGCAAAATCTATGCCCGATCTACCCTAGCCAGCAACTTCAATGTCTCCCCTGAAACAGCCCGCAAGGCTATCAATGTGCTGGTAGATCTGGAAATCATGGAAGTCCGTCACGGTAGTGGAGCCTTCATCTCCTCCAAGGAAAAAGCCCAGCAGTTTCTCGAGACCTATAAAGATGTCAACTCTCTGCAGGACCTCAAAAGCAAGCTCCACCAGAGCATCCAACGCCAAGAGGAAGAATTTGCCAACTTTTCCCAGCTGCTCAATCAGCTTCTCAGCCGAACTAAAGATGTCCAGCAGCGCTTCCCTTTCAATCCCTATGAGCTCCAGCTCTCAGCAGACGCTATCAACTTAGGAAAATCTATCAATGAGCTCAATATCTGGCACTCGACTGGCGCTACCATTGTCGCAGTCCAGCAGGGAACGCAACTCCTAATCTCGCCTGGTCCTTATACCAAGCTGGAAGCCGGCAATACCATCTACTTTGTTGGCAACGAATTATCAGTTGGTTTGATGCATAATTTATTTTTTAATGAAATTGAAACAAACAAGTGAAACAGCGCTTGTTTTTTCTTTGTCAAAAAACAGAATAGGTAGGTAAATTCGCTGTCTGACAAGGTTTTGCGGCTTTCAGAAATATTCTAGAAAATCATCCTCCTTTTTTATAATAACCGAAAAAGGCCGGTCTGACAGTATTTTGGGTTTGACAAAGTGACCACACGATGTTATACTGTGATGGTCTTTTAAGTGACAACTTATCAAAATAAACATGTAGTCACTTGTGCAAAAGGAGAAATACGTTGAATAAACTAGAAGTAAAACATTTGACTAAAATTTTCGGTAAAAGGCAAAAGCAGGCACTAGAAATGGTGCAGCAAGCCAAAAGCAAAACGGAAATTTTAGAAAAAACCGGTGCTACTGTCGGAGTTTACGATGTAAACTTTGAGGTTCAGACCGGAGAAATTTTTGTCATCATGGGACTGTCCGGCAGTGGGAAATCTACCCTTATCCGCCTGCTCAACCGATTGATTGACCCGACATCAGGCGACATTTACATCGACGGCCAAGATGTAGCCAAGATGAACGAAGAGGAGCTGCGTGACGTTCGCCGCCATAAGCTCAATATGGTCTTCCAAAACTTTGGACTCTTCCCGCATCGGACCATTCTGGAAAATACTGAGTTCGGTCTGGAAGTCCGAGGTGTTGATAAGGAGGAGCGCACGCGCCTAGCTGAACAAGCTCTGGACAATGCAGGTCTCCTGTCCTTCAAGGACCAATACCCCGATCAGCTCTCTGGTGGGATGCAGCAGCGGGTTGGCTTAGCTCGAGCTTTGGCCAATAATCCTGATATTCTGCTCATGGACGAAGCCTTCTCAGCTTTAGACCCCCTCATCCGCCGAGAAATGCAGGATGAGCTGCTGGATCTGCAGGCAGAGCATGAGCGTACCATTATCTTTATCACGCACGATCTCAATGAGGCCCTGCGTATCGGTGACCGTATTGCCATTATGGCTGACGGTCAGATTATGCAGATTGGCACCGGTGAGGAAATCCTGACCAATCCAGCCAACGACTTCGTTCGAGAGTTCGTTGAAGATGTGGACCGCTCCAAGGTCTTGACTGCCCAGAATATCATGACAACGCCACTGACTACTAACATTGACATTGACGGACCAACCGTGGCTCTTAATCGGATGAAAAAAGAAGAGGTCAGTATGCTGCTGGCTGTGGATAGGAAGCGGCATCTCAAGGGCAGTCTGACTGCCGAAGCTGCCCGCGACGCCCGCAAGCAGCATCAAGCACTGGCTGAAGTGATTGATAAGAACGTACGCAAGGTTACTCAGGAAACTCTGATTACTGATATTTTCCCGCTGATTTACGATTCACCAGCGCCTCTGGCCGTTGTAGATGATAAGGACAAGTTAGTCGGCGTTATTATCAAAGGCCGAGTCATCGAAGCCTTGGCCAATACTACTGAATCTGAAGAATAAGGGAGGTTCGCATTTTGAATATTTTACAACAGCCAATCCCCGTTTCTCAATGGGTTGAGTCCTTTACTAACTGGGTAACAGATACCTTCTCCGGGCTTTTCTCGGTCCTTCAGGCTATCGGAAATGCCATCATGAATGGGATGACAGACACCCTGCTCTTCATTCCGCCCCTGCTCTTTATCGCAGTCATCACTATTTTTACCTATTTGATTTCCAAGCGTAAGCTGGGGCTGCCCCTGCTCACCTTCCTAGGCTTGCTCTTTGTTTACAACCAAGGCCTATGGGAAAATCTTATGAACACTGTGACCTTGGTTATCGTCTCCAGTGCCATTTCCATTATCATCGGTATTCCACTGGGGATTTGGATGGCTAAGAGCAACCGCGTCGAAGCAGTTATCAAGCCCTTGCTGGACTTTATGCAGACCATGCCGGCCTTTGTCTACCTGATACCGGCCGTGGCCTTCTTCGGTATCGGTATGGTGCCTGGGGTCTTTGCCTCTGTCATCTTTGCCCTGCCACCGACTGTCCGCTTTACCAATCTAGCCATTCGTCAGATTCCGACTGAGCTGATTGAAGCGTCAGACTCCTTCGGGGGCACTGGCAAGCAGAAGCTCTTCAAAGTTGAGCTGCCTCTGGCTAAAAATACCATCCTAGCTGGGGTTAATCAGACCATCATGTTAGCTCTGTCTATGGTCGTTACTGCCTCTATGATTGGGGCGCCAGGACTGGGCCGCGGCGTTCTCTCTGCCCTGCAGCATGCCGACATCGGTTCCGGATTTGTCAATGGGGTATCTCTGGTTATCCTGGCCATTATCATTGACCGCCTGACTCAGAAGCTCAACCAACCTCTGGCTAAAAAATCACCAGTCACTACTAAGGAAAAACGTAACAAGGTTATGCTCTGGTCTGCTCTAGCTGCTGTCTTCCTGACAGCCTTTGTCGGAAATCAAGTAACCAAGCTTCAGCAAAGCAAAAAAGAAAAGGTCAACCTTGCCTATGTTGAATGGGACTCCGAAGTTGCCTCAACCAATGTCGTAGCGGAAGCCCTCAAGGAAATGGGCTACGATGTCACCATTACACCGCTAGACAATGCCGTTATGTGGAAGTCCGTTGCTAATAGCGAAGCAGATGCCATGGTTTCTGCCTGGTTGCCGACCACCCACGCTGCTCTCTATGAGGAGTACAAGGACAAACTAGTAGACTTGGGGCCAAATCTTGAGGGCGTTAAGACAGGGCTAGTCGTACCAAGCTATATGGACGCTGATTCTATCGAAGACCTGTCAGACCAAGCCAAGAAAACTATCACAGGTATTGAGCCCGGCGCTGGTATCATGACCGCCACTGAGAAGACTATGCAAGAATACAGCAATCTCAGTGGCTGGAATCTTTCTTCTTCCTCAACAGGAGCCATGACCACTGCTCTGGATCAGGCTATTAAGAATAAAGAAGATATCATCGTAACCGGCTGGTCACCTCACTGGATGTTCTCCAAATACGACCTCAAATACCTCAAGGATCCTAAGGGAACTATGGGTGGCAAGGAAGCTATCCACACTATGACTCGGAAAAATCTAGACAAGGACTTACCAGAAGTCAATAAGGTCCTAGACAACTTCAACTGGACCCAAAAGGACATGGAAGAAGTCATGCTTAAGATTAACGAAGGCAGCTCACCAGAAGCTGCAGCCAAAGAGTGGATCAAAAACCACCAGAAAGAAGTCGAAAGTTGGAAGAAATAAAAGCATAGAAAAAACCCTGAGATACTGTTATCTCAGGGTTTTTGATTGGCTTCTTCCTTGCCTTACAAGACTTAGGCATCTTTTAAAGATTGCTTCTATTTGGATCATCATTCTTTAATAGCATCTTCGTATCTGTCAAAGGCATAGTGGCTCTGTGCGTAGAGTGGATTATCCATGGCCAATAGCAAGTATTCGTTTTCTTTTTTAGCGCTATCTCCATCAGAGTCATTCCAGGTAACATCTAAGGCCAGCCACTGACCATCTACTTTTGCGAAGTTCCAAGCATGTGGGTCAAAATCATCTGTATTTCCACTCACATACATGGTTTCGAGACCAGCTTCCTGAGCAAGAGCCTGGAAGGTTACAGCATAAGCTTGACAGACTCCCTTACCCTCAAATAGCGGACCAGTAATATCAAAACTAGATTCATACTTGCGAATACCGTCTTGCATATCTTTAAACGCTTTTGAAATAGCCTCTTCTGATTCTTTATTCTCAATAGATGTTTTGTAATTCAAAAAGCCTTGGTAAGCAGCCTTATCATAGCTAATATGCTCAATCATATACTGATTAATTGCCTCAATCTTTTCTCGGTCGCTCATCTGGTCTTTGATGATGTCTTTGACAATCTCTTTGACTTTTTTGCGGGCCTTCTTATATTTGGCAGTTTCATCAGCATCGTATTTAAAACTTACCACATGTTGCTTAGCATCAATGGCAGGAACCACTCCCTGCTGAATGACTGGATTTTGCTCTAAAACATCGTGAAGCAATTCACTGACATCTCCTTCACTCAGCTCCGGAAACTCACTGTAATCAACATATTCTGCATCGGACAAAAGAGCCTTGGCAAAATATTCCTGCGCTGCACTTCTGGCTGCCACTCTTTCCTCAATATCACTAACATCATGAACGACTGTTTTACCCTTGAGATCCAAGTCAGCCTGCTCTACGCTGATATATTTCTCTGAAACACCCGACTTGCTTTCCTCTTTATTGACCTTTTCATTATGCTTATCTACAACAGGCTGCACTTCTTCTACACTGGCCTGTTCAATGAAAAAGTCCGTTTTGACAGTAGGCATGCCCTTGATAGAGACCAAACATCTGACATCCCGGCCTTCTTTTTCAATTTTTTCATAGACGATTGGAAAGTTCTGAATCTGGCCATCCATCATCTGCAGTGGTGCTTCTTCAGGAATATTTCCCTTCTGCCGCAGAGCGGAAACCTGGTCAGAAAAAGTCCGAAAATCGATTTGATTCGGCATCAATTTCGCAAAGCTATCAGATGAGATAGGATTGCTGATAGTTCCTAAAGCTTCTTTGTCTTTGAGGGGAACAACAAGGAGTTCATAAGGCTTTTTCTCAACTGTTTTCTTACTGTAATCCTGGTCGTAAGCCTGCAGCAACCGTTGTCTGGCAAGAATTGGATCATCACCAGAACGGCCGCCGTTGCGGCTATCATAGTGAGTAGGCAAATCTGTCCGATACACTGTCGAAGTGACCCGATCGACCTCTTTATAGTTATAAAGACCTGTCTTAGCATCACTGCCAGGCATGGTCACATACTCTCTTTTTATAATGGAATAAGAGTCCGCTCCCGGTACTTCCGTCCATTCCAGCTGCAAGCGTCCATCTCCGAGCAGACTGCTCTTGGTTTTCAGAGCTAGCTTGTCGCGCCCTTTCTTATCTATCTTAACGATCCAAAGTTTTGGCTTTTTAAGTTTTTTACCTGTTCGCTCATCATCCCGTTGCAGCAAATAGAGCGTATCAAAAACACCCCAGCTCTCACCTTGCTTGGCTAGACCATATTCCGTATGCTCTCCATTTGCCTCCACTCTAGTCGCAGAGAAATGATAAGCTGGCTCAATCACTATCTGCCGCTTATCATTCATCTTAAAGTCACCCCCTAAAATAGCTCGTAAGTTGCTGTCTCCATAAATTTCAAAGGAAGAAATCAACTCAGTCTGTCCTTCATGTGGCAGTGTCTCAAAATCGTTAGGCTTTTGTACCTCTGTCGGAAATGTAATAGGCTCATTTTCCTTGATCTGAATGACCTTTTCTTGGACATCATAAGGAGTATTTTTGCTGTATTTTTCTCTCAGCTTACGAACACTTTCCGAAAATTGGCTGCCTTGCTCTCCCGGACCTCCACCGTTCTTTTGAAAAAGACTGCAGCCCATCAGAAAACAAATCAACAGAGTAAGCAGAGAAATGAAACGGATTTTCCTACTCATGATTTCCCCTCCTGAAGTAAATATTCTTAATATATTATACCATATTTTATTTGAGGTGTCTTTGTTTTTTGTAAACGGATTCAAATATCTGCAATTTTGCGAATAAACTCTTAATTTTTTTATAGAGACAGCTTCCCTCAAACTACTGCATTTTCTCCTCTTGCTTTTAAAATCAAGAGGCTTCAGCCAATTACCTCCTTAAAACATAGAAAAACCAAGCCAGATAGGACTTGGTTTATTTTATAAGGAGCCATTCTATTTTGTTTAAGTCATTCAATCCTGATAGAGACTGTCTCCATTCGTCGCAATGACTTCTTTGTACCAATCAAAAGATTTTTTCTTATAACGGGCTAGAGTTCCGCTACCGTCATCGTTGCGGTCAACGTAGATAAAGCCGTAGCGCTTGCTGAGTTCTGCCGTGCTGGCTGAAACCAGGTCAATACAGCCCCAAGTTGTGTAACCTAGCAATTCTACGCCATCTTCCAGCGCTTCTCCTACCTGTTGCAAATGCTGTTTGAGATAATCAATGCGGTAGTCATCTTCAACCGTTGGGCCAGTTGGACCATCCACCAAGACATCCTTGGCACCGAGACCATTTTCCACGATGAAGAGAGGGAGCTGATAGCGGTCATAAAAGCTATTTAACACCAAGCGCAGACCGACTGGGTCAATCTGCCAGCCCCATTCTGAGCTAGCCAGATGAGGATTTAGGATGCCACCTAGAAGATTTCCTCGGCCAGAAGAATAATTTTCCGGATCATGAGCCGCAACCACACTCATGTAGTAGGAGAAGGAAATAAAGTCTACAGTATTTTCAGCCAAAAGCTCTTTGTCTCCCGGCGCAAACTGAATCTCAATCCCATTCTCCTTGAAGAAACGATTGATATAGGCTGGATATTTCCCACGCGCATGGATATCAGAGAAGAGGTAGTTTTGATTTTCAAATTCCCGAGCTGCCAGCACATCTTCAGGCTTAGGTGTCATAGGATAGGCCGGCATGGCGAGAACCATACAGCCAATCTTAAAATCAGGATTAATCTCATGACCAATTTTCGTTGCCAAGGCAGAAGCCACTAGCTCATGGTGGACCGCTTGATAGAGGTCCTGCTTGGATAGTTCTTCAGCTGGCGTGGCAATGCCTCCGCTCATAAAGGGTGCATGGAGAACAGAGTTGATTTCATTAAAGGTCAGCCAATACTTGACCTTATCCTTGTAGCGAGTAAAAACCGTGCGGACATAGCGCTCGTAGAAGCCAATCAAATCGCGGTTGGCCCAGCCATTGTACTGACGCGCTAAATGCAGGGGCGTTTCATAGTGAGACAGGGTAATCAGCGGCTCAATGCCATATTTAGCCAGTTCATCAAAAAGATTGTCATAGAATTGCAGACCAGCTTCATTGGGCTCCTGCTCGTCTCCATTTGGGAAAATCCGAGACCAGGCAATGGAAGTCCGGTAAACCTTGAAACCCATCTCCGCAAAGAGGGCAATGTCCTCCTTATAACGATGGTAGAAATCAATCCCTTCTAGCTTGAGATTATCTGGTGTCGGCCCCTCGGTAATCAAAGGATTGCAATCACCTGGCTTGGCTGGCACTCCGCCTTTTGGAGTCACATCCTGAACAGACAGGCCTTTTCCATCCAGATTATAGGCGCCTTCATACTGGTTGGCTGCAGTTGCACCGCCCCAGAGGAAATTCTGCGGAAATTTACCCATTTGCATTTTCTCACTTTCGTTTTTTTTGTATTTATATTATAATAGTTGTCAAACATATTTTCTAACACAATTATCTTAATTAATTGTACTATTCTATGAAAGAGTGTCCCCATGATTGATTTAGGCCAACTACATAAAAATACCGTTTTTAAAAACCAAGGAACCCCTTATTCTCTGACCCGCACCATCACTGAGAATGGTCATCCAGATATTCTTTTTCACTGGCATACCGATGTTGAAATGATTTATGTCCACGAAGGAAAAGCACAATTTCATATTGACGACGACTACTTTAACAGCGAAAAAGGTGATATTATCCTGATTCGCCCTAATGCCCTGCACTCCATCCACCCCATCAATGACGAGCGCCATTATATGGACGCTATTAATTTCCATCTGGATCTGATGGGCTACTCTGCCATGGACCAGGCCAGCATCAACTACCTGCAGCCCCTCTACAATGGCCAGTTGGACTTGACTCATGTTATCAAGCCTACGGATACGGCCTATGCCGAGATTCGCCAGTGCCTCTTAGCAGCTATGGAAACAGGCTATTTCCGCAAATCTCACTACGAGTTTCAGCTCAAAGCCCAGCTTAACCAGCTCTTCTACCTGCTCTTTGAGAATGGCTATGTCATTTCCAAAGACCTATCACCCGAAGGCTATCGCAAGGAAGAAAAGATTCGCTCCATCATCGACTACATCAATGCCCACTACCAAGAAGACCTGAATATTGACCAACTGGCTGGCATCTGCGGCTACAGCTCCACCCATTTCATGAACTTCTTCAAGAAGCATCTGGGCGTTTCCTGCATTGAGTACCTAATCCAATTCCGCTTGCGCAAGGCAGCCGAACTCCTGCAGCACTCCAACCTCTCTGTACTAGAAATCTCCAGCCAAGCTGGCTTTAATAACCTGTCCAACTTCAACCGCCAGTTCAAAAAATACTATCAAATGACACCAAGTCAGTATCGGAAGAAATGAAGCTCTACAATGGAAAATAAAAAGACGAATACCTGCTGACAAAATATGCTAGGAGGTATTCGTTTTTTGTAATGCTAATATTATAAGAAGTATTGAAACAGCAACATGTTTTGTAAGATATTATTCTAGATCTCGGTCCCTACCTTCTGAGCCATAGACTCTGTGATAGGCTTTGATATAAAAAGATATGGGTTTATCTGATTCGTTTTGGACAGTGATATCTTGATCACTGTCGCTTACACTAAAAACAAACGCTCTATTTTGGGTAAAGTTGACATCAATGCTATAGTTTTCGTTAAACTCAACACCTAAATCGGATAAAGCCTGTTCGTTTGGGATTGTTATCCCCCCATCCTTTTCATTATAGTAGTGAACAGACTTTTTTTCTGCATCATAGATATACTCATTTTCATCTATCTGCTCTCTCAAATAAGAATCGTATATTCTAATTTTCCCATCTGTTTTATCTTTAAATTTTAAAACACTGACTCCTGAACCCTTTATTAGGTCAAGATAAGGCTTTTTAATCTTTACATAAACAGCTTCACCTGGCTTTAATTTTACTAATTGGTAAGAGCCACCATGATCTTCTCCGCCAAAATAAACAAGATTCCAAATCAAAGTTCCCAAAAAGAGTAGACTAATCACTTTCCCATAAATGCTTTTGTAGAAAGGCTTCTTTATACAGATATAAACTATCCATGAAACGATAAAAACAACAAAGATAAATAAGAGTGGTAAAAAGTGAATTAAAAAGTCTATTAAAAGAAAAAGTTGTTCAAAAAAATACATATTTAGCCTTTCCTTAATTCTCAATCAATATTTAGTTTCAACGAACAAGGATAAAGCTAGTCCCTATCATTTCATTTGGACTGTTCTCCTTACGAACTCATCATTTCTATACTAGCAAGTTCAGCAGAAGATTGAAGAGCCCCAGCCAAAAGATAGCTAGCAGCAAATTGCGCCCCTGCTTTTCCTTGAAGAGATTTCTTCTCAGAAACAGGCAGAAAATCAACAAGACCAGAGAGCACACTAGCAACAAAAACAAGATAAACATGGGTATAAAATACAAAAGCAGCCTCAAACCAAAATACATTTCATTTTCTTTCCAATAAAATAATAGACGAGCTCGAAAGCGGTCAGTTTCATTCATTAACAGCTCATAAACCTTTTTAATTATAACAAAGTCCTCATTTTTAAAACAGCAAAAACCAGATTGGCAAATCCAATCTGGCTAAAATCATATTCAAGCA
>ERZ772763.107-NODE-107-length-15423-cov-4.89283_pt1 | contig 15423 bp, 20 predicted proteins | sample MGYA00511362_ERZ772763 | MGnify/ENA primary metagenome ERZ772763 (study PRJEB29015, sample SAMEA2738042) | human oral metagenome | biome: human oral; feature: human-associated habitat; material: saliva | place: China | collected 2234 ... | reverse complement strand
CTGTTGTCTGCGAGTAAGCTTTCAATTCAGAAAAGGCTTGATAAGCTTCGCTGGAGATGTCGAATAAGGCAACGATGATGTTTTGTTTCATAAGTCTACTCCCGTGGATTGAAAGATTTAAGAACAATTGTATGCGGTGTCAGTGTAAATTGCAAGGGGGGGAGCAATGCGGCAAACAGAACTTTACCTATGTAAAGTCTGTAGAACCGGCAAACGGATAACGAACAATACCCAGCCTTAATGGGATTCGGTTTGTTGCTCACGCATGATTTGGGCGCGGGCTTTATGTCGGATGTAGAGGGCGAGGCTGCCGACTTGGCCGAAGACGGCGCCGAAGGCGAACAGGAAGGCGGCGACGGCGAATTGTTTGCTTTGAATGGAAAGCAGGTACGCGCCCAGAGTTACCAATGCGATGAAGAGCAGGGTGAAGAGGACGGTCAGGATGAGGAAGGTTCGGCGTTTGGTCATGGTGGTAACGGGGTTAGGTGGTTCGGGAGGCCGTCTGAAAAGCGGGAAATGCGTTTTCAGACGGCCTTTTTTGTTTATTCCACCGTTTCCAGCCTGTCGAGCAGGGCTTCTGCGGCGGCGGAGACGAGGCGGAAGGTTTCGGTAAAATCGCCCGTATACCAAGGGTCGGGCACGGCCCGGTAGCCGCTGTCGGGAATCAGGTCGGTGAGCTTGAACTGTTTTCCGGGGCAGCGGCCGAACTGCCTTTCCAGTTCGGCCAGGTTGTCGTCGTCCATGGCGATGATGAGGTCGTAATGCGCCGGGTCTTCGCGGCGGATTTTGCGGCTGGAAAACCCGTCGGCGGCAATGCCGTGCGCTTTGAGTTCGGCCCGGGTGCCGCGGTGCATGTCTTCGCCGTCGTGCCAGCCGGACGTGCCCGCGCTGGCTGTTTCGACGAGGTGCGACAGGCCGCGTTCGGCGGCTTGGTGGCGCAGGACGTATTCGGCCATCGGCGAGCGGCAGATGTTGCCGAGGCAGACAAACAGGATAAGGTTGCCGTTACGGCGTGTATGCGCAAACTGCTGACGATATTGAATGCCCGGATGCGTGATTATTTTGCCGAAAACGGTACCATCGAAAACGGTATCCAAACGGCTTGATTTGAGTTTTGGTATTTTTGCCCGACGGGGTGAAAAATACAGTTGCTACCCATGTAGACTACGGCTTACCAAGCTGCGGAGTTTCAGACGGCCTTTGTGATAAAAAGGCAGCCTGAAAACAGGGAAACAAGGATTTCAGGCTGCTTTGGGTTGAGTTTAGCCACCCAACGCACGCTTGTTGCCACAGATATTTATAAATCAACAACAGGTTGGTAACCAAATTCTTTGAACACGGCGCGGCGCAGGTTTTTTTGCGCGTCGTCGAAAAAGCCGCCCAGTTCTAAGCCGACAAAGGGGAGAAACGGAGTAATCAGCGGGTGGCTAATCATACTGTTGTCCAAGCCTTTTTGCGTACGCAGGCGCAGCAGGGCGAGGATTTCCCACGGCATCCATTGTTCCAGCGGGTATTCAAATTCGGGGTAGCGGTTTTTGTCGGTGCGGCTTTGCTGAATGTGATAGTCGGCGAGGTCGTTGAAAATCTGTTTCACCTGTTCGGCGTCGCTGCTGTCAAAGCCTGCGTAGGCGGTTTGATAGAGTTCGGAGAAGGCGAACAAATCTGCCTGCGTTTGGTCAATCGGCAGGGCAAGATGGTCTTGGGCGAGGCGGAACGACAGGGGGATGAGGGTGCGGGCGGCATCGGTTTCCTGCGGTCGGATGCATTCGTCTGGGTTGGCAATGATGGTTTGCAGGGCGGCGAAGCTGAGGGCTTGTTCGTCGCGGCTGAAAAAGAGGGAGGCGAGGAAGGCGAAGTAGCTATTGCTTACGCTGATATAGGGAATGCGCGGTCTGCCGGTGAGGTGGTGGCGTACATAGCCCATGGTAAGGAAATAGGCTTTTGCCATCATGGCGCGGAACAGGCTTTCGCTTGGAGCTTGCAGGAATTCGGCAAGCGGGATGCACAATTCAAGATGCAAATCATAGATGACTTCGGTGGCGGTGTAGCTGACTTCACAGTCCTTCTCCCAAAAGTCGTCATACCAGCGGTCGGTGAACAGGGTAATGCCTTGGCGGATGTATTCGTCCAGATAGCCGTGTTTGTGTTGGTAGTCCTCGTCATTGGTAACGGTAACATTTTCAATTATGTCGTTAAGGGCGCGTTTCATGGCGGCGGTGGGTTTTTTGCTCATTTTTTACTCCTATATTGATTACCATGGGCTAAATGTTATGCGGATTGCTTGAAATTTATGATTCATATCAACAAAGACAGTTTCGGTTTTATCTATATTATTAAATATCTCTTGCGCCTTCTTCTTATCAAGAGGCGTCTTTTTGCCGTCTAAGCCTTTCATAAAATATCCGCCTTTTTTCTTATCCGTTACATCTTCCGTCAACACTTGCTCAGCAAAACATTTACCGCCTTTCTGCTGTCTTTCGCTTAGTTTAAATTTTCCACGTTTAGAACTTTTAACTTCAAATATGTCATATTTCCCATCCGGTCTCAATGCGACAATATCCAAGCCGTTTCCGGAGGCATTTTGAATAGAGAAGACTTTTTTGTATCCCGTACCTTCCAGATATTTCATTACCCTGCGCTCGCTGGCAGTACCCAAGCGCTGCGCGTAGGTTTTTTCAATCCCAACGGGTCGAACCAAACCAAAGCGTTATCTGCAAATTGATAAAGATGCTCCCCACCCAACAACCCAATCGGATCCTGATTCACAAACCGCCCGGTCTCAGGCTCGTAATACCGCATCAGGTTGTAGTGCAGCCCGGTCTCTTCATCGAAGTATTGGTTCTGCAATCTAAACGGCTGATGCACATCCTTGTAAACCCGCTCATCCTTTTTCAGACGACCCCAGGCGGTGTATTCGCCGTACCACAACAGATTGCCGTGGATGTCGGTCATCTCCCTCGGTATACCGATTTGGTCGTTGTGGAAATAAGCGAGGTATTGCGCTTCGTCTTGGTTGTTGCGGAAGACTTGCGCCAGCGGTTCGTAGCTGTCCTAGTCGGTGTAGAGATGGGTGTGGCTGCCTTTGTAGGTGTACTCCTGAAGTAATCGCGTTCCGTCCCAGACGAAGTGGGTGCGTTTCGGATCGGTACTTGTCCAGGTAAGTTTGTCTTGGCGTCGTAACGGTCGTATTCGTAGCGGGATACCAGTCCGTCGGGCCGGTTGTGTTCGACCATGATGTGGTTGCTGTAGGCGAAACCGCGCAGTTTTTTTGCCGTCACGTCCGTAAACGGCGGTCAAATCGCCGTAGCCGTCGTAGTCGTAGCGCACCAGCTCCTTGCCGTTGAAGGTGACGGAAGTAAGGCTGTGCCCCGCCTTCGGGGGAGGCGATTTGGCAGAGGTCGTCTGAAAGTCGGTTTTCAGACGACTTCTATGTTAACTGTTAATGAGATTGTTAAAGAACAAATGATTCAGACGACCTCAAAGAAGATAGTGAAGCCGTCTGAAAATCGAGAGGAGTGCGTTAAGGAATTTCATTTTGAAATTAATTATATGCGCTTTAAGATACAACACATACAACCATTGATTTGAAGATTTATTTAGGCCACGATTTGCCATGTATTACTTTCTCCCACGCATTATCAAATTCTCCTTTTGAAATTTCAACTGCCCAAAATTGCTTATCTTTATTAATTTCTTCTATTTTTGGTATTGGCAATTCTCCTAAAAGACATGATTCTGTTTCCTTTTCTTGGGAAGCATATAAGTGGTTGCCAGATTTAAAAAATTCTATTTTTCTTACCTCATATCTGTTTTGATCCAATTCACTGTAAATTATAGATGGGTCATCATTGTTATCATGAAACCATAACGTTCTCATATAAAACATTTTAATTCCTTCCGTATCCAATAATTCTTCCACTTATATCCAATGGTCGATTGTTTGGAATTACAAAAACATTTTTCCTACCTTCTACAACATTCAAACCTCTCGTATCAATAGCAACAAATCTCTCAAATTTATTCCCTTGGAATGGCATATTAACAACCGGATCCTGACTGATAAACCTACCGGTTTCAGGTTCGTAATAGCGGAAATAGTTATAGTGCAGCCCTGTTTCCCTATCATAATACTGGTTTTGAAGTCTGAACGGCTGGTGCGTGTTCTTGTAAACCCGCCCGTCCTTTTTCAGACGGCTCCAGGCGGTGTATTCTCCGTACCATAAGAGATTGCCGTGGATGTCGGTCATCTCACGCGGGATGCCGATGTGGTCGGTGTGGAAATAGGCGAGGTATTGCGCTTCGTCTTGGTTGTTGCTGCCTTTACCCTTCCCTTCGGACGCTTTGTCGGAAAGGATGTTGTGGGCGGGGTCGAAGGCGAATGTTTCGCTGCGGCCGGTTTGGCTGTTTCTGGCTTCCTGAATGCGTCCGATTTTGTCGTAGACGTAATGGAGCTGCTTCTTTGGTCGGCGTTTTGGATCAGGTTGCCAGCTTTGTCGTAGGTGTAGCGGCGGTTGAGTACGGTACGACAAAGGTCGTCTGAAAGTTGTGTTTCAGACGACCTCTATGTTGACTAGTGACGAAGTTGTTAAAGAGCAAATATTTTAGACGACCTATTGAGGTCGTTTGAAAAGCAGAAACTGCATAGGAATGTACTGCGCTCACCACACCAGAATTAAAAGTTTTATATATGTTACGTCTTGCTGGCGTTGGTAATCCAAACTACGCTTGCAGACTACATTTACAATAAATCAATGATGTCAAAAGCTAAAATATCTTTTTTGGTGAGCTTTTTTCTGTCTTTATGCCTTAGATTTAATTTTACATTCTTGAATTCTTTATTATCGGTAAAAGAAAATTGATAAATTTTATTCTCTGTCTTATTAAAAATATACCCATAATATTTATTTTCATAGGTAGAATTTTCAACAAATTCTAGAAAGTAAATAACAGAATGTGGAGGAAAATGTTCTATTACGGCTTTTACCAAGTTTCTTTTTTCAGAATGTACATATTTATTAGTATCTAAAATATCTTCTAATAAGATTTCATTTGATAAATCTAGTGGTTCCATAAAAATCCTTATTTTTTAAATGCGGTAATTACACGGCGTAGTATACCCATACGTTTAGCACCTTTTTGACATCTGCCACACATAGGTCTACTTGCAGCCATTGATTCTATTTTGCCCCTCTTTTTCTTGCTTCCCTCATCAATTTTCGTTCTGCATCGTTTAAATGATTCTTATTGCTGCGATGTAAATTATGAATAACCTCATCTGCACCTGCGGCGTTTCTTAGCGCTGGTCTAACGCGTCCTCCTTTACCTGCAGAGGCCATCCAGATTTGGCTACGACCATCAAGTTGTTACTCTTGCAATTGCATGAGTTGTATTTCTTATATCTCCTTTAGTTAGGTTTGAAACAACTCTAGCCATTCTGCTTGCTAAGTCAGGGTCACTATGCAAGCCTAACCAATCAATCCATCCACTTGTATTCAGCGCAAAGAGATAAAGATTGTCTCCACCCAACAACCCAATAGGGCCCTGGTTCACAAACCGCCCAGCCTCAGGCTCGTAATACCATATCAGGTTGTAATGCAGCTCTGTCTCTTCATCATAACACTGGTTTTGCAGCCGGAACGGCTTGCTGAAAACCAAAAAACCGAGTGCGTGCTTTAAGGCACACACGCTCTGGCTTGCTAATCTGAACCTAAAGCTATTTGAGCATCTTCAGCAAAAGCAGATTTATCTTCAATTAGTTGACGAAGAAGTAATTTTACAAAAGGTAATTTTCGATGAAATGTTAAGACTTGGAGTGCAGCGCTAGCTATTAACTCATTTTCATTTTTCTTGAGAATACTCATTGCAAACTCTGCTTCATCAACAGTTATTAGTGCTCTTTTTAAAATACTCAGTGCCTCAATTCGAAGGTAAATATCTTCGTTAACATTATTGACAAAATGAATTATTTTTTTAAATATTTCACTATAGTCAAAATCACCTATATATATTCTCAATATTTTGAATGCCTCATTCCGAGAAAGATCAGACTCCTTTGAATTTAGGCCAATATCCAAAAGAAAGTTTGCTAATTCCTCAGACATATCCTCATCAACATAATTCTGTAAGAAATTTTCCTTATCACTATCATTATTAAATTTTTGATAGAGTGATTTAAATTCTTCATAATGCATATTTTACCTCAAAGTTATTTTTCAAAATTAATTTAGACCTAAATTTAGTTATTTCGTCAGATGGTTTTAATTTCAATATTTCATCAGAAATTCTACTTGAATTAGGCTCGATTATCGAATTTTCTCGGCTTTTCCCTTTTCTATCGGCACTCTCGGGAGCACCACCTGCACACATATCTGGTTCATGTAACCATACCATACCCTCTCCTGCAGATCCTTTATCACTTGTGTACCTTCTTCCTCTCGCTTCTATAGTTGGGTTATCTCTAAAATTCCTAATTCTTTCTTGCAAGCCTTCTAGACCCTCTATTTTTAAAATTTTATTAAATGCCCTAATTTGCCCTCTAATTTGGCGTTTTAACTCTTTAACATCAGTAACTTTATCTGGTTTTAAGATATGATTATAAGTCAATATTTTGACTTTTAACCCCAAAGTGTCAAACCATGTTAAAGAATTTAAAGCAAACTGATACAAATTCTCCCCACCCAACAGCCCAATCGGGTCTTGGTTAATGAACCGCCCCGTCTCCGCCTCGTAATACCGCATCAGGTTGTAATGCAGTCCCGTCTCTTCATCGAAGTATTGGTTTTGCAATCTGAACGGCTGATGCGCGTTCTTGTAAACCCGCTCGTCCTTTTTCAGACGACCCCCGACAGTATATTCGCCGTACCATAAGAGATTGCCGTGGATGTCGGTCATCTCGCGCGGGATGCCGATGTGGTCGTTGTGGAAATAGGCGAGGTATTGCTCTTCGTCTTGGTTGTTCTGGAAGACTTGGGCTAAGGGTTCGTAGCTGCCTTTGTAGGTGTACTCCTGCAATAGGCGGCTGCCGTCGTAAATGCTGTGCGGCAGCCCGTTGTCGTCGTAGCAGAGGCGGATATGGCGGCCGTTGCGGTCGAGTTGGGCGACCAGTTGGTAAATGCCGCAGCCGGAATCGACTTCGGCAAACAGCAGCCGTGCGCCGCCGTCGGGGGAGGCGATTTGGTAGAGGTCGTCTGAAAAACTGAAACCGCGTGCGTGCGTACCGCACACACTACACAAGTGGGTAACGCACACCTTTAGGTAATGCAGATGTCGGATTTGGGAATTCAATCTACGGTTTCTCTCATGGCTGCGCTTACTTATGCTTATATATCAAAATTTCGATATTCAAATTTGTATTGAGCCTCTTGAGTTTTGTTATACTCTCCGACAAGATAAAATTTAATATCTTCGTAAATTAAAATACATTCGATTAAATAATCACCATCAACATATTCTATTGATAAAAAGGTGTCATTATTTAGATCTGATATAGGAAATAAATTAATTTTCGACTTATCTTTTACAAAACTCAAAAAATCATCTATCTCAGCTAAAGTTTCTTTGTCTAAACCATATTTGGACGACAATATTTCTGTATTATTTTGTTTGTAAGCCGTGACAAATTGATTGATAGCTTCGTAAATAGTTGCTCGGATATTTTGTTTTTTCATACTGTAACCTTTTCTTAAATAGTTCGATTTTTAGGAATTAATGTCGCTATTTTCGAAGTGACTCCAAATTTATTTAAATATGCCCTTGCTTTATAAATCGCACATACAGCTGCATCCGCTTTTAGACCAGCGTCACGAAGAGCTTTATATGCAATTACGGTTTCTGATCCAATTGTTCCTCCTCCCTTAGCTTTTCTTTGAACAGTATTTGCATAATAATGTGGTGTCCCAGTAGTTCTTTTACCCGTCCTTGTAGCCCAATAGCAACTGCCTGATTACGTTTATAATTGCCTAAATTTGTGAAAGCAGCGTCTTGGTAAACATGATGCGAATCATGAGTAGCTGTAATCTTCATTTTTTCAACCTTCTTCTCACACTATTATGTGATCCTATTATAATTCCATCTCTCTTGAATATTGCCTCACATTTATCTCGGCATTTGTACAAACCAAAAATATCAACCCATGTTTGCGCGTTCGGTGCAAACGCATAGAGATCGTCCCCACCTTCCAACCCAATCGGATCTTGGTTCACAAACCGCCCGCACATGGGGTCGTAATAGCGCATTAAGTTGTAATGCAACCCCGTCTCGCTGTCGAAGTACTGATTCTGAAGTCTGAACGGCTGATGGGCATTGGGATAGATTTTCTCTTCTTTTTCAGGCCGCCCCAAGCATCATACTCCTCCGTCCACAGCAGGTTGCCGAACTGGTCGGTCTGCTCCCTCAGTATGCCGATTTGGTTGTTGTGGAAATAGGCGAGGTATTGCCCTTCGTCTTGGTTGTTATGGAAGACTTGGGCCAAAGGTTCGTAGCTGTCTTGGTCGGTGTAGATATAGGTGTAGCTGCCTTTGTAGGTGTACTCCTGCAATAGGCGGCTGCCGTCCCAGACGAAGTGGGTGCGTTTCGGGTCGGTACTCGTCCAGGCGAGTTTGTCTTTTCTTTCCTTACTCAGTCTTCGCCCGAACGGGTCGTAGGCGTATGTCCAGATCTCGGTATTGCCGGCGGGCTTTTTGATTTCGGCACGGACGAGTTGGTTTTCTAAATCGTATTGGTAATATTGGTTTTCACCATTGGGCAGCTGGCGGTAGATCAGATTGCCCAGTGCATCGTAGGTGTATTCGATGCCGTTGAATTCGGCGATTCTGGTGCCGTCGGGGCGGTATAGGCCGCCTTCGCGGGCGTTTTGGGTCAGATCGTCCAGTATATTGCCTACGGGGGCGAAGGCAAACTTCTGTGCTGTATTTTTGGGTACGTATGCGGCTTCGAGGATACGGTCGAGGGGGTTGTAGCGGTAATGGGTCGTGCCGCTTTTGAGGTCAGTGCTGCTGATGAGGTTGCCGGCTTTGTCGTAGCGGTAGCGACGTTCGACGAGGGGCCGGGATGGGGGTTGCCTTGGCGGGCTTCAGACGGCCTTGGCCGGTGTGTCTTTGAATGTGCAGGCTGCTTTTAAAAGCTCAAAACGGCTCAAAAGCAGCCTGCACTTTTTAACTGCGGTGGTGCTGCGCTTTCAGGTAGCCTGATGGGGGCGATGGGCTGCCTGAAAAAACCGAATAACCGAAAGTTATACAGGCTTGTACTTGCCTTCGTTCTTTAAATAAGTTTCTGCTTTCCTAACCAATATTTTTGCCCCGCTATTCAGAAACTGTTCCATCTCCTTCCGAAATCCCGGAATTTTCATTTTTGCCACGGCCTCCATCAGGAAAGTATTTGCAAAATTTGCTTCCCACAAATGCGGCATATTTTTCGCAATATCATTGATTAGGTTCCTATCATTCATCATGATTAAAGGACGTAAAAAATTAGCGTGTCCGGACAGCCATTTTTTATCCTTAAGCTGTTCGATTAAAAAAGCTTTGACTTTTTCAGATTGCAGCAGGTAAAGGTTATCCTCTAATCCCTTGGCAATCCTTAGATAAGCACTCATCATCACAGGTTCAAAATGGAACTTGCAACCGGCAAATACGGTTTCCGGCTCTTGATAGTTGTCGTATATAAACTCCGACAACTCCGATACCAGCTTAATCCATTCTTCATCTGCATGTTCCTTATGGGTAGGCTGAAAATAATAAACAGGGCCATAATATTCGAATAACTTATTTTTAATGTCTGAATCATTTATCATTCTAATTTCCTAACATATTTTTTCAGTTTTCGGGCATTTGCCCTGTCTTTTAGCTTCCTGTTCAATCAGGTCATCAAAAGATACCCTTTGAACTTTTACATTGGGGTTTTCGGTAATCCGTGGGTCAATCTTTGTCCTTATATCCGCAATTGGTTCTCGCCGTCGGGCAGCTGGCGGTAGATCAGGTTGCCCAGTGCGTCGTAGGTGTAGCGGTGGTTGAATACGTTACAACAAAGGTCGTCTGAAAGTTGTGTTTCAGATGACCTCTATGTTGACTAGTGACGAAGTTGTTAAAGAGCAAATATTTCAGACGATCTCAAAAAACGTATTGAGGTCTTCTAAAAATCAGAAACTACTCGCGTGCATTCCACACACCCCACTTCAGGATTAGGGGTTTTATGCGGGCTACGGCTTGCTGTGTCGGAATTAGAAGTTTTATACACGTTACGGTTTGTTGCTTGTTAAACCTAGTTTTCTAATAATTAAACATTCCTTTCTTTACCAATAGAAATTCTTCTAAGGAAGATGATATTTTTTCTAAGGAGTCTTCACTCATTACTCCCATGCCAACAGCAAAAATATTTTGCTCTTTATTGTCCATCAGAATAGCAATTCCCCCACCATTATCTCCAATCATAAGAAAATTCGGTAAATATTCTTGTACCTCATAGTCAATATTCCTTTGTTGAATATCCTCTGCCTCTAAAAGGGTTATCTCATCTCCAAATAATCCATTACTTAGTTCTAAAAATTGAATATATGATGAATATGAACTATGCCACTTCAGTGGCAGCATTTTTATTGCCTGGCTAGTAGCAGGGTCATTTAAAGTGTATAAAGTTTCTAATTCATATCTATTCATTTTAAATTGCTCCCAGTTCTTTGAAATACTTATAGTTTTGATTTAATGCTCGTTTAATTTTCTTAGGTGACAAACCCGCAGCTTTTAATTGTCTTGCTGCTTCCGTAAATTATTGTCGAATACTTGTATTATATCCATTTTGTTTCCTAAAGGCTCGCTTCATTGCTGAAATAATAGCATGAGCTTTTTGACGAAGAAGGCAATAGAATTGCTGGAGCTTTTAGGGGATCGTAACCTTTTATATTCTTTCTTGCCCATTCTCGTTCAATGGTATGGTGTGATTGCCCCCTATCATCATCTTTTATGTTGCAATATCCTGGTGCACGATTACTTTACCGAAAACAATATCCAAACAGCTTGACTTGAGTTTTGGCAATTTTGCCTGATGAGGTGAAAATACAGTTGTTACGCATATTGTCACACAATTTAATATTCATTATTTAATATGCGCTTTTTAATTTCCTGATCAAAAGGATTATCTTCGAAAATCAAGTCAAAACCAGTAAAAAGGCCATTCTTATTTTCTTTCACTTTATCATCAAACTCGAACAATTTTTGGACAAGTGGGTGATTAAAAGGTAATTTATTTACCTTAATAATATAAAAAGCTGTCAATGATTTAAACTTAAAACGAGAGGGGTACTTAGCTAAATATTCTAGAACATTCGGACTCATATCCATGAAAGCTTTAATAATAGAAACATAACCTGACATCAAATGCTTCAGGACATCAGGATAAATTTTGTCAGCTTCCTCAGGAGAGGACGGTACCTTAATAGCATCCCCCCATTGGAAACTAGTAAGCGAGGGAGCATGATAATAATGTGCACCTGCTACTGACCACATCCAAAAAATTTCTTCAAAACCAATGTTATGAATATTATATTTTCGATTTTGAGAATCATACATTTCTTTAAAAAATTTAGCTAAAGTTTTACTTTCTATTGAAATATATACTGTATATCCTTCAAAATTTCTTGAATGTTCAAAGAAGATTTCTCCGTAAAGATGGTTTACTTTTCTAAATTTAATGGACTTCTTAAAGAAACGCACATTTTCTTCATTCATATTTTCTTTAATATATGTCATGAGATTTTCTAAAAATACTTTTCTATCCATAATACTTTTCCTTTAATCATTAAACTTTAAAAGTATTTCACAAACCGTCCAGTCTCCGGATCGTAATACCACATCAGGTTGTAATGCAGTCCAGTCTCTTCATCATAACACTGGTTTTTGCAACCTGAACGGCTGATGTGCGTTCCGATAGACGCGTTCGTCCTTTCAGGCGCCCCTAGGCGGTGTATTCGCCGTACCACAGGAGATTGCGGGGGGGGGCAGTCATCTCTCTGGGATACCGATGTGGTTGGTGCGGAAATAAGCGAGGTATTTATTCTTCTTTGTTTTGGTTGTTGTGGAAGACTTTGGCTAGGGGGGTAGCAGCCTTTGTAGGTGTACTCCTGCAATAGACGGCTGCCATCCTAGACGGGGTGCGTTTCGGTTTGCTGCTCGTCCAAGCCAGTTTGTCTTGGCGTTCTTTGGAGAGCCTTCGTCCGAACGGGTCGTAGGCGTATGTCCAGATCTCAGAGCGGTTGCCAGCTAGATAAAATATGATGTTAAAAAAACAAAAATGCCGCCTGAAAATTTTATCTAAAACTTTTCAGACGGCATTAGTGCTTACGCTTTTTGCATATTAATCTCCACGAAACTCACCGATATATGTTAAACTATTATATTTTTTATCTGGAGAAATTTTTAAGTCAGGGTCTGAATACCATAAGACAGCATTACCTTTTGTAATACCCAGCTCTTTACATTTTGCTTTTACGGCTGGTAATTCAGAATCATCTACCGCAGCTTCAACTAATAATTTATTCAAAGAAACTACTTTAGGAAATAAAGGAATAATTCCAATATAGTCTTCATCGTATTCTTCATCTAATCCAATATCTTTACAAAAAGGGCAAAACACACCCTCTGGCAAACTATCTTGTTCAAAATACTGCTCATACTGATCTTCTGAATCTGTTACAGTTCCTAACCACAAGTGTACCCTGTCGAATCTGTCGTCATCTTCTTCCAAAAACATGATATTTTCCTTACTTGAATTGTTAAACAATTATATTCATAAACCATCTACTGAATTACCACATTTACCACAGACTAATGGAAATCTTCCTATCATGCGCCGATCATGGTGTTCTTTAATTATATCTAATGCCTCTTGCGATGTTGCCCGAGTTGAAACGGTTACCGAACAATCGGATAGCGAGTCTGGTCGGCATCGCGCTGCACCTGAGACAGAGCGACGAAACCAAATTCAAAAGCCACTAACTTCGGTGGAAGGTCTGCAGTACATAAGGCGCTGTATATGGTTACCATGGTGGCAACACAGTTCTGAACCGCTTATTCGTTGCCGTTACGGCGTGTGTGCGCAAACTGCTGATGGTATTGAACGCCCGGATGCGTGATTACTTTGCCAGAAAAACATACTGCAGCAAACCGGTCCGGTCAGCAGATGGTAAACGAAACGCTGATAGCTGCCGTTGGTGTCTTCTACGGCCACTAGCGAAGAGGAAGTAGCGGAAGTAGCCTTCACGAACCGTCCTCTGCTACCAGCGGCGCAAAACGCAACGGCAACGAAGCGTCCAGCGAGTTGTATAAACAATGCAACAACGGTTTTTAATGTCTAGTAAATTTTTATTTAGAAGATATATCCTATACAATTTTTTTGATTTCTATGATTTGATTTTCTACCTCAGAGATAATTTCAGGATCATTATCCCATATGTCTAAGAACTCCCAATCGTTATTTGGAGGATTTATCATATTTTCAAGTATTGTCAAAACCCTCTTAATGATTATGCTTCTTTGATCTAGAAAATCCTCTGGACATGTATAAGGTGAACCAAAACAAATTAAAATATGTGCGATCACTCTTATTGTGTCGTAATTTTCGTTACTAGGATCAAATTGCTCCACTTCTTTAACTAGGAGTTCAAAGCTTTTAGTGTCCCAAAATTGATGTAACCAATCTGCTGCTTCGTCATTTTCGTAAAATTTATATCCCCAAGCTCCCATAAAAAATACACTCCTTATTAAAATCTAAAAATAGACTATTTATTTAATGTTTATAACCAGCTTATTGAATGACCGTATTTTTTTATCTCTTCAAATAGTTTTTCTGAATCATTTTTAATTGAATCACGATACTTTTTCTGTAACTTTTTTTCGGCTCTTACAAACCATTCATTAAAAATAATTTGCCATTCAGAAACTCTTTGTTTTTTTATTTTTAAGTTGGCGTCATCGGGAAATTTTTTAGCAATCATGAGTAACATGTCTAAATACCCTAATAATTGCTGGGCAGGTTCATCAGTACCTCTCATCCATTCAATAACATCTTCGATTTGAGATATTGAGAAGTGCAAATATGCCAACCCAACAAGATCAGCTCTATCGTTCTCATAGATTCCAGTTCCATATACTTTCATTTTATACTCCTAATTTTATATTCATATTTCTAAGGTTATTAAGGACGCGGGTAACACAATCCAATTTCCAGCAAATACCCCCTACAGCCACGTTGTCCCATTAACCTTAAATTATCTCTCCAATCTTGTACATTTGACCTAAACTGATACAGATCCTCTCCGCCTATAACCTAATCGAATTCTAATTCACAAACCGACCCGCATCAGGTTCATAGTACCTGAAGAAGTCGTAGCGCGCCCATCTCACGGTCACAGTGCTGGCTTTGCAGGCGAAAGGGCTGGTAAACAGTATCCGTTACCTTGGTTTCCTCTTTCAGACGATCCCAGCCGGTATAGATACCGAACCACAGCAGGTTGCCGCCCTTATCGGTCATCTCCCTGAGATGTTGATGTGGTCGCAGTGGAGGTAGTTCACTTCCTGAGGCTTTCGTCTTCGGCATTGGCGACGGCGCGCACGGCGGATGGCTTGCCCATGCGGGCTGCCTGTTCTCGGCGGTTGACCTGACCGTTTTGCCGTGTGGGATTTGGCGCAAATCCTTGCCACGCTTCATTCTGAAACGATGTTCCGGGTGTGCAATGCAGTATCGAAAGAGCGGCGCGTACCAGAAAAAATATTCGCGCAGCTGTGCTTCGGTTTGCATCAAATGGTCATTTGTGCCGATGCGCAACGGTAGGTTTAACAACCGTTGCAAGTTCTTTTGTTCGCGCTTGACCCGCCTACTGCCTACAAATTTGAGTAGGCACAAACCCTGCTGGTGACGCAGGTAATTATGTCGCCCGAAGCTCCGGAAAATTTGGGGGTCAGAATGGTGTTGTTCATAAGATAGATTCCTTGGTCTCAACCAAACAAGGGTTGTCTGAGAACTTAAAGTATTATTAATAAACCGCCCTCGCCCCATACGTAATCAAGATTTGCCTGGCTGCGTTTTATGCATATTTGGAATTTCGAGAACGCTCTCATTTTTAATGCTTGAACCGAAAGAGAAAAAATACTATCCTGTTTTTAGGTGACGTTGAAGAAACGTCCAGAACCCAAGAAAGGCAACTAAGGGGACAGCATCATGGCAAAAGATTTAAATGTGTTCGATAAAGAGTATGGCCTTTTGATTAACGGCGCGTGGACGAAGCCCGGCGTGCTTTTGGATTCTTACAATCCCGCCAATGGCGAAGCATTGGCGAAATTTACCGACGCGACTGACGCCGATGTCGATGCCGCCGTCGCCGCCGCGCAGGAAGCATTCAAAACATGGCGCAAGACCACCGCAACCGAACGTGCC
>ERZ772763.104-NODE-104-length-15663-cov-4.51076_pt1 | contig 15663 bp, 15 predicted proteins | sample MGYA00511362_ERZ772763 | MGnify/ENA primary metagenome ERZ772763 (study PRJEB29015, sample SAMEA2738042) | human oral metagenome | biome: human oral; feature: human-associated habitat; material: saliva | place: China | collected 2234 ... | reverse complement strand
TCACGGGTGCTTGAGCGAACTTATGAGGCAACCGTGGCCTCGGGCAAGATTGGTTAGGCGAACCTGAGTCGAAAAATGAAAAAGTCAATGATGTTAAAACGCTGAAATCCGAGGAATATTCCCTGACAACAACGAGATAGTGAAACATTTGACTAAAGGGCTGTTAGCACTAGAAATCGCGGGACTAAAGGACCAAGATAGATGTGTCTGAAGGGCGCAGCCCCACAAGGGTGAGCCCCGTACCGAATACACATGCACAGGAGAAACAACATGACCGTTGAGTCCACCGGCTTCAAGGCTTCCGACGTTCTCGCAGGCAACCTGCAGAAGGTCCTCACCGACGTGACCGCTCTGTCCCTCGTGGGCAAGCAGCTGCACTGGAACATCACCGGCGAGGGTTTCCGCTCGCTGCACCTCTACCTCGACGCGGTTGTGGACATCGCCCGCGAGGCCTCCGACGAGATCGCCGAGCGCATGCGCGCCCTCCAGGTCGTCCCCAACGGCCTGCCCGAGGTCGTCGCCCAGCGCAACACCCTGCCGACCGTCCCCGAGACGATCATCAAGACCACTGACGCCGAGGAGCTCGCCGTCGCCGCCATCAACGCGACCGTCGGCACCATGCGCGACGTGCACGAGAAGGTCGACGCCGAGGATTCCGCCTCCGCTGACATCCTCAACGACTACATCCGTCGCTTCGAGCAGCAGGCGTGGTTCATCCGTTCGCAGAACGGCCAGGCCTGAGCCTGACTCCTCCGTGAGGAGGGAGCGAGCCGCGTAGGCTCGCATCAACAACGTGGGGGCCCCGCCTGTCGCAGGCGGGGCACCCTTGTATGTGGGCGCGAGGGGCGTGGGCCCTATTGGGGATTGAAGGCCGCCGCAAGGCTTCGGCACTGCCCGAAGCGTGCAGGCCCCGGGAGGTGACACCGCGTCAGCGACACGGGGGAACGCGAACATTAGGCTGGTGGCGTGACGAATTCCCAGGACGCAGCAGCCATCACGTCAACGTCGAACCACGCGCAGCAGGGCGAGGCGCAGCCCGCCCTCGTCCTCGTCAACCTGGGGACGCCGACCGCTCCCGAGCCCGGCCCGGTGCGCGCCTTCCTGCGCGAGTTTCTCTCCGATCGCCGCGTCATCGAGATGAGCCCGCTCCTGTGGAAGCCCATCCTGGAGGGCATCATCCTGCGCGTGCGCCCGCGCGAGGTTGCCGGCAAGTACCGCAGCATCTGGATGGACGAGGGCTCGCCGCTCATGCACTACACCCGCGAGCAGGCCCGCCTCCTCGGCGAGCGCCTGCCGGGCGTGCGCGTCGAGGTCGCGATGCGCTACGGGCAGCCCTCGATCGGCTCGGTTCTGGATCGCCTGCACGCCGAAGGGGTGCGCCGCGTGGCGATCCTGCCCGCCTACCCGCAGTACGCGGCGTCGACGGTGACGACGATCAACGACGCGGTCGCCCAGTGGATCGGCCGCAACCGCGACGGATTCGAGCTGCGCCTGCACCGCTCCTTCCCCGCCGCCCCCGCGTACATCGAGGCGCTCGCCACCGCGCTTGAGCGCCATTGGGAGCGCGTGGGGCGCCCGAACTTCCTGACGGGGGACCGCGTCGTCGTGTCCTTCCACTCGATCCCGGTCGCCATGGACGAGGCCGGGGACCCCTACCGCGCCGAGTGCCGTCACACGGTCGCCGCCCTCGAGTCGCGCCTGGGCCTGGCGATGGGGTCCCTGACGGCGACCTTCCAGTCCGTGTTTGGCCGAGCCGAGTGGCTGGGCCCGCAGACGATCGAGGAGATGGCCGAGCTGGGCGCCGCGAAGTGTCCGCGCGTGGACGTCATCTGCCCGGGCTTCATGGCGGATTGCCTGGAGACGCTCGAGGAGATCGACCAGCTCAACCGCGAGACCTTCGTCGAGGCCGGGGGAGGGGACTTCCACTACGTGCCGTGGGGCAATGACTCCGAGGGTGCGGTCGCGTCGCTGGAGGAGCAGGCGCGCATCGCGCTGGCCGGCTGGGTGTAGGCGCGCGCTGTCACAATCGACCGCCGGACGAAACCCTCCAGCGTGGGCGGCCCCGGCCTCGTAGCGTGGAGGCATGAGCACGCCTGACTGTACGACTTTCTCCACGCTGGCCATCCACGCCGGGTTCGACCCCGATCCCATCACGGGTGACGTGGTACCCCCGATTCACGTTGCATCGACGTTCGTGCAGGATCGGCCCGGCGAGCTGCGAGAAGGTTACGAGTACGGGCGGTGCGGTAACCCGACGACCAACGCGTTCGCGGGCGCGCTCGCGGCCCTGGAGAGGGCGACGCACGGCTTCGCGTTCCCGTCGGGCATGAGCGCCGAGGACACGGTCATCCGCCTGCTGGCGCGCCCCGGCGACCACGTCGTGCACTCGACAGACGTGTACGGCGGCACCCACAAGCTCCTCAGCGTCATCAAGCCCGCCGAGGGCATCACCTCCGAGGCCGTGGACCTCACCGACCTGGCCGAGGCCGAGCGGGTGATTCGCGGGTCGCGCCCGCAGATCGTGTGGGTGGAGACGCCCTCGAACCCGTTCCTGCTGGTCACGGACATTGCTGCGATTGCGGCCCTCACGCACGAGGTGGGAGGCCTGCTGGTCGTGGACAACACCTTCGCGACGCCGGTCCTGCAGCGCCCCCTCGAGCTGGGCGCGGACGTCGTCGTGCATTCGACGACCAAGTACGTGGGCGGCCACTCCGACGTGGTCGGCGGCGCGTTCATCCTGCGTGATGGCCTGGAGCTGCCCGCGCACGTCGAGCCCTTCTTCGGTGAGCGCGACGCGGCCGCCGAGGCCGTGAAGCTGCAGATGGCCCTCGGGCATGTGCCTTCTCCGCGCGACACGTACCTGGCCCACCGTGGCCTCAAGACGCTGGCCCTGCGCGTGGAGCGCCACTGCGTGAACGCGCAGAAGGTCGCCGAGTTCCTGGCCTCCCACCCCAAGGTGAGCGCGGTCCACTATCCGGGGCTGGCCTCGGACCCTGGCTACGAGCTGGCTCAGCGTCAGAACCCGGCTGGCGTGGGAGGCGTGCTCTCCTTCCAGGTCGCCACCGAGGAGGCGGCGATCGAACTGACGACGCGCACGCGCATCTTCGCCCTGGCCGCGTCGCTGGGTGCGCCGGAGTCCCTCATTGAGCACCCGGCGATCATGACGCACTCGACGCGTGTGGGCGGCGTGGGGGGCGTGCCCGGCACGCTCCTGCGCCTGGCGGTCGGCCTGGAGGACGCGCGGGATCTGATTGCGGACTTGGATCAGGCGCTCGCGCAGATCTGACGCTTCGAGTTCCCCACAAATGTCGCACGTAATTTAATGTGGTCAGTTTTTGGCTGCGACCAGAAACGTTGCAATTCCGGGCATGCGCTTTCAAAAGTTGAAGGATTGCTGAGCGAATTACGTGCGACTTTGGGGGTGGGGACGAGGCCGGGATGCCCTGTGCGGTGACGCGCGGTTAGGGGTGGGGCCGGCGGGTCAGCGGGCCTGACGGCCCAGTGAAGCCCGGCGGGTCAGCCAGGTCGCGGCGGCTGTTGCGCCGCCGACGGCGAGGACTGCGGGCACGAGGATCGTGGGTCCCTGCGCGGTGAACTCGATGACCAGGATGAGCCCCGTGAAGGGCGCCTTCATGGAGGCTCCGAGGAACGCTGCCGCGCCGAGGAAGGCGAAGGCCGCCACTTCCGACCCCGGCCACGTGGTCGCCCACGGTAGCCCGATGAGGGCGCCGAGACCAGCGCCGAGAGCGACTGCGGGGGTCAGGACGCCACCCCAGCCTCCCGCGCGGATCGTCAGGAGCGTCGTCGCTGTCTTCGCCAGAAGCACCAGGAGAGCGAATGCGAGCCCCATGCCGGTAGCCCACGTTGCATCGAATTGTGTCTGCGCGCTGGCCTGCCCGTTGCCCACGACGGAGGGGACCCACACGGACGTCACGCCGACGAGGAAAGAAGCGAGGGGGAGCGCCACGAGCAGGCGCCAATCGCGCGGACGCTCGGCGCTGGTCCGCGCCACCGCCTTCTTGAATGCCCACCCGGCCGCCCCGAGCAGTGGGCCGACGATCACCGCGAACACGGTCAGGGACAGGGACGGCGTGAGGGTAGGGACCGTGTAGAAGGCCTCCGGCCTCGTGAATCCCGTGGAGACGAGGACCGCGATGCCCGATGTGAGGAACGCGGGCGCAACGGCTCGCCCCGAGCGCGAGACGAGGAGGATCTCGAGCGTGTAGATCGCGCCCGACAGGGGGATCGAGTAGACGGCGGCCAGGCCGGCGCCCGCCGCGCAGGCGACGATGATGCACCGGTCCTCGGGGGTGAGGCCGAGCCGGTCGGCGACGGCCGCGCTGAAGGCGGCGGCCATTTCGCGGGGCGCGACCTCGCGTCCGACGGATGCTCCCAGGCTCACGATGACGATCTGAGTGAGGGCATGCCAGGAAGCACGCAGGGGAGGCATGGGTGTGCCGTCGACCGCGGCCGCCACGGAGGTGATGGCCTTATCGCGGCGGAACAGCAGGAACCAGGAAAGGGCGCCGATCAGCCCGCCGAGGGTGAGAACGACGACGCGCCGGGTGGGGGAGGCAGCGCTTGCGGCCTCCAGCAGCGTGCCCGAGTGCATATCCCAGGCGAGCGCCTGGATCAAGTGGAGGATGTGCTTGCACGCCAGCCCGACGAGGCCGGCAATCACCCCGGTGAGGAGCGTTGCGACCGCGAGCCGGCGCGTGGTCACGGACATGGCGTGTCGGAGTCGAGGCGCTCGCTCACCCGCGAGAACAGGCCGGTGAGCATGTCGATCTCTTCGGGCGTGATGTCATCGAGGAAGAGTCGGCGGATGACATCACGCTGGACCAGCGCGGCCTCATCGAAGAGGGTCTTGCCGGCCTCGGTCAGGAAGACGAGGCCTCCGCGGCCGTCGCCCTCGCACGGGCGGCGCTCGATAAGGCCTCGGGATTCGAGGCGCTTCATCGTGTGGGTGAGGCGTGAGCGTGAGAATACGACCTCATGGGCGAGGCGAGAGGGGCGGATGCCTTCCTCGCCGGCGCGGTCGGTCATGAGGAGCACAGAGTATTCGGGCATCGACAGGCTCGCCTGGCACTTGAGGGCCGCTTCGATGCGCTCGGTGAGGCGTGCCGTCGTCGTGAAGTAGAGCTCCCAGGCCGCCGCTCGGGGGTGGTGTGCTCGGCTCACTGGGTCTCCTCGTTCGATGCTTGTGGGTGAGGCCGAAACGGCCTCGGGCTGCCTACGAGTATAACTTTCAATTAGACGCAGGTATAAATCGGTGCAGCGTACGTCACGTTCTCAGAATGAATGATCGAATGTTCGGAATTGTTTGAATTGCGTTACTCTAATTGCAGAGCAATAAGCGTCTGAACTCATCAGAGAATCCAAATCCTTCGAGAGGAATGAATACATGAAAAAGACGAAGAAGATTGTCGAAGTTGTCGACGACTTCGATGGCACCCCCGCCGATCAGACCGTTCGCTTCGCTTTTAATGGCGCATCGTACGAAATTGATCTGAGCCGCGAGCATTTTGAGGAATTCGCCGAGGCCATTCAGCCCTACATTAAGGCTGGCCGCAAGGTGGGCTCGACCCGCCGCCGTAGCAACGCTGGCAACCCGACGCAGCGCCTCGAGAATGCGAAGATCCGCGCCTGGGCGAAGGAAGAGGGACACGACCTGTCTGATCGTGGTCGCATTCCCGCTCCGATCGTTGAGGCCTACCGTAAGGCCCATGCCTGATCGATAATCGAAATTGTGGGCGCGCCGAGAGGTTCGCCCACAATTTCTTTATTCATGCAGTGAGGGGCGGCACGCATCGCGCGTGCCGCCCCTCACCTGTTGAAAATGTCAGCCCTTGGCGACGGCGTTATTCGCACCCGAGTCGCTGGCGACCTGCGGGGCGGCTCCGTCCTCGTACTGGACCGCGTTGTTGGAGCCCGTGAAGGACACTGTCTTGACCGAGTCGACCTCGACGGCATTCGCGGAGCCGTTGATCTTAATCTCGGTGACCTCGTGGCCCTGAATGTGGTTGTTCGAGCCGTTGATGACGACGGTCTTCGTGCCCGCGGGGATCTCGACGTGCGCGTTGGACTCATCGATCGTGAAGGCGCCGGCAGCGTCGGACTTGTCGGAATCCTTCGGAGCGTCGGACTTGGTGTCCGTGCGCGGGTTGCTCGACGCCTCGGGGGCGGACGAAGCCGCGGGGGCCGAGGAGTCTCCGCCGGAGACGTTGGCGGTCTGGGTGCAGCCGGTCAGGGCCACGGTGGCGACGGCCAGGGCGGCCGCGGCGGGAAGGAAGGACTTCAGGGACATGGTGTCTCCCTTTCGTATATTGATCAGTTGGTCAAAGGTTAGTCAGAGTACTAGAAGGCGGGGATGAAGATCTCGACGCGGCGGTTGAGCGCACGGCCGGCCGGGTTGTCCGAGCCGTCGGCGTTCTCGTTGGGTGCGACGGGCTTCGACTCGCCGTAGCCGGTCGCATCCAGGATCGCGCTCACGCCGTCCTTCTTCAGCTCTGCGGACACGGCATCCGCGCGCTCCTGCGAGAGCTGGAGGTTGAAGGCCTCGTCCGAGATGGAATCGGTGTGGCCGTAGATGTGGGCGGTGGGAACCTTCGCGTTGTTGAGCACGCCTGCCAGGCTCTTCAGGGTCTGGGCGGCGTCGGAGCGAATGTCGGACTTGCCGAAGTCGAAGAGGACGCCGTCCTCTAGGGTGATGACCGTGCCGCAGGACTCGACGGGCTTGAGGGACTCGACGGGCGGGAACTTGCCGAGCTTGGCGACCTTCTCGACCTTCGGGGCGTCCTTGACGGTCGCGCCGTTGACGGTCGCAGTGCCGTCGCCGTTGTTCTGGATCGTCAGCTTGTCGTCCGAGTAGCTGCCCGTGCCGTCACCGTTGTTGATGATCGTGACGGTGCCCTTGGAGAACTGGCCGGAGCCGTCACCCTTGTTGATGATCGTCTCCATGGAGGTCGTATTGGAGTAGTTGCCGCCGCCAGTGCCGTCCAGGATGATGCTGGTCGTCGCCGTGGAGTAGGTGCCCGAACCGTCCGCCTCGACGGTGATGGTCACCATGGTGTCGGCGTTGGTGTAGGTGCCCGTGCCGTCGCCGCCGTAGATGATGGAGATGGGGCCCTCGGTGATGACGCCGGAGCCGGTGCCGTCGTTGACGACGGTGCCCTTATCGCTGGAGGAGACGGCGGAGCCGTCGCCACCCAGGACCGTCGAGCCGGAGACCAGAGACGTGCCGTCGCACTTGGCGGGGGAGACTGTCACGCCAGGAACGGAGGCGAGGGACGTGGAGGCTGTCTGGATGACGGCCTTATCCGCGTTCGAGGCGAACACGTCGATCGCGGGCACCGAGAAGAGCGGGATCGGGGGAATCTCGCCGGGGCGGTAGCCCGGGATCGTCGGAACCGAGGTGGGAGTTGCGGACTGGGTGGGTGCAGCCGTGGTGGCCTCGGCGGTGGGTGCAGCCGCGGGAGTCTGGGGCTTTGAGGAGCCGCAGGCGCCCAGGGCGAGCGTGGTCGCAGCGACGAGAGCGGAGGCTGTCAGGGTGCGTCGTGTGATGATCATGAACCTAACCGTACGGGAAAATACGAGGGGCGCATACTGTTCTGGTAATCATGTAAAACCGCGGAATCTCAAGGATCTCAGGGGGATTCTGAGGGCGACTCAGGGGGTAATCAGGGTGCGGCCGGGGTCTTTGTCTGCACAAGGTGAGGAGGCCTCGTTGCGCGGTGTTGGGGGAGGGGCCTCGTCTCCCTGGTGATCCCATGTCCAAGCTGTGGCGTGATCAACCCCACGGGATGTATGAGGAGGGTCGGAACGTGTGGGACAATGGAGACATGAGCTACAAACTGGTGCTGCTCCGCCACGGCGAGAGCGAATGGAATGCAAAGAACCTCTTCACCGGTTGGGTGGATGTTCCGCTGTCGGACAAGGGCCGCGCGGAGGCTACCCACGGTGGCGAGCTCCTCAAGGAAGCGGGCGTGAAGCCTGACCTCCTGTTCACGTCGATGCTGCGTCGCGCCATCATGACCGCGAACCTCGCCCTCGACGCTGCCGATCGCCACTGGATCCCCGTTGAGCGCGACTGGCGCCTCAACGAGCGTCACTACGGTGCGCTCCAGGGTAAGAACAAGAAGGAAATCCGCGACGAGTACGGCGAGGACCAGTTCATGCTGTGGCGCCGTTCCTTCGACGTGGCCCCGCCCGCCATCGAGGCCGGCTCGGAGTTCTCGCAGGACACCGACCCGCGCTACGCCGGCGAGCCTGTCCCCATGAGCGAGTGCCTCAAGGACGTCATCGCGCGTCTGCTGCCCTACTGGGATGAGACCATCGTTCCCGCGATCAAGACCGGCAAGACCGTCATGATCGCCGCGCACGGCAACTCGCTGCGCGCCATCGTCAAGCACCTGGATGAGATCTCCGACGAGGACATCGCCGGCGTCAACATCCCCACCGGCATTCCGCTGGTGTACGAGCTCGACGAGGAAACCCTCAAGCCCATCAAGAAGGGCGGCACCTACCTGGATCCCGAGGCCGAGGCGAAGATCGCCGCGGTCGCCAACCAGGGCAAGTGAGCTGAGCGGAGCCCCGGCATCGTCTGCATGGACGAGGCCGGGGCTCCGTCATGCCCGGAAAGCCGCGCCTTGTGGGGTGTGATGCCCGTCCTTATGGCGCACGTTTAACCGTGAGCAGGGTCGCATGCTGGGATGAATTGCGGTCGTGCTTGAAGTTGGTTTGTGTCGATCCTTGTATGCGTGTAACGTTGAGCGTTCACACTGTATGGGTCGGTTTTGCTCGCCACCTGGTAGAATAGTTGTGCTATCCACGCAAGCACCCAGGAGTCCATCCATGTCGTTTGAAATCGGTCAGACGGTCGTCTACCCGCACCACGGCGCAGCCACGATCGAAGAGGTCATGACGCGCACCATTCGTGGTGAGGAGCGGATGTACCTGAAGCTGCGTGTGAACCAGGGCGATCTTGAGATTCAGGTTCCCGCTGAAAACGTCGACATGGTCGGCGTCCGCGACATCGTCGACGAGGACGGCCTCGAAGAGGTCCTCTCCGTCCTGCGCGCCCCCTACATCGAGGAGCCCACCAACTGGTCGCGTCGCTTCAAGGCGAACCAGGAGAAGATCGCCACCGGCGACATCGTGAAGGTTGCCGAGGTCGTGCGTGACCTGACCCGCCGCGACGATCTGAAGAAGCTGTCCACGGGTGAGAAGCGCATGCTGACGAAGGCCCGCGGAATCCTCACCTCCGAGCTGGCCCTGGCTCGCAACATCGAAAAGACTGTCGCCGCCGAGCGCCTCGACGCCGTCCTGGCAGAGGGACGCATCGAAGTCGAAGAAGATGCCGTCGACGAGTGAGTCCTGCGCGGTCCTGACGGCCGCCGGCTCCGGCTCTCGCCTCGGCTGCGAGGGGCCGAAAGCCCTCGTTGAACTCTCGGGTCGCCCCCTCGTGTGGTGGGCGGCCCGCGGCCTACGCGCCGGGGGAGTGGGAACGATCGTCGTGACGGCCCCGGCCTCGTCCATCGAGGATTTTCGTAGCGCCCTGTCCGATATTGACGACCTCACCGTCGTTGCCGGCTCCGATCGTTCGCGTCAGGAGTCCGTGGCCCTCGGCCTGGCCGCGCTCGGGCGCTGCGAGGCGGACACGGTCGTCCTCGTGCACGACGCGGCGCGGCCCCTGACACCCCCGCAGGTCACCGAACGCGTCATCGAGGCGGTTGCCGGCGGCGCGGGAGCGGTCATCCCCGTCCTGCCCGTCACCGACACCCTCAAGACCGTGGACGCGTCCGGCGTGGTCGTCGGCACGCCCCGCCGCTCCGACATGGTGGCCGTGCAGACCCCGCAGGGCTTCCGCTGGGATGTTCTCATTCGCGCGCACGAGGAGGGTGCCTCCCTGGGCGCGGACGAGGCCCGGGCGGCCACGGACGACGCCGGCCTCGTCGAGGCGATCGGTGGGACCGTGCACACGGTCGCGGGCGACGAGCGATCCATGAAGGTCACGCGCCCCCTCGACCTGGCCCTCGCGCAGATCCTCGTCGCCGAGTAAACACGCGCCTCAAGGTACTCTCCGGCTCGCGGCGTGGTGTGCTCGTTGCTCGCGCCCCACCGCGGCCCGGGCGGCGATATGTGTCAGCGACCCGTCAGGATCGCGCATGCCATCCTGGCTCCCTCTGAGGATGTCAGCATTGCAAGCTTTTCCGGCCGATTGTTGAAGTAGGTGACCAGGCTGTCCACCCGCGAAAGCGGTATGGGGATTCCTGTCATGTCGAACTCCATGTCGCGGTTGGCTCCGTCGGCGGACACGTACATGAGCGGAAGCTGAGCGCCGATGTCGGGAATTGGACTGAAGCCCTTAATGGTCGGATGGTGATCCCACGGAATGAGTGTTGCAGACTTGTCGATGAGAGACCGAAATGCGACGTTTTCAGGAGTGAACTCGATGATCGGGCCCTCATGGATCAACCAGAGCCTGTGGGGCGACGACATGAACATGAAATAGAACATCGTCGAGAACATGAGGCCCGTGATCAAGCTGAGAACAGCGCCGATGGCCGAGTGGGTCACCAGCACTTCGATGATGATCGCTATCGGAGCGCAGGCGATGCCGATGCCGAAGGCGATCTGTTGTACGCGAACGAGGGCAAGGGTGGGACGTATCGATATTCCCTTACCCTCTACGTGCACGATCCATCTGTCGTATCGGCGGAGCATCTGAGCGACTGCGAGAAACGCGGATGCGATGCCTAAGAGCAAGCAGTAGCCGGAGAAAAATAGCGCGATGCCACCCGGTATGTAGCCCGACAGTAAGAGGAAGATGACCGCGGCCACCGGGAAGAAGATGGCGGGGCGGACTAAGTTATTCGCCTTGGCGTACTGCTTGTCGGCTTCCGAGGGGCTCACCAGCGTGCTGCGTGCCATCGTCTTCTCCTTCCTGGGTGACATCCCAGCATATGACATGCGGTCAGGACGTGCTGGTGGTTCCCCGGCCTCGTTGTGGGGGTTCTTCCAGCGACAGGCCCGCGTCTCAGGCCTCCGGATCCTGCCCTCGCAGGAGCGCGCGCACCACGTCGACGCCGCCCGCAGTGGCTAGGATGCCACGGCGCTTGGGGTTGCAAACGAAATAACCGATGGTTCGTTGGAGTTGATCCTGCGTCCAGTCCAGGCACGTGATGTCAATGAGCGTGGGCGCCGGGTACTCCGTGGTCATGATGTGTGCCCTTTGGATGACGTCGGCCCTCACGGTTGGGTAGTCGATGGCTGTGATGGAGGGGGCATGATCCCAGGGGATGCGGATCGGTGTGGGGGAGGGCAGAGGGTGGAACTCTAGGTAGGTTGGGGTGAACGTTAGAATCGGGCCGCCGTGGATCTTGCTGGGCTTGTATGCGGAGCGGCGGCGTACTGCCACGGCGATCACAGAAATAACGCTGGCGCTCACGATGGTGACGGCATCGAGGGCAAGGAGCAGGGGAGTGAAGCCGGAGGGCAAGGTCGAGGTCCGCTCCAGCGCACATCCGATGAGGGCGAAGGGGAACATAGACAGACACGTGCCGAAGAACAACGTGTTCACGTTGATGGGCACCCGCAGATAGGCGACGGTCACCGCCCCGTCGGAGTGAGTGAGGGGTGGGCCCCGACGAATCCTGCGAGCCAAAGCGACGGCGAGGTAAAACAATGACAACGCCATGCAGGTAAGCCAGGCAGCACCGAGCACGAAGATGCTCAGGGGTGCCAACCGGGCAAGGGAGATTAAGGCCAGCGCGACGACGCTTGCGCAGAAAGCGAGGACGAGTGCGATTGCCAGCGATTCCCTATTTGGGCGTATCTGGTACCTATAGGTGGACAGCATCTTCCTTCAATCTCCCGTGGGCTCGCTGTCAGGGTATCGGCGGGTTGGTGAAATCTCCAAGTGGCTGCGCGCGTCAGGGAGCCGTCAGGAGCGAACGCACGAGCTGCGCGCCCTCGGGCTGGCCGAGCTTCGCGCGTTCCTCTGGCTTGTCGACGAAGTAGTCGATGAGGCGCCGCAGCAGAACGAAGCGCATGGGGGCGCCCGTCATGTCAAAGATCAGGCTGTCCTCGAGACCGTCCACGGAGACATGCATATGCATGCATGGGAAGAAGGCATAATCCTCCATGGTGAAACCTTCAATGCGGGGGTGCATGTCCCACGGGATGGGCGTCGGAGAGCTGTCCGTGAGCGGGTGAATCTCCATCTGATCGGGGGAGAACAGGATGAATGGGCCGTGGTGAATACAAGAGGGACGCCACGGATTGCTGACGCACAGCATGAAAGATATTGCCGACAGGAGAAATCCGCAGAGAATATGAATGATCGCGTGCACGATCGGGACCTGAAGTGCTAGCTCGGCGATGAGGGAGATCGGTCCGGCTGTGATTCCGAAAGTGTAGGAGTAACGACGCACACGAACCTGAATAAGGGATGGATAGAGTGCCATTCCTCGTGGCTCCGCGTGCACGTTCGGCCCCCTGCGACGGCGAACGGACTCCACGATGCCGATCACGAGGGATGCTGGGCACAGCAACAGACAATAGAAAAACAACAAGACGAGCAAGCTGGGCGGCAGAATCCCACCTAAGAAATACAAGACGATCACCGCGACGGGACAAGCGGCTGCGATGAAATACCAGTTGAGGGGCTCCATTTGGCGCCCGCCGGCAACGGGAACGCTCAACATCGGGCTTTGCTCCATCGTCTTCTCCTTCCTGGGTGACATACCAGCATATGGCATGCGGTCAGGTCGCGCTGGCGGTTCCCCGGCCTCGTTCCTGGGGCGGCCCGAAGAGAACGTGAGCTACGAAACGTGGTAGTTTCACCCTGGACGCACACGCGCCTCCGAGCACTCCCCATCGAAGGAGCCCGATCCCATGAGCACAACGCCCGCTACCCCACATCGCGTCATCACGCGCAAAGTCGTCGACTGGGCGGCCTGGGACTGGGGCAGCGCCGCCTTCAACGCGGTCGCCACGACCTTCGTGTTCACGACTTACCTGACCAGCGACGGCGTCTTCACCGACGCGGGTACGGCCTCGACCTGGCTCAGTAACGGCATGACGATCGCGGGACTGTTCATCGCCCTGCTGGCCCCGATCACCGGCCAGCGCGCCGATCGACGAGGCCGGGGCGGAGTCTGGCTCGGATGGTTCACGGGCGCCGTCGTCGCCTGCATGCTCGCCATGTACTTCGTGCACCCCGAGTCGGTCCTTGGGCCCCAGGGTGCGCTCATGCTGGGTATTGCGCTGCTGGGCCTGGGTAACGTGTTCTTCGAGTTCGCCTCGGTGAACTACAACGCGATGCTCAACCATCTGGGCGAGAAGGAAGACCGCGGCAAGATCTCCGGCTTCGGCTGGGCGGCCGGCTACATCGGCGGCATCGTCCTGCTGCTCATCCTCTACGTGGGCCTCATCGGTGCGAACCTGCTGGGCGTCCCCACGGACGAGTACCTGCCGATCCGCATCTCCATGGTGATCGCCGCCCTCTGGCTCGGCGGCTTCGCGATCCCCGTCATCGTGAACCCCCCGCTGCCGAAGAAGGTCCACACCGGCGGCGATCACGAGTCCATCCTCGACTCCTACAAGCTCCTGTGGCGCACCGTTTACACCCTGAGCTTCGAGGCCCCGCACACCCTCTTCTTCCTCATCGCCTCCGCTGTTTTCCGCGACGGCCTGGCCGGCGTCTTCACCTTCGGAGCGGTTCTGGCCAAGACGGCCTTCGGATTCAGTGCGGGTGACGTCATGATCTTCGCGATCGCCGCGAACATCGTCGCCGGCCTGGCGACCGTCGCCTTCGGCTGGGTGGATGACAAGATCGGCCCGAAGAAGGTCATCATCCTGTCGCTGTCCGCCATGGTCGTCGCCGGCTTTGGCGTCTTCTTCCTCCACGCCCGCGGCCCCGCCGTCTTCTGGAGCCTCGGCCTGGTCCTCTGCGTCTTCGTCGGCCCCACGCAGTCCGCGTCGCGTTCCTTCCTGTCGCGCATCATCCCCGCCGGGCGCGAGGGTGAGGTCTTCGGCCTCTACGCGACGACCGGCCGCGCGGTGTCCTTCATGGCGCCCGCGATGTACAGCCTCTTCCTGCTGATCGGCAAGCGCCTGACCCCCGCCGGCGAGGACTACACGTACTGGGGCATCCTCGGCATCATGCTGATCCTCGGCGTGGGCCTAGGCCTGACCATCCCCGTGAAGGCGGACCGCGCTACGCTCCACCACATGGAAGGCTGAGCGCCCAGGGGCACGAGGCCGTCCAGGCGCGCCCCGGCCTCGTCCCCGAGGGTCCTGCGCCACACACATCGTCCCCGACGCAGCCGAGTGAGTCTCGGACGTCGGGGACGGGTCGTTTATCGGTCGCTACGTGGCGGGTGTGAACGCGACGACGCTGTCGCCCGTGACCCCGATCAGCAGATCGTCGAAGACCCACGCGAGGGCTTGAGAATCGTTGAGTTCCTCGGACTCGTAGGTTGTGCTGTTGGTGATATCGAAGAAATGGACAGTGGTCCGCGATTCGCCGCTTCCCTTCACGAAGAGCGCGGATGCGTCAGCACTCATGCGCGAATATGTGGGGACGACAGCACCATAACCCGCTTCATCGGAGTAGGAAACGCCTCTGGTGTGAACCACCGGGTAGGAGGTGGCGCCGGTGGGACGCGCAGCCAGGCAATACTCGTCGTGCTCGTGGTCCAAGTCGATGGAAACCTGTCCGGTGGTCCACACCGGCATGTCCTTGGTGGCGTAGGCCTTGATCTCCTTGAGCGAGGGCATGTGACCATCATCCGTCGGTGGGAATTTGTTGAATTCAACCTTGTACGTCTCGACGAAGGACCCTGACGCGTCATAGGCGCTCACCGTTCGAAAATCCTCAACGATAAACACGCCATCGCTCGCAACGATGATCCGAGGAACATCGCGCTCGCCCTTGGGCGGCCAGTCTCCCAGAGTCGTCAGATCGCCAGTGTGGGGGTCGACGATCTGCGGGGTGTAATGCTCGTCGTCGACCGGAACGAGCACCGACGAGCGCCCGTTTGCAGTGAGCACGCCATCGGTTGGGTGCGTGATGTCGGACGTACGCAGGCCCTCGTGACGCTGCGGCGAGGTCGCGGTGCTCCACTGCTGCGTCCATTGCCCGTCCTGCTCTGTCCACCCGCTGCACGACTCGCGCGTGTCACAGGTGACGACGATACCGTCGACAACACCCATGGGCAGAGCGTCTCCCCAGGGGGCCTGAGACTGGGTACCTGTCGCTTTGTCGACCACGAGCCCGTCGATCAGGAGCTGCGTGTCAGTGGTCAGGGAGGCGGGGTTGGGCGTGGCTCGGATGGCGGGAGCCTGCGGGCCGTTCGTCTGCCAGAGTTCGCGTGCATCGGTGCCGGACACGTCGTACGCCATGATCGTCGCTGATGATGGGGCAGTGCCCTCCAGGCCGTAGACGAGCGCGTAGACGGTCGTGCCGTCCGTGACGAGGCGCGGGGGCAGAGATGATGTCCACTGGCCGATGGGAAGTTTCCACGCGACAGCGATCCCCGACGACCATGCTGGGGACAGGGTGTGCGTGTCGGTCGCATCTCCGTGGTAGCCCACCGGAGACGAATCCGCCCACACATGGGAGGCGTTGGCGTACTTTGGGTTGTCCTCGTGAACAGG
>ERZ772763.100-NODE-100-length-16079-cov-2.96836_pt1 | contig 16079 bp, 9 predicted proteins | sample MGYA00511362_ERZ772763 | MGnify/ENA primary metagenome ERZ772763 (study PRJEB29015, sample SAMEA2738042) | human oral metagenome | biome: human oral; feature: human-associated habitat; material: saliva | place: China | collected 2234 ... | reverse complement strand
TTCCAGCAGCTGCCGCAACAAGAACATTAGCACCAGTAATGGCTATTGCTTGCCATTGCGGGGTTGAATAAGAATGCTTTCTAGAAGCGGCTATTTTATCAATCTTCTCAATTTTTATCATATATTTATCCTCTAATTTCGCATTAATTATCATTATATATTTTAACATACTTTAAGCTTTATGGTATAATATTTTAAAATACTATTATGTTTATTACTAAAATATTTTAAAGGTGAGATGTAATGAATCGAAAAATTTTAGCGCTAGCTCCGATTATTGCAGCTAGTTCAATAATAAGACAAAGTAAAAACTTAAAAGTAAGAAAAACTACTCTTAAGTTTGATAAACTACCTCAGAATTTTGACAATTTTAAAATCGCACAAGTCAGTGATGTTCATTGTGATAGGATTGGATATAGTGATCTATCATTCATAAAAAAAATTAAGGATTTTAATCCGGATATAATTGTTATTACTGGAGATATTCTAGATAGCTATAATAACGACATGGATATTGCTTATAACATTCTAAGTCAATTAGCAATAATAGCTCCATGTTATTTCGTCTCTGGAAATCATGAATTAAGGCTTCCTAAAGAATACGAGCAGCTTATAAATAGAATGAAAAAACTTAATATTACGTATATGCACAATAGCAATCTATTAATCACAAAAAATAATGAAAGTATTAATTTGGTTGGAGTTGAGGATTATAATTTCTTTAAAAATGAAGATAAGCTAAATCATAGAGCAAACTTCATAAAAACTCTAGAAGAACTTTACTCTCCAAATCACTTTAATATACTTTTATCACATAGACCTGAGAAATTTCCAATTTACGCTGATATAAAATATGAACTTATCTTTTCAGGTCATGCGCATGGCGGTCAATGGAGAATCCCATTTGTAGGTGGTATTTTCTCTCCTAGTCAAGGTTTCTTCCCAAAATATACTAATGGAAACTATGTTCTAAAAGATTCAACTTTAATTGTTTCTCAAGGGCTTGGCAACAGTTCATTCCCTATTAGGATTAATAATAGAATAGAGTTAGTTTTAGCAACATTGAAAAAATAAAATAGAAATAAACTACCGACTCAAAAAGTTAGAACTCGATTCTTTCTTTTTAGAGTCGGTAATTTAATTATATTATTTTACAGCTGAAGTTTTTGGCAATACTTTTTTTACATTTTTATCCATTTGTTTTAGTTGTTTTTTAGGTGTTTGAGTAGCATCTGGAAGTTTATATTCTGGTTTGTGATTAATCAGTGCGTCTCCATTTGTATGAGTCGCAGTTAATTCTTCATATTTTTTAGCTGCATCATCTAGATATTTATTTTCAGCATCTCTTGATTCCTTGGCTGTTGGAGTATTCGTTGGATGATCTTGTGGAGTCACTCCTGGCTGAGTTACTGGTTTAATATTTTCATTTGCTGCTTTTTCCCATGCATCACTATGTGCATCTTCCGATGCTTTTGATGGCCCTTCTGCTTTTACAACCCCTCCTGAAAGTGTTCCAAATGGAACAGCAAGTGCTACTAAAGCTGTTAGTAATAATTTTTTAGATTTCATATTAAAAATCTCCTTTACAAATAAATTTTTCAAATATATTATACTGCTACTTTATAAATATATCAATAAAAATTTGTTTTTTTACGTAAACAAAAACCTTTAAATTTAACTTTTATCAAGAAAATGAAGTATTTATTTTTATAATTTTAATATTACTTAATTAAAAAGTAACTATAAAAAATCACCTGTATAGCCTATTTAACTATACAAGTGATTCTTTAATCATTAAAAATATAATTTTTCAAATTTTTCTATTTTTTCTTCGAAGTCTTGAAGAGCTAATTCTATTGGTTCTGGTTTAGACATATCTACACCTGCATTTTTTAGGACCTCAATTGGATAATTAGAGCATCCTTTAGAAAGAAACTCATCAATATAAACTTTAGCATTTTTACTGTCTTCTAGGATTAGCTTAGATAAAGCTTGTGCTGCTGAGTATCCAGTCGCATATTGGTATACATAGTAATTATAATAGAAATGAGGCACTCTAGACCATTCATATTTTATATCTTCATCATAAGTAAATACATCACCGTAGTATTTCTTAATTAGATTGAAGTATTCAGTATTTAAATATTTAGCTGTTAACGCTCCCCCATTTTGAAGATGTTGATTAATTTTATGCTCAAATTCAGCAAATTGAGTTTGTCTATATACTGTAGCTGTAAAGCCGCTTAATGCCTGGTTAAGTACACGTAGCATTCCATTTTTGTTACCTTCTTTTTCAAATTTATTATAAAGGTATTCCGTTAATAATGCTTCATTACAAGTTGATGCAACCTCAGCAACAAAGATTGAATAATCTCCATATACATATGGCTGATTTTTTCTAGTATAGAATGAGTGCATAGAGTGACCTAGTTCGTGAATTAAAGTATATATGTCATTTAATGTTCCATCAAAATTTAATAGTACAAATGGTTTTGTAGTATAACCACCCCATGAATAAGCTCCAGAACGTTTACCTTTATTTGGATAAACATCAATCCAACGTTCTGTGAATGCTTTTCTCATGTCGTTAACATATTCTTCACCCATTGGTTTAACCGCTTCAAGTACAATATCACGAGCCTCTTCGAATGTGAATTTTAATGGTTCACCTTTTACCATCGATACTGATCTATCGTATAGTCTAAAATCTTCAAAACCTTTTGCACGTTTATGTAAATTGTAGTATCTTTGTAAAGCAGGGATTTTTTGATTTACTACCGATACTAAATTATCATAAACTTCCTCAGGAATTAAGTTGTTAGATAATGCATTATTTCTTGTTGATGAATATTTATAAACATCTGCATAATATTTTTTTCTTTTTAAGTTTCCACCTAATGTAGAAGCTAATGTATTATTATGTTTTTTAAAATAATTATATAAAGCATGGAATGTATTTTTTCTAAGAACTCTATCCGTACTTTCCATATAAGTTCCATAAGTACCATGAGTTAAAGTATGTTTATTCCCATCTTTATCTTCTACTTGTTCAAATTCAACATCAGCATTATTTAACGCTGAAAAAGTTTCATCACTTGCATTTAAAGCTTCTCCAGCCATTGCGATAATTTTTTCTTGTTCTGCATCTAATGTATGAGGACGTTTTTTATTTAATTTTTCTAATTTAAACTTATAAACTTTTAATTCTTCTAGCTCCTCTACATATCCTGAAAGTACATCCTCTTCAATAGAAAGAAGTTCAGGTTTTAAAAATGACCATTCAGAATCAAACTTAGAATTTAAATTCATAGTTTTAGCGTATATTTCACCATATTCTGCATTTGTACTATCTTGATCCTTTCTTAAAAAAGCATAAATAGTTAATTGTTCCATTTTTAAAGACATATCTTCTTCTGCTTTAAAAACTTCTAATAATCCTTTTGCTCCTTCTTTAACTTTTCCTCTATATTGTTTTATTTCTGGGATAAGTTTTTCAACTTCTTTAAATTGGTTCCAAAAATCTTCATTTGTTTTAAAAATCGATTCTAAGTCCCAAGTATTTTCAACTTTTTGATCTTTTCTTAGTAATTCAACCATATTTTTTCTCCTTATGTCTAATACATAAATTTTATTATAGCACATATTTTAGTAATTTGGTAATATATATTTTAAAAACTGCCTTAAATTTTCTGAAAATAACCAGTGAATAATTTAATTTTCCTTTATCAAATGGTCATAATTTTCGTGTCCTATAAAGATTTCACAATTTTTTTTGAATCCATAGTTTTCATATAGTTTTCTCGCTCTATCATTTGACTGAGCAACATTTAAACTTAGCTTAGGATGACCACTATTAACAAATTCTGTTAAGAGCTTATTTCCAATACCTTCTCCTCTGGCATCAGAAAATACAAATAATGTGTCTAAATAGAATTCCTCTTCTAACACTTCATCATAATCGAAAATTATTGTATCTTCTTTCAGACTAAAGTGACTAATGGCTTCAGCATACCAAAATTCTTTCATTTTTTCAACTTGATCATAATGATATGTAAAAGAAAATCCTTTAATCACACCGTCAGTTTCATATACTGTACAATTTTTATAACTAAATCTATCATATTCAGATGAGAATACATATTCTAAAATCTTTAAAACCTTCTCTTCTGAATAATCTTTTAAGATATCTATCTCTAATGATTTAATAAAATCAAATAATCCTTCTACTACTTTGTTATCTTCTTTCGTTGCTTTTCTAATCATTTTTCCTCCTATACATTAATATCTTCTATTTCTAGTGACGTTCCATTAATTATACGACTTTTATAAGAAATACTCGCTGGAGAATCATCTGGCCATATTTCTTCAAACCATAACTTAAATTTCTCAATATCAAAATTAACTTTAACCAATTCAACATATAGTCCATTTCTAAATTCTGAATATATCGCTTTTTTATTGCTACTTTTAGCTATTCTAGTAATTAAGCCATATGTTTGTCCCTCAACATTCGCCATTCCAGCTGCCCCATTATTAATAACAATATTTCTACCATTATCATAGACTGCTGGTAAGCATGTGTGTGTGGTTGCTAGTATATCAATATTGTTTTCTTCAAACCAACTATCCAACTCTTTCTTTCTAGATTCTAATTTTAAATTATCATTTGAACATTCCCAACCCGACATACTTTTCTCATCGCCATGAGTAATTGCAATCTTTTTACCAAAAAAATCTAAAACTAAGGTTTTTGAACGTTCTTTTATATCATTAAGTATTTGATCACCTTTAATATTTTCTTTCATCATATTGTGAATAATGTTTGATCGTTCTACTACTCCATCACTAACGTCCTCAGGATAATTGCATCCACATCCTAAAGATAATGTATTATTTAATAATTCAAATTCAACATTTCCTAAAAGTTTTATACTATCTTTAGATAACTCTTCAATCTTTAAAAAATCTTCCTTTTCGATATCAAACCAATGCATATCGCCATTAAATACTATCTTCGCATTTTCATCATGTGCCATCTTATTAATAATTTCTAAAGCATATCTATTTCCATATAATCCTCCAACTATATAGATTACTTCCTCTTCTAATTTTTTACTTTTCTTTGTCCAATCCTTCCTAAGAATATACTCTAATGAACAATTTCTACCTTTTTCCATACAACTCTCTCCAAATTAAAAATAAAAGTAAAGACTTACCATCTTTACTTTTATTATATTATATTTATTTGTTTTTTGCGAACATTCCTGGTACTACATAACCAATAGTACATAAAATTAATCCGTATAAATTAACTCCTAGTAGTAATGCATTCTTACCTGTACCAATAGCCCAACTTGTAGGAATTAAATTAATAGTTAATAGTATTCCTAAAATAATTCCAATCCAAAAACTCAAGTGGAATCCTAATTTTGTTGGTTTAACAAAACCGTGTAGTAAGAAAATAGGAGCTAGTCCAATTACCATTGTTCCACTAATCGTTGTAGCTTTAAGAATATCTGTTCCCATAATCATTGGAAGATTACCTATAATAGCAAATGCGATCATAAATAAAATAGCTACTTTCTTAGGATTTTTTAATCCTCTATTAGACATTTCTGGTAAATCCTTAGCAGTTAACTTCCCTAAACTTGCAAATGTAGAGTCAAGTGTAGAACCTGCTGCCGACACCATTACTACTATCATAGCAAAATACCCTACGACACCTAAAGTTTTACCTAAAGCTGCTGGAACGTTGCTACTTACTTCCATTCCAATTAATTTCGCATGAATTCCAATAAAACTAAAGATTAGAATAGAGAAGAATCCTAAAATACCAGATACGAAAAATGCACGAAGCATAGTCTTTTCACTAGCTATAAATCCTCTATCTGTAAGTACTGGATCGTGGAATGGATAACTAAATAATTGTAGAATTGTTACAAGTAACATATCTACACCTGCGTTCATCGCCCAATTTCCTGATGTTACAAAATCACTAATGTTGTGTTGCGGTAAAATTAAAGTAACTACCCAACCAACAAAGAATATAAAAATAACGGCTTGGATAACATCAGTTACGATTGAACTTCTTAACCCACCAAGTACAGTATACCCTAAAGTAATAGCAGTAAATAGAATTGCAGAGATAATAAACTCTTTACTACCTGCTTTTCCATAATATCCACCTACAACAGAAGTATTACTCCATACTTCATTAAATAAACGAATAAGTATCGCAGCTGAAAATGCAACAGAAGCTGCTTTTCCATAATTAGAAGTTAAGAAACTTACTAATCCTTTTACTTGATACTTTGTTCTTAATCTATAAATTGCTAAACCACAAATAGGAATACAAAGCCAATATGTTGCATAAGCTAATCCACCAACAAAGCCATATTGGGCTCCTAAATTTGCAGCGTTAGTTACAGATTTAGCAAAGATCCAACTTATAAAAATACTTAACATAAGCATCATCTCAGTAGGTTTTTCACCTCTGTTACCATCACCTCTAAAGAATCCTGCTTCTGTTACCTTCTTTGGTGATAATAAAAACATTACCACTCCATAAACTATTAAAAATCCCCAAAATAGATATCCTGTCATATCAGTCATTTTCTATATAAATACTCCTTATTATTTTAATCTAATACTACTTCACCAACATTAGCGTATCTTGCAAATGATGGTTCATAGTTTCGCACTGTAAAACCTAACTCTTCTAATATTACCGCAACGTACGAAGCACGAACTCCAGTAGTACAATAAGTAACCTGTAGTTTATTTTTATCTAGTCCTTTGCCAGTTACATATTTTTCTAATACTGATCTAGATTTTAAAAATCCATTACTATCAACTAACGAATTAAACGGTAGAGAAATTGCACCAGGAATATGACCTGCTTTATTCTCTCCATAAATTACACGACCATTATATTCAACTTCTAATCTAGTATCTATAATTTGAATATCTGTATTACCTATTTTTGATAATAATTCGTCTGTATAAATAGCTTTTTTATTTTGAGTTGCTTCGCTACGAACTACATCGCTAACATCAATTCTGTCAGTAGTTGGTACATATTTCTTATTAAACCCTAGTTTCTCAACTTGTTTAAAACCGCCATCAATGAACTTAACATTATCAAATCCTGCATAACTAAATGTATATAGAACTCTTGCTTCATCTCCAAATCCTTGTTCAGGCATAGTAAAACCATATACTAGTACTTCAGATTCATCAGTAATTCCTACTTTAGAAAAAATTTGTTGATAATTCTCTTTAGATAATAATTTCCCAAGTTCTTCTCCACCAAATTCTCCAAGTAAACTTATATCAGTCCAATCAACAACTATTGCTTTATCATACATTAAAGAACCCTCTTCAAGCATTCCCCCACGTGCATCTATCACAACAATATTATTATTTGTTCTATTATTTAATAAATACTCAGCATCAACCAACTTTTTAAAATCAAATTGTGTCATAACTTTTTCTCCTTTCTAACTATATTATTATTCATTATAACATAGCTTTTAATTTAAAAATATAATTTCGCATTCTAAATATCATAAAATTATTACATTTTTAAAATAACTAAGTATATACACACCTAAGTATATACAAATTTAACAAATGATATTTTTAAACAAATCGTAAACATAACTATTTACAACATTGAATAATCATGATATAATAAATCGGAATTGTTTTGAATTGAATTATTAAGGAGAAAATAGATATGAACAAGAAAAAAATGATTATTACTGGTGCCTGTGGTTCATTAGTAATCGGACTATCTGCATTTGCTGGATACGAATATGGAAAACACCAAGCATATGAAACTACACCACTAGTGCAAAATACAGCACAAGCAAAAAAAATTAATTACTCTGACAAAGTTAGCTCAGTAGTTGTAAGTGAAATTACTGAAGATGGTTATGTTACACTTCATGGTGACCATAGCCACTATGAAAAAGGATTAGTACCTTACAACGCTAAAATTCTTGATTCACTAGTTTATAAAAATAAAGACTATAAACTAAAAAATGAAGACATTCAGTATGAACTTGCAGAGGGATATGTAATAAAAGTTAATGGTAAATATTACTACTATCCAAAAGAAGGTATTACTCAAAATAATGTTGTTGACGAAAGTACTGGAAAAGAAATTTCAGCACATGCACATCACCACCATCATCATCACCATGGAGAATCTAGCGAATCTAAAGGAAGTGGAGATAACTACACATTTAATCCAAAAGATATCGTAAGTGAGACTCAAGATGGTTACGTAGTTCGTCATGGAGATCACTTCCACTATATTAAGAAAAGTGAATTATCAGCTTCACAATTATCACAAGCAAAAGAATCTGGAGTTAATCCTTCTTTAGCATCATCAGCTGCAGGAGTAACAACACCAACGAGTGATGGCTATATTTTCAAGGGTGAGAGTGATATTATAGGAAGAAACAGTTTTGGTTTTATAGTTCAACACGGTAATCACCAACACATAATTCCATATTCTCAATTAAGAGGAACACAATGGGAATATTTATTAAATAATCAGGGAACTACAACTAATAACACTAATACAACAGTAGTAAATACTCCAAAAACTAATATAGTAAATGACAATCATCATGATCATCATGAACACTCATCAGATCACGGAGATGATTATAAATTTGATCCAAAAGATATAGTAGCTGAAGATGAAAATGGATATACAGTTCGTCATGGAGATCATTTCCACTATATTACAAAGAATAAAGTAGAGAAACCTGCTGAAACAGTTAAACCAGCTCCAGCTATTCCTACACCAACTTTACCTGAAGTGAATAAAGTAGAGAAACCTGTTGAAGCTGTCAAACCAGCTCCAGTTATCCCAACTCCTTCTTTACCTGAAGTGAATAAAGTAGAAAAACCTACTGAAGCTGTCAAACCATCTCCAGTTATCCCTACTCCTTCTTTACCTGAAGTGAAAAACGAAGAGAAACCAAAAGTAGAAGAACCAGTTGTAAGACCTAGCGTTTTATCATTTGCTGGTGTTCAATTTGAGACTAGCGATGGATTTATTTTAAATGAAAATACTGTTGGTACTCCGACTTCATTAGGATTAGTGATTGATCATAATGGACACCAACACTTTGTATACTATAAACAACTAGTGAATTCTAAATTTGAAAAATTAATTCCTGAAAAATATTTAGAACAAGCTAAAAAAGAGTATAAAGAATTAGAAGATAAAGTAACTGAAAAAATAAATTACTTATCAAGTAAAAATAACATCGATAAAAACACAATTAAATATGTGTCTACAGCACAAGGAGATGCCCTTTCATATGACGGTAAAACAACATTATTAGATAATATTAATGTTAACGATGTAACTGAGGCTCCTACTGAAAAGCCAGCAGAAAACAACAAAGAAGAAAATAATACAGAAAATAAAGAAAATTATTCTGAAGAAGTGACTAAAAAAATTAATCACCTTGCTAAAATACTAGGAATTGACCCTAAACTTATTAAATTAGTAGAAACTGAAAACGGTCAAGCATTAACTTATCCTCATGGTGATCATAGTCACACTGTATTATTAAATGCAATTCATATTGATGAGACTGACGTAAATATTACTGAAGAAATTCAAAAACAAATTAATTACATCGCTGAAGTCTACGGGGTACCAAAAGAAGCTGTAAAAGTAACAAAAGATTTCTTCGTATTTAATGAACCAGCTCACGCTTATGATCCAACACATATTCACCCATACCTAATTCCTCGTGAGAAATTCCATATTCCAGAGGTTACAGGTGACGATGAAGTGGATTTTGAAAATGAATTACTTGCCTTATCAAAACGTACAGGTATTCCTGCAGATAAAATTAAACGTGATGGCGATAAATTTGTAATTCCTCATGGAGATCATGATCACTTTGTTAAAATTTTATCTAAAGGAGCAGACATCTATTACAAAAATAGAATTCCTAATATCACAGGAAACTATGTTTCTGGAGACTTCGATAAAGAAGCTGTATTCAAACGTATCGAGGAACTTAAAGCTAATAACCTTGCTAAACACAGCAATGATAAAAAACAAGCAAACCGTGTAAATCGTGCACTAGATCAATTACGTGCAACAATAGAAGAATTACCAACTAACTCTACTAATGGATATCTTGCGATGTTAAATGATTTCGACAAAAAATACATCCAAGAAAAAGCTAATGCAGACACTTCTAAAAATGATGAATTAGTTAAAAAATATAATACTCTACTAAATAGAATCAAAGACACTGATATTGAAAAATATGGTCTTTCAAAAACTGACTTAACTAACGAGTTAAATGAAGCTAGCTCAAATAAAGATGCTAATACACTAAACAAAGTTAGTCATATGTTAGATGAACTTCAAAAATTCGAAGATCGTGAAAGTATTACAACTGTAAGTTACATTAAATACTTCTTAGAAAATATAGATAGTGATAAAATTGATAACCAACTACGTGAAGAACTTGCTTCTCTTGTAAAAGATTCTTATGAATCTCAAGCATTCATCACTAAAACACCAATGAGAACACTTGTAACAAGACTTATTAATGCTAAAAACGCTCTTCACTACGCGCTAGAACACAATGAAAGTTCAAAAGTTGAATTTGGTGAAAAATATAATAAATTAAATGAAACTGACAGTGATGGTGTAACACTACGCTCTTCAGCTGATCAATTCACTAAAGAAGCTAACGATCCTTCATTCCCAATCGAATTCTCTAATGCCAAATATGATAAAGCAGATTTTGAAAAATATGCAAATAAAACAACAGAGAAACCTGAATCTACTACTCCAGCCACTGAAGTGAAACCAGAAGAAAAAGATAATAACACAAACAATGACAGTAACACTGGAAATCAACCAAACAATGAAGTAAGTACACCTAAAGAAGAAAATAATACGACAGATAATAAAAAAGTAGAACTTACTCCAGAAGAAACTGCAAAAGTAAACTTACTTGCAGGAATCTTTAAACTTTCTCCAGATTCATTAAATATTATTGAAACACCATATGGAAAAGCGGTGAACTTCACACTTGGCGGAAAAGCTGAAACGATATTAATTAATGATATCGATAGATTACTTGCTGCATTATTGGCAAATGCTAAACCAAAAGAAGCTTCAACAGAAAATAAAAATAGTACGACTCTTAACTCAGAAAACGAAGTTTCTAATGGCAATAGCAATACAACTACAGTAGAACCAAAAAACAACACAGAAAAAGAAGAATCTTCTAACAACACAACTACTCCAACAGAAGTAACTTCAAATAATTCAACGGAAGAAAAATAATCTAAAAAGACTTGACAAAAAAGATAAAAATAGAGTAAAATTATATTAAATAAATATATAAAATTTGATTATAGACATGTTTTAATCTAAGAACATTCCCAGAGAGAGTACAAATGCTGAAAGTACTTATTGTTTATTTTAAAATTCTACTATAAATAATATCAAATTAAATTTCAAGAATCTTTTAGATTGAATTTGGGTGGAACCACGGTATAGAAATTAATCGTCCCTTGCGTCTTTGACGTAAGGGACTTTTTATTTTACTTGTAAAAATTCAATCAAAATAAATTATTTAGAAGGAGCATACAATTATGTTAGATATTAAATTATTCAGAGCAAATCCTGAGATGGTAAAAGAAAAATTAGCAGCAAGAAACTTAGAAACAGATGTAGTTGACTTACTTATCGACTTAGATAAAAAGCGTCGTGAGCTACTTGTTCAAGTAGAAGATTTAAAAGCACTTCGCAACAAAAAAAGTGAAGAAATTGCTATCTTAAAAAGAAAACGTGAAGATGCTTCAGATGTAATCGCAGATATGAAACACGTTTCTGATGAAATTACAACTCGTGATATTGAAGTTAAACAAATCGCTGAAGAAATTAATGAAAAAATTATTAGAATCCCTAACCTTATCTCTGATGAGACTCCTATTGGCGAAGATGAGGATGAGAACATCGAAGTTCGTCGTATTGGACAAGTTAGAGAGTTTGATTTTGAGCCAAAAGCTCACTGGGATTTAGTTGAAGAATTAGATATTGCAGATTTCGAACGTGCATCTAAAATTTCTGGAAGCAGATTCGTATTCTACAAAAAAGCCGGAGCATTACTTGAGCGTGCACTAATTAACTTTATGATTGATACTCACGTTGTTGAACACGGATATGAAGAATTTATGGTACCTCAATTAGTTAATAGAACTGCTCTATTCGGTACAGGTCAATTCCCTAAATTCGTTGAAGACGTATATACAGTAGAATCTGAAGGTTTAACTCTTATCCCTACTGCAGAAGTTCCATTAACAAACTACTACAATGGAGAAATCTTAACTGAAGATATGTTACCAAAAGGTGTTACAGCATTCAGTATCTGTTTCAGATCTGAAGCAGGAAGCGCTGGTCGTGATACTCGTGGTTTAATTCGTCTTCACCAATTTAACAAAGTAGAAATGGTTCGTTTCGCTAAACCTGAAAATTCATATGAACAATTAGAAATAATGACTGGACATGCTGAAAATATTCTTAAAAAATTAAACTTACCATATCGTGTAATTACTTTATGTTCTGGAGATACTGGATTCTCTAGTGCTAAAACTTACGATATCGAAGTTTGGTTACCAAGTTATAACGCTTATAAAGAAATCAGTTCTTGTTCAAACTGTACAGATTTCCAAGCACGTCGTGCAAATATGCGTTTCAAACGTGAAGACACTGGAAAAGTTGAATTTATTCATACACTAAATGGTTCTGGATTAGCGGTAGGACGTTGTCTAGCGGCTATAATCGAAAACTATCAAAATGAAGATGGTTCTATCACAGTACCAGAAGTTCTTCGTCCATACATGCGCGGAATCACTAAAATTGAAAGAGACTAGTTTTGTATCCTATTAAAATATAGTTTTTCTTTTCATGATAATGCCAAGAGAGTCTAAAAGATCTCTCTTGGCATTTCTTAATTTTACTAAAGTATAAAAAGTAGTGAATTAAGATTCTCTCCTCTCAATTCACTACTTTATATGTTGCAATATAGACTATATATCTATTTGAGTTTTTTCAAACTTATCTAACGCTTGTAAATAACCATCTGTTGCTGTAACATGCCAGGCTAAGCTAACTTCTCTAAAGTTATTCAACCAATTTAGTACTTTTCTTAATTTAGATGGATTATTAGCAAGTACAGTCTGAGCTTTATTTTCTAATTCTGTTAATCTGCTATTGACTACAGCTTCATCAATATTTCCATTTACTTTAGGAATATCTATATAAGGTATTTTGTTTTGATTATATAGTCTCCACCCAGGACTCTTAATTGGATAATAATGGTTATGATCACCATGATTTACTATCATTTGACCATCTTGAACCTGTATATGTTCAACTGTTGTGTTCATACTACTTGCCAATGCTGTTATTTCTTTTTCAAAATCTCCTTCTAAATCTGCGCTCATCACTGGAACAGTTATATCACTAAGTGCAAGACGTTTAGGAACACCGTTATAATTAAATACTAATGTATTATTATCAACTGTAATATCACTCTCATTTATTCCATAAAATAGTGAAATATAATTTTTCTTACTATCTATAGTTTCTTTATCTTCGGTTGTTGTTGCTTCACCTTTCTTAGCTAAAAATTCTTTTGCTTCTTCTAGTTGTTTAGCTGATAAATCAGATTTTTTAACAAAGTGATTATGATCATCATGTTTTACAATATAGCCATCACCTTCTTCACTAACTATATTATTAGCATCGAATACAAAATCGTGTTCTTCAGTTTCAGTATGATTATGTGTTTCTGAATCATGGTTTTCCTCAGTACTAGACTGCTCCGTTACTGGAGTTTCTTTATTCGCATCCTCAGCAATTGGAGTGACTAGGTTATCTTTAACTTGTTTTCTTATCACACTCAATTGTTTTTCTAAATCAATCTGTTTATTTCTACTTTGATCTACACTGTAAGACATATCAAGATAGATAATACGAGCTTTTTGTTTTAATTCATCCGCTACTTCTGGAGCTAATTTTTTCTCATCTTTAAGTTTTAATATCTCTTCCTGTAGTTTTTCTGCCTGTTCTGTAATATAGTCTACAGATAAAGTATAATTTTCTTTTATGTCTCCACCTTCGACTTTTTCAAAATTACTCATTATTCCCTTTGGAATATTCCCGCCGTTTGGAATTTCTAACTCTTCTTTTGGAATAGTATTATGACTTATATCTAAGTATTCTAAAGTTTTATTTTTTTCTTTTAATGCTAATGTAGATACATAGTTATTTGACATTGTTAAGTATTTTAGTGCTGTAAGATTATTTACATTTTCCATTGTTCTAATAACATTGTTATTAACCGTTAAGTTAATCAATTTATTTTGTTTATTAGATGGAAACTCACTAATTTTATTTCCACTAGCATCTAGATTCTCAAGCGCAGATAGTTTATGAATATTGTTAATATCCTCTAGTTTATTGTTTTTAATTTCTAGACTTGTAATTGTACTATTCTCAAAATCTAAACTGTCAATCTTATTATTGTTAACTTCTACACTTTCTAAAACTTTAGCATTTTTCAAATGAGATAATGTTGTTATTTTATTATCATTTGCCACTATTTTTTTCAACTTAGGCAAGTTAGAAACAACACTTAAGTCTCTAATATTAGTATTGTTTACTGTTAATTGCTCTAAACTATCATTTTTAAGAGTTGCTAATTCTAAGCCACTATTATTAGATAAGAATAAACGTTCTAATTCATTTTTACTACTCAATGCATCTAATTTTGTAATATTATTATTTTCAAGGCTAACTGCTCTTAAGTGATTTAAATCTTGTAGCGCTGATATATCTTTAATTTTGTTATTGTCTAAATTCACTGATTCTAAATTAGTAAGATTTTTTAGCACATCTATATTTTCAATATTATTTCCTGCTGCAGAGACTAATTTTAAGTTCGGATAATCTTTTAAGAATGAGATATCCTGTATATCATTTTCAGAGAAATCAATCCCTTCTAGTGTTGGTATATTTTTTATAAATGAATAATCCTTAATACCAGTTCTTGATACATATAATTGTTTCAATTTTTTGAATTTATAAACAGGTGTTATGTCATCGATAGAAGTATATCCAATACCTAGAACTTCAATATTTGGCATAAGATCCAATCCATTTCTTTTAAGTGGATCTTTGTTTTGACCTATGTTTAGATACTTAACAGTTTTCAACCACTCTTTCATTCTCTCTACATTTGTCTCGTGTGTAGGAAAATCAGTATCAGCCGATGCGTGTTGAATATCATGAATAATATCATCATCAAATCCTAATTTTTTCAGCGTCTCAGCTCCCGAATTACTATGTGGATCTACCAAAGGTTTTGATGTATCTATGTCTTTAATCAATATAGTATGGCTATGATCTCCATGTGGATATACCACCGCCTTACCTTCTGCTGTTTCAATTAATTTTATAGAACTTTTATCTATATTTAATTGTTTGGCGACATAATCAATTTTTTCTTCAATTTCTCTTTCCTCTACTGAATTTTCATTTTTCCCTTCTGCTGAATTATTCGGTTTCTCTGTATTAGTAGTTGCAGAATTATTGCTTGAATTATTATTTGAAGAATTATTTACTTCAGTGTCTAGAGTATTCGAATTATTCGTCTCTATATTTTCTTTGATATTTATATCTTTTAACAATTCCGTTTTTCCATTGTATGAAATTGTATCCCCGTTTGAAGTAATAACATAACTAAATTTATCTTTAGCTATATTATTCTTTTTAGAAAGATAATTAATTTTGTCATTAACTTCTTTTTCTAATTCAGCATACTCATCTTTTGCTTTATTCAAATATTGATAAGGAATAAGTTTTCCCCACTTAGAATTAACTAATTGTTTATAGAATATAAAATGTTGATGCCCACTATGAACTACTAAAATACCTGTTGAAGTTGGTGTTATTATACTTTCATCAGATAAAATAAATCCATCACTAGTTTCAAATTGTACACCTGCAAATG